>PDWJ01002836.1_pt1 | contig 51866 bp, 61 predicted proteins | sample 1430881 | NCBI WGS metagenome assembly PDWJ01 (sample SAMN01162460, study PRJNA174530) | Oral metagenome, whole genome shotgun sequencing project. | biome: Marine environment; feature: Marine mammal; material: Swab sample of the gingival sulcus; isolation source: swab sample of gingival sulcus...
TGCGCGCCTCGCGCGGATCTCGAAAGACTGACTGCGACAGTCGATCGTTACCCGTATGGGCCGATCCGCGCTGTCCTGGGCGACCATGCTGGCCGTGTCAGGTGCTGGCTCTTGTGCGACAGCAGGACAGCGCGCCAATCCGATAAGAGCATTTTTGCGCCAAAGGAATATAGGGAAAATACAGGTGATAGCGCCCTTTTCTTGAAATTTGAGTTTGACAATTGGTAACACATATGTAACCGAGGCTTTCTATGATCAAACTTGTTCTCTATGTCACTGAAGAGGGAAAAGTGCCGTTCGAGGATTGGTTCAACAAACTCGACACTGCCGCAGCCCTGAAGGTCAGAACCGCGCTTGCGCGGATCGAGACCGGCAATCTGGGCGATGTGATGCCTGTAGGGCTGGGGGTATCTGAGCGGCGCATCACTTTTGGCCCAGGCTATCGCGTCTATTTCGGTCAGGACGGTGACAAGCTGGTGATATTGCTCTGCGGCGGCACGAAGAAGCGCCAGTCCAAGGACATCGAGAAAGCGAAGGCATCTTGGGGTGACTACAAGAGCCGAAAACAGAAAGGAGACTGAAATGCCACTGACCAAAGATTTCAAAGACACCATCAAGGCCCGTGCCGAGCGCGATTCTGAATTCCGTGTTGGCTTATTCCGTGAAGCGATTGAGGCGATGCTCAGCGATGATCTTGAAACAGGCAAGGTGCTGCTGCGCGACTACGTGAACGCCACCGTGGGTTTCGAAACACTTGCGGAGGACATGCAGAAAGACCCCAAAAGCCTGATGCGCATGCTCAGCGCCAAGGGAAATCCGCGCGCGGATAACCTTCTGGCCATGGTTGCCCGCCTGAAGCAACGCGAGGGCGTGTCTTTTTCGCTGACACCGAAAAACGGGCTCCACGCATAGACTTTCATTCAAAGCGCGTTGCATGCAAGCATGCTTTCTTGAGTGTGGATAGCTCTCCCTTAACGCGATTTGCGAGTGCGTCGGTAATAACCGACTGTTAGGATACCAAAAACAATAAGGAAATCTCGATTTGAGCAGTGAGATCGCAAGCCAGGGCAGCCTATTTACTTCCGACTTTTTGACCGAGTCTATTCAGGACGTTTCGGAATGGAACGCGCTTGGCGATGCTGATGTTGAAAAGTTTGCTGAGAGCATTCGCGGTCATTGTGACAGCTTCCCAATTTCCCAAACACCCAATGAAAGCCAGACAGAAGACGATCTGATCTGGCCAATTCTTGAAGCGCTTGGCTGGACGGAATCGCTGCGTCAGCAAAATCTGTCACCGAAGGGACGCGAAGACGTGCCCGATGGTTTGCTGTTTGAAAGCGTTGAGACAAAGGCCAAGGCGAACGGCTTCCCAGAAGAGTGGAAGCGCTATGAATTCGGCCGCGCCGTGGTCGAATCCAAAAGATGGGCACGCCCCCTTGATCGCCGCTCCGGCCGACGCGGGGAAGAAACCGCCCCGTCAACCCAGATGCTCCGCTACTTGCGCCGCATCGACGATATCACCAACGGCACACTGCGTTGGGGCATCCTGACCAACGGCTCGAAGTGGCGGCTATATTTTTCTGGCGCGCGATCCGTATCCGAGCAGTTCTTCGAGCTCGACATCGCCGCGATCCTAGACCTGCCAGGGCACAATGACGGGCTTTTCGCGCTCAATGCAGCTGATCGCCGTCACTGGCTGAAGGTTTTCTTACTTGTGTTTCGGCGCGAGGCATTCGTGCCTGCTGGCGCTGATCCGCGCACATTCCACGAGAAAGCCCTCGAAGAAGGGAAATTCTACGAAGAGCGCGTTGCCGAAGACCTCTCCAACAAGGTTTTCGGGGAGGTGTTCCCCGAGTTGGTACGCGCGATCGTAAAGGCCGCACCGGAAGCTGACCTTCAGGACGTGCGCGAAGCCGCGCTGATCCTGCTCTACCGACTTTTGTTCATTCTCTACGCTGAAGACCGTGACCTCTTACCGGTCAAAGATACGCGCTATGACGATTACGGGCTGCGCAACAAGGTGCGCCTAGATGTCAAAGAGCGCAAGGACAGAGATGATGTCTTTTCCGATACCGCCGCCCGCTACTGGGGTGCGATGGCTGATCTCTTCATGGCGATCGACCAGGGGGACGCCTCGATCGGCTTGCCGCCCTACAATGGCGGGCTCTTCGACCAGGAGCGCCATGCGATCCTGACCAATATCCGCATACCGGATGCGGTCATGGCGCGCGTGATCGACGCGCTGTCCTTCGAAGTGACACCGGAGGGGCGCAAATATATCAACTATCGTAACCTTTCGGTGCAGCAGCTTGGCTCGATCTATGAGCGGCTTCTTGAATACGAGGTGACGCGTGAGGGCGACGACATCACCGTTCAGCCCAACATCTTCGCGCGCAAGGGATCGGGCAGTTATTACACGCCCGATGACTTGGTTCAGCTCATCCTGACCGAAACCCTTGAGCCGCTTGTCGAAGAGCGCAAACGCGCCTTCAGGGACAAGATCGCAGAGCTAGGGCAGGGGGACTTGCCCGATCATCGCAAGATCGGCCAACTGAAACGCCTCGATCCCGCGACCGCGCTTCTCGACCTGAAAATCTGCGACCCGGCCATGGGCTCTGGCCATTTCCTTGTGAGCCTTGTTGACTTCATGGCCGACCAGGTGATCGCCGCCATGGCTGAGGCCGAGCTTGATGCGCCCGAAGAATGGGGGGACTACATTTCCCCTCTTGGCGAGAGGATCGACACGATCCGCAACACCATTCTGGCCAACGCTGATGAACGGGATTGGACGATCGACGAGGAACAGCTCGACGATCGGCACATCATTCGCCGCATGGTGCTCAAGCGCTGCATCTACGGCGTGGACAAGAACCCGATGGCTGTGGAGCTCGCCAAGGTGGCGCTGTGGCTGCACACCTTTACCGTGGGCGCGCCGTTGTCCTTCCTCGATCACCATCTTCGCTGTGGTGACAGCCTTTTTGGCTCCTGGGTGAAAAAGGGCATCGACAAGGCCGCAACCTACGGCACGCCGCTCTTGCTTCATGAACCGATGAAGCGCGCCCTGCGGGCGGCATCCAAGATGCAGATCGTCGAAGGGTTGACCGACGCCGAGATTGCTGAGGCGCACCGATCGGCAGACGTGTTTGCCGAGGTCGAAGACATGACCGCGCCGCTCGATGCGCTGCTCAAGCTGATCCACGCGATCGACTGGCTCGACATCAAGGACAAGGCGGGCAAGGACGCGCTGAAAATCTTCTTCGATGGTCAGTTTGGCGATCCGCTCGACATCGCCATGGGCAAGAAGGAGCCCAAGACCAAGCGCGAAGAAGGACAGCGCTTTGCCGAGATACTTGGCCAGGCGCGCATGCTGATCGCAGAGGAAAACTTCCTCAACTGGCAAGTGACCTTCCCTGGCATCTGGTCGGATTGGGAAGAAGACGAGCTGATCGGTGGCTTTCATGCCGTGATCGGCAACCCGCCATGGGATCGGATGAAGCTTCAAGAAGTGGAGTGGTTTACGGAACGAAGGAGGGAGATCGCACTTGCGCAACGCTCATCTGACAGGAAGAAGATGATCAAGGCACTTGAAGAGGAGGGCGACCCTTTAGCTAGGGACTACGCGATCGCAGCACAGCGAGCCTCCGACGGACTTTCGATGGCACGGAAAGGTGGGGACTATCCACTTCTTTCCGGCGGCGATGTAAACCTCTACTCACTCTTTGTTGAGCGAGCTATGACCGTTGTCAAAGACACAGGTTACGTTGGCTTGATCGTTCCGTCTGGCATTGCTTCGGATAAGACTGCTGCAAAGTTCTTTAAGGGAGTAGCGACGGAGGGGCGATTGAAAGCCCTCTACGACTTTGAGAACAAGAAAGTTTTCTTCCCGCATGTTCATGCTTCGTTTAAGTTTTGTGCTTTTGTTGCGAGCCCATCGCCCACCGACGCTGAGGCGAAATGCGCCTTCTATCTACACAGTGTGGACGAACTTGCTGACCCCAATCGTTGTTTCGAGCTCAGTGCCGACGATTTTGCCCGAGTGAATCCAAATACCGGGACGGCTCCCGTGTTCATATCACAGCGAAATGCAGCCCTCACAACACAAGTCTATGGCAACGCGCCGGTGTTGGTTGATCGGTCCGGAGACGAGGTCATCAATCAGTGGCCAATCAAGTATGCCACGATGTTCCACATGGCGAACGATAGCCATTTTTTCCGAACCAAAGAGGAGCTGGAAGAGCAAGAAGGAGCTTACTTGGTTGGCTCAAATTTGTGGGAATCCAAAGAAGGGCAATGGCTCCCACTCTATCAAGGGCGCTCAATAGAAGCGTATGATCATCGTTTTGCAGGGGTCGATTTTAATCCAGAAAATATTCGTCGCGGCTACGTTTCAGTTGGCACATCTGAGGAACAGCATTCTGATCCGAGTTTTCAGATCAAGTTTCAATATTTTGTTCCAAAGGAAGAGTTGCCTGCGGATGTGGGGCAAGACTTTTTGATTGCCTATCGTCGTAGCACGGCGACTACCAATGCGAGAACAATGGTATCAGCGATCAGTCCCTGGGCGGGCTATGGTGACAGCGTCTTCCTTTTGTTGCCAAGCAAGGAGTTGTCAGGGCCAGATTGGGCTAGGGTTACATCACTCCTTCAGGCAAATTTCATGTCGATTCCATTTGATTTTACGGCACGGAATAAATTGCAGGGCCAGAATTTTAGTTGGTACATCCTAGAGCAGCTACCGGTTATCCCTCATGAACAGTTTGAGAAAACAAGCTTTGGGCCAAAAAGCGCAGCAGAAATTGTGCGTGAAGCAGTTCTTGAGCTGACCTACACCGCCCACGATATGGCCCTTTTCGCGCGCGAGACGGGCTATGTGGACGAGGCGGGAACCGTGAAGCCACCCTTCACCTGGAATGAAGAGCGCCGTCTGGTCCTCCGCGCCAAGCTCGATGCCGTCTTCTTCCATCTCTACGGTATCACCGAACGCGACGACATTCGCTACATCTACTCGACCTTCCCGATCGTCGAGCGTGAAGAGAAAGCCGCCTATGGCGGCAAGTACCGCTCGCGCGAGCTATGCCTCGCCTACATGAACGCGCTCGCTGCCGGAAACCCAGACGCGGAGATTAAGTTATGAGTGAAGAAGCGGGTGATATCTTCGAATACGGTAGCCGATGGATTCGAGCCGATTTTCACTTACACACGCGGGCAGACAAAGAATTTAAGTTTGAAGGCGAAGGTGATCGCTTCGTCTCATCCTACGTTGAGGGGTTACAGGCAGCGGGCATCGGTCTTGGCGTAATCACCAACCACAACAAATTCGATGTCGGAGAGTTCAAAGCGTTGCGTCGAAAGGCGCGCAAAGCGGGCATCGGGTTGCTTCCAGGGGTCGAGTTATCGGTCAATGATGGCTCGAACGGCGTTCATACTTTGATCGTGTTTTCAGATGAGTGGCTTGAAGGTGGAAACGATTATATCAATCAGTTTCTCGGGGTCGCATTTTCTGGCAAAGTCCCAAGCCAGTATGAGCAGGAGAACGGTCGCAGCAACGATGATCTTCTTGCGACACTGAAGAAGCTCGAAACCTATGGGCGTGATTTCTTTATCACTTTTGCCCACGTAGAGGCCAATAGCGGCCTGTGGAAGGAGATCAGCGGCGGTCGCATGAGCGAGCTTGCAGCTCAACCGCTTATTCAGAAATACACTCTCGGTTTTCAAAAAGTCCGAACACACGACAAGGCTGATGCTGTTTGTCGGACAAAAGTTCAAAGCTGGTGGGGGGATCAGTATCCCGCTGAAGTTGAGGGGTCCGATCCCAAGGCGATCGAGGAAATTGGAAAGGGGCGGAAGAGCTATATCAAGGTTGGTGATCTAGGGTTTGATGCCGTCAAGTTTGCCCTTACCGATCACGGGTTTCGGGTTGCCCGTGAAGCGCCTACCGTCGAACACTCTCATATCAAAGCTATCCGTTTTGAAGGTGGGCTCCTGGATGGTAAGCGAGTGACGTTCTCACCCCATCTTAACTGCTTGATCGGCATACAAGGCAGCGGAAAATCCTCGATCCTAGAAAGCCTACGCTATGCCCTAGACGTACCTTTCGGCGATAAAGCCCAAGATCAGGACTACAAGAAGGGCCTTTTGCCTTTCGTCTTGAAGAGTGGTGGCAAGATCGTTGTGGAGGCCACCGATCGCCACGGTACGCACTTCGAGATTAGACGCCTTCTCGGTCACGCGCATGAAGTCTACGTTGACGGTGTGCTCCGGCCTGGCGTTTCTATCCGTGAAACCATCATCGCAAAGCCTCTCTACTTTGGCCAGAAAGACCTTTCTGCCGCCGGGAAAGGTTTTGGACACGATCTTGTCGAGAAGCTGATGGGTGATAGTATGAAGGACGTTCGGCAGAAGATTGACGAGCGTCGCGGTCTGCTTGAGCAGGCCATCGACGCTCTGAAGTCGGTGCATGGCGATGTAGAAGATAAGGAGACACTGGAAGAGGAACTCAAGGATGTCGAATTTCGCCTGGAGCAATTCGACAAACATGGCGTCAAAGAAAAGCTGGATAAGCAAATTGCCTTCAGTAGTGATTTGAGCTTCTGCGAGAGCGTCGATGAGATTGCCACAGGATGGCATGGATCGTTGGAGGGGGCGGTCACTGAGGCGGAAGAGGAACTGGCCACGATCGAAGAGCAGAAATCAGACTACAATGCAGAATTCTTTGAGCAATATGTCAAGAAGATCGAGGCGCTAAAGAAGAGCGTAAGCGATGCGCGTGCGATCGTCGTTTCCGCAGAGACCGCTAGCGCCGAGCTTGTGGAGCTCCGAGAAGAATTGTCAGGCGTGAAAGACAGCCTCAAAGAAGAGTTTGCCGAAGTTGAACGTGAGCTCGTTCAGGCCCTCGAAGAGCAGGGCGTAACGTCAATTGAGCCTGATGCCTACATCACGCTGACAGATCGAAAGAGCGAGCTGGTTGCCGGGATCTCTGATCTTAAGAAGAAGACCGCAAAAGCTCGCACTCGGCATGATGAGGTGCTGACGGCACTCGCTTCGTTGAACGACGCATGGCACGAAGAATATAAGCTGATCTCGCAAGCCTTAGCGACCATCAATGACTCGCAGGGCTCACTTAAAGTCGAGGGCGTCTTTAAGGGTGATAAGACGGCGTATAAGGCTCACATTGACGGTTTGTTCAAGGGGAGCGGTCAGCGCAAGGAGACTTATGATTTACTTGCGAAGGAGTACCCTGACTTTGGAGAGGTTTTTAAAGACCTAGAGGAAGCATCCAAGCACGCAAAGAGTAAGGCGACTGCGTTCCAGGAACTTTTCTTGGGCAGCATCAAGGAGCTTCTGACTTTCCAAATTCCGAACAGCTATGATGTGACATATCATGGTAGGCCTCTGCGCTTGCATTCACTTGGTCAACGCGCCTCTGCAATGATGCTCTTCCTTTTGAGTCAGAAAGGAAATGACCTCTTGCTCATCGACCAGCCAGAAGACGATCTAGACAGCCAAACTGTTTATGAGGAGGTCGTAAAAATTCTCAGGTTGATCAAGCCAAGGCAGCAGTTCATTTTCGCAACCCACAATGCGAATTTTCCGGTTCTTGGTGATGCTGAGACCATCACCACCTGTAGCGCAACGGATGATGAAATAACCGTCGCGGTTGGAAATATCGACGAGAAAGCCTGCCAGGGGAAAGTGATCAACATCATGGAAGGCGGCCCCGAGGCGTTCGCACGTCGCAAGACGATCTACCAAATCTGGAAACCATCGGCCGATTGAGCCATGGGGGGCGTGCAATAATCAAGACTTATGCACACCTTTCTTGATCCAATGACATCAATCGCTCAGCGATTGCAAAACTCGCGGGCATAATTGCTACACGAATGTGATCGGCTACGGGTTAATACAACGCTCTGGATCAAATACCATCCTTGAACCGATCTCGATCCCCCAGCTGGAAGCTGCGCCGGATGGGACTTCAAGAACGGCCATAATAGGCTGGCCGGCTTCAATCGGCTCTAGCGATTGTGGCGAAACCGAATACTCGATCTGAGAGACGACACCCGCCGCATTAAGAAAAATGATGTCGAGGGGGATAGGCGTGTCTTTCATCCAGAAAGACACAAGCTTAGGATCGTCATATGTGAACAGCATGGCATCAGCCGGTGCGAAGGTAGAGCGATTTTGCATCCCCGCAAGCTTTGCCCTCGATGTTGCCGCCAGCTCGGCAGTCAACACCAACTCAGGCGATAGCATCGAGACAGAGATATAACGGCAGAGTGACCGCGCCGAGCGTCTTCTTGGCCACCATACTGCTGATGATACTATCAACGGTGGCTGTTGGGGAAGTTCTCTCAGCTCGAAAAATCTACATGATTGATGGCGACACGATAGCGATTTCAGACCAGCGGTTTCGGCTGGTCGGGTTTGACACACCGGAAACGCGCCACGCAAAATGCAGCTATGAGCTGGCTTTGGGAAACGAAGCGACACGCCGCGCGAGACAACTCGTGGAAGATGCTGGGATGGTAGATCTGATCGTGTTGCCAGGGCGAGACAAATACGGACGCGGGTTGGCACGACTTCTGATACAAGGCGAAGATCTCGGCAGTCGATTGATTGCTGAAGGTCTGGCGCGTCCTTACCAGGGCGGTAGACGACAGAGCTGGTGCTGATTCCGCGAAGCGGTTCCGTGCGAATAGCACGGGCCCATTTCTGGGGGGCAATGGCCCTCCCGAAATGGGCAAACACAGCATCATCCCGGCGGCAAGCCGTTTCGGATTAAAGCCTCCCGCCAATCTTGAAATTCTTCTGCTTCTTGATCAGCCTGCGGAAAGGGATTGGCTGGTCCATACTTCACGCCAGCCTCTTCAAACCAGCCGTGAAAACCGCAAAGCCAAGCCCGATGGAAGTCTGTGCGCGCCAACCTGCGGCGCATCCAGCGCGGCGCTTCCCAGCCATCATAGGCAAATAGATAAACGCGATGGAGAACGGCGGTATGCATCAATCTGTACCCCGGTCAGTACCTGTTGGTTCATGGCTGGCAGGGCGTGCAGGCAATGGCTTCCAAAGGAACGGTTCTTCAAGCCCTTGAGACCCCAAAAGCCTGTCACCTAACGGAACCTCATTGCCATGACCATCGCCAGTTACAGCGGGATACAACTCAGATACGATGAAGAACCCAATCCATGTTGGTGGCATCGCTTTGCCCGCCCTAGATTTACCTAGAAAGCTGGATCGTTCTTCCCAATAGAAGACCCCCGCAGCGCCACCCTCGATGCTAACATAGATTGGGGTTCCGTCCCGTGGGGCCGATTCATGAGATTGCCACTCGTCAAGATTTGCTAACCAATCAATAGACAACGGTTCTATCCTCTATCGCAGCACTTCAACTAGGCTTGCACTATGCCAAATCTGTTTCGGAAAAGTCATTGCCTTTGTAGATCAGCTTCAACCGGTACGCCTTCGCGCAAGCGTAGGTGAAACAATCACCAAAGTTCAGATCGGCGGCATGGCCGACGGTCTTACCATATTCAGCGGCGGCGCGGATTGCTCCGTCGCCAATGCTGCTGGTGATGTGAATATCCTTCGCCTTAACCTCTTTCACGAAATCCGAAACCAGAGAGGCGCATTCCTGAACCAACTCGGGGGAAGGCTTCTTGTCTTTGCCTGAGCGCTGCCGCGCCAGACTAACCGAAGCTTCAAAGCGAGACAAAGGCGAAGTGTAGAGCTGGTCCGTCACATCGTCGATGCGGCGGGCCAGGTCTTCATAGCCAGCCTCGCGATTGAGGACTGCGAAAATCGCAGATGCGTCAATGAACATTAGGCGTCTTCCCACATTTCGTCAGTGAATTTCTTCATGTCGAAATCAGGATCAGCCGGACCCAGATCGTCGGCGCGTTTCAGGATCGGCTCAAGGCGCTCCAAAAGCGGTTTCTGGTTGGAAACGGCTTCTAGCTGGGCCATAAGTGCCTTACGAACTGCGTCCGTTTTGGATTTTGCACCTGTCAGCTTCATGAAGCGAACGGCAAGATCATCGACTTGATCGTCTCGAATATAGAGGGGCATAGCGGTTCTCCTGTTGCCCATATGTATATCCCAAAATGAATATACAAGCAATGCAAAAGAGGATATACAGGATTTATGCTGCTCGCATGTTCTGCGAGTGCTTGATTTTAGTAGAGCAAAAACACACACTTCATCCGAGTGACTTGAAGTCACAACGATACCTGGGAGTGTACCAAGTGAAGCTATTTATTGGAGTTTTTTGCTTAGCCGCGACATGGTTTGTTCACAGTGCCTCAGCACAGCAGATCAGCTTCGACATTTACGAAATTCGTATTGGTGACACTCCCGAGCAAGTCGATGATGCGATGGCGACAGCAAGCTTTAGCCTCAAAGAAACCTTGTTCGGTGACAAAGAATACCAGCGCAGTTTTCATGATCAGCGACAGATCAGGCTTGGGCACTCGCAACGTGCCGAAAAGACAACGGTCAAGAAGGCGATGTACGAGAGCGACCGAGGATTGGTTGCGGTGCATTTCACCGCATGGCCGGACGGAGCATCCGTTACAGATGTGTTTTTCTATCCAGAATCTAAATTCTTGGATTGTGACGGGTTCAAGGCGGCTGCTTCTGAAAAGTTTGGACACGGCATTCAGGTGACAGACGGTTGGACCGACACGGAAGGGGAGCCTGACGGGTCGATAACCGTCTGGGCGAAATGCGGTAGTTACAGCTTTTCCCCAACGCTGCACCTGTTCATGCGCAACGCTCGAAAAATCCATACCGACTTGTTGAGCGCATCCGATCCAGAACCCAAACTAGATTTTTGAAGCAATCCCCATTGAAAACAGCAAAAAGAAGCCCCGCCGAAGCGGGGCCAGTTGATCCTCACCACAAGGAATTTCTATCGGATGGACGGGGCGTTTCGTCCTTCAGGTAATACGGCGACCATGTGCATCGGTCGGAATCGACGGATCAAAGGGCAGATCATCGAGCGAAAAGACACCAACAAGGTATCTGTGCAGAAAGTCGAGCAGGTAAACAGGGGTGGCCGGATACGGCGCACCATTCCACGCTTTTCGTAGGATGGTCCGCTCACGGCGCGGCAGATCAGCAAGTCTGCGCCGCGCCTTGCGCCATGCCCGTGCACGGTCAGCACGATCTTTTGCCTCCTGTTTTGCCCAAGCCTCGGCGCGGGCGCGCATAACATCGTCTTCGCCGGGTTGTGCAGCGGCTACCAGCGGGGCCAACAGCGGCAACGCCTCACGCTCTTTGCGCTGCTTCCGGCGCAAGGCGGCGCGTTTGCGCTCGGTATCTGTGAACGGGTGGCGCATCTGGCGTTTGAACCTCATGACAGTGCCTCGTCAATCCGGTTCAGATAGACGGCCATGGCAACCGTCAGGTCTTTCAGATCGGCTTGCTCGGCCATGTCGTGAACACTGGCCCATTGCGGAGCCTTGCCGGTCCATGATCCTCGTTGTTCCTGGCTAATCTCCTGCGCAACGGTCGGCGTGGCGGCGGCACCAAGACCGGCCAACTCGTCGGTCAATGGTCGCAGCATGTCTTGAATATCTGTATCCTTGGCACTGTTTGACTGTGCTGACTTCAAAATAAGCTGCAACGTCTCGACCATTTTCAATACGCGGCCTTCGTTCGTCGGGTTCACAAAAGGCATGGCTGCTCATCCTCATCAACGGTTCCGGTCTCGTTCAAAATGTCGCGCAAGACCGTCTCAGCATCTTGCTTCGCATCTGCCAGAAGCCGGTAATAGCCACCAAATTCCTCCGGCACATTCGGCCCAGCCAGATAGTAAGGACGCAGAGGGCGGTTTCCGGTGTAACGCTTCACCCCGATTTTCCCGATATGACCCTCGATCTGATATTCACGGGGTCGGCCATCGGGGCCGGGCGCGGTGGGTATCCATTTGAAGCTGGTCATAGATCAATCCTCCATCGGTGGATGGGGCAGGGCGCAAGCGCCCTGCCTCTGGTTTCAGCCCATGCCCTCGGGCAACCATGCGTCGATCTTGGCGGCTTGCTCGTCGGTGACGTTGTGCGCCTTGCGCATGTCGGCGTCCGAAAACAGCTTCTCCAACTTCTCGGCCTTCTCGCCCTTTTTCAGCTTGGCAAAGGTCGTTGCGGTGGGGTGATCTTCGGACAGGTCCAGAAGATCGCGCCAAATCTCGACCATGTAAGGACCACCCACGCGACCAAAGAAGTTTTCAGCGGTCGGCGTCCAGACTTCGCGGATATTGGGCTTGGTTTCCTTCGCCACCATCGCGGCCAACTTCTCGTCACCGCCCTGATACTGCGCGGCCAGAAAACGGGTCAGTTCGCCTTTGATGTGGTCAGCACCCTTCTTGCGGAATGCGCGGAAAGATGCGCCAAGGTCTTTCGCGTCATACATGTCGCGCGGCGGCTGACCGTTCAGGCGTTCGTCCAGTTCATAGCCATTGCCCTCGGTGGTCGGCCAGTTCGGCACGTCACTCAGGGAAATCCCGTAGGGCTTCGACCACCAAAGATTGTGGCTCAGCTGATAGGCCAGAAGGTCGATCAGCAAGTCAGGATCGCGCAAAATCGCGTGTTGCTGCGCCCCTTGGGCGATGCGGGACAGATCGTCGGCCAGCTTTTGAGAGATTGGCGACTTCGGCGCATCCTTGCTGGTGCTGTGCGCCGATCCGCGCAACACACCCGCCTCAATAGCTGCCTTCTTGGTTTCTGGCTTGATGTACCCGCCTGATACCTGCACCTGACCATCACGGCCAACATAGACATATGCCCCGGCAAAAACCTTCTGTTCTTCGGTGAAATCCCCATCAAGGATCGCCTGCAAGGTTTCCAGTTCGGCTTGGCCTTCTTCATCCAGAACCTCGCCTTCGGCCAGTTCGGCCAACGCGTCGTAACGCTCGGTTTCTTCCTCGCTCAATGCCCCTTCTTCGGCATAGACGCGGCCATATTTGTCCAGCCCCATGTTGTAGCTGCACACATAATCGCGCTCGGTGACTTCGACCCAATTCCAGCCTTCCTCCTCACGGATGCGCTTGGCCTCGGCGTCCAGCTTTTCGAGAAACAGGGTTTCCAGAATATCGGGATTGTCGAACAGGGTGACTTCGGCAAACAGATCACCGCCCATTTTGCCGCCAGCTTCCTTATAGGCGTCCTCGCCAACAAAGATCGCGCGGCGGTCGGTGCCTTTCACGCTGTCGGGCTTGAGCATGTTCTTCAACTGGTAGTCATTCCAGTTCTCGCCGCGAACCCGCTCCAAGACTTCAAGGCTGTGCTTTTCATCATCGCAGATCGTGAAACATGCGGCCATGCTCAGATTGATTTCACCCTCGGCCAGCGCGTCGATCACCGGACTTGGCAGGTTCGCCAGCGCAAGGCGGCGATAGACGTGCTTTTCCGTGACTGCGAAAGAGCGAGCGATAGCGGCTGGCGTCGATCCTGCGGCTTCCATCTTGCCATAGGCACGGATTTCATCGGCGGGTGACAGATCGCGCCGCGCTACATTTTCCGCATAGGCCCATTGTTCGGCAGTTTCTACGTCCGGTGCCAGCATAACCATTGGGTTCGCCAGTTCGGGGCGCGTATCTGCCATGTTCGGGTGCTGCTCTGCGAGATACTGCAAAGCTCGCAAACGGCGACCGCCTGCAACAATGTCGGCTCCGCCCATATCATCGCCCAGACCTGCGATTGGTTGGATCAGGCCAGCGGCCCAGATACTTTGTGCCAGTTCGGCCACTTCATGCTCAGGCACATGCTGGCGCGGGTTCAACGGGGAAAGTGTCAGCATAGCCAGCGGAATGCGGGCCTCGGTTGCGATGATTTTGGATTGTTTCGTCATTTGGTTCATCCTTGTTTCGTGGTGAGATTTTGTGTTATGGATGCCCCAGCCCTGACGGGCTGAGGCGAGTGGGCTTACAAAGCCCCGTGCTGGATCAGGAAGCGGCGTCCGATACCAAACTGATCGCCCTTCCTGAGAAGCGCCCAAGCCTCGGCAATGTGGCGCTTCTTCGTTTCATTGCTCATGTGTTTCACCTTCCTTTCTGCTTGTGGTGATGGATGGGAAGGGCGCTTGCCGCCCCTCCCGTGGACCTGCGGGGCAGGCCAGCCTCGGCGCGGGATCGGGAGAGAACCCCGCTAACCGAACTCAGTAATCGCTTGGGAAAAGGATGGTCAGGACGCGGCGTGTCTTGGTGACTTCTGACGGATCATCCGAACCGCCTTCATAATCCACGTCATAAAGGTCGATCTTGAACCAGACCGTTTTACCCTCAATCTCAAGCCGACCCATAGAACGCTCGCCATAGGGGTCCATTTCTTCGGTGAAATCCTCGAACTTGCGCACGGCCAGAATGCAGGCCGCAACAAAAGCGGGGCCTTCTGCATAAACGGCACGGGTTACGACCCAACGCCCTACACTCTCGTCCAGCAGGATCATCTTGCGAAAAGCATCGTTTTGCTTGGCAATCGCCTCACGACGCAGCGCTTCGCCAAACTGTTCAACAGTCATTTTGTCGATCTTGATAGAAGTCATAGATTTGTCCTTTGTGGTGCGACGTTTCGGGCTTGGTGCCTTCTTTCCGCCGATGGGCTGCGCCTTCCTCTCTTTTGCTCGGAAAACACAGTTTTCCGGGGAACAGAGTGGGAGGGCAAAGCCCGACCCACGGGCCTGACCGGGACTGTCAATGGTCGCGTGGCAGGGGTGGTGCGGCCCGCAACCGAAGGTGAGGACACGGCCCTGACACGCGACGCCCGCGCAGCGGGCGCTTGCCAATTGACCGGCCAGGGCAGGTCTGTTGGGCGGACAAAAACCAAATGGAAAACTGCCTGATCCGATAGAGCGCAAGCGGAATCGGGTCGGCCGCAGGGAGACAGGGCAGGGTGGTTCGGGGCGAAAGCCGCCTGCCGGCTGAAGCCTAGAGCGCGGTTTGGTGCCATTCGCGCCAAAGTCGTCAACAACCTTCTATTGCAGCAGCAGCTAGTTTATGCCAAAAGTTGAACAGTTAAAATTCGGCTCGCCTTGGGCGAGATACGCTGAGTAAAGAGGAAAAAACTGTTGAAGCATCCCGTTGATGTTCATGTAGGACGCCGTATCCGTCACACGCGATGGAGCGCTGGAAAAACCCAAAAAGAAGTGGCGGACAGTCTCAAAATCAGTTTCCAGCAGCTTCAAAAATATGAAACGGCAGGCAACCGAGTGAGCGCGTCAAAGCTATTCGAGCTTGCCGACGAATTTGGTGTTCGCATCACCCATTTTTTTGAAGGGCTTCAGGACAACTTGGCCGACGACCGTACCCCCATCATTCATGCTGATTTTCTGCAAGATCGGGAAGCGGTTGAGCTGATACGGATGTACTATCAGACGCCGGAAAGCCTACGCGAACAGATCTTCGGACTGGCGCGTGCTATGGCAAAAGGGAAAAAGAACTGACTGTTGCTGAAACACGCATGTTCGCTTTATGTTCGCGCTCATGCCATTCGAGAAAATCACCCTTGCTCCGGCTTGGGCGCTCAGGCTCAACGATCTCGCCGCAACGGATGCACTTGTCACAAAATGCTTTATCTGCGACCGAGTTTGGCGAGTTCCGCCGCACCGGCTGTATGCCAAATTCAGAGCACATACACATGTCAGAGACATAGTGGATTTTTTCATATGTCGCGGGTGCGGCGGAAAAACCTGCACATGGCATGTTGAACGAGCCTATCACGAACACGACCGACCGAAAGAGGGGCATCAGCCCCCGCCGCCGCAACGCGGCGGCTCCCCCGAGGATATTTAGGGAAAGATGATGACACTAGCGCGCTGACGCTTGCAAAACTAGCTTAGGTGAAACGATCCTGCTCGATGGAAAACCCCTGTCGCTTGTGACGCGAGCTGGTGTTGAAGGCTGGATTGAAGAGGGGACGCAATACCGCTGCCGGTATGACCAGGTGAAAGAACCGATTACTGGAAAACAGAAGTATCGCTGCCTGTTTGAGATCGCTCAGGAAGCTATGCCGTTTGTGCTGGTCGGAGATCCGGACAGAGGGGATGGGCGCGTGATCTTGTTTGATGAAAGGCCGCTGTCGGATCAATGGCCGCAGGCGCTTAAGAGACTGCAATAAGCTTAAATTCAGGACAAGAGGCCGAAGCCGGAGCGCAAACCGCAACGGTACGGGCCTCTCAGGCCGTTCTCGTGGGCCAAGAGGCGTGCAATCGTGCACGAGATCAACGAGAGGCGCGATTTTGGACCCGGATTCGGGTGGAAAATCGCGCAAGCCGACCAAATGGCGGCCGAGTTTGAAACAACAGCCAGGCGGAAAGTGATGGCACGGTGCGAGCATCACAAACCGCGGCGGCGCGCGAGGCCAATGAGACTTCCGACGAGATTCAAATCGCCAGTTTGATAGCGTCTTGTCCAGGCACGCAATGCGCCGCCGGGGTTTTTGACAGGACTGGTCGGGTGATCACGGTTGGCGTCGATCACAAGAACACAGATAGCAGCCCCTTCGGGGCCCATGGCGCGGCAAGCTTGAACCCAAGCGTCATGATTGATCCCGAGGTGGGGTTTGAGCATTTCAGCTGCGTCAACAATGTGGTGCATAGAAATACTGGTTGGGTCAGCACATCGGGCTTCGATGTGGATTTGCATGTCGGGTCCAGCAAGGTCAAAAAAGCGCTTCGGGTTCAACGATTGCTGAAATCTAAGCTTGAAAGCTGCGTCTGCCGCTTCATCCTTATTTTCATTGCAATGTGATGGGCCGTCAGGCCCGTCACTTATAAAATCAGTGTCCGAGGCGTTAGCCGAGGTCCGTGTAGGGTTGCTTGCATTACAGTTTACAGATTTAGATTCATAAGTGTCCTCTTGTATAAAGGAGCGGAAGTTTTCTTCCGCTCGACAGGAAGAATCAGGACACATTTGAAGCAACTCATCGAACCGTCCACAAAGGGCTTCACAGTCCAGAACATGCGCTTCCAGCGCATCGAGCGGCATGGCGCGAAGCTTTGAACTGTGGGGCCATTGCTCAAATGCTTGGGTTGCGGCCCAGAAATCTGTCGTCTGAACCAGCTGGGGGGAAGCGGCTTCGATCCGACGCTTGATGGAGCGCAGGTGGGAACTGCGAAGCTGTACCAGCTCGCGGACACGGGCGCGATCGGCACGAATGCGGTCCCGAAGCTCGATCAGATCCGGCACAAGATCAATCAGCCGGGAAAACACGATACCGCACTTGCCGTAGAATGACCGCGAGCCATTCGCCTTTACACGCTTCTCAATGAGGCCGTGCACCGCTTCAAGGGCGTGTTCGTCGTTGCGAAGCGCCCGTTCTGTTTTGCCCAGGGCAAGAGCTGTGTCAGTTTGCGGCGCAAAGTAAACCGGCTCGGCCTCTGAAGAAGTCCATGCCGAAGGTTTGGTATAACCCATCATGTAGAGAAGGGCGCTCAGGCGTCTTGCGCGCAAGCCTATGGCCGGGGCGATCTCGATCAAGAGTTGTTCGACCTGGCTGCGTTCCCACCCTTGGGGAAGAACTGGAAAATATGTCTGGTTCATCTGCTGTCCTCGATGTGTTGAAGCGAGGCGGCCTTGCAGGCAAATCTTCTCTGTTCGCATAAATGCGTTTTTTGCTTGCCTGACATGTCGGGGGGGTGATAAAACCGTAGCCGAACGAATTGTGATTGTTTCGACTATCTGGAAGTTGGCGCTTCCTGGTCTTAAGCCCCCCTCGTAAGGTCGCCGCCTTGCGGGGGTTTCGTTTTTTGGGGTTCCGTATCCTCCTTTCGATTCTCTTTATCGTAGCACACAAGACCTCGCGTGTCGGGGCCGTAGTGATGCCAAGTATTGCGTCTGGGGCTAATTCTTGTGGTTTACCCAAGAGTTAGGCCAAGGCACAATTTGAGCGGTCGCACAAATGCGTTTTTTGCTTGCCGTATCCATGTCTGGGGTGATAAAACCGGAGCTGAGTTAGAGAGCTTCTTCGCGATTGCCGTCGCTAGGCTTTATCAGAAAACCCCCCGTTAGGTTGCCGCCTTGCGGGGGTTTCTATTTCTGGGAACTGCTCCTTTCCTTTGGTTTCATTGTATCTGCCTCGTGATTCTTATGTTCTTAGCAACAGACATATAGAAATTAGTAATCCGTCGCAATTATTGTGGCCCCCGATTTGGGGGCCACAACAGTTAGTAGTTCACCTGCTCGAAACCGTAATTGCCTTCATAGTCGCGCCAGTCGATGAAGACGGAGCGATGCCAAATGCTGGGACAGTTGGACTGGCTGATGATCGGTTCCAATTGAAGTCGCCCTGCGTGCCGTAGGTTCCAAGCTCAACAACGGACCAGCGATCACAACCACGCTCATCCCCATCGCTTTGAGTTGCCCAACGGACGTGAAAGAGGCGGATGGAACGCACGAAATCGAAGTCTTTGCCGCCAATATCAATGTCAGCGACGCCGTTTTCCGTGCTTAGACCGTTGATGAGCTGAAGCATGGTGTCTTCGGGGAGACGTTGCGCAGTCCCGCCGCTTCTTCGGAAAACGGCGGGCTGCGGTTCCAACTGAAGATCCGTGAGTGGTGTTGCTGGAACAGATTGTTGCGGCGCGCTGTTATCCATGAGAATTTCATAGATGCGGTCAGCGTTCAGCGTCGATGGATCAACATCAAATGATGCGCCCATGGGGCAGCGCCAAATCTGCAAAGGCGGCTCGATGGGCCAGGGTGTAATGCGCCGGATGAACTCGGCACGAGCGCGAGATATGATTGTGCTTTCGCCGGTGCTGGTGCACCCGCAAGTGCGAAAAGCGAAGCGACGCCAGCGGCGGCGTGGATAAAGTTGCGGGGTAGCTTCATGGCAAATCTCCAATCAATTGATAGTTTTTAAGCACAAAACCACCTTTCATTGCAATAGATAGCTCTCAGAGCCGTCAGCTACTCCTTGTCGCGGCTTGGCCGGAAGGTTAAGAAGATGGTTATAGTCGGTGATTGCTTGCTGGATGCCTTCACGAGTGGCCGAACCCGAGGCGTTCAGGCAGTTAAGGTATTCGGCGGCAAGGCGGAAATAGTCATTATACTCTTGCGAGAGTTCATTTCGATACTCGATCTGCATTTCGGGATCGGATGGCAAAACAGGAAGGGCAGGGGGAACGCAGAAAACTTCTTGGGTGATTGCTGTTTGCGAGCTGAACGCCAACAAACACATTGTTGCTGTAAGTACCTGCAACAGCTTGCAAAACCTAAGAGTTGGACCGGCGTTTCCAGAACGCGAGCGCAAAGAGAAAGCTTTCCTCTTAGGCTGATTCAGGTATGGCGTATGCCGTAGGGTCATGTTAAGCGCGTTTCAACCTTCGGTTACAACTGCAATTGCCCAGCCCTGGCGTGCTGGCAATTTATGAGGAACATAAGGCCAAGGGTCTAGCGACTGCAAGAGCTATGTTGAAAAGCAATAAATAGCTGTTGACACTTTCAGCCACTTCCCGCATCAATAACTAGCTAACGGCATCTTGACTATGGTGACGTTAGCAAAAGTTGGTTATTGCTCCTGTCGTCCACAAATCAAAAAACGACCGGAGCCCCAAAATGGAAACGATCTCGCCAGTGACCGTCTTAGCGAAAGTGAAGAAGGATCTGGGTGAAGGGGGGCGGCTCGAAGTCGAATGCGAAGAAACAGTCCATAAGGACGGAAGCCAGATGCGCGGTCGCTGGATCTTCTTCTTACTCAGTGAGGGTGAAGATGGCGAAACATACCGGTCTCAGGTGGTTGTGTGGAAGACTGTGGAACCAAAGGCAATTGTGACCGTGAACGGTCTCGCCGCCTTTGCAAAAGAACTTCGAATTACTGTCCCTGATTTCCCGCTGAACGCGGGTGAAAAAGGGGTGTGGCGAATTGACGAAGGCTGTTCAAGTACGAGTAGCGACCGCTAGTAAAGGGTTTCTTTGGTCAGTTCTGGCATCAACCTTCTGCCAGGTCGCACAAGCCGAAGTTTTGGATGTAACAGGTGGTGAGTATTCGACCGTTCAAAGGTCTTCTGGGCCTTTGGTGTCGGGTGTTCTAGACCTTGAGCGTCCAAGACAGCCCCTTCCAGAAGCAGAGGAAGAGACGCCGCCCCCAAGGGCGGTGTCTCTTCCGGTTCCCAACACCGGTCGGCGTGGTAGTCCGCAGATCGAAGGTTTGATTCAAGAAATCGCGCTTCACTACTCACGGCATAGAGGTATTCGCGCAGCCGACCTCTCAACAACTGAGTGGGTAGCACTTTTTCGAGCCAATATCGCCATTGAAAGCAATTTCAGACAGTCCGCGCGCTCGCATGTGGGCGCAATTGGCCTGGGGCAACTCATGCCCGAAACCGCTCGGCGGCTCGGCGTAGATCCACATGATGCAAGGCAGAACCTTCATGGTTCGGCCCGGTATTTGCTGATGCAGCTCGAAAGGTTTGGGTCAAAGGAATTGGCTTTGGCTGCGTACAACGCAGGGCCAGAGGCAGTCACTCGGCATGGCGGCATTCCGCCCTATCGAGAAACGCAGGGGCACGTCAGGAAAGTGCTCGCAATCTTCCATCAAACAACTGGACAGGAGACTACATGAAAACCCTTGGGAAATGGATGAAGACAAATGTGGGATTGCTGTTTGCAATCCTGCCGATTTTCGTACTCGCGGCGGAGCCTGCCTTGGCGCAGAACCTCGATCCGCTGGAAAACATGTTGCAGACCGTCGTGGATGCCCTGACCGGCCCGATCGGGCGGCTGATCGCCATTCTCGCCGTTGTGGCAGCTGGCTACATGATGTTCACGGGTCGCCTGAACTGGCCTTTGTTCCTCGCCATTTTCTTTGGCGTGGTTCTGGTCTTCTCGGCCGCAACAATCATCGACGGTTTCGCCGCGCCTTAAGTAGACACATTGCCTCGCGCCGCAAATGGCGGCGCGGGGTTTCACCGTTTGGATATGCACAATGCGAGAAACACCAGTTTTCCTTGGCCTGACGCGACCACCGAAATTCTTTGGACTGCCGATAGGCTACTTCATTGGGTTGATGCTCGGCGCGCTCATTCCATTCGTCGCGCTGGATGAATGGAAATTCATGCTTCTGATCCCGGTCGTTTATCCCGTGTTGTGGCTTATCGCTGATCGCAATCCGCACCTCTTTGAGATTATGGCAACGGTTTACTCGAAAACCCCGCCAACAAAAAACCGGAAGATCCACGGCGGCGATAGCTATGGGCCGATGTTGAGCGCTCCAAACAAAGCGACACAGGAACTACTTGGAGCCGAAGTATTGAAAGAAGATCCGGCAGCACGTCACATCCCATATCTTGCGGGTTTGACCGATGAAATCATTATCACCCGGCAAGGCGATCTGATGGCAAGTGCTGTGATCGGCGGGCTGGATAGTCTGACGTCAGAAGAAGTCGAAGTGGACGTTCAGGCAGAAGCTTTCGCACGGCAAGTCGGTCAATTGGGTGAACAGTTTGGCTTTTACGTCAACAAGATCACGGTTCCGCAAGAGCTTGACCTGAAGCCCGTCGATTATGATGGGTTTTCTACCGAGGTGGATACGCGCTGGCGGAGCGAGCTTGACAGGCGAAAACTGCAACGGCGTATGATCATCTTGTCTGTTTTTCTGCGTCCATCACTCACGGACAAACTCGGTCTCGGTGCTTGGCTTTCTCCCCAAAAGGAAGAAGCCGAGTATCGAGCCGAGCTGATGGAGCGCATTGATCGTCTCAATGAGGCGATGCGTATTCTCGAAGGGATGCAGAAAGACACAGGGTTTCGGCGTCTGAACCTGAAGGATGGCGAGTGGCTGGGTTTGTTGGGAACCATCCAAGGCCAACCTTTCCAAAAGCGTCATGCTTTGCCAGGGCAATATCTTTCAAATGTTGTTTCTAACAGCACGTTCACCTTCAAGGATCGTGTTGTTGAAATCAGCGACGGTCAGACCAAGCGATATGCCTCGATGTTGGGCATTCACGCATATTGCGCGCAATCCACACCGGACATGCTTGATAAGCTGGATTTGCCGCATGACATTGTGATCACCAACAGCTTCACGCCACTACGGAACAACACGACCGTCGAGAAAATGAAGCTTGTTCGTCGGCAAATGAAGGCAACCGACGACGCGGCGGTTTCAGATGCTCTGGCACTGGAAGAGTCGGCAGACAATGTGGCGTCCGGGCGACAGGTCTACGGATTGCATCACATGTCAATCATGATCGTTGCAGGCACTCGTGACGAACTTGAAAAAGCCACGTCCGAGGTTTGGCAAGCTGCTCAGGAAACAGGCGCAACGCTGGTTCGGGAGCGGGCAGAATTTGCGGTCTTTAAGGGCGCGTTCTCCACAACCTTCTATGGGCAGGCGCCGGGCAACTGGTCCTATCGGCCGCGAGCGGTCATGAACTCATCGAACAACTTTTCGGAGTTTGCAGCGTTCCACAAAAGCGCGGGCGGCAGGCCAGCTGAAATGTCCCCTTGGGGAGAAAATATCACGGTTCTGCCAACGGTCTCATCCAGTGCGTATCGCTTCAATTTTCATGAAGCCGGCAAACGTACTGAAGAACCAAGCGCGGGGCATACGCTTGTGATCGGTCGTCCCGGCTCAGGTAAGACGCTTGGGACAGCATTTCTGATGGCTCAGGCTCGTCGGGTAGGCGCTCGGGTTATTGTCTTCGACAAGGATCAAGGTTTGGAAATGGCTGTTCGCGCGATGAATGGCAGCTACAGCGCTATTCGAGTGGGTGAAGCGACAGGCTTCAACCCATTCCAAACCGAGACAGATGAACGTGGGACAGCATGGCTTACAGATTGGCTCAGCGACATTCTGGGGCGTCACAAATCGCTTGATACGACGCAGACAGTCGCATTGAACAATGCCGTTCGACAGATCGTAACCGCAGCCCCAAATCTGCGCAACTTCAAGGGGCTGGAATCTCTTGTTGCATCCACAGACGACAACGGCGAGCTGCTGGAAAGAGTACGAGAGTGGACGGAGCAAGGTCGGTACGGTTGGATTTTCAGTAAGAAATCAGATGCGCCTATTGAGATGGGCGAAGAGATTGTGGGCATTGATATGTCCGAAATCCTTGATCTCGACACCGAGCGTTCCGCCGTTTTGGCCTATCTCTTCCGCCGTATCGAGCGCGTGATTGAAGACCGCGAACCCACAATGATCGTGATTGATGAAGCATGGAAGATGCTCAATGACGAGATCTTCGTGAAGCGGCTGCACGACTGGCTTGTTACCATGCGGAAAAAGAACTGTGTGGTTGTGATGCTGACACAAACGCCGGGGCACTTGGAACAAAGCCAGGTCGGGCAAATCATTGCTGAAACAGTTAACACGCAAATTCTGTTCCCGAACAACCGTGCGAAGCCCGAAGACTATAAAATCCTTCGGACAAACGAAAGTGAAGCCGCGTTCCTCTGTGCTGGTGCTGGTGGAGCGCGCATCGCCCTGATCCGGTCAGCTGGGGACAGCGTTTTCGTGGATTATGATCTCTCGGGTTTGGGCGGCGCATTGACCGTTCTCGGTGGCGGTCGAACTGGCGAAGAAAAGGCCCCCCACGGGTGGCGGCAAAACCCTCAATTCTGGAAGGAAATGCTATGAGAATTATAGTGATGATTGCGGCTGTGACCGCCCTCGCAGCGTGCGAGGGAACAACCACTGGTCGTAAGTCAGAGTGCTTTGGTCAAAGGAGCGCTGATGGCACTTATGTTGCTACGCGGAACGCAACAAATCACTTCACGATCAGCGCGAGTGACACTCCGGGGGGGCGCTATGATTGCGACTACCAGAGCTTCTAAGGCAGCTGCGTTTCTTCTCGCAACCAGTGTCGCATCGTCGGCGCTGGCGCAGGGCGTTCCAGTGATTGACGGGAATAATCTGGCTCAGAATATCTCGCGTCTTACCGAAGCGCTGCGTGATGCTACTGATCAGGGTACGAAGATCGAAAACCGCGACAGCTTGGTTGAGCTGAAGGAAGAGCAACGGGAAGCTTATGAGCGGTTCTTGGCGGAATCGACGGGGACGACAAATGTTGCTGGGATAGAGGGCGGCTCGGTCAACTTCCCAAGCGCCGCAGAAGCCTACCCCGTCACAGAAACGGAAAACCAAGACGCACAGCGCCTGTTTGGTGACAATGCTTCTGTTGAACAGATGATTATTACCGTTGCTCGGCGGTATGAAGGCCATGCGGGTGTGTCGGCGGCTGGTCTAAATCCGCTGACCTGGCGCATTCTGTTTCAATCGCTAATTAAACAGGAAAGCCGTTTCAACAACGCTGCTGTAAGTCACGTAGGAGCGCGAGGTTTTTGTCAGCTGATGCCTGGGACCGCTGCTGATCTCGGCGTGAACCCTTACGATCCGTGGGAAAACCTAGATGGTGGCGCGCGGTACATTTTGACCCAGCTTGCGAGGTATGGCCGCGTTGATTATGCCCTTGCGGCCTATAACGCTGGCCCGGGCAACGTGAACAAGTATGGCGGCATTCCGCCCTTTGAAGAAACTCAGAACTATGTTCGTCGTATCAAGGGTTACTATGACGAATATCTTTCGGTGATCACAGGTGTCGATATGACAGGATCGCTGGATGGGATCGACGGGGCGAATGCCGCATGGGGCAACTATGCAGATGCCTCGATGGGTTATGGCTCCTATCAATCCGAACAGATCAACGGAGCGATGCGCCGGATCGCTGCAATCCTTGATCAAGGCGACCCTCAGAATGTCAAAGAAGCCTACGACTGGAATACCTATCTGATGGCTGAACGGGCACGTCTGATGGCTCTGACGCTGCGCCTGCGCGCAGCTCATGTGAAGGTCGAAGCAGCGCAAGGTTTGAACGAAGCCTCGCAACAACTTCAAGCAACCACCTTTTGGGAGTACAACGAATGAAACTGAAACCATTTCTTTGCGCGGCCCTGGTGGCCGCAGGTTTGAACGGAACCATTGGTGCCGCGCCTGTCTATGCACAGGGCGTTCCTGTTATCGACGGGTCCAACCTTGCCAAGAACATCGAGCAATTGCAGCAGGCGTTGGCTGATGCGGAGCGACAGCTTCAGCAGATCGAACAGCTGCAAGAACAGATCCAACAGCTGACCGACATTAACGGATTGCTGGAAAACGTCCTGGGATCAATTACGGGTCTCAACGAGATCGGCAATCTGTACAATTCGGTCGAGGATATTCGCAGCCGTGCTGAGAAAATCACCGATCTGAGCGGCTTCATGGACTCGCTCGCAATTGGCGATTTCGATGGCCTGTTGGATAGCCTCTTGGATGGCGAAGTCACCATGGGCGACAAGATGGCCGCCGAGGCTGTTCAAGACACGCTGTCAAGTGCAGGGTTTACACCCGAAACCCTGAGCGGGCTTTCAAGCTCAGACAATGTGTCGGATGGCACGATCGCGCAAACTGCGGCAGCAAACGCCACAGCAATGGCTGCTGCACAATTGTCCTATGAAGAAGCGGGGCAGAGCATCGAGCGCACGTCTGGACTTGTTGACGAGATTGGCAGTGCCGACACGCTGAAAGAATCTGTGGATCTCAACACCAGAATGGCAGCTGAGACCAACTACATGCTGGGCCAGATGTGGCGCTTGAACGCCGCACAAGGGCTTGCTTCGGGTCAGAACGGCATCAACTGGGCCGCAGAACAGGCCAAAGAGCGCGCGTTCTTCGACTTCTCGGGAGCGGCAGAATGATCAGGAAAAGTCTTCTCGCACTCGCACTGATGGCTGTCTGCACACCCGCATTGTCACAGGACATAGAGGCGATGAACCCGAAAGAGCTGCAAGGCGCTGCGGCCGCGGCTGTCGTTGCTGAAGACGCAGATTTGCTTCTTGAAATCATGCAGGAAATGCAGCGTCGAGAAATGCTGTTCTTCAAGGAAGACCGCGCTGCGATATGCGATAGGGAGCCAGCAAAAACCGGGTACTTCGAAACAGCTCATCCGTTCCATCACGGCGCTGCAAAGCAGTGGTATTTTATGAAGCTGCGCGAAATTCGGTTGGCCGAACAAAGCTGTGAATGCTTGGCGGCAGCTGCGAGTTTTGACGACTTGTTACAGGAACAATTCGGCGTCACGACCGAAACTATGACCGAAGAGGTCTTTTTCGCGATGCGTGATGAGCGAGAGAGCAATCGTCGCGCCATAGATGAAAACTACCGAGCGTTTCACAGCGCCAACTGCCGGGGAGAATAAACATTGGCAGTGATTGAAACCCTTCTCACGACAGTGGACACGGCGGTTGCAAGCATCGGCGGCACGATTTTTAACTCGGTTGCCGCTGAAGTGCTGCCCATCGTGCAGGTGGGGTCGGTACTCATCATTGCACTGACTGGCGCTAACCTCGCCATTCAAGCCATTCCTATGACATTGCAGAACGGCGTCAGCCTCATGTTGCGGATTGCTCTCGTCTATATATTCGTGAGTTCCTTCAACAATTTTGATGCTGTTTACGGTGTACTGACTGACGCACCAGCCGAATTTGGTGCCGTGGTGCTTAACGAAATCACAGGCGGTAGTGTCACAAACCTTTATGACGGCCTAGATGAATTGTATGGCCGTGCGCTCGATGTAGGAGACGCCGTAAGCCAGAACGGTAGCTTTATAGCAGGTGCTATTGCGGGCGTGCTGATGTTTCTGGTCGCCGCGCTTATGGCCGTTGTCAGTGTCATCATGATCGGCGGCGCGAAGCTCATGATCGGCGTGCTGATCATTCTTGGACCGGTTGCAGTGGCGACCGCTCTTTTCAAACAATCAGCACCATTTTTCGAAGCCTATGTAAAAATGGCTCTCGGTTTCGCACTTGTCCCGCTACTGGCGGCTGCAATGGCGGGCTTCACTATAGCCGCTGCCACCGATGTAGTTCCCGACGATCTGAGTTCCGTTGACACGATAGGGGATATGGTGAGCTTCATCGTGATCATGCTTTTGGGGACTGGCCTTATGGCAATGATCCCCAGCACATCTTCTTCACTTGCACAAACCGGGATCGGTCTAACCGCTGCTGCCGCAGCAACCTATGTGCAGGGCCGTAAAGGTCTTGACGCCGGTAAAGCAGGGGCCAGTGCAACTGGTGGAGCCATTGGTGGGGCATATCGCGCCGCCAGAGGTCAGGCGCTCGATGCTGGAGCAAGCCGAGCCTCGAAAGTCGGACACGCGACGGTCAGCAAGGTTCAATATCTTGCGAACCGACTGAGAAAATAAACGGAATTGACGAGTTTGAAGGAAGGGCAGCCAATGTCAGAAAAAGGATTCGATGTAGACCTGGTGTTGCAGCCGAAACGTAGTGAACGGCTGGCATGGAAGGTAGCGACAGCATCTTGCGGTCTATCGTTGCTGCTGGGTGCAGCAATCGTTTTCATGATGCCGTTGAAGGAAACAGAGGTCTTCACGGTGCTGGTTGACAAAACAACCGGTGCAGCTGAGCGGATTGTGCAGGTCCAGCCCACGGGAATTTCGGACGAAGAAGCTGTAAAGGAAGCGCTCTTGGTCGCGTATGTGACTGATCGTGAGAGTTACATCCTCGCGGGCATTCAAGAGCGTCTTGAAAGCGTACAGCGTCGCTCAAGTGGCAGCGCGCAAAACTCTCTGCGCCGCCTTTGGACCGATAGCAGTGACAATGAAAGCTATCCACCGCGCGTCTACGGCCAAGGATCTGAGGTCTCCGTCAGGATCAAGGCAATCAACTTCCTAGAACCGCTCGTCGCGCAGGTGCGTTTTGAAAAATCGCTTCGCCGGCCTCGACAAGAGGCCGTTACCAGATCCTTCGTTGCAACTGTTGGATTTGAGTTCGAGCCAAGACGGGAACGCCAGCTCCAACGAGTCTGGGAAAATCCGCTTGGATTCACAGTCACGACCTTCCGTGTCGATGCCGAAACGCTTGGGGAGTAAGTAGCAATGAACAGGAAACTTAACATAACAACTATTATCGGCGCGGCATTTTTGGTGGCGGCGACCCCCGCCATTGCTGAGCGAAAACCGACGACTATGGGTGCCGATGCGAGGGTTACGCACGTCACCTATAATCCGACTGACGTAATCCGTGTCCATACCCATCTTCGCGTAAATACTGCGATTGAGCTTGGGAATGGTGAGAGGATCACGCAGGTTCTGTTGGGCGACAGTGAAAGCTTCGAAGTGGAAGTGCTTTCAAACCGCCAGACTATCTCCATCAAGCCCGTGATTGCTCGTGCAAGCTCGAACATGACAGTTTACACGAACCGTCGCGCAATCGCCTTTTATGTGACCGAGGGAAGCGTGCAGCGCCAAACCTTCCGCGTGGTTGTCAACTTTCCTGACGACAGACCGCGCCGAACCGTTGCTGCGACCGGCTCACGCGACACTGGATACCAATTCTCAGGAAATGCAAACTTCCGGCCTGTGCGCGTTTGGAATGACGGTAGGAATACATTCTTCGAGTTTCGGAACGACACGCGCCCTTCAATCTTTCGTGTCAACGCCTCTGGATATGAGGTCACAACAAACACTTCGTCGCGGCGTCGCGTTGTCCGTGTGAGCGGCGTTCATTCTGAATACTCGGTTCGGATCGGCAACGAAGTCGTCTGCATACGACGCATCCAAGGTGGGACGGTTAGTAGCCGGTCAACCGTTGCTGCGCTTGCCGGGAAGGAGTTTTAATCATGGCTGAAGATCAAGAGTACGAAGTAAAATCGAAAAAGAAAGCCAAAGGCCCTGGCACCGCTGCAAAAGCTATTGTTGGCGCAAGCGTACTCGGCATGGTGGGGCTTTTGGCTTATCCGCTGGTCGCGCCCGACAACAAGGCCCCTCTGGAAACATCCGGTTCACTAGAGTTTCAGGAAGGTTCGCCGGACAATAGTTTTGCGCGCATCCAACCAGGTGAAGCTGAGCCAGAACCATCGTTCGATTTTTCAGGTGTTGATGCACAGCTGGAAGAACAGCGGCGGGCAATGGCCGAGCGCGAGCGTGCATTGCAAGAACAGGTTCGGCAGCTCGAAGAGCAGCTTCGTGGCATATCGGATAACGCAGGTGCAGGGCAGCAAGAGTTGGCCGAACAGATCTCAGCCGCCGTTACAGCGGCGAATGAGGAAAACGCCCGTATCTTGCGAGAAATGCAAGCGGCAATGAATCAGCAGATCGAAGGGCTTCAAGCAAGATTGTCTGAGGCTGAGCAACAGAACGCCTCTGCGGAAATGGCCCGACTTGAAGCAGAACGCCTCGCAGCTGAGCGTTTAGCCCAAGATGCCGAAGCACAAAGGCTTGCCGAACAACAGGCCGCGGCCGAGCGCGAGCGACGAGCTGAACTTGAGCGCATCCGGCAGGAACAACGCGCAATCATGGCCGCGCGAATTAAATCTCCATCCGTGATTTATGATGAGAGAGCATCGAGCGGATCGACAGATCAATCAGCTGGTCAAAGCTCCCCAACATCCAGAAATCCAACCTCTGATGAACGCAATCGGGCGTTTGTCGAAAGCGGCGCTTCTCCTGTTGAAGTGACCTCAGCAGAAGTGATCGCAAACCCGTCGAGAACTGTCGTGCAAGGTACAATGATCGCGGCGACACTGGAAAATGCCATCGATTCTTCATTGCCCGGCGCTGTTACAGCCATGGTTAATGAACCGGTATATTCATTTGATGGATCGGGCATTCTGATCCCTTCAGGATCGAAGGTATTTGGGCAATACAGCTCTGACATTTCACTTGGACAGGGACGTATTCTGGTACGTTGGTCGCGATTGGTTACTCCTGAAGGCCAGTCAGTCCAGATTGCGGCCTATGGCGGTGATCAACAAGGGCGGTCGGGCGTAACGGGTCGTGTTAACTCACGGTTTGGAATGCGGTTTGGCGGCGCTGCTCTGGTTTCGTTGATTGGCGCAGCTCCGTCAATCGCAGCGAACGCATATGCTTCGGACAGCGAATTGGCCCGCGACACAGCCGAGGACATAGGCGACGATCTTGCCAACGCGAGTGCAGACGTAATCAACGAATATGCGACTTTGCCCCCGATCATCACTGTGGAGCAAGGCGCGCGTGTGACGATCATGGTTGATCGTGACTTGGAGTTCTATTGATGGACGACGCCGGCTCTTTTCTTGAAGCCTATTTCACGCCAATCAAGGATCTGCTAAAAGACAGTGAGATTGTCGAGATTGCCATCAACAGTGACGGAACAGTCTGGATAGAGAAACAGGGAGCGCCTTACATGGCGCTCCATTCTTCACACAAATTCGAAAAGATTGACGCCAACAACATCGGCACCGCGATAGCATCTGATATTGGGGCACAGTTCTCTGTAGCGAAGCCCGTTCTATCCGGAAAAATCGAATATGCTGGTCGCCCGCTTCGCGCCCAGGTTATCGCAGAACCAGCAATCGAAGGCGGAACGGCTATAACGCTCCGCTCATATAGCCACACTAAGATTTCGCTTGAGAAAATGGGCCTTCTGCATGGGGGTCTTGTTGATCTTGAAGAAAAACGGCGCGAGCGCGCTCAACATGTCGCGGATCTGGCCCAAGAAGGCAAAGTCGAGGACGCGATGCGGGTTTGCATCGAGGACCGGCTGAACATTCTGATTTCTGGCGGAACCTCAAGTGGTAAAACCACGTTTGCGCGCGGCCTTCTCGATCTCGTTGAACCGCAAGAGCGTATCGTCACGATTGAAGACGCCTTTGAGCTGTTTCCGGAGCAACCTAACTCGGTCTGCCTTCGTGCAAAGCGAGTTGAAGGCGGCGAAGTCACAGCAGCGAAATTGCTAGAAGCAACGCTCCGTCTGCGCCCTGATCGCATCATTCTCGGTGAGCTTCGTGGTAACGAATGCAAAACCTTCCTTGATGCAATTAACACCGGCCATGGGGGCAGTTTCACAACTATCCACGCTGATACGGCAAAGAAGGCGCTGGATCGCTTGGCGCTTATGGTGATGGACGTTGGTATGAACATGACCTTTCAAGAGGTTTGGCGATATTGCGCTAACAGCATCGACCTGGTTGTTCAGCTTGGCAGGCACGATGGCCGTCGCGGTGTGGCGGAAATATTCCTGCCAGCGCTTCACATCGACAAATAGGGGGCGTCTGCCCCCTACCCTTCGGGCGACCCCCGAGGATATTTGCGGAAAGATGAAATTGGTTTCGGCAGTAAAGAATTTGCACGATGGGGGATGACAAATGAACGATTGCAAAGAAAGCGAAAATAGCGCCTTGGCAGGTCTCGATCTGGTCAACTGTGCGGCAGATAAAACGTCATGGATCTGGATCTGGGTGATCGTTGCAATCCTCATTTGCGCTATCGCCACATACCTTTGGCGCAAACGGTGACATGAAGCTAAGACGACCGAGAAGAACGATCCCTTGGCTCCGGTTTTCGCGAGTGCCGTGGGGCACTGTCTATTTGCTTCAGTCAAGAAGCGAGCCAAGGCTGTTCAAAGTCGGATTTACGAAACGAAGAACCAAAGACAGGCGTGCTGAGCTGAATCGTGTTGCTGGCGATGATATGAAGATCGTATCAACTGTTTCCCTGCCGTGGGCCAGAAATTGCGAAACTCTGGTACTACGACGCCTGCGAAGAAACCCGTTTCGAAAGCGCGACCGGCGCGGAACAGAATGGTTCTGGCTTTTCGCAACCGAAGATATTCATAGTATCGCAGACCGTCTCGAAGCAGCCTCTTCACGTATCGAGGTGATAGCGAAATTGAAGTTTTCGTGGCCTCGTGGTGCGACCAAGCGAGTTTTCCAGCCCGAAAGCCGCGAGCCCGCGTCTGGTCAGTTCTAAGCATCAAGAATGCAGAAAAATGATCTCGTCTTCGATGCGGCTTGGCGGCACAGACCAGGCCACGCAGAGACAACCATCCCGGTCTCTGTATCGCTTGCCGACCTCGATAAACTGGCCGTCAACTTTGATCGAGATGCTCAGCTTGTCCGGCAAAGACGAAACGTCAGTGTGAGAATGTTGCTGGTTTGTGTTCGGCCTTCTGGCCGTAAGCGCTGACTGGTTCATGGATCATTCCCATAGTGATAACTTCAATTTGTAAGGCGTTAATGGCTGGGCCTCAGCCGAATTAAACGAAACAGATTACCCGCTGAACTTCTGGTTGCCTGGGATATAGTCGGTCAGCGCATTCAGATCAGTCGCGCTTTCTTCAAAGGGCGGCAATACTTCGGTCTCAAATGCGAGAAAGTTATCACCAGGCGGGCCCACAATTGGCCCCAGCGGAACCGGTGTATACCCCATGCCTTTTGCCATACGCATGAACGCGCGAGGGCCAAGGAAGAGGCATTTTTGCGCTCCCTGAGAATGTAGAAAATCGTTTGATGCTTTCAAAATCGAGCGCGCCACTGACGCAGGAGCATCGCCAACAACCAGTCGCGTAAGCTCCCACACATCTCTGTGTCGAGGCGGAGCTGAATCGCAGATATTTGATGGCAATCCGTTCAATACACCATGAAAGGCATCATTGATCATATAGGTTGGCGTGTCGGCCAATCGACTGCATCGTGACCTGTTCGTGCACATAAGTCGCGCGCCGCCCAGAACGCGGTTGTTTCGCGGCTCGTATGCAATGATGTATGTTGCGTCGTAACAATCATAGCTGTCCAAATCGCTCTTCGTCGGCAGCCATACGTCCCAACCCTTCTGGTGGGTGAAAATCTCGGTGCGAAGGTTCATGTATCCTTCAAACAACTCGTTGTTCATTTCTTCGGCGTCGCTTTGCGGCATTCGCCCCGCCGGGATCGTCACGATTGAACAAATATAGCTTAGTGGGATTGTCCTGATTTGTTCCATGCCTCTTCACCTTCCGAATGTCTGCATGGGAAGATCAAGACTATGTTGCCTAGACGCAAGTTCTGAGGGTAAATAACCTCTGAAATCCAACTCAGGTTAGCTTTTCGATGGATTCAACCTAACCTGGGTTAGATTTACCTTTCACCGCAAGCCATCGCACACGAGCGAGAACATGACCCAACATTCTAAATCAGGAAAATACCGGGCCAGATCCACTAGCATGATCTCCGCAGCGTTCAGCCCGTTTCTTGCTGATGTGGAGGCCATCGGCACCGCTGGTTATAGCATGGTCGTCAATGGGAGGCTTCTTGGTCCCGAACACTTCGAAACCACATATCCTGATAGCTGGCAGTCTCGTTACGAAAAGCTCGGTTGGATTGCTCTTGATCCTATCTTGAACTGGGCGTTCAGGGGGCCGGGCGGTGACGAGAGATGGTCTGAAATTGTTGTCGGCTCTATAGGAGCCAAGCGATTTATGAAAGCGGCCAGAGAAGCTGGATTGTGCTATGGTGGTGTATTTGTTCGCAACATTGGCACAGGAACGTCCTTCATCAGCGTGGCGCGCTCTGATCGTGAGTTGAGCGCCGCTGAAATGGTGAAGATGAGCACCATTGCTACCGAGTTTTTTGCCGACATTACCACCGAGGAACGTATATCGCGCCGCGCTCTGGATGTTTTACAAAGATTGGCGGACAACCAGAGTATCGCTGAAATTGCGGAAGATTTGAATATAACTGAAAGTGCTGTAAAGGCGAGATTGAATGATGCTCGCAAAAAAACGGGAGTGCCTAGCACAAACGGGCTTATCGTGCATATGCGGCGCAAAGGTTTGCTACAATAATGGTCAAGGCGCAAAGACAAAACGCGAGCAACCTAGCTCTCGTTGTTGGCACCCATTCATTCCGTTACCGATCTACGATGAGAGGCGGCGATTTTCACATATTCGAGAATATGGATACCGGGGCATCGAGCGTGATAACCAACGCGACATACAAGATGGTAAAGCCGTTTCTCAATAAATCAGGCAATCTTTTTGTTTACCCAAAAGACAAGCTTCCCGCCTCGATATGTTTAGGCCTGTCAATTCCGACTATGAAATCGGACAGTTAAACCCACAACAACAGTTGTTCTGTCATTTGTATGGAGTGTTGTCCGACCGATCGCGGTATGGTCGTGCTTCTTCTCGACCGCTTTTAGAACGCGCAACATAAACCCCGTCAGAACGGCGTTGAATGAGCGGAATACCATCGGCCCTACTATCCATCCTGCTCTGAACCTCGGCTACAACATCCTTAACCGCATCTGGAGCATTCTCACCAGAACGCCGACCAGGTTTGCGCGATGGCGGGCGACGTCGTTTTTTCGCGGCAGCCGAAATACTGGCAAATCCGGCCTCGGCTTCCTTGAGAATTGCACGGCGCTGATCCTCGGTCGGCGGTTGCGCTGGCTTTGATCCAGACAAGTTGCTCAGCTTTGCCACTTTGGTTTTCTTCCGCTCATGTTCGAGAGGCGGATAAGGAAGCAAATGGGTTCCCCTCGCAGCATCAATCGGTGCGAAGTGATTGTCTTCGTAGTATCGAATGTGGTCAGCTTTTATCGGATACTGACCTTCTGGAAGGATCAAAACCTTGTCCAGCGGAAACCGCAAAAGCTCGCTTGCAGAAATCAATGGACGTTCTTCTGATCTACGGCTCACATGCGCGCTATCGTCCAGGTCTCGGATGCGTGATTGGCTTTCGCTTTTTGATGTGATCGTCCGCTTGCCCAGAGCTTCAGCAAGCACGGACGCTGTTCTATCATCCTGTGGTGTCATGTAGATTTGGATAACCGACCACCGAATGCCCGAATAGTTTTGATCGACTGCAACACAAGAGGTTGACGGCCGAGTTGGTCAAACTCGTCCATGAGAAACATAACCGGATGTGGTTCATCTGGACCGGGCTCAGCTCGTTGAAGCGATGCGATAGCATCTGCAAAAAGCAGCCTGATCAGAGGTGCAAGGGTTTTCAGATGCTCGGACTGAACTGCGATATAGAGGGTTTGTGGTTCCTTCCTGAAGGTAGAAAAATCAAAATCGCTTTCGGAAGTTGACCGTACAACTGACGGATCAGACCAAAGCTCGAACCCAGCTCCGTTGATCACAGAAATATAGCTGTCCACAATCTTCTGGGTCTCGCCAGCCATTTCATTGAATGTTCTGGAAACAATGGGGATAGCCGTCATGTCCGCATATGATCTGTAGTTGTCCGCGCGTCTGCCGCCCCCACCCATGATCTCGGACGCATAACCTAGGGTTGGCGTGCCTTGCTCGATGGCAAAAAGACAGGACGCGACAAACAGCCGTTTGCCTGCCTGATAGAACCCCTTGGCATTGTCACCTTCGACCACAAGAAAGAGATCGGCCAAAGCATTCAACGCAGTGTATTGCTCATCTGTTGACGCCATGTCTGCGATACGTTGAAGGGGATTAAATCGGTGCGTTCTTGTCACCCGGCCAGGCGTCGGCTTGCCTTCCATGGCAGGCATGTCAACGTAATCGAACGGTGAGAAATACCAGATTTCATTGCCCAACCCCTTCTGGCGATGCACTGAAGACTTTTGAAAATTCTCACCCTTAACATCGAGGACAATGGCTGAGCCATTAAAGTGAAGAAGGTTCGGCAGCACGAAGCCGATTCCCTTTCCTCGCCCGGTTGGCGCAATCATGATCGCGTGCGGAAAACGATCGGGTGATGCCGAAATAAATGGCTTATCACTCTTTGGGCGACCCAGCTTGCCGTAGACGAAACCATTCACATCGAAGCCGCCAATCATCTTGTTGCGTCGGATCTCCGACTTGGATTGGAAATGAGCATCGTCATACTGTGTCAAACTGCCACGATAGACACCGGCAACGCCAACAGCGGTCAAAGCGAAAGTCACAGCGCCGGCAATCAAAAATGCCGATTGTAGGATTGCGGGTGATGCCTCAAGGGTTGCCCAGGAGTATCGAAGAAAGAACGGTTGCAGAGGATCAATTGTCGCTACGGATTCCTTTCTGGCAACAACAACGTAGATAGTCGCCAGCATCGAACCAATATAGCCGCCCGCAAGCAATCCGCCGAAAAGCGCCAAGACATAGCGCCAGCGGGTTTCAATATCTTGGATCATGGCAACCTCCTAAACTCTTATAGACTAATATCATCTGACAGGTCTGGCTCGACACTGTGTTCTTTCTCGGCAACCTTGATAGCTGCGCTTTGACGGGCGAGCTGCTGGAATTGATCAACCGGTTCGCTATGCCGCTCATTTCCATCGGAAATGTCGGCTTCGTTGCGAAGCTCTGATCCCACAGCGGCCCGAATAGCAGGGTCTTTGATTTCTTCACGCAACGCAGTGTAGTCCCCTGCCCTAACGGCGTCCAAATCTTCTTGCGATAGCTCCTGCGACATGCGTTCAACGATCATTTCAATCGCTGGAACATCTGACAATCGCTGATACCTCTCACCATAGATCAGCTGATCACGAGCAATGACTTCCTGAAGGTCGCGAGGCACTTCGTAATCCGCGAAAATATTGGCAGCTTCTTCGGACAGGTCGCGCTCAAGTCGGTCATAGGACACTGGAAGTTGACCCGTAATCTCATCGAGCGCAGATACTTGCCCATCTACGAGTTGATCAACCTGCCGTTCTGCGGCCTCCGGATCGAACACTGCACCATCTTCATGCCGCGCAAGATCCAAGTGATTGCGACGTGAAATATCCAGTGAAGTGCGCAAACCAGCTTCATCACGCTCCATGAGCGCAGGCAAAGCGGCCATATACTGCCGTTCGTCGTTCGTCATAGACGATTCAGACGCCATCAAATCGCGCAATGAATCAACATAGTCGCCGGCGGTTTCAAGGTTTTCGTGTTCTGTGCCAAGAGCTGTCGCGGAAACAATCAATGTTTCATATTTGGAGAACACGCTGTCGCTGTCGAAATTCTCGCCAACTCCATTCTCCAACTCAGCCAAAACGGTGCGCGAGTGGTCCATATCCACCTCTGGGCCAACCCCCTGTGCGCGCCACCCCTCGACCTGGCCCGCTGTGCGGCTGGACAGCATGAACCGCTCTGCCATCTCTTCGGCATTTGTCCCTGCTCTTTCAAGCCTGTCCTCATGCACAGTAAAGGCCGCTTCAAGTCGTTGCCTAAGATCATCCATTGCCACTTCCGATGTACGGTGCGCGGCGGGATCGTCGCCAAGATGATCACGAGCGGAATGAATGTCGCGTACAATGTCCAGGCTGTAAGGGTCATTGTCAGACGACAACTCGCGACCATGCTGCTCCATGAACGATTCAGAGACAGCGGCGTCCTGCATCAAGCGAGTTTGTTCGGCAAAACGCTCTTCCAGATGCACACGCTCCGCTCCTGGCTCCATATCTTGAATGTCCGCCCACGCTTCTCGGGCAGACGCAAAAATACGCTCAACATCTTGCGAAAAGCGTTCCGTCGGGTCGATGCGTGGCGTATCAACGTCGGTTGCGGTCATGAGTGAACCTCCTTCTTTCAAAATATCAGATGCAGCGGAAAACATACCGCTCAGTTTCTCCATGAAACCCCCCTGCCCTTCTGGGTCGGTGGTCAGGCGGGCTATCGAACTTAGGGATTGGTATTGATTGGCAAAGCTTCTCAGCATCGCTTCGCGCTTCATGCGCTCAACAATCGACATTTTGGGCGCTTCAACAGAAGGTGTTTCCTCGCCGGTCATTTTGAGATTGTCGTGTGCTGCGCGATATTCGGTCTCTCTGGGCGGATACTCAACAACACCGCGAGACAAACGAGACGAAGCATTCAAAGCCACACCATGTTCATTGGCGATTTTGGCATGAAGCTCACGCATCACGTCATAGTTAAGCTCGGATTTCATACTTATCGACAAAAACTGGCCGTGGTCATTGCCACGTTTATCAACCACGAAATGAGCATGGACATGATCAGTGTTGGCATGAAGTGCAGCAACATAGCGCCACTGGTCTCCAAAGTCGCCGGACCCAAACACCGCCCTGCCCCACTCCTTTGCGATGTTCTCCGCCGCTTCCACATCCGTGTCCTTTGGGAAGCTCAAAATGATATGGTCGGAATGTCCTCGCTTGGGGTTTCCGGCCCAACTGCTCGTCCACAGCGGAACCGTGGTTTCTACAGAGTTCTTGTAAAGGCCGCGCTCAATTCCATTGAAGTTCAGCCATGTTGATTTTACCGCCTCATCACGGGTGATATAATCCAGCTGGCGGCGAAGCTCCTTGGGAGAGTGAGCACCGCCATTGCGCACCCTCTTTACAACGGACTGTGGAACCCTTTGTGCGTTGCCTGCCATTGCCCTCGTGGCTCGTTGCTGACGAGTTCCAAGGCGCAGCATGATCGCCTTTTCTATCGGATCGGAGCGCATTCCGGCATGGCGACGACCGATATTTGGCAGCACCTCACCGATGATGGCGTCTTGAATCGAAGTCTGGTTACTCATTCATCGCTCCTCCGATTGGAAAAGCAGCCTCAACGAACGCCCTTTGCCGTGATGCAGACACAAAAGCGACAAGCTGATTAACCGCCTCATCGACCTTCACATCGAGTTGTTGCACGAGCTTCCCGTCCCTTGCATTCCAGGATAGCCGCCCGGACTGCGCCAGCGTCACGAGCTGATTGAGGTTCACACCGATGGCATTTAGCTCTTTTCTCAAACCCGCAAGCGCCTCAATTTCCTCCGACTGAAGATCCAAAACACCCAAGGAATGACGGACAAGACGCCTAACACCGTCCGACATGGTGATACCAAGCGCCTCTGTTTTGGCTTTGAATGCCGCGTGTTCCTCGTCTGAAACGCGCCCTCGGACGTTCTGACCACCGGTCGTCACGCTTCTTTTTTGCTTGCTCAGCCGGATTTTCGTCACCGTCGAACGATGCCGACCGAGCTTTCGCGCAATGGAAGCATCGCTTTCACCCTCAGCAATAAGTGACTGAATTTTCAGGCGTTCCTTATTGGTGATGCGTCGTTGTTTAGGCACAGATTTTGGCTCCGTCAAAAAGTGTGATAAACTTATACCACAATATACCGTTCCAGCCAACCGACCTTTTAGGCCGGTTTTCGCTCCTTCGGAGAAGTACCACTTGCGAAAATCGAACAGCCTAAAAGGTCTCCGTTTACGCCACCGGAAACCGATGCAAATCGCGTTTCTTCAACAGGTGGCGAAAGTAATGAGGTCGCAAAGCGACCGAATTGCCGTTTAGATCGCCCCAGGCACGCAGTGCGTGGGCGATCCGCCTTCACACGCACCCACACGGAAGATAGGGGTGAACATGCTCCCCACAGGCAAAAATGGCGATTATCCGGCGCTAAGGTGCTGCGGAGCTACGGTGGTGCGGGGTAAGGGTGTCTAGGTAGACCGACGCCATAGCGCGAAGCAGCTTAGGTGCTAAGGTGGGACGGGGCTGTGGCGTACAAGCGCTATGAAGCCGTAACGCTATGGCGCTTAGGTGCTCAGGCGGGAAGGTGCCATGCGGCAACGACGGTGCGGTGTATTGACGTAAGAGCAGGACGAAGCTACGGTGCAACAAAGCCACGGTGCAACGGGGCGAAAGCAACTAGGCGCTAAAGTGCCATGGAATAGCGGTGCAACGGTGCACCGACATAGAGCAGGAAAAGAACATGAAAGTTATCACTCTCATTCAAACCAAAGGCGGGTCAGGCAAAACCACGCTTGCCATGACAATCGCAAGCGCAGCACTTGCCAAGGGACAGAAGGTTCAAATGTTCGACGGTGACGTGAACAAGCAGCTTTTGAGCTGGCAGCCTGCTTACATGGACGCGGATTGGGGTCATGTCGAAAAGCCTGATTGGCCTGAGCGTTTGCAAATTGACGAACCGCCTGAAAATGTCGAAGCACTATATGAGCGACTTGAACAGCTCGAAGAAAACGGCACCGATCTCGTTATCTTCGACACGCGCCCCGGCAGTTATGAAAGCACTGAGGACTATGCCATTGCGGCTGATATGGTTCTGATCCCAGCTCGACCGGCACAAGCTGAGTGGCGGCTTGTCCTATCGGCTTTTGAATGGATGGCGGAGCTTCAAGCAACATTAGCTGAAAACGAAAGGTTTCCGCAGGTCCGCTCGGTCATTGCCAATGTCCCGACAAAAATCATTCAAGCAGCTGCCGGTGTTGGTAAATCCGGATCGCTTCCAAAGCGTGATAAGGAAGTGTTGGACAACATTCTGCAAACGCCGCACCTGGACACCATGATCCCGAACAGTCGTATTCTCGAACATCTGCTTTATCACGGTCCATTGCCAGTCGCTGAGAAATCGCACCGACAAGCGCGTGCTGGCACTCTTATGGCCAACAATTTCGAGGATCTGACGCAAATCGCCGTCAGCCTTTATGATGAAATCATTGAGGGGACGAAGGAATGACCCGACGCCGTATCCCCCTGAAAGTAGCTCCTAGCCCTGCGTCGCAGCGCCCGGAAAACAAATCTGTCGAAAAGCTCGTCCAATCAAGTCGAGAACATCAGGAACGAATGCGCAGTGTGGCGGGCAACCACGCGGAGACCAAAGACAAGCCAGCGGAACCCGCCAAAACGCGCAAACAGCCAAAGCGCACAGAACCCGCAGCAAAAGAGCCCAAACCCCAACCGGCCACCACAACCGCGCCAAAGCCAGAAACAAACCCGGAAAAAGCTAACACCGCGAGCGCCACACAACCCATCACTCGCAAGATGACCCTGCATGTGCCAATCAATACCTTGATGGATAGCAGGGCAGGGAAGCTTGCGGAGACAATCAGCAAAGACAGGGAATATGTGATTGCAGCGTATCTGAAAAGAGGCACCGAAGCCCTGCGCAATCGCTGGAAAGCAGGCAAACTCGATGAGCTGCTGTCAGACGCGAAGCTTTTGCTCGATCAATCCGCTGATAGTGGAACGCGGCCTGAGCGGAAGTATCTTGCCCTTGACGTAACAATGATCAGTGATGCTCAAACACTCTTTGATGATCCGTTGGGGCTTTTGTCCGAAAACAAGATCATGAGCGCATTTCTTGGCGCGGAAATGCTCGCGCAGCTTACAAAGGAATGACCCGCAAAGGCGGGTCATTCCGATCAGCAAGACATGTCAGGGATTGGCTCCATACCTGACAATTGCAATGAATCCTGACTGGTTACGAAAGCATAATCACCACCTTCGCCAATGATCGCCACCATCTTTGCCCACTGTTCCTCGTCAGCTTTGAACTCAGACACAACACCATTCTCAACTGTGAATGCTGCCTGTTCACCAGATTGCGCCAGCAGCACGACCTGCGCCGGGGCAGGGTGCTTTGCGAACTGAACTGAAAGAGTGGCGTTCGACTTGTCGCCAAACACTCGATCAGGATCGCAAGCCAGCGTGATTGAATAACTGTCTTCTGCGTAAGAAAACACGGTCATTCCACGCGAAATGGATTGTGCCCATTGAGAACCTGCAAGCGCAGGCGTTGCAGCTGCAATGAGGCTCATTGCAAGCGAAAGCTGTAAACTAGTTTTCATCACCACTAACCTTCTATCGACATGCACAACTCATGGCAGAATACAAGCAATGTGACAACATGCTTGTGAAAGAATGCGCGGGCACGCGCCAAGGCGCGCGACATTCGTTTGCTTGGTCCGCCGCCACCTTTCGTCAAAGGCGTAAAGGGGCAAGCGCCAGCAAAGCTGGCGTCAATCTGTCTAACCGTGTCCTCGCGCTATGCGCTGCGGGCCGCACCATAGACAGATTGCCCCCTTGACCCCTCCGCCCAAATTCGTCGGTCGGGCGTTGCCCTCCCTCCTTTGCCCCCGAAAAACCGTCGGGTTTTTCAGGACAAAGGCGCGAGGCCCCGCCAATGCGGACAGTTAGTCGCGTGTTGATAGCGTTGTGACAGAAAGGGAAGCCATGAACGCGGCAAAGGTTGGCAGACAGAAATGGCCTGACAGGTTGAAGATCTCCATGCGGATCAATGGTGAACTGGTGGAAGTGGGGCAGAGATACCGTGGACAAGACGGGAAGCTCTGCGTTGCCTGGACAGTACCATTCAGCAAGATCAAAAACGAGATCATCTATCTCGAACGGGCAGGGCAGCGCTCTTAGCGCTGCCCACGGTTTGAAATCGCCCGTCAGGGAGGTTTCAAACCCAATTTCAAATCTGACCAAAGGTTAGATTGGGGCGAGACAGGGCGAAGCTCGGTCTCGCCCCAATTTTCAGTACCAGCACATAAGAAAGGGCCGCGCTGACGGTCCTTTCTTTCGATCTCTTGGGCTGGCTATACTTTCGACCAGTTGCGTTGCATGAATCGACTGATGCGGCATGTCGTGCCTGTGTCCACACATTCAAAGCATGTGGTTGCGCGGCGGTATCCCGCAAAGCGCTCCTTGATAACCTTGAACGTCTGGCGCTCGATGCCATCACCAAAGGTCAAAGGCTGCTCGAAACGAACAACGTCACCGTGATTGACTTTACGGCTCCCCAAAGCCGCATTTTTCCGGCAACGCTCTCTCCACGACACGGCATATTCACGGTCAGTTTCGCTCAACAGGTCAAGCAACTTCTTGGGGGCCATTGCTTCACATGGTCCCATGCTTTCCTCCATGTCCTTGTAGCACCATTCGCCGCCACCGCGACGGGTCAGGATCACGGCAGCAAAAACATACCGGCCCAAGCTATCGCGGGTGTATCCATAGGTTTCGGTTTCCTCTGTTTTACAGGTCACTTCAACGGCGACATACCAAACTGATCCTTTGCGGGTGGTGTGGATGGGCCGCATGGCCCGATCCTCGTCTTCGTATGTCACAAGGCGCTCAATTTCGGCCTTCTCGTCGTGGGGCGGGGTGTGAAGACAGGTCCAGCCCATTACGCTGCCTCCTGTTCTTCGTCTGAGGCTCCAAGCGCGTTGATATAGTCAACGGCTTTCTGCGCCTCGGCTGCGGCCTTGAAAATCAGTTCCTTGTCAGATTTCAGGGCTTCAAGCCATCCCTCGACATAGGCCGCGCTCTGGTCGAATTGAGGCTCAACGCCAAGCTGCAACGCAAGGAAACAAGCGCCAATCTCTGCAACCAGTTCCTCGAACGCATAAGCCTTTTTGTCCTGAAACTTCTTGATCCGCTCTAGACGCTTCTCGCTGCCGGTCCAGTGGACAAGCTCATGGGCCAAGGTGCCATAGTATCCGCTCGCCTCGAAAAAGGTCTGAATCGGGGGCATGTGGATATGATCGCGGGCGGGGTGGTAGTAGGCGCGGGGATCTTCGCTCGACGTGATTTCCGCACCTGTCGCGGAAAAAAAAGCGTCAAGTTCTGCGTCTGCCTCGGTGCCAAGATCGCGGGGCGGCTCGGGGCGGATATAGTATTCCTCCGGCAAGCCTTCGATCTGATCGGCGTTGAACACGTTGTTGGATTTCGCAAACCGGCTCGTGCGGGTCTCGGTCTCGCCCTTCTCGCCTTCGATTTCCTTCTCGAACGTGCCGTAGAAAACCGATTTCGTAGACTTTTCGCCTTTGCGAACGCACCCGCCAAGCTCTAGGGCTTGCTTGAATGTCATCCAGCGGGCCGAATTGTAGCCTTTGACCATCGCCGTTGCCCACAACATCAGAATATTGATACCGCGATATTGCTCTCCATTGTGCCGCAACGGGAAAGTTGCGCCAGTCTCGTCACCTGTCCACGGCTTGCGCCAAGGCGGTGTGCCTGCCTCGATCTGCGCGACAATCGTATCTGTGACGTGCTGTTTAATATCGAGTTTTGCCATAACGGTTGCTCCTTCGTGGTGTCGGCGGGGTCTTGCCCCTTTGGAATGGTTTTTTGGTCAACCGCTGAAAGCGGCTGATCCTGAAAACCTGACCCGCTGGCGAAGCGTGGGGGTTAGCAAGGGCAACTGGAATCGACGGGGTTGGTGCGGCCCGCAGCGCAAAGCGCGAGGACACGGCCCTGTCTATTCCTGTTGACCGCGCGAGGGGGCGAAGTCCCCTTAGCAACGTGTCGCTGTGGCGTTCGGCTCTGCCGAACCCCAAGACACCAAGAAAACCGGATCGCTAACGATCCGCTGCCCCATGCGACCGTCACCCGAATGGGCAGATCGGCGCGGCCCTGGGCGGGCATGAGACAAAGGACGGGGCGCGGCTCGGAGAGACGCGACCAGGACTATTGGATCAGCTCGAACGGGGACGTGACGTTCTGGGCGCAAGCCGGTTAGCCGGCTGAAGCCTAGGGCGCGGTGCCACGGCCATCAGGCCGGGGCAGGGGCCAAGAGACTCATCTTACCAATGGTTACTTCCAAAGGGACTGCTGTATAACCGGCGCACCAACCCAACAAAAAAACCGGCAGATTGGAAGCCTATGAGAAAAATCAACATAGAAGAGCTGATGATTTCGGATCGAGACCTTGACGAAAACACATACGAAACCCACCGCGAAGTAGCCCACAGCCTCCGCCAAGTTTGTGAACGCGAAGACAAGGGCATATCGGTTTCAGCACTGAATGAGTTTCAAGTTTACAAAGGGACAGTCAAAGAATTTTGCACGACTGTAGGCATTGAGCTGCAAGCGGCTGTTAGAGAAAACCGAGCTTATGATTTCGGTGTTGTCAAGAACGACGATGTAATCAGATGGGCCGACGCGGCCAAAGCTGAACCTGTGGCAGACATTCTTAAGGACGGGAAACCGGTTGTGTTTATAGCAACACACCCAGAGGAAGTTCCCTATGCTGAATCAACTTCGGTTTACCTGCTTTCACCGGAACCAGGGCGCAGCGCAACCCTGACAGAGTTCATGTATTTGAAGAAACCACAGAGCTTTATGATCTACGCTTCTATGTCAGCCCCGCAACCGCTAGGCACCAGTCGAGAAGTCAATGTGATCGCGTGGTCTGAAACCCCGACACCCGACACAGTAAATTCGACCATGAACCCGTGTCTAATGGGGGCGGCATTCATACGGGAAGCGGCGAAAGGCAAAGTTTCTTAGGCGGCGGAAAGTAAGGGGCTGTCTGCCCCCGCGCCTTTGGCGCTCCCCCGAGGATATTTTCAGGAAGATGATAAGGAAAAACCGACATTACATCGCGGGAATGCAACGCCCGTCCTTGTGCCGATAGTAGGTCTTGCCCGGATAACTCACGCCAAGGCCAACGTGATCCGGCTTTGCTCTGTCGAGTTCGATAATCAACTCCCAACCTAAGATGGGTTCTTGCCAGTCGCGGCCATCGTCGGGGCAGATTTGCAACCAAGTCTGCCCCTCGTCTACAAGGTGAAATGCTTTCATTGCGCTACTCCTGTGAACAGGTCCATTTCGACTTGCTCCCGCGCGGCCTTGGTAATGGTGTCCAGCATTTGATGCCACGTTTCGCGGGTAATGCCCTGCCAGCCTGACACATGGTCGCCAAGGTCAGTGGTGATTTCAAAAGACCGTCCGATAGAAGCATCCCCGAATTGAGTGTTTAAAGCGGCAACAGCGCGTTCCGCTTTGGGCCTGTCCAGAAAATCGGCAAGATAGACCGGCGGGTAAACGCCGGTCATGATGATGTTGTAAAAGGTGTTGGCACTCATTGGGTGCGATCCTCCTGCGGGGTGATTTCAGGGGCTTCGGCAAGCGGCGCAAGTCCGCTATGCCAAGGAACAGGGGACCAAAGCCGCCCGTTGTAGCTGATACGGGCAAGGTGCTGGCCCGCTTGGTCGAATAGGTTTCCCTCCCCAAACTGTGACGCGCCAAGACCGGACGCCTGACGTGCTGCGATGTAGGCCCGCTGGCAATCTTCGACGGTCTCAAACCCTCGCAACCAATAAACGCCGGTCGCCGCAAACTCGCGGCCAGGGTGGATTTCGTAGCGCACCCGGAAACGGGTGCGCTCGGTGATCTGGTAGTGATCTGGAAAACTCATTGGGCGGCTCGTGCTGCGGAGCGCCAATCGTGCGCCCAATGCAAAGGAAGCGCGCCGGTGTTGGCGCTGGCAGGGCAGGGCAAAAGCGGGGTCAGCTTGTCCAAGAGGGATTTGGTAGCGCCGCCCGAATAATACGGGTTCATATCTTCGGGCATTTCCTTCCACGACACGTTGCGGCGGCCCGTTCCGTTCAAGCTGCCTTCGTGCTTGATCACAATTGCGACGGTCACGGATTGATCCGTGTCGGCCAAGTCATAGACGCGGCGAAAATCTTCGGTGTTCTCGTCGGTCAAGGGAATGCGGACAGCGGCAACGGCTGAGGTATCGCCAAAAGACGTGGCGATGATTTCCAGCGGCGCAAGCTCGTGTGCGATAACAGCCTCACGCGGTTTGTCGGTGGTGAAAATGGTGGTTCCCATGAGAATGCTCCTTTGTGGTGCGCCCGTTTCGATCTGGTGCCGAAAATGGGCATCGGGGTTTTTGGACAGCGCGAATGCGCCTGCTCCTGAAACCTCGAATGCGATGAAAGAAAGGATTAGGAGCCAGCGGGCCAAATCGACATGACTGGCGCGGGCAGGCGGCGTAGCCGCCAACACGGGAATGTCTATTTTGCTTGCTGGCGGCGGCATCCCTGCCGCCAAACAGCCGAAGCGGCGTTCGGCTTGCCCGAACCCCAAGGCTCGATGCCTGTCCAGGCATCGTTATGAGGCGGAGTAGGGCAGGGCACTTAGCCCTGCACGACCCGCCCTGCCGCGCGCGGCTTCCCGAACACGGGAAAGGGCGGTCTCTCGACCGCCCAGGTGCGTTAGCGCCTTATTCCTGATCTTCCTCCTTCGGTTTGGCAGGGAACGCAGCCATTTCCACACCGGGGAACATGTCGTGCTTCACTGTGACCGAAGTGACGTTGCCGTTGTCGTCGGTGTTCAGGAAGAGAACCCCGCAGGTGTTCCAGAAGTTTTTGCCGTCTTTTTCGCCGGTTTTAACGCGCAGTTTCAGAGCTTGTGCCATTTTGTAGATCCTTCATCTTGTGTTTCGATAAACATTCTCTGGCGTGCAGCTATGAGGGGAGTGTCAGCAGGTATTTTGTCGCGCGAGGAATGCCCGTAGGGCAGGGGAAAATACCTGTTGAAGCGGTTCTTGAACCGCGGCTCTCCCCGGCTGCGCGCGATGTTTTATCAGATAGAAACACATATGAGGGATCGGAAAGGGCGCCCAAGCTCGACTGTGATCAATCAAACCAAGAAAGGCAAAAGCGTTTGGATCAGCTGAAGAGGCTCCAATGACCCACCGACAATAACGGCTGTCTCAGTGCAGGTTTGCTGATGCCGCCCAACTTGTTCCGTGTGGAGATCCGCATCCCAGATAAGCCAATCAGGAAAATCAGAAAGGCGCAGGCCCGGGCAACGCGAGAGACAATCCCGAAGGGATGGAAAGCGCGGCGGGGCGGCTTCGCCGCCAGGACAAGTCGATCGTTACCCGCAAGGGCCGATCCGCCCTGACCTGGGCGACCATGCGAGCCGCGCCGGATGCTGACTCGATAGAGACAGTAGCCGGCGCTTTGGCCGCAGGGAGACAGGGCAGGGGGGTTCGGAGCGAAAGCCGGTATGCCGGCTGAAGCTTAGAGCGCGGTCACGAGCTGCAAGCTCGGGATGGCCCACAACCCTTTTCAAACCGTTACCCAACCCTTTCGAAACCGTTCCGAAACCCTTCTCGAAAATGACGCTCAAAAGTCGTAAACTATCTATAAGGGGTGTTAAATAGCTACTGGAACTGTAAGCATTCTTTCACTACGGTTCTTCCTGACGACACGAAACCGAGGATCTGAAGCGTTCACGGCGCACAAGCTCTTCAATCGTCAAAGGAAAGAAGTGAAACGAAGGAGAACACTATGACACGATACACCCTAAACGTCCCTGTCAAATACGACGACAACGGCACTGAGAAAACGAGCTTCCGGCGAGTCGGGGCTGTTTTCGAAAATCAACGCCGCGACAGCGACGAAACTTTCCTCTCGATCAAGCTCGACTTCCCTGTTGGTGCGACCGAGCTGGTGGCCTTCCCCGCGAAAGCAGGCGACGACAGCGACGTAACCGAATAGGCAATACGCGGCGGGCGGCCGATACCGGCCGCCGCGCAGCCGGGCTACTTGTCCCGGCTTTTTATCTCGAACGTGATTTTCAGAAAAACCAGGTTGACTTCGATAGCCATGCTCAGGTCGATGCGCTGAAGCTGCTTCCGAACTGTTTTCAACCTGCGAGCTGCGATGCGACGAAGGCGGGTTGCTGTTTTACGAATGTATTTCATGATCTGTCTCCTTAATGAATAAACGAGCCAGAAAGACACGGCGGGAAAGGGGACCAGTCAACACGCGCGGCACGCGCCCGTAGGCTTGGTGTTTACAGGTTCCCGCGCCGTGTAAATTGGCCGATGATGTTCATGGAGACAGGGCAAGGCATGACGGACACGCATTTAAAAGGACGAGGCAACGTGGTATCTGTGAGCAATGAAGAACCTGTTGCGTAAACTGCTGAACTATCGCGCCAAACTGGTGGCAAGAAAGGATGCTGTAGAAAGCTGGGAGAGACGTGTCGTAGATCCCATTGTCGCGAGTTGACGCGATGAGCTGCTAACAACAGCCTACAAACACCGATTTAAAGCTGTCCTTCATTCCTTATTGATTGGAATCTTCTTCGTGATCGGCTTGGTAGCCTATGCAATGAACAACGGGGAGTGGCTTTCGGACCATCGGTTTTACCTTATCCTTGTTGTTAGCGGCATTGGAGTAATCTGGACCTCACGAGAAACGCTCTATCATTTCAGAATATGGGCGCAGAAAATGGAGCGGTGGCTGGCGGAGAACGATCCGCATTTCTAGGGGCTTCCGCCCCCGCGCCTTTGGCGCTCCCCCGAGGATATTTTTCGGAAAGATGATGAGAAAAGATGAGTAAAACAGGAAAGTGCGGACATTGCGGCTATGAGCCAGTAGCGATGCGCGCCAAGGTTTGCCCGAAGTGCCACGGGGAAGACCCCATTCTTGCTGGGGCATCATTAGGAGATTGGGGCAAGGGTTTCGGGTTAGCCGTGGTAGCTTTGGCCGTGATGATTGGGCTGATCGCTGTGTTCGGGTTCCCCAACTAAGCACGGTGAGAAACGGGAAAAGCGGCCCTGAAGGGCCGCTAACCGTGTCAGCCGAAGCCGATCAGGGAGTTCAAAACGACGACAACGCCAACAACGATGGCAAACATGAAGCCCTGAACGGTCAGAACCGATTGGAAAACGTCTGACTTCTTGACCATGTTACCCTCGATGTGATCGAGGCGGGTCATCAGTTGTTGAAACTGTTCGTTGCTCATTTGCTCGCTCATGGTGAGTTCCTTTCTCAATTTAGGTTGAAAACCGTCAAAAAGCAATGAAATCACTGCCCCATGCGGTCGCAGGCATTTGGACACGCCACGTCAAGGACGGCCTGCAAGGCCGCGTGCGAGCTGCGCCCTCTTTGGCGCAGCGAAGTCCTTTACGGGTGTGGGATAATGCAAAGACCGTGTGGGGTGGGGATGTTCGGCCCTGGGCGGCGCAAAGCGCGGACCAGGTTAACAGCCGGACACGATCTGCACGGAATGATCTTGGTGCATCGAGTCTGGTGACGACGCCGCGCAATGCGGCTTCTGCGCGAATAGCGCACGTCCTTGCCGCGGACGGCCGCAAGGTCGTCTGGGGCAGGGACTAAAAAGGCAGGTATCCACCCTCAAAAGAGGGTGAGCTGATGGCCTGCAATGGCTGGGCCTGTTCCGAGATTTTCAAGACGTTCTGCGCGCTCGGCCTCGATGCGTTGCGCCCGTTCTCTTTCAGCGGCTTCCCACTGTGCGGCCCGCTCTTTCTGCTTGGCGAAAGGATCGCCGTTGGCATTGAGAAAAACCGGCGCGGCGGCGGTATAGGCGCCAGTGAAAACCTCAAGCGAAATGCTGTTACCGCATATGATCTTGCCAGCAAGGCCACGGGCTGCACATTGCAGATAGCACATGTGATAGGTCGATCGCGAAAGCTCTACCGCCTCGATCCAGACACTTGTTTCCAGATTGTGGCCCTTACCCTCGATCACATCAGCCACCGCCATAAGCATACCGCCTGCGCCTGCTGCTGGTTCTTGCAAGGTGATGAACCCTTGTTCATCAATCATCTGGTCAACGTCAGACAGGTTAATTTCAGCCATGAGGCGCGAAACCTCGTATGGCGTGAAAAACTGCCCTAGCCTGCTGTCCAGTGCGCCAATCTCACCGGCTACCATACCCAGAAAATCGCAACCACCCTTGCCAATCTCGCCAAGGGCAATGCCCATGAGTTCGGGCATTTTGCGCACATCATCCTTGTCGCGGTATCGCCCGACCACTTCCATATATTGTGCCTCTAGGGCGTCCTGTTGCTCGGTGAACGGGCTGGCTTTCTTTGCCAGTGCGCAATAGCCCATTTCGCAGAAGTCAGAAAAAACCTCGGTGCGGTATTTTGAGCGGTCAATATCGTTCATCAACCGCACAAACTCTTTTGCTGCTGGTGTCATGCTGCCACCTCAGCGATATAAAAATCTTCGGGTTGGCCGTTCAGCTTGTCGCCTGCGCGGTTGGTCAACCCAATGGTGTTCCCATTGGGTTGAAAAGTGATCAGGTATTGCCCCAAGCTGTCGCGGGTAACGTGGTATCCATCGTGGAACCACCGAACGGCTTTACCTGCATCAACGGCGGCTTTGATTTCTTCGATGGTCATTGTTCAATCACCTTTTCGATGGCTGAATTTTCGCTGCCGCAATCGTCGCAAACGGTGTGGTCGAAAATCGCGCTAAGCTCCCATTGCTGAAGCTCTGCATTCCATTCGGCGTAGGCGTCCTTTCGGATGTTCTCTCCACCGCAAGCGCCGCAATGGATTGTCACGTCAGGATCGGGGCGGGGGATTGTGGCTGTCTGGCTCATTGTCCCAACGCCTCCGGTTCGGCCTGCCGTTCCTCGCGGTAATACTGGTGGGCGTCCTTGTCGTGACGCCCAAAGGCAAGCCCGTGCTGATCGGCAAAGTGGCGCAGATCGCAAAGCGCGTAGATCAAAAGCTCTCGCGCTTCCTCTGTGTCGATATAGAGGTCTTGCAACGCGGCTTTGATCCGGTCGCTTTGGCGGATCGCCCCTTGCCGCGCCTCGGCATTGCCATAGGTCAGGGCTTCGGGGGAAAGGTGTTGAATGGTGACGCCGCAGCACTCAACGCCTGTGGTGCTGTCAGCATCCAGAAGCCGCAATAGATCGTCGTGAATGCTTTCACCCTGAGCGGTCAAGCTGTCGTCTGCGGAACAGGAATAGACAAGCTGGGCGGTGACTGTGATCTCTTCTTGCATCACGCGGCCCCCTTCATCAGCTTATGAACAACTGTCAGATGATCGCTGTGGTTCTCGCCCCAAAACTCGGCGCTGGCCTGCGCTTTTGGGTGCGCTCGGGCCTCGGTCTCGGTCATTTCGAAAGGCTCAAGTTTAAAAACACGGCATGGCAAAAACACATCTACCGCACGGCCTGCACCAACAATGTTGTGAGAGAAAAACCAGAACCGGCCCAGCTTGGTTTCGCCAGTCTCCTTGAAGTATTCCCAAAGCTGGGGACGGTTAAGACCACCCGAAAAGCTGCCTTCTCCAGAGCGGCTAAGGGAAAAACTGCCGCCCTCTGTGGTTTGCATACCGTGGGCGGTGCTGTTGCAACAACGCTCAAAGCTGCCGTTTGGCATAATCACAAAATCACCCACGCGCGGCTTGCCAGTGAATGCCTCGCGGGTCTCTTTCAACCCGTCCGCGATGACTTGGTTTTTTTCGTCAAGGTGGGCGTTGTCTTCGGTCGCACCAATCAAGCCAGCGTCAATCAAATGCCGGATGATCGCGATTTTACACCCGTTCCGTGTTGGGTGGGTATACGTTCCACCCTTCCCGTTGATCCGTTCCAGATTGTAAGCCCACGGGTCACGGTTTGGATTTGTGGCCTCAACGGGCCAGTAAGAGCAAATAATATCGCTGCCAAAGCCGCGCATATCAAAACGAACTTCGGTGCGTCCGTCTTGTTGGGATTCAAACGAAAGACGGGGATGGGCCATAAGCTCAAGTGTGCTGGTCATAGATTTGTCCTTTGTGGTGCGACGTTTCGGGCTTGGTGCCTTCTTTCCGCCGATGGGCTACGCCTCGGCTCTCTGATCTGGCCGAAATGCATATTTCGGACGGAA
>PDWJ01000590.1_pt1 | contig 51863 bp, 63 predicted proteins | sample 1430881 | NCBI WGS metagenome assembly PDWJ01 (sample SAMN01162460, study PRJNA174530) | Oral metagenome, whole genome shotgun sequencing project. | biome: Marine environment; feature: Marine mammal; material: Swab sample of the gingival sulcus; isolation source: swab sample of gingival sulcus...
AACATGCTGACCGGACGTTTTGCAGCAGAAACAGGTGAAAACGTAGTTACTGCTTCAATGTGGTTCCATATCGGTGCAAACATTGACCAGAGAGAGCGTGTATTCATCGGAACCATGACTTCTACAGCCCTTGGTGTTAGAGAAATCGGCTCAGAGGATATTGTTACTCTTGAAACTCCTGAAGATGCTAACATGACCATCGGAATGGTAGACAGTGCTCTCAAGATTGTTAATAAGCAGAGAGCTGATCTCGGTGCTTACCAGAACAGGCTGGAATATGCAGTTCAGGGACTTGATGTAGGTGCTGAAAACCTCCAGGCTGCTGAATCAAGGATCAGAGACGCTGATATGGCTGAGCAGATGGTACAGTACACAAAGAACCAGATTCTTGTTCAGGCTGGAACAGCAATGCTTGCCCAGGCTAACATGAAAACACAATCTGTATTGCAATTGCTCGGATAAGAGACTATACTCTTATTAGAGACCCTTTTGGGTTTAGCCCTTTATATATTGTTTATAAAGGGCAAGTTCTTTGAAAAATACCCTCTTGTGCATGGTAAAGTAAGGAGAAGTCCCTATTTCGTAAGATGAAACGGGGTTTCTCCTTGTTGTGCAGGAAACATTATGAAAGAGGAAGCGCGAGAATCTTTCTGTTTCCTGAACCGCCATGCATAAAACGAAGGCAAGGGATGCCTTCTTAACCTATCAAGGAGGGTTATATGATAATTAATCACAACTTGAGTGCCGAATACGCCAATAGACAGTTGGGTGTTAAGGCCTCCGATATGTCCGGGAACCTGGAAAAACTGAGTTCCGGCATGAGAATCAACAAAGGCGGAGATGATGCTTCCGGTCTGGCAGTTTCTGAAAAACTAAGAAGCCAGATTAGGGGGCTCAATCAGGCTGAAAGAAATATCGAAAACGGTGTTTCTTTTATCCAGGCAACTGAGGGTTATTTACAGAACACTCAGGACATTCTCCACAGACTTAGAGAGTTGTCCGTGCAGTCAGCAAACGGAATCTACACTGAAGAAGACAGAATGCAGATTCAGGTTGAGGTTTCACAGCTTGTTGATGAAATTAACAGGATAGCTTCTCATGCCCAGTTTAACGGTATGAACATGCTTACAGGTGCTTTTGCAACAGATTCAGCAACTGGACAGATCATGCAGTTTCAGGTTGGAGCCAACATGGATCAGAATGAACAGATCTTTGTAGGAACAATGACAGCTGCCGCTCTTGGTATTGAAAATTTCCAGGGTGGTGAAGGTACAATCACCATAGCAACACCTGAAGATGCAAATATGGCAATAGGTCTTGTTGACAGTGCACTCAAACAAGTGTCAAAACAGAGAGCCGATCTTGGTGCATACCAGAACAGGTTCGAGACAGCCTCGAAGGGCGTTGCAATAGCAGCAGAAAACCTTCAGGCAGCAGAATCATCAATAAGAGACGTTGATATGGCAGCTGAAATGTCTGAATACGTTAAGAACCAGATACTTACACAGTCAAGTACTGCTGTTCTTGCTCAGGCAAATACTCAGCCTCAGGCTGTACTTCAACTTCTTTAATGTTGTTTCTGATTAGGATAAAGAGATTTCTGGACGTTATCTTTTTATTGCAGGGAAGGGGCTCGCGCCCCCTTCCATCTTTTACAGCGCAGGTTTGCGCATCAGCTTTGATAGGTAGCTGAAGACTATTTCAGGATAGTCAACCAAGGAGTGGTTTTATGGAAATTGAAATAAACACAGGCAATGCAGCCTCAATGACGGTTGTAAACAGAAGGTCCCGGACTGTTTCCATTAATAAAAATGATGCTTCATTAAATAAGTCCAGATCAGAAGAATCAGTTAAACAACTGCAGGAAGCCCATGAAGAGGCAGGAAAAAACCTCGAAAAAGAGCTTCAACTCACAGAGGAACAACGCCAGAGAATTGACGCGGAGAAGTATCTCAAAGAGATAATTAAGATTACCGAATTATTTAACCGTAAGCTCAAATACAGTATAGACAAGGAATTAGACCAGGTTGTGGTTAAGGTAGTTGATGCTGAGACCGATAAAGTAATTAAGGAGATCCCTCCGGATGAGCTTAAAAGGCTTCATGCCAAAATGAAAGAAGCTATAGGATCAATCATTGATACAATGATTTGAAAAACCCGTAGGGATGAGGTTAGCAGCTAATGTCTGATATAACAATCCCGGGTGTAACAAGTAACCTAGGTTCTGACAAAATTGTATCCAAGCTCATGGAGCTTGAGAGGATTCCTCTTAACAGAAAAGAAAGTGATCTTGAAAATTATAAAAATGAAAAGACCATATGGAAAGATCTATCGCGTTCCTTAACTAAATTTTCAGATACTGCCAAGGAACTTTATGGTTCAAATAATCCTTTCAATGAAAGAATAGCAGAATCATCGAATGAAAGATTACTCATAGCATCTGCAGAACGCGGTGCCTTGGAACAGGAAAAAGAGATCATAGTTGCAAAGAAGGCTTCTGCTGACCGTTTTCTTTCCGATTCCATAGCGAAGAATTATGAAGCACCTTCAGGTAAATACTCCTTTACAGTTGGGGATGAAGAAATAAATTTCAACTTTCGCGGCGGATCAATAAAACGTCTTGCAGAGAGGATTAACAGTAGAGGAAGAAACCTTATAAGGGCCCAGGTAATCAGGGATACACCCGATACAACTGTAATGCTCATTGAATCCACAAAAGAAGGACTTGCCAATAAACTTGAGTTTAAGGATGGTGCCGCTCTTGATTTTGCGGTATCGGCGGGTATTTTGAAACGTTCTGATTCATCATTTAGAATAATTCCGCCGGATCCTGCAGAGGGCTCCAGCGGCACAGATAAGAACCCATCAGGGCTTACCCTTCTCCACCCCGGAGCAAAGGGTGAGTTTAAAATTGATCCGCCGGTAAAAGATAATGGAAACCTGATGGTTGAATTTCAGGTAACAGTTACAGATCTTGATGAGGGCAACTGGGTTCCGCCGGAGCCGCCCCAAGGCCCTGATAACCCTCAGCCGTCAGGAATTGACTTCAAGGGTGTTTACATTAAAAACTCAAGCTCCGGTATCAGTCTTCCGGAATGGGAACCTCCCCTTCCCCCTGAAAAAATTATAGATTTTGAGGTTTTTTCTGCTGTATCAGAAAACTCACAAAGGTTTCTCCCGGCACTTAGAGACAGCTCACAGCCTCAGAAGATATCAATTCCTCTGGCTGATTTAGGCGGAACAATAGAATCCTTAAGGTTTATGAATAACAACACCTACAAGGAAATCTCCATATCTGATATAAAGATTTATGATCCCAACGCCAGAGGAGAATGGGAACCTGTCAGACCCATAGAGAAGGCCTCTAATTCAAAGCTTATAGTGGACGGCATTGAAATAATCAGGGAAAGCAATACTGTCGATGATGTTGTTCCGGGGGTTACTCTGACCCTGAAGGGAGAGAGTGATGATCCGGTTGATCTCAAAATATCAACGGATAAGGATCTTATAAAAGAGCGCATCATAAACTTTATCGGAAGTTATAACAGGGTTCAGGCTGATCTGGGAATTCTCACATCAAATGATGCCTCTATGATATCAGAACTTGATTATTTCACCGAAGAAGAGACAAAAAAAGCCTATGAACGTCTTGGCCATTTTCAGGGAGAGTCAACCCTCATTCAAATGAAGTCAAGGCTTCAGTTCATAATGATGGAGCCGTACAAAACAGAATACGATGAAACCCTAAAACTTCTTTCACAGATAGGTATATCTACAAATTCAGCAGGTTTCGGTTCCGGAATAAATAACTCAAAGCTCAGGGGTTATATTGAAATTAATGAGGATGACCTTGATAAATCTCTGGAAACCAACATAAAAGGCATAAAGGAGCTCTTCGGAATTGATACAGACGGAGACCTTATTATTGATAACGGAGCCGCATATAAGGCACAGGAATATATGAAGCCTTATATAAACTCAAACGGAATTATATCTTACAGGATTACAAGCCTTGATTCAAAAATAGACAGAACAAAACGCGATATAGCAAATTATGAGCTTAAACTTGAAGACAAAGAGGCTGAACTGAAGAATAAATACGCTATTATGGAAGGCAGCATCAATTCCATGCAGCAGAGTTCAAATTCATTGAATAATCTCAATAGAAATAAAGAGTAACAGGCAGGAAAGGCATGGAAATATTCATTAATGACAAAAATGTTGACTTTCAACTTGAAAATGAAAAATTTCTAAAAGAGGTTGTTGCAGGAGTTTTGGAATGGGCTTCTGAAAATTATGTAAAGATACAGGAAATTATGTTTGACGGAAAATCATATTCAGCTAATGAAGAATGTGAGAATACACTTATAGAAAAAGTATCAAACCTTAATGTGAGTGTCAGAAGCATGATTGATATTCACGAAGAGAATCTTCAAATTTTATACCAATATACAAGCCTTTTTCTTAAGTCTGTTGAGGGTAAAAACCATAAGCTTACATCAGATCTAAAAAAAGATGCCGCACCGATTATAAAATTGCTGGGTGAATTTCTTGGAGAAAACCCTGATAATACTGATACTGTAAGCTTCAAGATAAAAAATAATATAGCAAATTTTGAACCGGAGAATCCTGAAAAAAATGGAGAGTTGACAACAGAACTTTTACAGCAGCTTACCGGATTAAAAATAGTTATAAAGGAAAGGATATCTGAATTAGCAGATCCTGTCGGAGAATTGCGTAAGGCTACTTCAGCACTACAGATGTCGCTTAATGAAATTAATGATATATCCGTACTGCTTCAATCAGGAAAGGATCGCGAAGCCCTTGGAAGAATAATTCGTTTTTCTGAACTTAGTCAAAAAATGCTTAGACTCTACCCTATTCTGAAAAATTCCGGTTTAATTGATACTGACAAGCTATTCATCAATGAAATGACCCTTGCAGAATACTATAATGATCTGAACGGAATTCTTTCTGAATTGCTTGAGGCATTTACAGCTAATGACAGCGTTCTTATCGGTGATCTTCTTGAATATGAAGTAGCTCCCAGACTTGAAAACCTGACCTCCGTTCTTGAGAATTTACAGGAGGAAAATCTTAAATGATTAATTTCCCTTTAATTCAAAGACTACTGCCTAGTATTAAAAGCAGCAGCGGTGCAGAAAATTGGATCACCCTTGTTGTTATTGTAGGAATCATTCTTGTTATCGTAGCAACAAGCAGAATTTCGGGCGGAAGAAAAAGATCATCAGGATTCGGCAGCACAGGGAAAAGGAGTTCTTCAAAACCGGTAAAATTCAACCGCCGCTCATTCATAAGAAAGTGTTCCTCTCTTGGGCTGACAAAGGTTCAGGCTAATACCCTTGCGAATCTTGTACTGAAGTATAAAATACATAATCCTTATGCCGTTTTTACCCACGGAAATCAGCTTGATGCGATTTTAAGAAAATCAATCACTGATATTGAAACACAGGTATCTACGGATCAGGTCAAAGAAGCCCAGAAGATAACAATTTACAGAATCAAGCAAACACTTGAACGAAACGGAAACCGGAGCAAGGCCGTTTCTTCTACATCGTCAATACCTGCCGGGCAGTCAATTGCGATCAGTCCGGAAACAGGCGGAAGATACCAGTCAAAGATCAATACAAACCTTCGTAACTACATAAGCGCGACGGTTCCAACCACTGTATCCGGTTCACAGGTAAGGTGGAAAAAATGGACGCCTGTTAAGGTTTTTTTCTGGAAACGAAATGGACAGGGATTCACATTCAACTCAAAGGTAACCGGTTACAGTATGATCAGGGGTGTTCCAAGTGTCTTACTGCAGCATTCGAATAAGGTTAAGCAGGCTCAGCAGCGTAAATACCGCAGAAAAGAAATAAGCCGACCGGCATACTTTTTCCCAATCAGGGTAGTTCCGGTAGGAGTAGGAAAGAAAGAAAAGAAACGGGCAATTGTAGAAAGTGATCGCGGAGCATTGGGTAATCTGATAGACATATCCGCCGGAGGATGCGCAATAAAAACTACAAAACCGATCCCTAAATCAGGACTTATTAAACTCCAGTTTGAAACAGGAGAAGGCCATTCAATATGGTGCTTCGGAAAGGTTATAAATGTCAGGAAGGCCCCCCCTATGGGAGGAATAATGCATATCGTATTCACGAAAGTAACCCATAAAAACCTTAATTCAATAAATTCATTTGTATATGACTATTAGAATTATTATAATTATTTAACGAACATGGAGGATACATGGATTTTATTGAGCTTAAAAACATAACAAGAGCAGACTCTCCTATTCACTACATTAATAAGTACTCAAGTGTTATTAAATATAAGCATGATAACAAGACTTCGGAAAGCGATATTCAAATTGTATTAGAAAAAACTGCCTTGGGAACTACAGATATATATCTGACTATTAATGACAATCTTCTGCAAAAATATGAACCAGAGCTTATTCAATACATAAAAAACTTTAATGAACAGGGAAAAATCTTTTAAAAACCATAGTGCAGCGACCACTGAAGAAATGATCAGCCTTGGAGTATCCATTGCCGCCAAGACATTTCCTGGTATGGTTATAGCCCTTACCGGCAGTCTTGGCGCAGGGAAGACGACTCTTGTAAAGGGTATAGCTGAGGGGCTTGATATATCTTCTTCAATAACAAGCCCGTCTTTTACAATAATCAAAGAATACCTTGAAGGCCGCCTGCCACTCCACCATATGGATCTATATAGAATTGATAATATTGAAGAACTATATATGATAGGTTTTGAAGAACTTATCTACGGACAGGGCTTATCAGTTATCGAATGGAGCGAAAAGGCTGAAGAGCTATTGCCTGCCGATACTGTAGATATAAAAATAGAGATCAACAATGACGGCAGCAGAAGTATCGGCATAGCGGGTATAACTTTATGAATATACTTACATTTGATACATCAGGAGACGTACTAAGCGTATCAGTAAAAACAGATAGAGAATTCTACGAGGAGAACATATCAGCAGGCTTAAGACACTCAGAACACCTTCTTCCTTCAGCAAAGAGGCTTATGAAGCTGGCAGGATTGAGTTTTGATCAGCTTCAGCTCATAGTATGTTCAAAAGGGCCCGGCTCATTTACAGGACTCCGCATAGGCATGTCTACAGCAAAGGGCATATCAACGGGAAGTAATACACCTGTAGTCTCAGTAAACACTCTTGATGCTTATGCATGGGATAACTCTTACTTTGATGGCGCAGTTGTGCCCCTTCTTGATGCCAGAAAGAAACGCTTTTATGCTGCAGTTTATAAAAATAACAAAAGAATATCTGACTTCCTTGATATATCATCAGAAGAACTTATTGAGAAACTTTCAGAAGAAACAGCCGTACTATTCTGCGGAACAGGCTGCAACTTATTCCATGAGCAATTATCAGAAAAAGGCTTAAATCCTGATTTTAAAGCATATTACTCTCCCCCCCTTACAGGAATATCTTCTGTAATGGCAGTCATTGGGGAAAAAATCTTTAACTCTGAAGGTCCTGATGCTGACGATTCAGGTCCGCTCTATATTAGACTCAGCGACGCGGAGTTATCAAAAAGATGAATGATGAAATAAAAAATAAAACTAAAATATATGAGCATTCGTCAATTCCGACAATAATATTTAATAAAGAAATGGAAGTAATATGGAACAATGAAAGCTTTCAAAATTATTTTACAGGTATTAAAACCATAGGATCGAATATATCAGCATTGACAAGGACTCCTTTGAAAAAAAAGTTACAAACCGCAAAGGGGCATTCAGGCCGTTTTTATATTACAATCAGCACAAAGCATTCTCTTTCTTCCATAATGACACTGCTTGTTTTTCCTTTTTGTCAGCAGGATGGTTTCCCGGAACACTTTATAGCCTACTGCGATGATCTCACAAGCGACAGAAAAATGATGTTAAGAAAAACATATCTTGGACTTCTTGAGGCATCCAAACTCAAAGATGATGATACAGGTAATCACATTAAGAGGGTTGGAGCCTATGCACGAAGACTCTCAGAGGAATGCTTCCAACTAAGAAAATACAGTGCAATAGACCCGGATTTTATTGAAAACATCCATTTTCTGGCCCCGATGCATGATGTAGGTAAAATTGGCACTCCCGATGAAATACTGACAAAACGGGGCCCTCTTAATGACGCCCAATGGCTGATCATGAAGCAGCATACTATCAACGGGGCTCTTATTCTTTCTAATTACCCTGACAAAATGGCTTCGGAGATAGCGCGTTCTCACCATGAAAAATGGGACGGCTCAGGATATCCATTCGGACTTTCAGGCAATGATATACCTCTTTCAGCACGCATTACAGCTATATCCGATGTTTATGATGCTTTAAGAATGGAAAGAAGCTATAAAAAGGCATTTTCTCACGATAAAGCAGTTGAAATATTGGTAGAAAGCAAAGGAAGTCATTTTGACCCGGAGCTAATTGAAATATTTATGACAATTCATACATCATTCCGTGATATATACCAGGCCCTTTCCGATGACCTGACTGAATCTTCAATTCAGGAAGTAGAAGATCTTCCCATCTATGTTGAAGAATCTCTTGAAGAAATTGTTGAATTACCTGAAGAATTAGAAGAAATTGGTGAGCTGGAAGAGCTTTAATTCTTCCTTTTTCAATTATTTTCTGTATCCTTGTCCTTATTTGGTATAAGGCTGCCTATAACAGGCAGTTCTGTTGAGGTCATGGCAGCGGCCTTATTTTCTTCCTGAATAGCAAGATAAACCTCTTTTCGATATACCTTTATCTCTCTCGGTGCCTTTATTCCGAGCTTTACCTGATCGCCCTTGATTTCTATTATCGAAACCTCAATACTGTCACCGATGGTTATGCTTTCGTTATGTTTTCTGGTTAGAATCAGCATACCTCATCCTTATTTCCTGATAACTCTTCCAGAATGAAATGCCTTATCTTCCATTTTGAATCAAGGGAGATTGCCTGACGCCCTGTTTTTGTTTCTCTATTAATTATAATAGGCCCTTGAAGGTTTGCAGTCATCTTATGATGATTTTCAGGAACTGTAACTATTGCAAATATCAGGATGTTTTCATCATCAGGGCTTTTTATATCAATCTCATCAAGATCACTCTTTGAAACATCCAGAACGTAATCCTTTCTGAAAACAAATGGATCTATTAAAACAAATGCTGTTTCTTTTATATCAAGAGACTGCAGCCAATAGAAGGGCTGCTGCTCTGCATCAAGCAGAACAAAATCCTTTAACTTTTCAAATCCGAAAATGCCGTATGGAAAGTACAGCTTCTGACGCTCATCAATTTCAATATTTCCGTAGGCTTTTGTATTTACATTAAGCATGAATTACCTCAAATAATCCAGCAGTGTCGGCTTAAGCACCCTTGCGGCAGTTTGAAGTGTGGCCTGTTGACTGCGCTCCATCATTTTCAGCTCGGTAATTGCTTCGGCAAAATCAAGATCTACAGCATTTGAATTCATCTGCTGAATATTCGGAATCTCATAGGCTATTCGCTGATATACTGTATCAAGCCTTGAATCCTCTGCTCCAAGGCGGGCTAATTCTGAAAGCATGTTATTATGAGCCATATCAATACCCTTAAGGGCCTTTCCGCCTATATCAATTGTATTTCCTGCATACAGATCATCACGGAGATTTATTAACATGTCGAATAGAGAACCGCCTGATACCCTTGCATCGCGATTGATATTGGCAGGAGGACTTCCTGCATTTGCTGATACAAGCCCAAGATCCTTCAGCACTGTGCCGCCTACAGCATCCTCCATCCAGATCTGATGGGGTGTGGTTGTCTTCAGTATAATAGAGTTTGTTACAGGATCAAGCTGTGCTTTCACGGCAATATCGGCACGATTGATTTTAGACATAACAGCATATACATTATCACCCGCGTTAAGGGCAATTTCTTCTCCGTCAATTATTACCGAACTGTCTTCAAGAACGCTATAGTTTGTTGAATCTACGGCAGAAAATATCTGCTGCTGCTCAGCCCAGAAAACCCTGTTTCCGGGAAAATCAACATTTACGTAGCTGTTTTCTGAAACCTCTGCCTTTTGACTGTTGACTGTTCCAATATAATCTACCGCTGTTATCCTTGAACCGGAGGCCCCCGGAACCATGCCTGAATCGACCCTGAATGCAAGCCCTTTGTTTTTGTCTCCAGCAAATATTGCTACTCCGCTTCCATTCTCCGAGTTCGCAATCTCTACAAGCTCATTAAGAAGCTGATCGATCTCTTCTGCCATATAGGCCTTATCCTGCTTTGAGAATGTATCATTAGCTCCCTGAATTGCCAACTCACGAACCCTGTGAACGATATCATTTGCGCTGGATATATATCCTTCAGCGACCCTGTGATCACTCTGTACTGTTTCAATATTTTCCGAAAAGCGTTTTAAACGTGTTATTTTTGACTGAAAGCGTGTTGAGTGTGCTGCAGCAAGCGGATCATCACGAAGCTCTTTTACCCTTGTCTGCTCTGCTATTTTGGCCTGAAGATCACCTAACTTCCATTCCTGCATCCGCAGTCTGAACTGGTAATCATCATTAGGCATATATGTGCTTATTCTTTTCATTTAAATCACACTCCCATTCTATTAATAATTGTATCAAGCATCTCGTCAAAGGTATTAACAATCCTTGCTGCCGCCGCGTATCCATGCTGAAATTTGATCATATTGGCAAGCTCTTCATCCATATTCACACCTGAAATAGCTTCCTGCATATCTTTAAGCTCTTTCATTATGATCTCTTCTGTTTCAAGCGCCCTTTCAGCTGTTTCTCCTTTAAGTCCGATATCGGCTACTGTTTTTGCGAAGAATTCGTCAAAGCCCTGAACATCACCAACCATCACCGGATTATTTCTCAATGCGGCAATTGCTACCGCGGCGCTGCTGTCTCCGGGTTTTGCGGGATTTCCATTCTCACCGAAGCCTGCGGCTATTGCGCCGGGGTCATTTCTGACAGCCTTATTAACCTCAATATAACCTGAGGGATGTGTAAGCGGCGCTACCGCATAGCGCGTATCGGGTCCCTGCAGCTGATTTACAGCATCAACTGCCTCCCAGTCATATGCACCCGCCGGACCCGAAGCCGCTAGAATTCCCGCATAACCGACTAGGAACTGTCCTGAATCTTCAATATGCCTGATTACAAAATCTGGGTTCTCAATCTGTGCTGCCGGAGCCGCCTTAAGTGTCAGCTGGTTTAAGCGGTCAAGCCCGGCTGTTACTTCAGAGCCCGAATAGTTTATACGATCTATAATATCCTGAACCGTATCTGTGGGGTAATAATCTATAGTATTTATACCATCAGCCGATGATAAGGAGATTGTGCCCCTTATACCGATCTGTGCCTGAGGGTCAAGGCTGTTTGCTCCGTTTATGCGGAAGATCCAGCTTGAATCAAACTCTCCGTCACCGTTACGGTCATAGTTTCCTGCTACATTATTTATAAAGGGATATTCCTTAAAAAAATCAACACCGCTTTGGCCGTTAAGGCCGTAACCGGCGCTATGGTTTTCGTTTACGAGATCGACGAAGTTTACTACCATCATATCAAAATTCTGGATCTCTTCCCGGACGTCACCGTCTCTAAGCTGAATAAGGGATCCTAGTTTTCCGCCCAGCGACCAGGCTTTTTCACCATTATAAGACCAAACTACATCGCGGTATCCTTCATTGAGGGGATCCGGTTCTGCCTGCAGGCCGTGAACAAGCCGGCCCTGTATTAAATGCAGTCCGCCTGTATGAATCAGAAACTCATCAGGGTCTCTTCCGTCAGTTGTAATATCTATTATTACCGAAAGATCGCGGACAAGACGGTCACGCTGATCATAGAGATCATTAGGATTATCACCCACTGCCTCAACCTTGACAATCTGCTCATTCAGATCTGAAATTTCGTTTAATATTGAATTAACCTGATCAACAGTTACCTGAACATCCTCATCTATCATTGTTCTGATATCTTTTAAAGACTGATATCTGTTCTGTATTCCGTCAGCAAGGGCAGCTCCCCTTTCAAGAACAGCCTGCCGTGCCGGCATTTCATCAGGATATAAAGATAATTCCTGCCATGATTCCCAGAATTTATCCATAAGCGTTCTTACAGAAGAGTCAGTCGGTTCATTATAAACCTGTTCAACCATAAGCAGATATTTATCACGGGCATCCCACCAGCCCTGCTGATCGCCCTGAGAAACAATGCGGTCTTCAAGAAGCATATCACGTATTCGTTCGGTAGAGTTTATCTGAACACCCTGCCCTATCTGGCCCGGAGTTTCTTCACGGTTAAGTCCCGGCATATAAAGCGGATCCACAGCACCCATCTTCACACGCTGTCTTGAGTATCCCTCGACTGAAGCATTACTTACATTATGTCCTATGGTCTGGAGTCCCTGAGTATGGGTAACAAGACCTTTTTTTCCTAATTCTATTCCTGAAAAGGTTGACTGCATTGGATGCTCCTTTATTAAAGCTGCTGGTTAAGAACCATAGGTGCTGAATGAACCGGCCGTGCGCTGCCGGTACTGGAATATATCTTGCCGCGGCGGTGCGGAAAAACCTCATCGAGTACTGTTTTACTTGCGTCACCAACAGCCCTTATATACTGATCAATTCCGGATGTTATGCCTTTCATCCTAAGCAGAGCTACCTTCATTTTCCTGTACCCGGCCAGACATCTCTCACGTGTTTCACCTTCCATATGTACTGTTATTGAATAAAAACCGTCTGTTTCGCTCTTATTCAGCTTGCTCTTTAGCTTTTGATAAACCTTGTTGCGCTCTACTTCAATTTTATCCATTTCATCAGAAAGCGGGCTTAATCTGCTTATTATTATCTCCATTTGATCCCAATTATTGTCACGAAGTGTTTTCTGCAGGGATTCTTCCTGGATACTTATTTCATTTAAAACAGCAGTTTCTTTTTCCATCAAATCTGCAAGTTTTATACTTAATGCCTCTATACTCATAAGACTATACCTCAGTTCTATCTTCGGTATTTAAAAAAACTTGTTTAGCGAATTCTGATTTTTTTTAAGCCTTGAGAAATTTACAGAATATCTTTATATCAGCATTCGGGCGGTGTCTTTTAGATCGGCAAAAGCTCCGGAACAGGCCCTGCTTTCGGCTCAAAGAGGCCTATCCGTCAGCAGCCTTCCGGTAAAGCCCCCATCTTCATGCGGAACAAGGGTAAGTTTGTTTGGTATTTCTTTCATATTATAAAATGGATCATGGCTTACGTATAAAAGTGTTGAATGATTACGTAATATGATCATTCTTGCAACATCAAGCACAAATTTTGAGTTATAGTCATCCAGCCCCTGACATGGTTCATCAAGTATAAGTAGTATTGGTTCTTTTACTATTGCCCGTATAATTAAGACTGACCTTTTCATACCCTCCGACAGGCAGTTAAATGGTTTTTCGTATAATTCAGAGATACCGAACTCTTCACACCATTTTTTTGCAGTTTCTATCTGAAGCGGATCAGGCTTATCGTAAAGGCCTATTGAATCAAAGAAGCCTGAAACTACAACACTGAGAACATTCTGGTTTATTCTGTGCTGATACTGAAGGGCACCGGAAACAAAGCCTATGTTTTGTTTTATATCCCATATAGTTTCTCCTGTTCCGCGTTTTCTGCCAAACAGATAGATCTCCTGACCATAGGCCTTTGGACTGTCTCCGTTTATAAGGCTGAGCAGGCTGGATTTTCCTGATCCGTTCGGACCTGTTATCTGCCAGTGCTCGCCTTCATTGACCAGCCAGTTTATATCGTTGAGAATTCTATGCTCATAATAGCTCATTTTAACACCGGCAAGACGGATAAGCTCTATGGATTTTTTCTTTTCATGAGGCGTATCATCAGTCTTGTCATCAGGTGTGATTTTTGTTTCAGCATCTGCCATTTCAAGTTTAAAGCTCATATCATTTTTGAGAATGTTTTTAATTTTTGAAATATTCTGAACCTCAAGAATTTTCATATCATTAAGGAAAAACAGCCTTTCGGCAGAACCAAGATCATCAAGCCTGCCCGATATAATCAGAAGCGCATTGGTATTTTTTCTTATTTCAGGGATCAGGCCTTCAAGCATTTTTCTTGTACCAATATCAAGGCCTGTATAGGGATCGTCAAGAACTATTATATCAGGCCTTGCCAGAACGGCCCTTACGATCATCATCTTTCTGAATTCGCCTGTTGAAATAAACTTTATACCACGCTCCAGGATATGGCTTATACCAAAAAGCTGCGCATAATCTTCTATATATTTATGCTTTAATGAGGGATCTGCTGACTGACTGATAATATCAAATACACTTCGGCCCGGATCTGTTTTTCCTTCCATAAACTCCGAGTCATCATTGCAGCGTTCCTGCTCAAGCATCTTTTTCTGTTCTGATGATGAAACAATCGAAGCACTGAAATCATCGGAACAAATGAGTTTACCTGATGAGGGTTTTATACCGCCTCCGAGAAGCTCTGATAAAAGGCTTTTGCCGCTTCCGTTAAGACCGTAGATTCCGATAAAATCACCGCTGAAAATTTCCATATCCAAATTATGGAGAAGTTTCTTCCGTTTTATGCTTATTTCTGTTTGTTCAAGCTTAAGAATACTTTTTTGACTTTCCATAGCAACGGACTCCCTGTCTTTAATGTTGCATCATAAGCAAATAAACATAGTAATATTTGCAATAAACGCAAGGTTGACATCAACCATTAAACAGTTATATCCTTTTGTAAATAAATCAGCAAGGACAGATATATGAACTATTTTAATTCCATACCATTAAGAGAACAACTCAAACAGCTTGGAACCTGTGATTTTCTTGATAAATCCGAGTTTGCGGGCGTTAAAAAGCTTCAGGGCAAAAAGATCGTTATAGTAGGCTGCGGGGCACAGGGGCTCAATCAGGGGTTAAACCTCCGCGATTCAGACCTTGATGTAAGCTATGCCCTTAGAAAAGAAGCAATTGAGCAGCACCGGCAGTCATACCTGAATGCCGTTGAGAACGGCTTTGAAGTAGGAACCCATGAAGAGATGATACCCAAGGCCGATCTTGTAGCAAACCTTACACCGGATAAACAGCATTCTGATGTAATAAACAAGATTATGCCCCTTATGAAGAAGGGTGCAGCCCTATCCTATTCACACGGCTTCAACATTGTTGAAGAGGGCATGCAGATCCGTAAGGATATAACTGTAATAATGATTGCGCCTAAATCACCGGGATCTGAGGTACGCGAAGAATATAAGCGGGGATTCGGTGTTCCAACACTTATTGCGGTTCACCCTGAGAATGATCCAAATGGTGACGGGCTGGATATTGCAAAGGCCTACTGCTGCGGAACAGGCGGAGACAGGGCCGGTGTTCTCCGTTCTTCATTCGTGGCTGAGGTAAAATCAGACCTGATGGGTGAGCAGACGATACTATGCGGAATGCTTCAGACCGGAAGCCTTCTTTGCTTTGACAAGATGATTGAAAAGGGAATTGATGCTGGCTATGCCTCAAAGCTTGTTCAGTACGGCTGGGAGATAATTACCGAAGCAATGAAGCAGGGCGGTATCACAAATATGATGGACAGGCTCAGCAATCCCGCAAAGATTAAGGCCAATGAGCTTTCAAAAGAGATGAAGAAAATCATGACGGATCTTTATCAGAAACATATGGATGAGATCATAACCGGAGAGTTTTCTTCAACAATGATGGAGGACTGGGCCAACGACGATAAAAACCTGCTGACATGGCGTGAGGCAACCGGAGCAACCGGCTTTGAAACAACCCCGGCAGGTACAATGGAGATTTCCGAGCAGGAATTCTTTGACAACGGGGTTCTGATGGTTGCCATGATAAAGGCCGGTGTTGAGCTTGCATTTGAAACAATGACGGCATCAGGCATCAAGGCAGAGTCAGCCTATTATGAATCACTCCATGAAACACCGCTTATTGCAAACCTCATAAGCCGCAAAAAGCTATATGAGATGAATAAGGTTATTTCCGATACGGCAGAATACGGCTGCTATCTTTTTGCAAACGTCTGTGTTCCGCTTCTTGGCGATTTTATGAAGGGCATTGATACTGATGTAATTGGAAAACCCTATATGGAAGGAGAAAACGAGGTAGATAATATTGAGCTTATAAGGGTTAATGATGAAATCAGAAACCATCCGGTTGAAAAAATTGGAAGAACACTCAGGGCTTATATGACCTCAATGAAAACAATCGAGTTTCAGAAATAGTTCATTTTTAAAAATGAGTTTTTAATTCAATATATTAAAGAGGGATTCGGAATACTGAATCCCTCTTAAGAGCGGCAGTGTTATTTGTATTTCCAGATAGCCATATCAGCATTACTGCTATTGTAACTATTGTAGGGGGGCATATAGTTTGAGAAATGGGATTCGGCCCCCAAAATCCACTTAAATCTTTAATATAAAAAGAATTAGCTCTTGAGAGCATAGAAATTCAAAAAATGATAAAATATATAAAAATATTTAAAAAAAGTGATAAAAAAGGCCATTTTTAGAGTATTTTTAGGCCTTTAAAACTTGTTTTTTTTAATTTACAAGCGTATACTTTTAAGTATCCGGACAATGATGCTGCCATTGGGAGGCAGCAGCCTGAAAGGGCTGATATCGCGGGTTCGAATCCCTGCCATTGTCCGATTTTTTTAATACAATTTTTCAAGAACTTCCGGTTCATTATATTCGTTTTTACTTGGAACAATCATTCCGGTAATATACTGAAAAGAAGTGCCAATTTGCTTTTTCCTATAAACAAGTCTTATTACATGATTTTCATCATACTTTGAAACAAAATGAAATCTTTCGGGTCTGGCTATTTCGCGAAAAATAGAATCAGGATTTGATGAGCGTGCCGGAATTAAAAAAAAATCTTCATGTGTCAATGCTTTCTCACTTGGTTTACCGGGGCGTTCACTATGTCTCAAAGCCTTGTCCGATATAATTATTTTAGGATCAGTTTTTAGATGCGCTGTTATTTTGTCTTCAAGATTAGCTGCATGAACTTGAATATTTTGGACATGGTAACCATCTTTCAAAACTCTTTCTGACCAAGTTTCCCATTCCCCTTGTGACATTGCCGAGTTTTTCATCTCTTGTACGTATTGTTTTTTTACATGATTGAGTGCGGTCTTTCCATCATTCATTTTATGAGCAGCCAATTGTTTATATACCGAAAAGTCCGGGGCAAGCATTTCTCGCCCTGGGCTGTATTTCCATTTAGGCGGCACGTTTGCAGGATTGAAATTTGGTGAAACAGATTTATTGAAAGAGCCATTTTCATATTGAGACTTAGTAATTGATTCTTTATAACATTGACAGCCATACCCGTTAGGTGGATCGTACTGTTCCCAAAAAGGATCATTATAAGGAAGAGCTGTATTATCAAGCGGTTCATGTTCTTTACGTTTATTCTTTCTGTGCCGTTGCCTATAGACCCAATAAGGCCTAAGGTCAGTTTGCCGCATCATTTGCCTGTATTCACCTGCAGAATAAGATGTTATCATGTTTGTCATATGCATTACGCTAATTCGCCAATTTGCATAATCTTCATCTCCTTCTTTGTCATTACGGCCGTACCACCCAGTATTCTTCATCTTGGAAAGCATTTCTTTTCGAAAAGTTTCATAACTCTCACCTTTATCTATTGAATCTTGAAGAAGACCAAATATATCGTTTAGCATGTTTATGTTATCACAATGAGCAACTGTAAATGCGTGAGAGTGTTCGCCGAGTTTAAGATCATCCCAATTGTCAGTTATCACAACTTTCTTGCGCTTTAGGAAATTAGATGCGTCTTTAGGTTGGGGTCTTTTATACTTTGGCATCATCAGCTCCGGTCTGGCTTCCAACATATCTTATATTATCGATATGCGCTGCGAGTTTTTGTCTCTGTTTTCTCATAGCCTTACTTGAAAATGTTTTTATAAGTTCTGTTCTGGCCTCATCAAATGATTCTGAATCATCAAGCCTGTCAATAATTGTCTCTATCATCTGATCATATATTTTCTGACCTTTTTTAAGTTGCCTTTTGGTATAGTCTTCAGTTGTTTCATTAGAAAATAGACTAAAAGTTTTTCTCTTAGGTTTTTCTTCATTAGCAAAAGAAGCTGCCGGTTCTTGCTTTATTGAAAAATGGTGTTCGGGTATTCCATAATCTTCAATCCAGTGTTTATTTGTCCAGATTACACCACTTTCTGTAAGGGTTTTATCCCTATCGGCTTGGTCTTTTTTTATATTGACAGGTTCATCAAACTTAAATTTGGGCGGCAGGACATTGGGTCCCCAGTTAAACAGTGTAATCATATTAAACATTTGGTTGAAAACATCTTCAACCATTTCCGCATCATCAGCCGCAAGTTCGTCTTTTATAGATAAGTGAACTTTTGCCGCACTGTAAGAGCCTCCTGTATCACCTATTTCTGTTGTAAGCGTTTGACCAAGGATAACCTTTGAGATAGCCGCATTGAAAAACTTTTCATAAGATTCATAAACGCTGCTTGCCGCCTGTTTATTACTATCAGACATTATATTTATCTTTGTATCTTCAGGCCCGATTGCAATTGATGTCGCTGCTATCTTATAAAGAGCATCTATTAAGTCTTCTTTATCTTTTTTTGAGGCATTAGGTCCATATGTACCATAAAGAAAAGGTGCTCCGTATTTTTCAACAAATAGTGTCCACCATTTCCCACCGTTACGTTTAAATGTTATCGGCCAGAAAACTTTCGATAGAAGCTTTACTCCATATGGATTCTTATAGGTTGCTCTGTTCTGTGCGATGATGAATCTATTTTCAGGAACTCTTTCAGAACTGAAGGAGTTTGTCTTGAAAAGAAGATTGTTCTTGTGGTCAAACTCAAACCACTCCGGCGGCTTACCCACAAGGTCTTTAATGCTCCATCTTGCACCATCTTTGTACCAAAGTATTTCTTGAGGTGAAAATCCGAAAGCGACAGCTTCCATTATGTTCTCAATCTTATTACGAATTGACCAAGCGTCTATCATCTCTCTACAGTAATCTTTTGCCGCTTCTGCTGATGAGGAATCATCACCGGCTTTAATTTTCCAGCTCTTTGATTTTATCCCAGCCAGCCGTGCAACCCAGACTGTTTCAAGCTGATCATCAATGAATAGATCACGAAGGCCTGATATACTTTTACCCATTCTTCTTAATATAGGATCTGGGTCAGGGAGTGCATTATAAATAAGGTTCCATGTCTCAGCCCGTGAAAGGCTTGCGTAATGTTCTTGATCTTTATGTATTGGTATTCTTTCTCCGTTAGGTCCCCATAAATGGTCTGCCATGTAACCCCTCTCTACTGGTAAAGTTCAAGTAAATCTACAACAGGTCTTTGCCGACCTGTTACCCAACCGCTGCCACTTCCATTTTTAAACAGTTTAAGTCCCATCCTGACGGCACCTTCAAGCGCGTCAGGTCCATCGTCATGCTCTCCTTCGAATAATTCAAGCAGTTGCTCTATTAAGAGTTTTTGAAAGTGGTCTTCTTTGTTAAAACGTATTTCTCCGTTCTCAAGCCGATGGAATAATGTTGTCTCGATTCGCAGTTCTTTATTAACAGTGTTTGTAATGCCCTTTAATGGCAATGTAAACCCCTGTTCTTCTGCTATTGAATCAAATGTATCCATGATAAGGTCTTGTTGACCGTTATCTTCCCAATACATCCTCATCGGATTATGCTCGTTATAGATCCGGTACATTGCCCTAATCATGGCTTTAGGCTGCTCACGTTTTATCCGGGCAGCAAGAACATCGATAACAGGCCCTGGTTTGATTCCAATGCAGACGGTAACCTTATAGTCTGTTTTATTATGAGTCTTCCTTGACCCGAGATCTGACCAAGTTACTATAACCTCATATTCTGAGCGTTTTGCTTCGTTTGGGTCATAGTATTTAATCCAGCTCTCATTTACACCGTCATCATCTTCTTTTTTAGGAATGAGTTGAAATTCCTGTTTAAAGTTAGACAGGCCAAGATTCAAGATTAGTCTCTTTATTCTCTCGTCAGAAAAAAAGTCCGGCCATGTCGATTTCTTCTTTTCATCAAGAAGCGGGAAGCGGAAGCTCTTAACCGAAGCCCGTTGCTTATCCTTCTTTTTGAGTGTTGAGACAACATCACGGCTGTTCATTGCTGTTGCCACTATCTTGAAATCAAATGGCTCTGCAAGGGCAGGGATTAAATCAAGCAGGATCCAATCAACAGTGTATTTTACCCACTTCTTACTCTTAGCCCTTTTTCTATTTTGTATATCATCAAGTCGTATATAGTCTGGCCGGTAAGGTCCTGAAACAAGACCGCGAGGGTCTTGGCCAATTGAACAAGCCATGATCTTTGTACGCCTCTTTCTTTCTGGATCTTTCAGAATAAAGTCTCCTATGGCGGAGCGTTCAGACCCCTCCGGAACAAGCTTACCAAAGTCTGCAATTAATCTTTCATTGTATTTAAACTCAATCAAAATGCGCCCTGTAAAAACTTTCGACTTGGCTTCTGTATAGGATGAAAAAAGAAAGAAATGATAATCTGAAAACAGCACTTTATGTACTGTGTCAAGAAAGGAAAAGAAGGTACTCTTTCCTGCCCCTCGAAAAGCCTCTATCAGGCATGGTTCATTATTTATAGTGGCAATCTCTTCCCAACTCTTATGAAACTTTGCAGGTTTTTTACTTACATAATCGGGAAAGTAAATTCGTGCCATTTCCCAGATGCTGTCTTTTGCTAGTTTTTTACGCTTCTCACGTGCCGCAGGGGAATTATCTTCAAAGGTCGGCCGAGACAATATTTCGGAGGCAAGAATCTCCCAGTTCTCTTGAAATTGAGATTCAGATTTTACTTTATGTAGTTTTCTTGTTTGGGTCATAGAACAATTCCATCGGTTGTAGCATAGTCCTCAAGAATCTCCTTTACCTTAGGCCAAACCTTGAACATTTTTTTTGCCAGTTGGGGTTCATGCTCGTTAAGGTATTGATTAGTTACTTTAATTAGATCAAGTATCGCGCCTAAATAACTATAACCGGGGTCAAGTTTCTTGATGGCAGCGATATGTTTTGTCATTGAATCAGCGATCTTGGGGTCAGCAAGTTTTTCAGGATTCTTTTTAAGGTCTATGATCCAGAACTTAATGGATTCAAGATAAATTCTTGTCATTTCTGAAGGAGACATATGCCAGAGTTCCCGGGCTTTATCCCAGTCTGTTTCATTACTTTCTGAGGCTTGTTTTTTCCATCGGTAAAGGGTTTGGGTCGGGATATTGAGTCTTTCGCTTATCTCAATTATGGAAGCTCCTTTGATATACAGCCTTTCTGCTTCCGTACGTTCTTCCTGCTTGCTCATACAGCCCCTTATTTTGACAACCATCCCATAAATAGAGGTTTAACAAAGTTGAGAATAAAAATAAGCGCTGAAACTGAGCCAAATATGGTCCAGACTCTTATCTCCAACTTGGACATTCTCGACTGTAACGTCTTAATCTCTTTTTCTGCTCGTACCAGTTCTTCACGAAGTTGGTTGAGTTCAAGATCTATCAAAGCCTTGAAATCTGTTTTTATGTAGTCAACCAAATCCTTAATGTCTTCTCTCATATGCTTAAGTTCATTTGTAAGTGTTGCAAACTGAGCCACACAGCTCAAAGCCTCACAGTCCTGAGGAGTTAATGGTTCTTTCTCTTTTGCCATATATGCCTTCTTCATAGTAAGCCACAGCCTTTTCCAGTTTTTTTATATAACCGCGTAAGTTAATGATGTTCTCTTCAAGAGCGCGATAATCCTGATACGTTAGAAATAAACCTGTGCCAGTATCCTCAAATAGAACCTTTTTTTCAGCTCCAGGTTCTGATAGCTGATAAGGGATAATCAGAGACTTATCCTCAGGTTCCGTTATCGTCTGGCATCCCTGGGAAAAGATTATTAGCCCTGTCAGTAAGAGCAGAATCAGGAGATGCCCTGAGTTCTTCTTTTTCATCTTCTATTTCCTTTTCAATTATTTTCGCATTCTCAAGCGCGTCCTTATATCGATTTATCTTTTCAAGCGCAGACTCATACTTTTGTCTAAAAGCTTTCTCCTGCTGATTGATTTTTTTTCTGCTTGAGACAAAAATCCAGCCCTGAATTAGATTCAGGGCAAGACTAATTATTAAAATCAGAATTAAATTCATATTTCTTTTTCCTTGCCGCCTGCAGCTGCCGCGGCGACAACTTTATTACCACCGATTGACAGAACTGCGATACCTCCACCATACAGAATTAAATTTTTAATGGGGATAATATCAGGAGATGCCCGAGCGGCAGCGACGGCTCCGACTATGATAAATAATATCCAGACAATTCCAATTATTAGGGCTTTGTATTTTTCTTCATCCGTTAGGTCGAATCCCCAGTCTCCTGGAGGAGCTTTGAATGCTTTTACAAAATTAACACCCTTCCACCCGGCAATATAAACACATGCAAGGACTCCCGCAACATGAATGCTTACATCCAGGGTGTCCTCATCAAAGAGCGGTTCTTGTGTGATTATTATTGCGGTCATAAGAAAGAGAAGTATAATTCCGTAGAAGATCAGAAATAGAAGTGAGCGATGAAATTTCTTTTTCACATATGGCCTCCTTCGCCGTAATATTGTACGTGAAGGATAACTCAGGCATAGTGAATGTTAAAAACGAAGCGCTTCAAAAATTGAAAAGTTCAAATTGTTCGGCTGCCGGTTCTTCTGCTTCATGGCAGATAAAACGGATTTGGCGGGTGGTTAGGTCATATTTTCTTGATAAATCCCGATAGCTTGCGCCTTCAGCAAATTCCTTCTTTATATCTATATCTCTTTTGGCTCTGAGCAGTGTTTTGGGAAAGGTTATTTGTTCTCCGGCAAAGGTACAGCATAAAGACCATGCTATTTTTTTACCCAAGGATACAGGTTCAATTTCCCCTCCGGCATTTTCTATTTCTTCTGTTGATACGGCCGCAACCTGTTCAAAGACTTCATAATAATCATTATTTCTCATTGCTTTTCTCCATTGAACAATCAGGATTAATACCCTTATCAATACACATCCGGCGGAGTGCCAGAATTACTTTTGTTGCTCCTTCTTTATTTAAAAAACGGAGATCATCAACATCGGCAATTCTCTTAATCATAGACCTGAGACTTTCTTCACTTTTTGCTCTTGATGTAAGCTCCCATAACCCTTTGATATAGTATCGTTGACGCTCTGTGCAGAGTTTATTTCTCTGTATTTGCTTAACCGGTAGTTTCTTATTTTCAGGTTTAAATCCTATTTTTTCAAAGGCTTGCATTACTGACAAAAACTGTTTATTTGATTGAATCTCTTTAGCTGATGAAACACCGGCAGCTCCATAGAGAAGCTCCCGGTAGTTTTGATCAGACAGACCTGTTTGCTTTTTAGCAATATGGATAATAGCCAGTTGATTTTTTTTCATTTAACTAACAGCCTCTTTTACTGCTTTTAAACTGCCTGTAAAAGGTCTTTTATCTTCTCAATATTAGGCTGAATTCTAAATGAGTCTTTCACGTTCTTTTTTAATCCAAGCTTGACGATTGTTCCTTCATCAAGGCTTGCGATTTGTTCCCTGTCTATTTTTTCTTCTGTCTTTATACAGGTTGAAAGGTTTAATCTTTTGATGGCGGCCAATAGATCGGCCAGTTTTGATTTATCCCTTGGAACCGGAACACTGGTTGTTATTCTGAACCCGATTGTTCCAAAGTTCAGTTGTCTGCTTCGCTTTTTGGCAAACTCGGCTTTCTGCCGCTCACAGTAGTGTGTTATCTGGTCTTCAAGATATTTGCGTTCGTTCTCAAGCCCTGCGGCCGCTTCTTTTGCTGCTTCTTTGAGCTTGTTGATTTCCAATGTCAGCTCTCCTGATATTGTTTCAAGCTTGATATCTATTTCCCCCATTCGCTGAAGAGCCTCATCGGCCTCATCCCAATTTTCTACTTTCTGGTTCATTATGATACTCCTTAAAATTTTGTATTAACCACGTCTCATGACGAGCTTTGCTACTTCTTTTACGTCAGCCACTGTAGGCTTGTCTTTGCCTGTTCTTGCTGTGTACAGATAAAGTCTATTTAGAAGTTTTTCTAAAATCCTTAAACATGGAGAGGGTTTGCTTCTAAACCTGATTGATGATGCCCCTATCAGGGCTGTCTTGATGTCTTTGTTTAGACCCGGCCAAGCTGCTTCTATGACAGCTTCCATGTCTTCGGTATTGATGTCTTCAAGCACCAGCCTAAGTCCTATGCGGCTTAATAGTTGGTCATGATCATTTCTTACATTCTGAATCATTGACTCAAGCCTTCTTAGGCCGCAGAGAACCAGGCCTGTACGTCCTGCGTCATAGACAACTTGCCGAAGATACTCAAGTGCACCGTCTGAGAGGTAGTCAGCCTCGTCTATTACAACAAGGGTGTCCCTGTCTTCAAGGCAGTGAATTATGCGTTCTGTTATTACACCCGCGGGGCCTTTTGTGCTGATTCCAAGCTGATCTGATAACAGGGCTATCAACCTGTGTTGGGTTGTTGTTTTATCTGCCTTTATGTAGATTCCGCCAAACTCCTCTATGTAGGCGGTCAGTGCCGTTGTTTTTCCTGTTCCTGCATCGCCGCATATCAAAGCTATATCAATTTCTTCAGCGGCAACATCCATTGCAAAATGGATTTGCCGGAATGACTCTATTTTTACAATTGGAATCACCAGTCCGTTTTGTCTGCTTTCTTCTTTTTTCAGAAAGACCTTTATGCTGTGGGCTATTTTGGCATTATCCCCTTTGTAGCTGCCATTTAGCCAAGCCGAAATTGCTCCGCCTGATAAGCCTATGCTTTTGGCTACCTGGTTTTGGCTCTTTTTTGATCGCTCAAGATAATCTTGTAACTTCTTTTGCAACTCTTCCATTGATTATACTCCTTTAAAAAACTCACTTATGCCTTCCTGCTTTTTGGGGCGTGAAGGTTTGTAATTGTTTATTGATATTGATTCACTACCGGCGGCCAGGGCTTCAGGCAGTTTGTCTGTAAGTCGTTTGCGTTTAACAGGTTCGGCCATATATTCTTCAAGCATTTGACGCTGTTTTTTGTTGATGCTGTTTCTTAGCTTGTTGTTGTCTCTCGCGTCTCCGGTATCGTCCAAATACCCCTCCCAGGCGGTGAATAGCTGGCGGCCGTCAAGTGAGAAAACAATAACCTTGCCCTTCTCAAAGAACGGAACTCTGACAATCACGTCTTCACCAATGTATTTGATAACATCTTCGCTATAGTATTTTTTACCGGCAACTTCGAGCCCTGTTCTTGTAACTTTCCGCTTGTGCTGTTCACAGAAAACAAGGGATCTCCATTCCAAAGGCATTACAGGCTTTGCTCCTGTTGATTCTTCTGTAAAGACCTGATCAGGGGGTCTGCCATACATTCCGTCTCCGGTGTGCTTATGTGTTGCTGAATATTTTTTAATCCAGAGATCCATAAGAGCCGATACTTCTTGAAGTTCAAAGAGATCACCCCGTTTTTCCTGTCCGTTTATTCTGCCGTAATATAGGGCTGTGTCTGTTGGGCGGTCGGCCGTATTGCTTCCGACGTAGCTTGGAAACTCTTTCGAAAAGGTTTCCGCAACAAAGCGGAAAAATCTTTCGACCGGCTTGGCCTGCCCTCTGTATGGTGTTGCAAAGTGAACCTTAACACCCATGCGGCCAAAGATCCCTTCAAGCTCAAGTGCTTGATCGCTTTCAAATGGATCGGTGTTTTTGATTTTTACTTTTTCTCCATTGAAAAGTTTTGATTTAAAATCTTTACCGTTATCAATATGAATCTCATCGGGGACTCCATAGGTCGTCACGCATGTCTCAAGAGCCCTGAGGATTGTGTGCCGGTTGGGTGTTATATCAAGGCACCAGCCCAAAGGCTTTCTGGATCTGTAGTCTGTTATCATTGTAAGCCACGGGCGGAAAGGTGTTCCTTTAAATGGGTGGCGGCATAGCAGGTCAAGAATGTGATGGTCAGCAGAGATTATCTGCATAACTTCAATGCTTTCATAGTTCCTGTTTATAAAGGGGGCGGCCAGATCATTATATGCCTTGCCTCCGTATCTCTTTTTTATCAACACGGCTCTTGGCAGCCCGTTTATATATCTGCGGGCTGTGTCGTAGTTGATTTCACGCCCTTCATATTCTTTTATGTTGCGTAAAGCAAAGGCAAGGCTCGGCCGGTTTTCATCAAGGTAATAGGCTTGAATAAAGGCCTTGTCTTGTTCTGTCAGGGTTCTCGCTCCGGGGCCCTTTACAGGGGCGTATCTGGGGACAAGGGCTCCAACGCCGCCAAGACGATACTCACGTATCCAGCGGTAGAGTGTCCCTGCAGACAGGTTGTTTATGAACTTTTGCCTTGGCAGCATTCCTGTGTTGTAGCGGTTTACAAATGCTTCAACCTTAAGCCCGCTTCTTTCCAAATCAATTATTATGTTCTGCCTGGCATACGCCTTTGTCTCGGCTTTTGTCATTTTAGTTCTCCATCAGTCTTTTGTTATATTCTTCTATCTGTTCAAGACTTCCGTCTGTATGGGCCTTCCATTGTTCAATAAAGGTTGACCGGCTTTCTTTTAGTATTAAGACAAGTGCATCAACACCAGGCTGCAGCAGCAAGGCTGTCTGCTGTCTGATCCTGCCGTTTTTGAATATTTCGCTAATTAGCTTTGGGATTTCTTCACAGGCATGATTTATTGCTCTGGTTGTCTCATCGAAGGTTTTTGCGTCCCATGCCGCACCTGGATCGAGTTCTATTTTTTCAAACTCGCGCAGCTCTTCCATTTGTTTTTTTGTCAGCTTAACCTTACGTTCTTCACGCAGTTGGGCTTTAAGACGGCGGACTCTGTCTTTTTCTTCCAGAAGCTCCTGTTTTACATCCTTTACAGACATGTTGTATTTCCGCATCTTGTTTATCACTTGCTCTACCTGTTCCTGAGGAAGCTCCATAAGGAGCAGGGCAAGGTCATATTCCCCTCTTGAGGCCTTTGAGCGGGCTTGGATTCTTTCTCTCCGGCGGCCACCTTTTACCATTCTGGCAGATCTACCAGAATGGCTGGATTTCTCGTTTTCACCGATTCGGGCAGATCTGCCCGAATCGGTGAATTTACCATTTTGAGCTTTATTTTTACCGTTTTTAATCCTCAAATCATCTTCTATCTTGAGAAGCTCAGCAGAAAGGAGTACCCGGTCTGCGGCGGTGTAGGTTCGCTGATCCAGATTGACGGATATAAGGTCAATCATTAAATCTTCCTTTGTATCATACTCCTTAATTTCACAGGGCAGGGTTTCAAGCTGTAGTTCCAGAGCCGCCCTATACCGGTTATGGCCGGAGACGATGGTGTATTTTTCATCACTGCGGAAGCTGGAACTGACCAAAAGGGGCTGCAGGATTCCACGGGTTTCAATGGAGGCCAAAAAGTTTATCCATTCATCTCCTTCTATTTTAGAAAACAGTCCCCCATTTCTTTTGTGGGGTTCCAGATGGTCTAAGGGTATATCAGGCATGTTTTTCTCCTCCCTATGATTTCTTTCCCACATTTGAGGCCGTAGAATACTATTGTCATTTGCTTAGTCCTCCCAAGAAAGGGATTTACTGACGGCTTTGTCTTTAAGCTTTAGCCCGGCCATAACAAGCGGGCGACATTTTAGCTTTTCGCCAAGGTCTTTGATTCTTATTGCTATTCTGAAAAGTCTACCAGTCATGTTATTTCTCCTTGTTTTTCTCCATATCAAAAAATGATGCATAAATGTTCCCTTCTGCGGTGATGACTTTCATATTGCCGGACGGCAGATTCTCAATGATTGCCTCTTCACCTATATGCCGGAGAAACTCCGGTGAATAGTAGATTTCGCCGTTAACACTAACACCCATTTTTGTGACTTTTCTTCTTATTTGTGTTGTTTTATTTTCCCTCATATCCTGACTGGAAGAATAAAGGGCTTGAGTTCTAAAGGCATCTCTTAAAAAATCAAGAGACAGAGGGTCTACTGGCTTTTGTTGTCCTCTGTAAAGGTGTTTTTGGGAATATTTTATTATTGCTTTGTGGCAGTATTTAGCCCTGGCTTCTACAGCTTTTTCTTGTTTATCTGTTAATTCTTTGCGTTTCATCCTATTTCTCCTTTTCCTATTTCCATTCTTTGCCTTCAAACCTTTCATAAATTTCTTTTGGGCCTAACCCTTCGCGTTTTAGCCATTCAATTGCGCTCCAAATTGCAAATCTTCTTCCTTTTTCTGACAGGCAAAAAGAAAGATTCAGGGTATCGATTTCATGGGTCATCGCATCTTTTTTCATGGTCATTTCCATGGCTCGCCTCTTTGCCGCCATGGTCCTTGCTCTTTTTTGTGCGGATAATTTGTTTCTTAATTCTTTTTCATTTGTGTTCACATCTAAACTCCTCTATCTTTTTAAGGATACTGGGTACATGTAAGTTGCTTTCGGCACATAGGCATCCAAAGTGTTTAAGGGCAAGGTTCTCTTTATCCTTTTTGCTTAAGCTGTCAAAAAGATAAGCAATCTCCAGAGAGTCAAGATCAATAAACTCCAGCGATCTCACAGCCTGACGGCGAGCCTTTATATAGGCTCTGCGAGTGGAGAGCCATACTTTTTTATCTGCCAGAGTTTTGACGTTTTTTGCTGTGGATTTAAGATATTTTTTAAAACAGGCATCAGAACAAAATGCCTGTTCAGTTTGATTTTTTCCAACGCCAATGCTGATGCTTGTGCTGTCTTTTTCTGAAACAGGCTTTTTACAGTAGTGGCACTTCATTAGCTTTACCATCCTATGCGTTTTGATATTTCAGGAGTAAAACCTCCAAAATCATCAAAGAGTCTTTTTATTAATACTTTTTGCCCCTCCGCACTTAATTCATCTATGCCAACACTTTTAGGGCCAAATCGCCAAGCTTTACACAATTGTTCATGGCTCATCTCATTGATTCTTTTTATCTGTGTCATGTTATTTCTCCTTCTTCTCTTTCCCACGGTATAGGCGGGCGTGGTTTTTCATTAGTTCTGCTCCTCTACACCCTGACTTCTGTATTTATCATTGAGTTCCAGTCCTCAAAGCCAAGTTGATTAGCAACAAACTGTCTTAGCCAATCCTGATCTCTTCTTCCCTGGATTATTCTATTGATAACCGGCGGCCTGACTCCGGCACGCTCCGCTATCATTGTCTGGTTTAGTCCATTTTTGATGAGCAGACACTTAACCTTGGTTGCGGCTGCCTGTTGTTCCGCGGCTGTCGGCTCCCATGCTTTTTTGCTCATTGCGGTTCCTCCTTCTGCGGTGTATAATAGGTTTGTAGGGTATTACCCTGTTTATGTTAATATTAACTTATATACGTTTATATGTCAACTTAAATACGTTAAAATATGGAGTTTTTTTGATGAATCCGGTCTTACAGAGACTAAAAAGTGCTATGATATCTTTAAATCTTTCTGAAAATGCTTTTTCTGTTCGTTTGGGAGTTACTCAAAGCACAATAAATGGAATGATTAAGCGCGATGCTTATCCTAGTGGAGACCTCCTTATCAAAATGTTTAACGTATTTAAGTTAAATCCTTTATGGCTCCTAACCGGAGAAGGCTCTATGTTTTTTGAAAAGATACCAGTTGAGAGCGAGCCAAATGTTGAAACACCTAATCTTGAGACTGTCCTGAATCAGGTTAAAAAACAAGAAAAACAATTTGAAGCTTTATCCGCCCGCATCGCCAAGCTTGAATCGAAGCAAAAACATGATGCGGATCTTCCTGATTCCTGTTCTGAGACTACTCCGGAATACGGCGGGACGGTCATCCCTGTGTTGGGGGCTGCCGCCGCGGGTGTTCCCATTTCGGCGGCCATTGAGAGCCATGCAGCGGAACGTATCCGGCTGAAATGTGATGCTGACATAAAGTCCGGACGTGACTATTACGCTCTTGAGGTTCAGGGCGATTCAATGACAGATGAGGGGATCTTCAATGGTTCTTTGGCTTTAGTTGAAGCGGTTGATTGCCTGGAGAATGGGCAGATTGGAGTTTTTAACCTTGACGGGGCGGCCACTGTAAAAAAATATCATTTACATTCCGGCGGGCAGGTTACTCTTGATTATTGTAATGGAACCGGAGCCAAGATAGTAGTTAACCGGGAGCAATGTATCATTCAGGGCAGGGTTGTTTGTGTTTTAGAAAAAAGTGATTGGGTTTAAGAGGGGAAAAAGTGGCAACAAAAAAACAGGAAGTCACTTCAAAATTACTTCAACTGGATATTAAGGAATAATGATTCAGAGTGTGAATGTATCTTAACCCCTGAGAAAAAGACAGAAAACGAAATTCCTTTATCGGAGATCAGTTCTATAGAAATAGGAGAGGATTTTTTCAGTGAATCATTAAGAAAACAAAAAACAGAAATTATTGATTTAAAAAATAGCACTATAAAAAATTTGCTTGTTGATGTAAAATCCTTAAAAGGACTTCGTATGGATGAGATTTTATCTGCATCGCTGATTGTTAAGATAAACAAGAATACCCTAAAAAAAGATAGTAAAATGGTTGATTCATTGTTGAGGGTCGTTGACAATGAGTAGCTTGTGATAAAAAGTAAGAGTGGAAAGATCATGAGCGCTTCTGAGTATGTAGTAAAAGTCCGCCGGGACTTTGAACGAACAGATAAGGCTTTTAATGAGCCAGCCATAGAGACAGCAATGCGTGCTGTTTTAAAGGATTACAGTAATGGCAAGGTGGTTATATAGAGGGCTTGGCGTCTTGTGTTTCTCTGTCTTGTTTTCAAGCCTGTCGGTACAAATTGATGAAAATTCTTTATCTGTTTTATATACCGTTGCCGGAATAATGTTTTCTCTGGGGTTGAGTCAGATAATGTCTTTCTCTTTTGCCGAGGTGTCGAATGATAAATTTGTTGAGATGTTCAGGCCGCAGCTTAGGAAGGTTCGTGTTTCATTTATTGTTCTGTTTGCGCTCTCTTCTTTTCTTTTTATTTTTAAAAATAACAGATTTTCAGCGAGTTTGTATTTTTTTAAAATTGATAGTTTAAAAGTCATTACGGTTTTTCAGTGCTTTTGCCTTTTTTACTTTATAAGAAACTTTCTGGCTCTGCAAAAAATGAAAGACGAGATTGAAGATGAAATAAGGCGAACGTAAAAAACGCCCACAGCGGCCTTCTTTTTTAAAAAAGGTAGTTGGATACCTTTTTTAATTTTGGACAAAATTTAAACACCTTTTAAACGCATTTAAACACCCTTTTGGGTCTGGTCTTAAAGTCCTTTTATGCCTGTTTCTCTGCTTTTCTTCTATTTTTTTCGAACACCTTTAGAATGTCTATGAGGCGGTCCGGATTTTCATGTTTTGAAGCCCTTCGTTTTCATTTTTCGCGATAGCCAAAGTATTATGCCTGCATGAATTTGATATGGCCGGTAAAAGGCAAATGGAAAATAACTGCGGGCTTTGACGAGAGGCGTCCGTTGTCATTGCCTCCTGAAAAACGATGGCATAAACATGGTGCTGTTGATATAGGGGCCAAAGCAGGAACCTTGCTTGTTGCACCTGAAGACGGGTTGCTTTTTTTCTACAAAGCGCTGCGGCCTTGTGAACGGGTTGTGTGGCGGCGAGGCGAAGAGCCTGTCCTGCGCCGGTTTGAGTATACGGCTTTTCCTTTTTCAAATTATTTTTATGATATCTATGGTTCTGTAGTTGTGCTTATAACGGAAAACCGCGTTCATGTTTTTTGTCATAGCTACTGGCATCAGCTTTTTGTTAAATTTAATAGTGAGCAATTTGAAAATAAGCTCTCATGGAATTATCAAGAACAAATTAAAGATGCACGTTTTGTTGTTGAGGCCACATATTCAAGACTTCCGATTCCTACCTCAGCCGGTGATCCTATAGGTTATGTAGGGAGTGCCGGATTCTCAACCGGCCCGCATGTTCACTGGGAGATTCATCCTTCGTACAAATTTCATACGTATGAAAAACGAATAGATCCGGCAGAGTTATTCCCTAAACAGTTCAAAAGAAAGGAGAGTCACTTTGATTGTTAAAGTATTTGAGGCCGGAGAGTTTCCCCAGGGGAAATACCCCATTGAACGAGTGAAGAGGCTGGTAGATGCTTATGACCCGCAGGGTTTTATAGAAGCCTGTGTTGTTGTTGGACACTTTGACAACTTTCTTGCGGAAAGGGAGGAATTGGAGCTTGCTCACGGCTGGGTTAAATCTTTGTCAATTAATGAGCGTGGTGAAGTCTATGCTGATATTCCGAATGAGACAATTTCAAAAAAGCTTGCAGGGTGGATTGTTACAAAGCAGCTGAGATACGTCTCTTCCGAGATATTCCCTTTTGATGAAGAGGATGATAAACAATCTCCGTATCTTATTCGTGTTGCCTTTTTGGGGCGTTCTATACCTCAAATACCAACTACAAAAATTCCGTCAGCTTTTAGTCGCGCGTTGTCTCTTTTTGGCCTGGCTCAGAAAAAAGAAACAGTTGAGAATCGATTTACCTGGACCGGAAAGATTGAGTCTTCTGCGATAGAGCAGCTTCAGAGTTTTTGCGGATTAGCTGATAACAATCCTTTAAACTGGAAAACCAATTTTAGAAAAGATACAGGTATCAAATCCGGGGTCGATATAGATGGCTCCGGTGAAGATACCAAATTTAACCAGGGGGAAAAAATGAATGAAGAAGAAGTCCAGGCTCTGCGGGCTGAAAATGAACAGCTTAAGACTGAAAATAAAAACCTTAAGATAAAGGTCGATGATTTTGAGTCAAGAGTTCTCAAAGAAAAAATAACCGCAAAACTGGAAAAATTCCGTGATGAAGGGAAGATTCTGCCTTCCAGGTTTGAGTCTATAAAAGAGAATGTTCTTAAGATGTCTGTGGAAGGACAGGACCTTTATTTTTCAACGCTTGAAGATTCGGTTCCGATAGTTGACCTTGACGAAAAACATTTTGCGTTAAAAAGCAGCAGAACAGAATCCGGGCAGACAGGAATAACTGAAAAAATCAGGGCCTTTGCGCGAGAGAACAATCTTTCCTATGACGTTGCATGGGAGCAGTTGAAGAGAGAAAGGCCCGAACTCTTTGAGGAGGTTTAGTTTGGCTAAAGAAAAGAAACTTGATAAAGAAGTGGTCCGAGATTACGCGACAAAGAACCATATAACCTTTGAGCAGGCTCATGCTGTTCTTGAGGCTGAGGCAGGGAACGGCAACCCTTCCAATAACGGTACGGACGGAGAGGAGTAATTATGAATGGATATATTAGATCATTGAAGTATGAATGCGATCTAAACCCCGGTCAGGCTGTAGTCTTCGGGTCTGAAGAAGGGTTTGTTGGGGCTCCGGGGGCGGGCGGTGCAGGCCTCCCTGCTGGCATATATTCTGCGCTTGATAACGGAAAAGCTGTTAGACCTAATACAGAGGAGGCGGTTCCGGTAACTATGTCAGGTCTTGCAAAGGTTGTTGTAAAAGAAAGTGTAGACTATGGTCAGTTTGCTGTTGCAACAGATGAAAGCGGTGAGCTTTCAGGTTGGACGCCTGCTGCTGGTGAATCAAGAGTTGTTTACGGTATGTTTCTGGAGGGTGGAGCTGCCGGAGAGTTTGTCGATCTGCTCGTTAATATACAGCGGGTAACCGTTCCGGCGTAAGGAGAAGTTTATGGCACCTAAAGTAAAAGGATATGTTGATCCGGTTCTTAGCGGATTTGCTGTTGATTACAGCGCAAGGATGAGAGAGGGGATGGTCGGAACAAGGCTTTTTCCGGTTGTCCGTATACCCAAGCCTGATGCGAAGTATCGTGTTTACGATCTTGCAAGGTATATTGTACCCGATACTGCGCTTGGCCAGAATGGTGGAAGAGCCAGACGGATAGATGAAGAGGGGGATTTTGCCCCTGTGAACGCAAGGCCGTTTGGTCTTGAGCGGCCGCTTGATGAGCGTGATACTCGTCATATTGAAAAAGCAATGGATGGAATGAGGCGGCAATCTGTCAGATGGCTAATAGAGCGTCTTGAAGCAGATCGAGAACGTCGAATACATAGTATCGCTGTGAATGTTCCTGGCCGTCATACAGACTTGGTCGGTGCTGGCGGTGGAATAGATAATAAATGGTCAGGGGCGGGGGGAAAACCTATCGAAAAAATAGAAGCTGTAAAAGAACTTTTTGCAGTGGCTCCCAACACGATGGTGATTTCAAGGGATGTTTACCGTGTGCTTCGTAATCATTCGGCTATTCTTGACCGTATTGGCCAGCTTCAGAATGTCAGAAGAGTTACCCCTGAGGCTCTTGCTCAGGTTTTTGACATTGACAATGTGATTATTGCAGATGCCAAGCTTGGGGCGTCAAAAAAGAAAAATAAAAACGGGACTGTCAACCTGCAGTATATATGGTCAGAAGAAGTGGTTCTTGCTTATGTTTCTACGCAGGAAGATGACATCCGTGCCGGAGCCAGCTTTATGGTTGATTACCCTGAAGCTGATAATAACGGAATTATTGTTCGCCGGTATGAAGAAGAACAGAGTGGCCTTTTAGGATCTGAAGTTCTCTTTGCAGGTATGGATTCTGAAGAAAAGATTGTGTGTCCTGAGTGTATCTATTCTATCAATAGTATTTTGTGATTTTTTTTGGGGTTGAATACCCTGGATTAGTTATGGCGGGGGTCGATGTTCCCCCTCCTTTTCTTCGACTTTCGCTTTTTTTTAGGAGAGGTTATGGCTTATTGTCTTAAATCAGATCTTGAGGATGCAGTCTCTGATGCTACCAGGATTGATATATGGAGCGGTGGTGATGATCGTAATGTGGACAAGGCTATTGAACTCTCAGAATCCGAGATTGACGGCTATCTTATTTCCGGCGGGTATATAGTGCCGCTGAATCCGGTGCCAAATAATGTAAAAGGTTATGCGACTGATATAGCTCTTTATAATCTAGCCAAGGCACATGGTATAGCTGATAACGCTGCTGACAAGGCTTTGGCTGATGCTGCAGATAAGGCTCTAAAATTTTTTCAGGGTGTTGCGTCAGGAAGATACAGGATTCCGACCAGTGGCGATGGTGAAGTCTCAAGACCCGCCGGAAAGGTTTATGTTAAATCTTATTCAAAGCTTAATCTCGGGGGATATTTCTGATGAGTGGCATTGTTGTTACTACAGAATTGCGAGGGTTCCAGGAGGCTTTTTTTATTCTGGAAAAGCTTGCAAACGGCAATCTTTACAGGTTGGCAGACTTTTCAGGAACTGAGCTTAAAGGCCTGACATATAAAGCCTTTAAGGATGAGGTTGACCCTGTTACCGGTGAAAAATGGAAGAAATCGAGCTCAGCAGCCTCTGGTGGGCGCAGCACACTTTATAAAAGAGGTGATCTATTCAGGAGTGTACAGCATGAACCCCTCGCAGATGGAAGTGTACTTTTAGGTTCAAATAAGGTATATGCGAGGATTCATCAGAAAGGCGGAAAGATAGAACCTAAAAACGGTGGATATTTAACTTTTAAGGTTGGTGGAGGTTTTGTGAAAGTAAAGAGCGTGAATATACCCAGGCGTAGATTTTTGGGACATCCTGATGACTGGGTTGCCAAACTTCTTGTTATGGATGAAGTGAGAAGTTTGTTGGAGCCTGTATGATTAGGGAAGCCAAAGACCTTTTAACCGATGTTTTAGTGACACATTGCGGCGTTAAAGAGCGGTTAATAGCCAGATCCGGTTATGAACAAATGAGGCTTGAGAGCCGGAAAGAATATCCGTTTGCGGCTTTAGTTTCAGTAACTGGCAGATATGATGAGCCTTCACGAACTCAAATTGTTATTGATACGGAGGAGGGTAGAACATATGTTCAGGCTCGAACTATGCGTATACTTCCGATTCGGGTTGTTATTGAGCATAAGAATGAGGAGGCTGCTGATGAGTTGTTCAGTAGATTTATTGGTAACCTTCCTTTTAATTTTGAAATAAACAAAGTAAATGGGACAATAAATCCAACTGCTGAAGAGCATTCAGACTTTATGTCTTCTCTACTCGAACGATATATGAGCGCGGTACTTATCGAGTTTGCTATAGAAGCATACCCTGCAGCGCAGAAGGCTTATCGAATAGAAGATATTACTCCCGAAGGAGAGTTTAAAGATGACCAAAAATAATAATTTAAGGCCTGTTGAAAAGCTTTGTAAAGAGACTAAAACTCCCGGATATGTTTTCGAGGGTGTTAAGGTTTTTAAAGGTTGGGCAACAGGGAAAGAAGTAACCGAGAAGGATTTTTGTACAGCTGTCAAGGAGTTTCTTGCGGAGCCCGCAGGCGGAATAACTGCGGTGAGTCATCGCAAGACGCTGCGTGATAAATCGAAAGAACCGGCAGATAAGCCGGATATTAAGGATTAACGGAGGACAAAATGGGAAGTATTTTGCCTGATATAGATATCGGGATTAAGGACGGGGGTCTTGGTATAGTGCCGGTCGGAGAAGGTGCGCTTGGTGTTGTGGGTGTATGCTCAAACAATAGTACAGAGGTTTTGATTCTTTCAAGGGATAGTTATAAAACTGTTGTAGGCGAAGGCCCTCTTCGTGACTTTCTTGATGACTTTTTTTCTATGGTTAATGTCCCTGTATACGCCAGAGGAATTGCCGGCGCTACTGCCGGGATTGTTTCTACTCCACAAGCTGACTCTCAGAATACAGGTGCAGGAGCTCTAACAGCCGCAGGAAGTCCTTTTAATGCCTATAAAATAGGTGTTGAAATAAAAAGTGAGGGGACTCTGAATGAGGCTACCTTTGTATATAGTGTTGACGGGGTTTTGTCAAAAGAACTTACAATCCCCACAAATGGAAATTATGTTGTACCATCTACAGGTGTTACTCTTACTTTTTCGGCGGGCAATCCCTCAGGTGGTCAGGTCTCATTTGCTGCTGGTGATAAATGGGACATAGAAACTACAGAACCTCTTGCCTCAAATGCTGACATTCTTTCTGCTGTTGACAGTCTTGTACACTACGGTGTCAGGCTTAGAAGTCTTCATATAGCAGGATCTACATCGGCCGCGTTTTGGAGTGCGTTTTCGGTTAAGCTTCTTAACGCAGAAGATATTCATCAGTATATATGGGGCAGCTGCGAAGCCAGATATATAAATGAGGCCGGCTCTGAAGACTTGCAGACTTATATATCACAACTTACAGGGCCGGAGCGCGGTACGGTTGTATCTATCAGACTTATGGTTGTTCCTATGTGGCTTGAAGTTTCAAATGCTGATAATGGTTCTGTTCAGATTCATAATGCAGCTGGAAAATTATTGGGCCGTATTTATGCTGTTGGGGTAGCATTGTCACCTGGTGCAACAAAGCTTGGTCCGCTGCCGGGCGTGAACAAGATCTTGCCGGATGCACTTAGAACAAATCCTGCAATGATTAAGGCCTTGCAGGATGCCGGTTACGCCACTGTCAGATACTATGACGGGAAAAAAGGTGTATACGTAAATGACTCAGAACTCCTTAGTGATGGAAGCTCTGATTATGATATTTCAACCAAGATAGACACAGTAAACAAAGCCCGGAATATTGTCCGCGACTCCCAGTTTAAATTTCTGAAAGACAACTTTGATGTTCTTGAAGATGGAAGTGTACCCGGTCTTGATTATGTCCGAAAGACAGGTGAGCAGGCTCTTTCTTCTATGAAAAAAGATAAAGAGATAAGTTCGGCACGGATTTATATTGATCCAACTCAGAATATTCTCGCTACAAAAAAACTTGTCGAGAAGATTTATATTACTCCGAGAGGAAGCTTTAACGAAATAGAAGCTGAGATATCATATGAAAATCCATTAATTGAGGTGTAGGAAAATGGGAAAAAGTGTAAACGGACAGATCTATGATTTTGTACATATAAAACTGATGCTGCCATCCGGAGTAACGCAGTTTCTTCAATCAATCGACTGGGATGATCAGGTGGACAGTGAGGTTGTGACAAAAACAAACGGTCTTCCGGGCGGTGTGGCTGAAGGTGAGTATTCAGGTTCTGTAAAAATTTCAATGGCAAAAAGTGATGCTGATATGTTTGAAAATGAAGCGGCGGCAGTTGGTGGTTTTTATAATTTGGGAGAAATTCCTATTGTTGTAACATACGGGAATCAGAACTCTCAGCCGCCTACTCAAGATGAGATTTTTTGTGTAATAACAAAGCGGACAAAGGGTAATAAGAAAAGTGACAAATCACTTCAGCGTGAATATGAAGGTCTTTTGACCGCCCCTGTTGTCTCAAATGGTATTCCGGCAGTTACCCGGGCATAAAAAGGAGATTTGTTTATGGATGAAAAAAATAAGAGTGAAATTATTTCTGCAGCAAAATCTGATTATAAGGGAGATTTATTTGTTTCTGAATTTACGTTTGAGGACAGAGATCGGAATCTGCATGAGATGTTTTTTGTTTACAGAGAACCAAATGCTGGTGAAATAGCTTTTTATACACGTCAGGTGAATGAAGATCAAAATGAGGCTAATAAGAACCTGATGCGATCTGTCATTGTAGCCCCGTCAGCTGATGAAGTAATGTCTGAGGTTGGAGAAAACTTCTCTGCAGTAACAACTTTTGTACAGGACTATATAAACCCTTTATACGGAATTATCAAGCACAAGGAGCCGATCCGGAGGGTTTAAGTGTTTTTGAAAAAAAGCGCCTGTTTATCAGGCGTTTTTCAGGAGAGGCCCCGGCATTTTCTGAAAGTTTATCGTCTTGGGCAAAGGCGGAGACAGAGGCTTTGTATCTTCGCAGCCTTGAGGTTGAGATATTCAAAGCAGCTATAGAGGACGTTCTTGAAGAGATTTTTTAATGGCCAATTTTTTAACAAGCATAAAACTACAGTTTATTGACGCATTCACGCCCGGAGTAAACGGCGCAAAAGCTTCTTTTGCCGGAATGAAAGAGGGGCTTGATAAAATAAATAAAAAAAGTGGTATGCTTAAAATGGCCGCAGAAATGTCTATCGCGACACAGATGACAGAGCCGCTTAGAGCAGGACTGCAGTCTGCTTTGAATGTGCCATCACAGAAGGCCGGCAGTCTTGAAAACTCAATGGCTGCAGTTAATTCAGTGTTGACAGAACAAAATTCAATAGGCGGCGACTTAAAGCGGTCTTACAATGAAATTGAAAAAGCAGCATTGAGTTGGTCTGCAGGAACCGTTTCCGGAGCGAGACTCGCAACTGCTTCAGCTGATGAATATAGCAAGACTACATATGGAATGATAAGTGCCGGGCTTAACGTTAATGCTGCTGTAGTTGCGACCGGTCAGTCACTACTTCTTGCAAAGGGCACAATGGGTGACGCTGCTGATGCGGCAAACCTGCTTGGAGTTATGTATAATAACCTTGGCGATAAGTCAGCTGATAGTGCTCAAGAGCTCCAAAGATTATCAGATATTGTTGCAAAGACACAGGGGACTTTTCAGATAGCAAATCTTGGTCAGTTATCAGAAGGTTTAAAGTACGCTATTCCTGTTGCTAAACAATTCAGGATCGAAACTGCCCAACTTTCAGCTGTTGTGGGGCAGCTAAATACTGCCGGGCTGCAAGGGTCAATGGCCGGAACCGCCTTTTCTGCTATGCTTAACAAGATGTCTGAGGCATCACAAAAGCTTGGTTTTAAGATTGCATATGACCCTGCAGGTGGAATTGATGTAATAAATACACTTAGGAATATAGAGTCAACAATGGGGCCGTTGGACTCATTGACTCAAAATGCATCTGATGCTTTAAATTCGGCCTTTGGCACTGAGGGGGTGCGGGCAATAAGTCTGCTTGGCTCATCTCTTGAAGATCTTGAAAATAATTATAGATCGGTTCTTAACAGCCAGGGTGAAACAGTAAAGATGGCTGAAGCGATGTCTGATACTTACGGTGACAGTTTAACAAGGCTTGGCAATGTTGCGGGTGTTTGGCAAACGAAGATGGGACAGGGTGCTAACGGAGTAAAGCGTGCTTTTGTTGATATGGCCACCGGAGCCCTTGCGGCATTATCGCCGCTCCTTGAAACACCGCTTGGTGGTTTCTTTGCAAAAGCCGCGGGGGGACTCGCTGTTTTTACAAATGCCGGGGTGGGAGCCTTATCAACAGGGCTGCAATTATCAAGCCAGTTTGCTCTTATCGCTTCGGCGGCTTCAAATGCCGGCGGGTATATGAATCTTTTTAAAAACTCAATTGGTTTGGTTGGAAATGTTGCTAAACTGGCTGGAGCACCCATCAAGGCAATGATAACAGGGACTGTGAATCTTGGGGCTATCTTTGTGGCAGGCGTGCCGAAAGCCTTTGCTTTTGCTGCCGCTAACATGGCTATTATAGGCCCTGTACTTTTAGTTGCTGCCGCTGTTGGTGCTGCAATAGCAATAGGCGTTTTACTTTATAAAAACTGGGATACGATAAAAGAAAAAGCAGGGACTCTGTGGGGAAGCGTTAAAGCTGTCTTTGGCGGCGGTATCTCTTGGTTAAGCGAAAAGATAGGCTCAGGTGTTGATTTTGTGCTGGGACTGCTTGACAATAAATTGGTTCAGGGGGTGCTCGTCGTTATTGCCCCGTTTGTTGGAATTCCGCTTGCTATAGTAAAAAATTGGGATGTTCTTAAAGCTTTTTTTAAGTCACTTTGGGATGGCATCAAAGATATCTTCAGAGGCGGTGTTTCTTTTGTAACAGAAAAGGCCGCCAAACTACCGCTTATCGGGAAATTGTTTGACCGAAAAGACTCTGGAGCGGCCACCGCCGAAACCTTCTCCGCCGGAATGAATCAGGCTGCACCAGGCGCAGAACAGGCAGCTTTTAATCTGGCTTCGGGTGTGGACGCATACTTTCCGCATTCCGACGCAAAAAAAGGGCCCCTCTCAAGACTCACAGAAAGCGGCCGCTCGCTCATAAAAACATTTACCAGCGGAGCAGAAGGCGAAAGTTTTGATGTCGGATCTGTTTTTGAGCATAAGAAATTCGGAAAGTCTGCAAAATTAGGGAATATCTTTGCAGGTGAAAAAGACACTGAAGCAGGAGCATCTCCGGTTATACATATCAATAATTTGACAGTACAGTCTGATGAAATCCAGGACGCTCTTGACTTTGTAAATATGCTTTTATCTGCCGGAGGGGTCGCATGATTTTAAGCATTGATGAGAAAGGCGGTATAAAGCTTGGCAATCCTCCGGAGCTGTTGCCCGGTATAGTCTCTGCCGCATCTGTAGGCGGTGAGCTTCTTTTTGATTCAAGTTCAGCAGACGGTACAAGCGGTCAAAAGTATAAACTGAAAGGCTGGAAAGATGCTGATATTAGCCTAACGCTTAGAATAATCGGTACCAGAGAAAAAAGCCGGGATGATTTACTTACAGAGATAGCTTTAAAATTTAAGGCAACCGATGAGAATGGAGCTCCAATTATATATGATCTGGACTTTCCACATACAAGGGCTTGGAATGTAACAAAGGTTTTTTTCTCAACTCTCCGAACACGTCAAAGCGGTGGGAAGCAGGAGTATTTAGCAGATCTCTCCTTTAGGGAGTACAAACCGGAAGTTGCTGCAATTCAGGAGAAAAAAAAAGCTCATAATAATGGGGCTGAAAGTCTTGCGGAACCAAACTTTCCTCCAATATATGATGACCATGAAGAAATAAATCTTGAAAAAATGCAGCGGAGATATGCAAATTTGGAGGCTTATTGATGTTTGAAAGTGCATACAGGTTAATTATTTATAAAAATGGTCAGCGTCTTTATAAGAGTCCGGCCGCCGCTTTTATTTACTCTAATATTTATACAGGCTCATTTACAAATTTGGATTTTCTGACTGTGGACGCTGACCTTTCTGTCAGGGATAATGTTGTACTGGCACTTCTTAGCCCGGAAGAGGTTGAAACAAAAATAGTTACAGCCCCGGTTTCTTCACAATTAAAACTTACCGGAAATATTGTCAGATACACACTCGGGTTTAATTTAAACTGTCTTATTTCGCTTGGCTTCACCGAAGAAAGCATTAATAATATTCTGAGCGAGGTTTTTAATGCTGCAAAGATCACAGACTACTCTTTTGACCTGCCTGAGGTTGTTCTGCCTCATTTTAACGCTACAGGGACAGTATTTTCTGTAATCTCTTCTATATTAGAGACAGTGTCTAAAGCTGAAAAAGAACCTTTTGTGGCATTCATTGACGAGGAAGGAACTTACAGACTAAGGCCGGTAAAGCATCCATACAGGCAAACCAAAGTGTCTGTAGCCGCCGATTTTAATACAATTCATCTTGCAGATGATGATGCTTTTTTGTTTGCAGCTCCATTTCGTGCTGGTCAGGGGATCACTGTCAAGGATGAGAATAAGATTATTACTGAGGCAAAGATAAGTATTAATGGCCGCTCATCTCGTACAAAGATCAACTGGGAGGCTGTATGAAGATACCGCAGAACTTTGCAAAGCTATTTGTCGCCTGGCTAGATAAGGCAGAGCCTCACCGCGCGCGGCCAGAACTTGCCAAGATACTAAAGCTCAACAACGGCAGTGGCAAGAACAAATATTCAGCCTCTGTAAGGTTGCTTGAACCGGCAACGCTCGAAGAGACTGAGACAATTATAGATGATGTTGGTATCAGTCCAATATGGGCAGGAAAAAAGGGGCAGGGAATATATGCCCCTCCTGAGAAAGATAGTCTTGTCATTGTAGATTTTATCCAAGGGAATAGGGCCTTTCCTTTTGTCTCATCGATTTACGGACAGGAGTATGGGGCTGCATCGTTTTCAACTGGTGAGTTTTTAATAACGGATGGCTCGGTTGAGATCAGGATAAGTGGCGGGAAGGTTTTTGTTACAGATGGTAACGCTAATATTAAGCTCGGTGGTAAGGTTGGAATATCTACAACTGCCGGAAATCTAAAAGCTATCCTTGATGATGTCCTTCAGGCCTTACAAACAGCAAAAACAATCCCTGCTGCACCCGGCGCTCCTTTGACGCTATCCCCTGATACTATTGCCTTATTTGTAAGCGCAAAGGCTAAACTTGCGACAGTTCTGGAATAACGAATGGAATTAACTATCCCTTACGGAAAAGATTTAAGCCTTGACAACTCCTCAGATATTATTTTTACCTCTGACGGAGATATTGCATTAACAGAAGGGGCTGAGGTTATTGCACAAGATATTGGCATAGAACTAAAAACAGATGAAGGTGATCTTTTTTGGGCCAAAGACGTCGGCCGCGGTCTTTTTAAGTTATTAAAGGATAATCAGGCTAATGAGGAGACAATTCTTACGTTATTACGGGGTGCTGCCATAGATGACCCTCGGATTGAGCCAGATTCTGTTTCTGTAAGCTGTACGGGCAACAAATATAAAATATCCTTTCAAGCTTATGGTGAGATTGCCAAGCGTGAGCTTTTGTATGATTTAAAAGAACTTTTGACGGAGGCCCAGAAGTGAGCTTTATAAATAAAACACAGGAAGAGATCAAAAAAGAGATTTTTGAGATCGGCACACAAAATACCGGTGTTAGTAATTTCAAACCGGGTGGTGTATTGCGAGGCATATGGGAAACAATGGCTGTCTTGGTTTTTCAATTTTATAGCCGGGTGATAAATGTACTTTACAGGAATTTAACATGGGAAACTGCTATTGACTTTTGGCTGGATCTTCATGGTATGCAGCTTGGCGTTGTCAGAAAATCTCCAACAAAGGCTAAAGGTTTTTTTAAGTGCTCGGCTTACAATGGCGGCACTGTAAAAAAGGGTTTATGGATAAAAACAGCATCAGGCAGTCTTCGGTATAAGGTTTCGACCGACACGGGATTTGTTTCGGGTGAGTTTCTACTTCCTGTTGAAGCTGAATTTGTTGGATCTAAATACAACATCATTCCCGGTGCAGAGATACGATTCTCCTCAACAGTGTTTGGCATAGATGCGGTATATGTGCCTGATGACTGGACAACCATACCTGGAACAGATAAAGAGGGTGATGATTCATACCGTGCGCGAATTGCCGCACGTTGGGCTGCTCAGGGAGATGATAACAGACCGGCTAAATACGAGAGTTTGGCAAGAACCGTTTCCGGAGTGCAGGATATAAAGGTTGTCAGGGCTCCAAGAGGGCCGGGATCTGTAAATGTTGTTGTTTCAGCTGTAGATGGACTTCCCTCATCCGTTCTCCTTGATAGCGTAAGAGCGGCCATTGACAGTTCGCGGCTTGTTGCCCGTGATACACTTGTACTCGGTTTCACTCCTGTGTATACAGATTTTGTTGTAAAATTCTTGGGCAACTGCACTGCCGCCGATGTTGAAAATGAACTAAGATCATGGGTTTTAGAGCGTAAAATTGGCGAAGGAATAACCGTTGAACAGCTTTATAAAGAGAGTTTAAAGACTCTTAATCTATCATACATATATTTTGAATCACCGACAGAAGACATGCCTGTTCTATCTACAGGTAAAAATCTAATTCAGTCTTTGACGGCTGCAAAGGAGGCCTGATTTGGGTTTACTGTCGTGGGTTGAAAAAGCTTTACACCCGCCAGGCATAACAAAACCACACCGACGAGCTATTTTCAAAACGCTTGCTGATGTTTCTGATGCTGTAATTGCAGATATTAGGAAAGCTCTTCGTGACTGGCATCCCCTTACTGCTGCTGATGAGCTGTTGCCTATACATGGGGCGGCGAGAAATATCCCCCGCTTTCCCTTTGATACAGATGTCATATACAGGGAGAGACTTTCGGCTGGAGCTTTTGCTTTACAAGGCGCGGGGGGCAAGGTCGGATTTGAACTCTTCCTTGATTCATTTGTTCCCAAAAGGTGGAAGGTTGCGGAGTACCCGCTTGCGTCTTTTAGAATTGGTTATTCGAAAATTGGCGGATCTGTTATTGGCGGAGATCCAAGGATAATCATTTTTGTAAAAGATCTAATCCCTGAAGAATCAACACATATCTATGCGTTTCTGGACTGGTTTCTTGGTGCGGATATAGATATCACAATAATAAACTGGGAATGGGTTCCTTATCCTCCGGTTGATTTTGCAACATTGCGTTCAAACGGGGGGGCTATTTGGCTCGAATCGCAGCTTGCTGATATTGGTGAAATCTCAGTTGAGCTGATGCCAGAACGTGCCATTGTTTTAGGCAAGTTTTTAATAGGGGCCGCCAGACTCTGGGGAGCCGCTGATCTTGTTATGGTTTTTGTCCCCGAAGCACTAATTGAAAAGACAGCTCTCCGACTGGCAGCGATTTTAAAGCCTACAGTTGAGAGCAAAATAATAATAAAAGAGTAAGGAGAAGTTATGAATATATTAAACTCCCCGCAGGGGTATCAACCACCACCGGAATATTTTATGGATTTACAGCAAAATCCGCACAACCAGATGCAAAAGATCCAGCAGACGTTTGGTCGTGGGATAGTAGAGGGAATGGATTTGTCACGCGACGCTGTGTCAGGAGCAGTAACAGTTGCGGTTGGCTATGCATATGATAATGTGGGGAGGTTAATTGTTGTAGACGCCCCATTTGTTCTTGATCTTTCATCCATATCACGACCACCTTCTGGGCACTTTCTGTTTGCGGCGGTTATTGCTGAGTATCGCGCTGTAGAAGAAGGGATGATACAAAACGACATCGGTGAACCACTCTGGAAAGAGCGGCGAGAAACTATTTCTGTAAGGTTTACCACAGGTTCCGCCGCTGCAAATGCCGGAGAGGCCGATCCCCCCGATGTCGGAGAAAATGATGTTGTTTTAGGGGATCTGCTTATAGATCATGATGGCAGCGGCTGTGTATCAATTTCGCAGAACCGCCGAACGCATATACGACAGATAACGGAACTATCAAATGATTATGAAGATCATAAAATAGATCATGGTAACCCCCATCAGGTGACCAAGGCACAAGTAGGTCTGGGAAATCTTCCTAATTGGAGTGGTGATACAAATCCAGAACTCGGGACAAGTAATACTAAGATAGCATCTCAGGCTGCGATTAAAACATATGTAGACCATTTTGCAAGGATTATGCGTCTACCGACACAAGATATTATAACATCTAACAAGACCACTGATTTGTCTGAATTTTGGAGTACCGGTAGCAATCCTTTACCTGATGGGGCCAGGATTCATTTGTCTTGGGCGGGTGGCAACGCTTCATATCTACATAAGATTGTTGTTCCAACTGGAGTTAACTTAGTAAATGATTTTGTTGATATGCCACCCGGTGATGGTGTAAATACTTTTGATTGGTGTGGTTATGGTAAAGGCGGGCTTACGCTTGTTAAAGATGAAGCTAACAGTAGGTGGATCGTTGAAACTGAGGGTTTGTACTCCATAACAACTATTGGAGACCTAACAGAGCGTTTCTATGCGGATGGAAGAATAGAGATTGAAAACAATTTAGAAGTTTCCTTTAATAACAATAGAGCCGTTCAAGTGACCTTTTCCCACAAGTTTATATTTGGTAACAGAAATATCTCCTGTTACTGTACAGAACCTGTAACGCAAGGATTTGTTTTTTATAGAATAGGAAACCTTACAGAAACAACAACAGAAATGCGCTTTGTTACAGTCAGCTATCAGAATACAACTCAAACTAAAAACGTAAGAGTTAAGCTGGAGGCATCATGGGTAGCCCCTTAGGAAGACTTAAATGAAAATAAATTTTAACGACGATAAAACAAAAACCGGAATTGAAGGCTGGTATGAAGTCAAAAACGACACGCTTGTCTTTTTTATAAAAGCTACCAGTAATCTTGAGGACTGGATATCCGACCTTACCGCCTTCCCTGTCCCTGTTATGCTTGGCTCAGGGTTGGGTTTTTGTCATGCTGGCTATAAAGCTTATGCCTACTGGATGGCCGCCTATATTATGGCTATCAAAGAAAATAATCCTGGAATTAAGAATGTTGTGGTAACCGGCTACTCAATGGGCGGTGGCATAGCTCAGATTGTAGGGGTGATAATTCAAAATTGGATTACACTCGGTAAAGTTAAGGTTATTTCAATCGATGGGCCTCGTACAACGACTAAACTACCGGCATCTATCCTTGTCATTAGAAATAAAGGAAGCCTCATTGCGGACATTCCCTTTTGGTTTAAGCGAGCAAAATCAATAGTTTTAAATAAAAAAAGGCGGCCATTTTGGATTGCTCACGCTGATTATGATATAGAAAAAATTATTTCAGAGGAAACTAAATAACCTTTAGGGACTGTCAAAACCGGCAATGGGTTTATAAAGCGTTTAAATTGGTGTTCAATGTCGTTTGATATGGTATTAGATGTATCAAAAGGTAAAAAGGAAGACAGAAGTTCTTACTGGAAATTACGAATTTTCATTTTAAATGCAAATTTTTTTCAAAGTTTGTGCTGGGTTACAACTATAACCTGCAGCATAGATACTGGAACCATCAAGAGCTATTGAGTAAGCTTCATCAAAACCGTCACCCCCAGCAGCATTATGATGGAGAATAACACCATTAGTCCCGAAGTCTGAAACCAGATTTCCAAATCTGTCATATTTCCAGATGGCCATATCAGAATCACTGTCATTGTAACTAGAACCTGCAACATATATGTTACCGGAACCATCAAGAGCTATTGAGTAATCTCCACCATAAACACCCCCCCCAACATAGGTTACAATACCGCCAGTCCCAAAGCCTGAAACCGGATTTCCAGTACTGTCATATTTCCAGATTACCATATCATCATCACTGCCATTGTCACTATAACCTGCAGCATAGATGTTGCCGGAATCATCAAGAACTATTGAGGAAGTACTATCTGCACCATGTAGCCCAACATAGGTTACAATACCGCCAGTCCCGAAGTCTGAAACCGGATCTCCGGCACTGTCATATTTCCAGATTACCATATCATCATCACTGCCATTGTCACTATAACCTGCGGCATAGATGTTACCGAAACCATCAAGCACCATTGACATAGCTACATCATTACCATTTCCCCCAGATGCATTATGGTGGGAAATAAAACCATTAGTCCCAAAGCCTGAAAACGGCTTTCCGACGCTGTCATATTTCCAGATTGCCATATCATAATTACTGCCATTATAATGATAACCTGCGGCATAGATGTTACCGGAACCATCAAGCGCTATTGAGAAAGCTCCATCCCAGCCGTTCCCCCCAGCATAGGTTACAATACCGCCAGTCCCGAAGTCTGAAACCAGATTTCCGGTACTGTCATATTTCCAGATTACCATATCATAATCATTGCCATTTTTACTAATACCTGCAGCATAGATGTTGCCGGAATGATCAAGAACTATTGAGTTAGCACTATCTGCACCATGCCCCATATCATGGGTTACAATACCGCCAGTCCCAAAGCCTGAAACCGGATTTCCAGTACTGTCATATTTCCAGATTATCATATCATAATCAAAATTTTCACTAAAACCTGCAGCATAGATGTTGCCGGAACTATCAAGAGCTATTGACTTAGCTTTATCATCACCGCCACTCCCAGCATAGGTTACAATACCATCATTTCCAAAGCCTTTATCCAATTGGACAAGAGAAACATCTATACCAGAATGGCAGCTATAAATAAATAAGAGAGTGAATAGAAAAAGAATAAATAAGGGCCATTTAAGGAATAACCCTTTTTTGTTAAATCTCAATATCTTCTTCCCCCTTGATATTCAGATTTTATTTTTTATATAAAATATTATACCACTTATATCTTGTATTCACAATTTTAAAAGGTTCTTCCGCCCAAGGGATGGCAGAGAAAACAGGCAGGCGGGCGCCGGCGGCGGGATAAAAAAGGCTGCTGCGGCAACTGTAACTGCGGCTGATAGATTACTGATTAAAACTTTTGATTACATCTTCAGGGCGTTACCTGTACCAGCTACATCGCAGCCGGTACAGGCCCGGGCTTTCCGCTCAAACGGGCTTATCCGGCATCCTCATTCCGGCTTGCTCCGCTCCGCCGGGCCTGCCGGGCCCGTAACCGCTTCAATCCCTATCGCAGATTGTTAACTTAATGCATCAAAAGGTTTTTATCCGTATAGCCTTCCATTCCTGTGAAACATCGCAGGTTTAAAATTTCAGCTTTTCTTCTTTAATTTTATTGTGTATTTTATGCTCGGCTGAGGCAGATCATCAACAAATTCATATTTTTTCTCATCAAGGGGTTTCATTTCATAGGATTTATACACACCCGACCCATCTTCAATCTTAAACCAAAAATCTTTCAGTCTTTCTTTGTAGGCTTCTTGTATTTTTTTTATTTTCCAGTTACAGCTGCTACTGCCTAAGTGATATTGAAAAACCACAAAATTATTGCCAGCGGTGTCAACTTGTGCAGGTTGTAGTTTTCCATCAACCGTACCACCTGTAATAAAACCATTTGGACTTGAAGTATATTTGAATGAGTTAAGTTCAGCTTTTGTAAATGCAGAACCATCTTCTTTTTGAATATAAACGCTCACTCGTAAAGGGACAGCACATACCCCGCCCCAACAAGAATAAATCAATAAACTAAAAGCAATTAAACAAAGTAAAACAGCTAATATTTTTCCTTTCATATGTTTTCTCCTTGGCAAGAAAACATATCCTCTAATTTGTAAATTAAAGAATACGTTTATAACATTTATTTATGTTTTACCAAACCAAGTGTACACTGGTATATACGACCTGATTTTTCCCAAAAACGACCACCATCACAGCCATTATCATGCATATAGTACCAATAGGAATATTTATCTTGTGTCCAATATTTAGTTTTCCAACCAAACCACCACCATGAAAATTTATGATATTTTCTCAATCTATCAGTTCTTGTCCCTATAATAGTTCGGTAATGCCATTGCCAAGAATTATATGTTATAGGAGCACTCATACGCAATGACACTACAGGCAACTCATAATTAGTTATATGCGAATTAACAGTATTCCAACAATGAAAAAATTTTCGTTCAATTTTATAGTTAGTACAATCACTCATTGTTTTATTAATATCTTTAAGTAATCTAGGGCCCTTGCCCATTTTATTCTGAAAATCATAATAAACATTATCTATCTCAAATTGTGATGACCAACCGCCAACAGGATACTTAGAATAGCCAGATTTATTACCCAAACCTATGACAACAAAAGAAACAGCCGCTGGGGCACAATAGCAAATAGGATTACCCCAATGCTCTTCATTTATCCAATCATTCAACATTTTTTGTTGTACAGTTGTAGTATCTGTATTATATAAATCTCTTGTCATTGGTATAATTGCATCAGGATTTTGATATTCCCGCTCAATTTCTTCATCAGTTGTTGCTAATATTTTAGGTGTAATTTCATCAATTGAAGCCCATAAATCAGCCATATCTCTACTAAAATTTTCACCTTCTTCAAGTATTTCAGTCTTAGCTTCAGGTGTAATATCTAATTTTTTAAGAGCTGCCTCATCAGCATTGAACAATAAATCGTCAACCCTTTGTTCAATAAAGACCGCACTTTGATCAATAATTTGCTCCGTTAAAGCATCTTTAAAATCAGTTTCTCCCTTAAAAACACTTCGAGAACTAACATTAGTTTCTCTCATAACAAACTGATTAGGATAATTAACCGCTGCAAGTTTTGCTTCTCCAAAAGGATCTACCAATTTTTCTGCTGTTTCAGTAGTTACTTTATTAGTAATTTCACTAACATAAGCAATCGGTGTTCCTTCTGACTTACAGGCATTACAAGCGATAGAACCTAACTCAACTCCATCTTTTATAACTCTAAACTCATAGTAACGAGGTTTGTTGGTATCAGCATGATAAATAACAACAGGATATTGCGAAACTTTAGCTCCATGCCATGGATACATAGACTCAAAGTCAATCTTTTCAAGAACAGCAAAAAATCTGGCAACTTTCCAATAGATTAAGTCTGAATTTTCAGGTGAAACTGAGCGAACCATTCGTAAATCATCCATATTAGAATATGGGGTAACCAAATCATTCTTTTTATTATCTTGTAATTCATTATCTTGCAAACCTAAATTTTGCTGACAAGAGTTAAAAAACAATACAATTAAGCCTAATAATAAAACTTGACTCAACAATAATTTTCTTTTCATAACTTAACCTCCTATTGTGACAAGATTCTTTATAATTAAATTCTAACATGAAACATTATTCTGTCAAATCCAAAGCTCAAAATTTTTTGGACAGTTAATAGACATGGTCTCCCCTGTTGCCCAAGACGGGCGAAATCGGGCAACATAGGTTAATAACAAACAAGCCCCTAATTTATCACCCTAGAGCCTATCCTCCAGCCAGTCTCCTATGGTGCGCTCTTTTTCATTGAAGCCCGCGCCGATTGCTATTATGGTTTTGCCGCTCGTGGTGTAAGGGGCGGCATAGCCTTTTTCTTTTATCTGCTTAAGGGCGTCTCTGGCGGTTCCGTGAAATTATCGTAGGGTATGCCAGATATAATTGCCTTCATGCGCTCCATAAAGCCGTCTACATTGGCTGCCCGGATGTCCTTGGTAAACTCAACAATGGAAGAGCCTCTTCTGGATTCATCAATGGGTGTGTATGCCGGTAAGAGGTTACTCAGAAAACCGTAGCGCACCTCATCATTCGGGAAGCCCAGGGTGTATAGTTTGAACTCAGGATCATAGTCTTTTATTGTCAGATAACCCGCCTGAAAGAGGATCGGTATCGGAAGCGTGGGATCTGCCCTATAGTTACCAAGACCGGCCTCATCTATCTGCACCCCCCCATCCAGTTCAGGAATGTTGTAATGGGCCTCTTTCAGGTAATCCACAAGAAAGGTCGGGGTGCCGGTTGCAAACCAGTA
>PDWJ01002898.1_pt1 | contig 51853 bp, 42 predicted proteins | sample 1430881 | NCBI WGS metagenome assembly PDWJ01 (sample SAMN01162460, study PRJNA174530) | Oral metagenome, whole genome shotgun sequencing project. | biome: Marine environment; feature: Marine mammal; material: Swab sample of the gingival sulcus; isolation source: swab sample of gingival sulcus...
CCTCGGCGGGCCTCGGCGGGTGACCGCCGGTGACGTGGTCGCACCCCACAGCCCAGCCGCCCCTTGCGGCGGGCGCAGCTCTGACCGACCCTGGGGGCCCCCCAGGCGCTGAGCAGGAGCGTGCGAACGTGCAGGGACACACCCGACAAGCCCGCTGGCTCGGTCCGCTCGTCAGCGCCGTGGCCATCGCCGCCGCCCTGGTCGCTGGCGCTGCCCCGGCCGCCGCCACGCCGGCCAAGCGCGCGGTCCCCGACTACGATGGACGCGGTGAGGCGCCGACGACCGCCGGCGACGTGCTGCTGTGGGTGCCGCGGGTGGCCATGTCTCCCCTGTACCTCGTCAGCGAGTATGTGATCCGTCGGCCTCTGGGCGCCTTGATCACGGAGATGGAGCGGGCCGATCTGCCCGCCCTCCTGGTGGACTTCTTCACCTTCGGCGGCAGCAGCGCCGGCCTCATCCCGACCATGCTCTTCGACTTCGGCCTCGAGGCGGGCGCCTTGCCCAGCGGGGGCTTCTACTTCTTCTGGGACGACGCCCTGTTCGACGGGCACGACCTGCGCCTGCGCGCGGCCTTCGGAGGCGGCGACTGGATCGAGGCCGACGTCGCGAGCCGCGTCGCCCTCGGCGACCACGGCCAGCTGTCGGCGAGCTTCGACTACACCCGCCGCAAGGACCGGGTCTTCGCAGGGATCGGCGGCGGCTTCGGCGACGAGGCGATCGGCCGCTACGGGCTCGATCAGACCGAGGCCACGCTGGGCTACCGGCACCAGCTCGGCGTGCGCGGCTTCGTCGAGGGCGATGTGCGCCTGTCCCGCTACGCTTTCTTCGCCGCCACTTGCTGTGGCGATCCAAGCCTCGGCGGGCCCATCGCCGACGGCCTCTACGACCCGCCCGACGGCTTCGACTCCGACCACACCTACCTGATCCCCGAGCTGCGCATCGCCCTCGACAGCCGCGCCGTGCGCCCCGGGGACGAGTCGGGCGCGCGGGGCGAGCTCTTCGGCAGCGTGGGCCGAGCCCTGAGCGGCTACGACGCGACCTTTGCCCGCGTCGGCGTCCAGCTCGGGGCCTTCATCGACCTCTACAATAACCGGGTGCTGGGGCTGCGCCTGCACGCCGAGGCCGTCGCCAACCTCGGCGACGCGCGGCTCCCCTTCCGCGAGCTCGCGCGCCTCGGCGGCGCCGCCCCCTTGCGCGCCTTCGCCGAGGGGCGCCTGCGCGGCCAGAGCGCCGCCGCCGCGGTCCTCGAGTACCGCTGGCCCATCTGGGTGTGGCTGGACGGCGACCTCTTCGTCGAGGCGGGCAACGTCTTCGGCCCCGGCTTCGAGGGGCTCGAGGCCGACGCCCTCCGCCTGTCCTTCGGGGTGGGGGTACGCCCCGCCTCGATCGAGGATCACCCCTTCGAGCTGCTCGTTGCCGCCGGCACAGGCCCGCTGGGCGACGGAGGCGGCGTCACCACCGTGCGCGTCGTCATCGGGACCACCAGCGGCTTCTGACTCGCCGGTCAGCCCTCGGGGGGGCGCGCCGCACGAGCCCGCGCCGCCGCGCCACGCTGGTCGAGCGGAGCTTGTCCCGAGCCCGGGGACGCTACGCGCGCCGGCCGACCGGGCGCCGCGCACCTGGGCGACAGCTTGGGCCTCGCGGCCCGCGCTAGGCGGCGCCACGGACCCGGGCAGGCGCGCCGCCGCTGAGGGGGAGCTCAGCGACGGACGCCGCCGGAATGGGCCCGCTCGGGGCGGGGGCGGCCTTGTTCGGGGCAGCTGCGGCCGCGTCGGCGGGTGGCTTGCTGCTCCGGCGGCGCCGCCGGGGCTTCGCAGGCTCGGGCGGCCGCCCCAGGGCCAGGGTGTCGAGCTTGGCGCCGAGCTCGGGCCGGGACGAGCCCGCGAAGACGCGCAGGTAGGCGAGCCCCTGCTTGGCCCGCGCCCGCAGCGCCGCCAGGTCGGCCTTGAGCGCCTCGCGGCGGCGCTCGAGCTCGCCGCGGGCCTCGTCGACCGCGTGTTGCCGCGCGCAGACGGCGTCCGCCAGCTGGACGTAGGTGTCGAGGTCCACGTCGGGGAAGCGCAGGTCGGCGCAGTCGTCGGCGAACAGGGCGAGGAACTCGCGGACCTGCGCCGGGACCGCGTCATCGCTGAGGCTCTTGCTGAACATCCGGGTACCCTCGGTCTTCTTGGGTGGTGTTCAGTAGTTTGTTCAGGTTTCGACCCGGCTGTCAACACGCGGGCTGAGCTCGCCAAGGTCGTGGGTCGGACCGGCGTCTCTACTCCGGCGGGATGTCGCAGTCCGTGGCGGCGCGGAAGGCCGCCTGGCGTGCCTCGCGGGCCAGGCCCAGGGCGTCGCCCACCCAGCCATAGCCTTCGGTGAAGCCGTACAGGGCCAGCAGGGGAGCGCCCGAGCCCAGCTGGACGGCCTGGTCGAGGGCGCTCCAGGCCGCGCAGCCGACGCCCTCGATCTCGACGCTGGTGTCGATGGCGCCGTTGCCGTCGCGGTCGTAGGCGGCCAGCAGGAGTGGCCTGATGCGCTCGTCCCAGTCGTCGGTGCCCCCGACCTCGTCGAGGGCGACGATCGCCTGAGCGACGGGATCGTCGGCGTTCCGGGGGGAGGCTGAGGGGCCGCAGGCGGCGAGGCGGGAGGCGACCTCGGCGGCCACGGCCTCGGACAGGCCCAGGAGCTGGCCCGTCCAGCGGCTCGAGCCCGTCAGCCCGTAGACCACGTCCAGTCCCGCGGTCGTCGCCTGTCGGACCCGAGCGTCGAGCGTGCGGACGACGTCGCAGTCGAGGGCGACGATCTCCGTGGGGGCGTCCAGGGCGCCCGAGCCGTCGGCGTCGTAGTGGTTTGTCAACAGGGTTCGCACCCGGCTGTCCCACCTTGCGGTGGTGGGCTCGGGCAGCGCGCGCAAGGTGTCCGCGAGGCGCGCCGCGTCCCGGTGGGCGCCGGTGACCACGGGGGCGCCGCAGCCGGCGAGGACGCTCGCCGCGGCGAGGGCGGCCCGGAGCGCGCGTATCACGGCGGTGGGTCGGCGACCAGGCGGTACAGAAGCGCGCCGAGGGCGCGGGCCTCGTCGGCGCCGTGGTGATGGCTCATGGCCGCGCCCAAGAGCGCCGCGGCGTCTGCGTCGCGGGCGGCCAGCGGTGCGGCGCAGGCGGCGGGGGAGGGTGAGAGCTGGCCGCAGTAGGCGGCGGCGCAGGCGGCCACGGTCCGGGCCCTGCGGCCCGCGGTGGGCTCCGACGCGGCGGCGCGCAGGGCCTCGCATGCGCGCGACGGAGAAGGCGGCGACGACGGCGGCGGAGATCGCGACCATCACCCGCCAGTCCACCCGCGCGGGTTGGCGTCCCTGTCCGTCCTGTCCTAGGATCGTCGTCATCTCCTCTGCACCTAAGACCAGGAGACGAGATGCGTCCAGCGCTGGCTCTCATCGCCCTCATCCTCGCGCTGCCCGCGGTGGCGTGCGGCACCTCGGTCGGCACGCGGAGCCCTGGGGGGGAGCCGCCACGGACCGCCGACGAGCGGGTCCAGCGGGCCCTCGACGCCCTTGATCTGAGCTACGAGATCGACCGCGAAGCCGACTTCAAGCTCGGGATCACCATGGACGGCGGGCGCTCGCAGCTCCTGTACATCGGCTCCCAGACCGCTCACGTCGGCGAGATGGAGCTGCGCGACGTCTGGTCCTACGTCCACCAGCACCGCGGGGCGCTGACCCAGGATGGCGCCGCGTGGCTGCTGCGGCGCAACGACCAAGTCAAGCTCGGCTCCTTCGGCGTCATCACCCTCGGTGATGGGACAAGCGCCGTGGTCTTCGTCGTCAGCGTGGACGCCAACGGCTCCGTCGACGACATCCGCGCCGCCCTGCTCGCGGTGGCCGAGACGGCCGACAGTGCCGAACAGCGCTTGTCCTCCGCCGACTCTTTCTGATGGCCCGGGAGGCCTCCATGTCCAAGCACCTCTTGGCTCTCCTCGGGCTCGCCCTGGCGGTTGCTGCGCCGGCGCCCTCGGCTGCCGCACCGGCGCCCTCGGTTGCTGCGCCGGCGCCCTCGGCCGCCGCACCGGCGCCCTCGGTTGCTGCGCCGGCGCCCTCGGCCGCCGCACCGGCGCCCTCGGCCGGCGACGCGCGGGTACGTCAGGCCCTCGACGCGGCGGGGCTCAGCTACACGGTGACCGAGCCGGGCGAGTTCCGCCTGGTGATGAGCTTGCAGAGCGGGCGCAGTCAGGTGGTCCTGGTGACGTCGAGGACCTACGCGCTGATGGGGGTCGAGATCCGCGAGATCTGGTCGGTGGCGAACGACTACTCGGCGGGGATCCCGGTCGATGACGCCAACCAGCTGCTCGAGCGCAACACCGGCTTCAAGCTCGGCGCCTTCGCCCTGCGCGCCTTCGGCGAGGTCGAGGCGGCCATCTTCCTGGCCAAGGTCCCCGCGACCAGCCGCGCCGACGCCATGCGCGCGGCCATCTGGGCGGTGGCCTATGCCGCCGACGCCGCCGAGGCCGATTTGTCGGGTCAGGACCGCTTCTGAGGGGAGCGGCCGGGCCCGGCTCGGTGGGCTTCGCCTGGCGCCGGGGGCGCAACGCGGAGGGTGTTGTCGGCTCCCTTCCGGCTGTGGCGACGCTTCGATCTTGACAAGGAGGGATCGCAGGTGTGATTCAAAAAAGAACGGCGTTCACTCATGCAGACCAAGAAGGAAAGCGTCAGGACTGAGCTGCTCCGAGCGGCCCGAAGCACCTTTGTGGCGGGCGGCTTCAAGGGCACCAGCATGCGGGCCATCGCCGCGGCCGCCGGGGTCAGCCTGAGCAACATCTACAACTACTTCGACCACAAGGATCAGCTCTTCGCCGCGGTGCTCAGGTCCGCGATGGCGGCCATGGAGCGCCTCTTCGAGGCCTACGGAGATGACGGGGGGCTCTCCTTCGACCTGGTCGGCTCGGACGGCCCCCCGCGTCAGCTGATCCGTGACGTCACCGACCTCGTCGTGAAGCACCGCGAGGGGCTCGAGCTGCTGTTGCTCCGCGCTCATGGTTCGGAGCTCGAGGGCTACCGCGAGGCCCTCATCGAGCGCCACACCCGCGCCAGCCTCGACTACGTGCGCCGGCTCAAGCGCGAACACCCTGAGATCAACGACAACATCTCGGAGTTCTTCGTGCACAACCTCAGCTCTTGGTGGATCAACACCACGTGCGAGCTGGTCATGCACGAGCTCCCTCGCGACGAGGTCGAGCGCTTCGTCGCCCGCTTTACCGCCTTTGGGACCGCCGGCTGGCGGCGGCTGCTGGAGATCCGTTGACCACCGCATGCGCCGTCGGGGCGATCCACCCAGCGCCGGCTTCCGCGCGCGCGCCGTCCTTTGCCGAGCGCATCTGAACATTGTTCTTTTTTGGAGATCGACTCGGAGGTCACTGTGAACACACTCGCCCGACTACGTCCATATGCTGGGCGTCGCTGGTGGTTGTTGCCCGGCGCGCTGGTGCTGTCGGCGCTCAGCGCGCTCTTGGGTATGGCGCCCTTGGTCTTCATCTGGCGCATCGTGCGCGAGCTGCTCGTGCCCAGCGCTCCGGACTCCATGGCCTTCATCGCGTCGATGGGCTGGTGGGCTTTCGCCGCCGCCATCGCGAGCCTCGTCCTGTACTTCTTGGCCCTTGCCGCCTCCCACCTGGCGGCCTTCCGGGTCGAGGTCCAGCTGCGACGTCTGAGCATGCGTCGCCTGGTCGCGTTGCCTTTGGGCTTTTTCGACCGCCACACCTCGGGCCGGGTCCGCAAGATCATCGACGACGACGCCAGCATCACCCACGGCTTCTTGGCGCACCAGCTCCCCGACCTTGCCGGCACGGTGGTGACGCCCCTGGCGGCGCTGGCCCTGCTCTTCGTCTTCGACTGGCGCCTCGGGCTGGCCTCCTTGCTCCCCATCGCGGCCGGCATGGGGCTCATGGCCAGCATGCTGGGTGGTAACGCTCGGCGCTTCATGAAGCTGTACGAGGACTCTTTGGAGCAGATGAACAGCGAGGCCGTCGAGTACGTGCGCGGGATCCCGGTGGTCAAGGTCTTCCAGCAGACCGTCTTGTCTTTCAAGCGCTTCCACCAGAGCATCCTGAGCTATCGGGACATGGTGGTGCGCTACACGCTGCTGTGGGAGACGCGGATGTCGGCCTACACCGTCCTCGTCCATGGCTTCGCCTACTTCCTCATCCCGGTCGCCGTCCTCCTCATCACCCACGACGAGCCGGCCCTCGGGGTCGTGGTGGACCTGCTCTTCTACCTGTTGCTGACGCCGCTCTTTGCTCAGGCCATCATGCGCAGCGCCTACATCACCCAGGCGAAGGACCAGGCCAGCGAGGCGGTCGAGCGCGTCGAGGCCTTGTTGGATGTCGAGACCCTGCCCATGGCCGAGGCGCCCCAGGCGCTGGCCGCGTATGACCTCGAGTTCGACGAGGTCTCCTTCCGCTACCCAGGCGCCGAGCGTCTCGCCATCGAGGGCGTCAGCTTCCACGTACCGGCGGGCCAGACCTACGCGCTGGTCGGGCCTTCGGGTGGCGGAAAGACCACCATCGCGCGGCTGGTCCCGCGTTTTTGGGACGCCGCCTGCGGGCAGGTGCGCATCGGCGGCGTCGAGGTGGGCGCCTTGGAGCCCGGCGCGTTGATGGACAAGGTCTCCTTCGTCTTCCAGAACAGCCGCCTGTTCAAGGCCTCTGTCCTCGACAACGTCCGCTTTGGAGATCCCGAGGCGACCCGAGAGCAGGTCGAGCACGTCATCGACCTCGCCCAATGTCGCGAGATCATCGACCGCCTCCCCCAAGGCCTCGACACCCTCATCGGCTCCGAGGGGACCTACCTGTCGGGCGGCGAGCAGCAGCGCATCGCTCTGGCCCGCGCCTTGCTCAAGGACGCGCCCATCGTCGTCCTCGACGAGGCGACCGCCTTCGCCGACCCGGAGAACGAGCACCTCATCCAACAGGCTCTGGCCGAGCTCACCAAGGGCAAGACGGTGCTGATGATCGCCCACCGCCTGTCGAGCGTGATGGACGTCGACCGGATCCTCGTGGTCGACCAAGGCGCCATCGTCGAGCGCGGCACCCACGCCGAGCTCGTCGCCCGTGGCGGCCTCTTCGCGCAAATGTGGGCCGAGTACCGCGCGGCGATGCGGTGGACCCTCGGCCGGGCCGCCGAGCCTGAGGAGGCGAACCATGCTTGAGCGCATCCAAGACCGCCTGGCGCTGAGCGAGACAGGCGCTCGGGCCTTCGTCAAGGGGGTCGTCTTCACGACCCTGCTCAACGTTGGCCTGATGCTGCCGGCCGTCTACATGTTCGTCTTCCTCGACGACCACCTCGTCGGCGTCCTCGATCCCCTCCGCGCGCCGACCCACGGCCCCGTCTACTACGTCCTGCTCGCGTTGGGCTTCATGGCGCTGACCTGGGTGTTGGCCCGCCTCCAATATCGCGCGACCTACGTCTCGGTCTACGAGGAGAGCGCCAGCCGCCGCGTGGCCGTCGCCGAGAAGCTCCGCAAGCTCCCCTTGGCCTTCTTCGGCGCCAAAGATCTCGCGGACCTCACCTCGACGATCATGGCCGACAACCGCGACCTCGAGCACACCTTCTCCCACGCCGTGCCCCAGCTCTTCGCCTCTATCGCCAGCATTGGCCTGGTCGCCATCGGCATGTTCGTCTATCAGTGGCAGCTGGCGCTCGCCCTGTTCTGGGTCGTCCCTGTGGCCGGCCTCGTGATGTGGCTGTCCAGGACCTGGTTGCGTCGCGGAAACGCCGAGCTTTACGCCGACAAGCGCGCGGTGAGTGACCGCATCCAGGAGGGGATGGAGACCATCCAAGAGCTCAAAGCCTACCGCCTCGAGGCGCGCTACCTGGCCGATCTCGACAGGGACCTCGACACCTACGAGCGCGATCTCATCCGCACCGAGCTCACCGGCGGCGTGCTACTCAACGGCACTCACGGCCTCCTCAAGCTCGGCCTCGTCAGCGTCATCCTCGTCGGCGCTCACCTCATGGCTGCCGGCCAGGTCTCGCTCTTCACCTACCTCATCTTCCTGCTGGTGGCCTCGCGCGTCTTCGAGCCGGTGGGCGAGGTCTTCAACAACCTCGCTGCGCTCTTGTACCTCGACGTCCGCATCGCCCGGATGCGCGAGCTCCAGAAGATGCCTGTCCAGCGCGGCGACTCGGACTTGTCACCCGCGAGCTTTGACCTGGCCTTCGAGGACGTCCGCTTTGCCTACGAGGCCGACAAGACGGTGCTAGACGGCGTCTCCTTCACCGCCAAACAGGGTGAGATCACCGCGCTCGTCGGGCCCTCAGGCGGCGGCAAGAGCACCTCCGCGATGCTGGCCGCGCGCTTCTGGGATGTCGACGGCGGGCGCGTGAGCCTGGGCGGCCGCGACATCCGCGAGATCGATCCCGAGGCCCTACTCGAGCACATCTCCGTGGTCTTCCAGGAGGTCATCCTCTTCAACGCCAGCGTCATGGACAACATCCGCGTAGGTCGGCGTGACGCGTCGGACGATGAGGTCCGCCGGGTCGCCGCGCTGGCGCGCTGTGACGACTTCGTCGCGCGCCTCCCCGAGGGCTACGACACCGTCATCGGAGAAAACGGCGAGACCCTGTCGGGGGGTGAGCGCCAGCGCATCTCCATCGCCCGGGCCTTGCTCAAGGACGCCCCCATCGTCTTGCTCGATGAGGCCACCGCCTCGCTGGACGTCGAGAACGAGACGCGGATCCAAGCGGCGTTGTCCGAGCTCGTGCGCGGAAAGACCGTGCTCATCATCGCCCACCGCATGCGAACCGTCGCCCACGCCGACAAGATCGTCGTCCTCGCCGACGGCGTCGTGGTCGAGCAGGGGTCGCCGGCCGAGCTGATCGCCGGCGACGGCCTCTTCGCGGCGATGATGGCGCGCCAGCTGACCCAATAGCGTGCCGGCTCAGACACAGCGCGCGGGCGCCCGCGACCGGGTGCGGTCGGGGCGCCGGCGACCCTCGGGCTCATGTCCCTGCCGTGCGTGCACGCCGCCGCCGTCGTCCCCGCAGGCCCCCGACTCACGCGGCTGCCGCGAACGGCGCCCCCCCGACGTCATCGGGGGTCGCCCTTGGAGGGCCGGCGACCCAACATGGCGTCGAGATCGCGCTTGCTGTCTGACTGGAGCCAGTCGACGAGCCAGGGGACCTCATGAGCGGGGTCGCGCCGGCGGAAGCCCTCCTCGAAGGCGTCGCCGACGAGCCTTTTGAGGCGCGCGACGAGCTGCAGCGATACTTGGAGCGCGTGGATCGCGCGGTCCCGCTCGCGCTCGGCGAGCTCGAGCTTGTCCTCGGTGGTCCGGGGGCTGGCGGGGCCCCGGCACGCGTCGCCTTCCTCATGCTTTTCCATGACGGAACTATAGCGCCTCTAGAGCGTGTCGGGATCGATACCGAGCTCCGCCAGCTTGGCCGCCAGCTTCGCGGCGCGCGCCGCCTCGCGCTGGGCCTCGCGCTCGGCGCGCTCGGCGCGCTCGGTCTCAAGCTGGGCCTCGCGCTCGGCGCGCTCGGCGCGCTCGGTCTCAAGCTGGGCCTCGCGCTCGGCGCGCTCGGCGCGCTCTCTGTGGGCGACCAGTCGCTCGAAGCGCTGGCCGTCGGGGCCGCGGACGAAGAGCTCGCCGCCCTGTCGCTCGAAGCGGATGCCCAGGCGCGGGCTCTGCCACCCGTCGAGGCCTTGGGTCTGCACGAGGCGACCATTGGGGTCGCGCGCGTGGGCCCAGCCGTCGTTCGCCTCGGGGTCGACGACGATGATCTCGTCGACGCCGTATTGGTCGTAAAAGCGGACCTTGCGGGTCATCTCGGGCAGCGAGTTGCTGGGCGACAGGACCTCGACCACCACGCTCGGCGCGACTCCCGCCTCCTTCCACTGCTGGTAGGAGCCTCGGTGGCCCTTGGGGCGCCCGGGCGCGATCAGCACATCCGGGGCGACCCGGATCTTCGGGCTCCCCTCGACCGGGTACCAGAGCAGGTCGCCGGCGACGAAGTCCTCACGGATCGCATCGAGGTTCTCGGCGAGCAACACGATCCAGCCGTACTGCTTGGTGTTGTCGGCCATCGGCTGCCCGTCGCTGTCCGGGTAGAAGATCTCGCCCGTCGCCAGGCGCTGTTGGGGGTTGGCGACCACGAGGCGACGGTACCACTGTGGGACCGGGCGGCACAAGGCAGCGGCCGAGCCGAGACCAGGCCGTGGCGAGGCGGTGGGGCTCGAAGCCGACCTGCTCGACGGCGCCCTCTCACACCGCCAGACCACGTTCGGTTCGCGGCGCCGAGACCACCGTGGGGGCTCGCGGCCGGGCGCAAACGCGCGGCGCCTCAGCTGGTGACCCGCGGCGCCGGCGTCTGCCGCGCGGGTCGTGGCCACCTGGCGCGGCCGCGACCCGCGCGCGCGGCCCCTACTTCGCGCCCTCGAGGGACAGCGGGGCCTCGTCGCTCCAGGCGAGGCCCGCCTCCTCGGTGGCGACCTTCACCTCGGACCAGCGGATGTCGACGCCGCGCTCGCCCAGGGCCTCGTTCTTGTCGACGAGGACCTGGAAGAAGCGGTCGTCGAGCTCGTCGTGGGGGCGGTTGAGGAGCTGCATCAGCGCCATCGAGGCCTCATAGGGCTCGAGCATGCGCGGCTGCCAGCGACCGAAGACCTTGGGGTTGTCGGCGTACGCCTCGGTCATGCCGGTGCGCACGAAGGGGTAGCCCACGGACAGGGCGTTGATGAGCGATGATCTCTTGCCCAGATTGAGGCGCAGGATCTTGGGCAGGGACAGGACGGCCCAGTTGGCCGCGACGTAGCCGGGCACGCCCGCGCCGGGGTCGTGAGCCTGGCGCGACGAGATGTACACGAAGGTCGCCTTGTCGCCGGCGTAGACGGCCTCGCTCGCCCACAGGTGGGTCATCGACAGGAAGCCGTCGACCTTGGTGCTCACCACGCGCGCGGACTGGCCGAGGTTCTTCACGAAGGCCTGGCGCACGCGGGCGCGGCGGTGCGCCTGGGTCTCGCCCTCGACGTCGCGCGGGGGGCGGCCCAGGAGGTAGCCGCTCTCGGAGAGGCCGGAGTTGCAGATGATCAGGTTGGGGACGCCGCCCATGCGGTCGACGACGTAGCTGCGGATGCCCCAAACGTCGCGCGGGTTGGTCACGTCGCACTGGACCGGGAAGGCGTTGCAGCCCGCCTTGCGCAGGGCCTGCACCGTGTCAAGGCCGTCGTCGTAGCTCGAGTGGAAGTGCACTGCGACGCTGGCCGCGCCGCTCATCCCCGCGGACAGGGCGAAGGCCTGCCCGAGGCCCCGGTCTTTGCCGGAGCCAGTGATGAAGACGCGCTTGCCCTCGATCCCCTTGGCGATCTCGGGGGGCAGGACGAACTTTGCAGGATCGGTGGAAAGGGCCATGGCGGACTCCGCGGCAAGGTGGGTATGGGTCTGCTCAGGAGGCGACCCGCTCCAAGCTAGGTCGTTTGTGAACGACTTTCAATAACTGCCGCGCGGCGAGCCCTCGAGCGCCCGCGGCGCCGGCCCGTCGCGGCCGTGCGAGGCGTCGGGGGACGAGCAGACCCGCGGCGACCGGGGGCGGGACTGGACGGCGTCCGCGATCTCCTGCGGTGGCGGCCGGCGCGAGCGGAGGCCGCGGCGTCAGTCGCAATCGCGTCTCGCAAGTGCTATGTCTCGGCCGCCGAGCGCGGCCACGGCAGGCCCGCGCGCACGAGGATTGAGGAGGCCGACAGATGGCGGATTATCGGATCGAACGCGACACGATGGGCGAGATGAAGGTCCAGGCGGATCGCTACTGGGGCGCTCAGACCCAGCGCTCGCTTCAGAACTTCGAGATCGGCGACATCACGATGAAGCGCCCGCTGATCCGCGCCATGGGCATCCTGAAGAAGGCGGCCGCGCGGGTGAACTGCGATCTGGGCCTGCTGGCCGCCGACAAGCGCGACCTCATCGTGCGCGCCGCCGACGAGGTGATCGAGGGCACCCTCGACGCCCACTTCCCGCTCGTGGTGTTCCAGACGGGCAGCGGCACCCAGACCAACATGAACACCAACGAGGTCATCTCGAACCGCGCCATCGAGCTGGCCGGCGGCGAGCTGGGCACCAAGGCGCCCATCCACCCCAACGACGACGTCAATAAGTCCCAGTCGTCCAATGACACCTTCCCGACGGCCATGCACATCGCGGCGGTCGAGGTCCTGCAGGGGCAGCTGCTGCCGGCCCTCAAGGCCCTGCGCGACGTCCTGGCCGACAAAGCCGCCGCCTACGCGGACATCGTCAAGATCGGCCGCACCCACCTGCAGGACGCGACCCCGCTGACCGTCGGCCAGGAGATCTCCGGCTGGGTGAGCCAGCTCGATCACGGCGCCGAGCGGGTGAGCCTGGCGCTCAGCCACCTGTACGAGCTCGGCCTCGGCGGCACCGCCGTCGGCACCGGCCTCAACACGCACCCCGAGTACGCCGACCGCGTCGCCCAGGACATCGCGGCGCTCACCGGCTACCCCTTCGTGAGCGCCCCCAACAAGTTCGAGCAGCTCGCCGCCCACGACGCCGTCGCCTTCGCCTCGGGCGCCCTGCGCACCGTCGCCGGCTCGCTCATGAAGATCGCCAACGACGTCCGCTGGCTGGCCTCGGGCCCGCGCTGCGGCATCGGCGAGCTCAAGATCCCCGAGAACGAGCCCGGCAGCTCCATCATGCCCGGCAAGGTCAACCCGACCCAGTGCGAGGCGCTGACGATGGTCGTGGCCCAGGTCTACGGCAACGACGCGGCCATCGCCTTCGCCGCGAGCCAGGGCAACTTCGAGCTCAACGTCTACAAGCCGGTCATGATCCACAACCTGCTCGAGTCGGCCGAGCTCCTCGCGACCGGCTGCGACAGCTTCCGCAAGAACCTGGCCGTCGGCATCGAGCCGAGCCGCGAGCGCATCGACACCCTGCTCAACGAGTCGCTGATGCTCGTCACGGCCCTCAACACCCACATCGGCTACGACAAGGCCGCCGCCATCGCCAAGAAGGCCTACAAGGACGGCTCGACCCTGAAGGCCGCCGCGCTGGCGCTCGGACACCTGACCGAGGCCGAGTTCAACGCCTGGGTCGACCCGACGCAGATGGTGGGCCCCAAGGCCTAGACCGCGCCTGCTCGCCGGCGCGCGCCGCGCGTCAGCAGGAGATCACAGCGCCGGCCCCGGGGCCGCAGGGGGTCGTCAGTTCGGCTCCCTGGGCCCTGACCTCGTCGGCTGCTGCGGTGCGGCCGCCGTGGTCCCCGCGGGCGCCGCCAGCCCGGCGCGGACCGTCGCCCCGCGCGGCCGCGGATCGCTCAGTCCACGGTGATCGACTTCGACACATTCTTGGGGACGTCCGGGTGGACGCCGTGCTCGCGGATGCCGAGGCCGTCGAGGTAGGCGGCCTTCTTCACGCTCATCTTGAGGGCGAGGCGCTGCAAGGCCACGGTGGCGCTGAACACCGTCAGCATCGAGTCTCCCGTCGGCGGCAGGACCACGTAGACCGAGCGGTAGCCGTCGACGTTGAAGGTCGGGGCCTTGGTGGCGGCCTGGCGCAGGTCCGCGTCCTCCTCGGCGATGAGGACGGTCGTGGCGCCGCGGATCTTGTGGGTGTGGATCTGCGAGACCGTCAGCTGCACGTCCCGAGCGTCGGGCCCGGTGACGTAGATCAGCGGGTAGTCGGTGGTGACCGTGTCGAAGAGCGCCCGCCGCAGCTCGTCGTCGACGCCCGCGCCGCCGGCGGCGAACAGGGCCTCGGGGGAGGGCGGCGAGGGCAGGGCGGACCAGGCCTGCAGCAGGCGCTGGAGCTCGCGCGGGCCGTAGAGGGTGTTGACGCCGAGGATGGTGTTGGGGCCGTGCTTGAACTCCGAGCCCTCGAAGCCCTCGGTGTGGTTGAGGACGACCTCGCGGATCTTGAGCGCGCCCTCCTTGGCGACGGCGCTCATGCGCGTCGCGAGGATGTGGATGGAGGGCTCGAGGTAGAGCAGCTCCGCGGCCTCGTCGAGGGCCCCATCGGTGGTGTCGAAGGTGTCGCGGACCAGCTGAGGCAGGCGCGCGAGGCTCTCCCTGCGGTAGGCGACCGCGGCGGCCAGGGCGGGGTCGGCGCCGGGCCCCGCGGCGGCCAGCTGGCGCTCGGCGAGGCGCACGGCCAGGCCGTAGAAGACGGCCAGCTGGTTCATGAAGCTCTTGGTCGCGGGCACGGCGATCTCCGGCCCGCAGTGGAGCGGGATGACCAGCGACGCGAGCTCCTGGGCCAGGGTCGAGTTGACGTTGTTGACCAGGGCCACGGTGGCGAGGTCACGCCCGCTGGCCAGCGCGGCGGACATGGCGTCCACCAGGTCCTTGGTCTCGCCGCTCTGGCTGACGGCGACGAGCAGATCGCCGTCCTGCAGCGAGCGCGAGCACTGCCCCCGGAAGTCGCCGGGCAGCATGGGGAGCAGCTGTACGTGTGCGATCTCGTTGAAGAAGAGCGCGGCGGCCTTGGCCGCATGGTGCGAGGTCCCGCAGCAGAGCACGTAGGTGCGGCCGCCGCGGGCCTGGGAGGTCGCGCACAGCTCCGCGAAGCGGTCGGCGGCGGCGTTGAACTGCTCGACCTCGGCGTGCTCGATCCACGCGTCGACCAGCGCCAGGGTCGCGGGCGCGGCGGCGCCCCCGAGGTCCGCCAGGAGGCCGGCCTCCGACGAGCACAGGGGCCCGTCGCCGCTGACCGGGGGCGCGATCTTGGACACCCGCTCGAAGGCGGGCAGCGCCAACAGCGCCGCCAAGGCGTGGCTCAGCCCCTCGTCGGAGGTCTGGCCGCGCAGGGTGTGCAGCGCCGCCTCGACGTCTTCGCGGGCGGCGTGGGAGATGGCGCGGAACGCGGGCGCGAGCCGCCGCAGGCGAGGGCTGCCGCCGCCGAGGGTCTCGACGACCTTGCCGACGGTGCGGTCCTGGGCGCTGATCTCCTGCTCCATGAAGGTCTCGAAGGGCGGCTGGAGCGTGATGTCCTGGGAGCGCAGGCGGCTGCGGTAGGAGCCGCGCTCCACGGGCGCGCCGTCGGCGAGGCGGAAGACGCCGTGGCCGGCGCCGTCGAACTCGACCACATCCTCGCGCTGGATGGGCACGAGGCGGTGGGTCTGGGTCAGGACCGAGGACAGGTCCGATGAGGCCACGCCAAAGCGGCCGCCCTCGGGATCGACGCCAACGCCGAAGTACAGGCTCGATCCCGCCTTGATCGCCCAGGCGACGCGGGTGATGGGGTCGACGACCACCGCCGAGAAGGAGCCGCGAAAGCGCTTGTTGGCGCGGACGATGGCCTCGCGCATCAGGGCGCGCCGGACCTCGGCCTGGCCGCGCACGTCGGGGTGGCGCTCGGCCAGCGCCGCGGCGAAGAAGTGCTCGATGGTGTGGACCACCATCTCGCCGTCGTTGTCCGAGGCGACGGCGTGGCCCTCGGCGCGCAGCCACCGCTGGAGGTCGTCGCTGTTGTTGACGTTGCCGTTGTGGGCCCCGTAGAGCGCCGTGTGGCAGGCGACCTCGTGGGGCTGGGCGTTGACGGCGTCGACGCTGCCGAAGGTGGCCCAGCGCACCTGGCCGCACAAGAGCCGGCCGGACAGCTCAGGGATGCCGAGGGGGCCGGTGACCTTCGATGGCGCGCCGACGCCCTTGCGCAGGATGGGCTCGCCGTCACCGGCTTGGATCACCGCGCCCGTCGAGTCGTAGCCCCGGTACTCGAGCATCCTCAAGAGCGCCGTCGCCACCTGCCCGAGGTCGGCCCGGTCCCGCTCGCTCACGAACCCAATCACGCCACACATCTCTGACACCTCCCGGCCGACCCGCTGTCTACCACGACACGCCGCCGCGGAGGTCAAGCCCGCCCTCGCGGGGCCGCGATGGAGCCCGCGCCGAGCCCGCCGCCGGGCTCCCACCCGCGCGAACCGCGGCCGCGAGGCGACGACCCCCACGGGCTTGCGGCGCCGGCGCGCCCCCCCGTCGCGACGGTCGAGGGGATCACCCGCGAGCGCGGGGGCGACCAAGCGGCGGTAGGGGTTGACGATCCGTTGCGTTTCGGGAGGCCCGCAGCCTATCATGGTCCAGGGGAGGGGCGATGGGACAGGGGCAGGATAGCGTGCGAGAGGAGCCCGACGCGGCGGTGATCTCACACGAGTGGGACGCCTTCGTCCGCAGGGGAACCCGCCCCACGAAGGTTGCGCCGTGCGTGCAGCGATCCTGGGAGCGCAGCCGGGCCCTGGGGGTCGATCCCTTCGGGGGGCGCTCCGAGCTGGTCTTGTCGCGAGCGGAGCTGCAGCGCCAGATCGCGGACAATCAGCGGCTGGTCGAGACTGTCCGGCCCTATATGCACCAGGTCTACGACGCCGCGCGGGGGTGTCATCACCTGATCTACCTCACAGATGCCAGCGGCACCATCCTCGCCCTGCAAGGTGATAGCGCCGACAAGGCGGCGTTCGAGCGTCGCTACAACTTCAAGGTGGGCGCGTCGTGGAGCGAGCAAGCGGTCGGCACCACCGCCGTCTCCGTGGCACTTTCGGAAGACACCACCGTCCCCTATCTGTCGAGCGCGAAGTTCTGCCGCGACCTCCAGGGCACCTCCTGTGCGGCCATCCCTCTGCACGATGATGACGAGGCGCTGGTCGGTGTGCTGGGCATCGCCACCGACTCCACGGACCTGAACCCGCAGATCTTCTGGCTGTTGGTCTCGGCGCAGATGGGGATCGAGAACCGCTTCCGCCTGCGCCGCTACGAGGAAGACATCGCGGTGCTTCATCACAGCTTCCGCTCGGTCCTCGATGGCGTCTCCGACGTGATCGTCTCCGTCGACGGCGACGGCCGGATCTGTGACATCAACAGCGCGGCCGAGGAGCTCCTCGACCTCCGCTCGAAGCAGGTCAGAGGGCGCAGGGCCGAGGATGTGCTCGACTTCTCCCCCACGCTCCTGAACTCGACCCCCTCATCCGGCGGCGCCGGCGGGTTCCTCAGAGATCGGCGCAAGCGTATCTATCCGCTGCGCCGCGAGATCGCGTCGGCTTCGGGGCGGGGGGCCGTGCGGACCTTCATCTTCGGCCGCCAGGGGGCCGCCTCCCGCGTCAAACGCTCCCTGCCAAGGCCGGCGCCCTCCTCGTCCTCCTTTACCTTCGACGAGCTGGTCGGTGAGGACCCCGCATTCCTCGCCGTCAAGGCGCAGGCACAGGTCGCCGCCAGCTGCGAAGCCAGCGTCTTGATCTGTGGTGAGAGCGGGACGGGCAAGGAGCTCTTCGCCCGCGCCATTCACAGCGCCGGGGCCCGCGCTGGGGGGCCCTTCGTCGCCATCAACTGCGGTGCGCTCCCCCGAGACCTGGTGCAGAGTGAGCTGTTCGGCTACGCCCCCTTCGCGTTCACCGGCGCGGACCGCCGCGGGCGCGCCGGGTGCTTCGAGCAGGCCCACAGCGGCACGATCTTCCTCGACGAAATCGGGGAGATGCCCGAGGACGCTCAGGTAAGCCTGCTGCGGGTCCTCCAAGAGCGCCACGTAACGCGCGTCGGCGGCAGCGAGCTCATCCCCGTGGACGTGCGCGTCATCGCGGCCACCCACAAGGAGATGTTCCGACAGGTGCAACAGGGGCGCTTTCGCGCAGATCTCTTCTGGCGCCTCAACGTCATCGACCTGCAGCTGCCGACCTTGGCAGAGCGACGGTCCGACATCCCCATCTTGGTGGACCACTTCCTCCGCAAGCACGGCCGGGGTGCGTGCTTTGGACTCGACAGGTGGACCGCCGAGCTGCTCCGCGACTATCCCTGGCCCGGAAATGTGCGCGAGCTCGACAACGCCATCCAGCGCGCCGTGGTCTTCTCTCCGAGGGGGACGATCACCGTGGACGCCCTCCCAGCCCACCTCCGCGCGCACCGCGCGCAGGCTCACCGGCTTCACGCGCCGAGCTCCCTCCAGCAAGGCGAGAGGCGCCACATCGAGCACGTCCTTCGGCAGAATGACTACAACATCAGCCGCTCGGCCCGGATCCTCGGAATCGCCCGCAACACCCTCTACAACAAGATCCGACGCTATGGGCTCGGCTGCGCAAAAAGTGAACAGTCTGCTCAAGACTAGCGCAGCTCCGTCGCGCCTCCGTCCTTGCAGCGGCAGGTAGAAGGCCCGCACCGGCGCCCTCTTGGCGCATGGCTCCTCGTGGCATGCGGCTTGCTTTGTCCCAGCGCGATCCGAACCGCTCGTCCGCGGCGGGCCAGCGCCTGCCGCTCCACCGAGGAGGACTCTATGTCAGACAAGCGAGCCATGGACTACTCACTAGGGGGAAAGAACCAGCTCAAGTGGAAGGACAAGTACTTCTTCGGGCCCAAGGGGAACGGCTACCTTGAGCCTGGCGTCGTCGGTCTCGATGACGCCACGATGAGCGCCTACAACGTCGCGAAGTCCTCGTACCAGATCCACCCGGAGGTCTTCAACCTCCCCTACCTGAGCAAGGCGACGGGGCTGACGCCCGACGACATCCGCAAGCGCATGCTGCGGATGTACGACGAGCACTACATCATGTACGTGATGAACCCCGCCACGCAGGTGTACGGCTGGGGGCTATACTACTGGTTCGTCAAGCTCAAGGAGGGCACCGCGCCGGAGGACAAGGCGCGGCTGTCCGAGTGGTTCCAGAACAAGGACGATATCTGCACCGGCTACGAGTGTACCGGCGGCGACTTCGACTTCTACAACGGCAACCACATGCGGGTGCTGGACAACCTGCTCTCGAGCGTCATCGGCCCGTGGCGCGATGACCCGATGGTGGAGTTTGTGCACATCTGCCCGGTGCGGCGGTGCATTCGCGAGTCTCACATCAGCATGTGGGACGCGCTGCCGGAGCACTACCGGGAGAACTACTGGGGTGAGGGTCAGCTCGAGAAGCTGGCGCGCTTCCAGGACAAGCTCGACATTGACGACCTCAAGATCATCAAGGCGCTCAACGACAAGAAGCCGGTCAAGGAGATGTTCGACTTCGAGGTGTTGGCGAAGATCTCCGGGTTGGACCCGAAGGAGATGGCGCGAGGCTTCACCGAGCTCGTCGAGCAGAAGCGGATCATCGTCCCCTTGATCTACCTCAACTTCGAGAAGCTCGGCCTGACCCACCACGCCTTCGTGATCCGGATGTTCCAGACCACGCCCACCTACCGCAAGCTCGAGATCGTCGACGAGCTCTCCGATATCGGCGAGTTCAGCCGGGTCACTGAGTTCTCAGACGCTTTCTACGACGCGATCTTTTTCGCCTACAACGAGATCAGCGACATCGACGCGCTGAGGAAGAAGCTGCAGCGCTACGCCGAGATCGAGGAGATCAAGGAGGCCAACATCCCGCGCATGTACCGGCGCTGGGTCTGCCGCCTCGACGAGCAGAATGGCTACTGGGAGGAGTGCGTCTTCACCGACGACTTCCTCGAAGACCGAACGAATAGGGATGCCCCTGAGTACTGCCCCATCCTGAAGAAGATGGAGGTGCGGGGATGAAGATCGACACTCCGAGAAAGTACGTCGTCGACAGCCTCCGCTACGCGCTCAGCCCCAGGTCCATCGCGGTCGTGGGCGCCTCTCGCTACAACGGCAAGGTCGGCTACGCGGTCATCGATGGCCTGAACAAGTGGGGCTACAAGGGGACCATCTACCCCGTCAACCCCCGGGCGGAGACGGTCCACGGGCTCAAGGCCTACAAGACCATCAAGGATATCCCCGGTGAGGTGGACCTGGTCTTCGTCGCCGTCCCCGCGCACCTGGTGAAGATGGTGCTCGAGCACGCCGTGGCCAAGAAGGCCAAGATCGCGGTCATCGCGACCAGCGCGTTCAAGGAGATCGGCCGCGGGGATCTACAGGACGAGCTGACCCGCTACTGCCGTGCCAATAGGCTCCCGCTCATCGGCCCCAACCTCGTGGGCATGGGCAGCCCCTACCTGAACTTCAACTGCGGCTTCATCCCCTACCTGCCCGTCGAGGGCCCGGTGGCGATGATCTCGCAGTCGGGGGCCAACCTCTTGGCCGCGCTGGGCACCTCGCAGACCCAGCACTTCGGCATGAGCTTCTTCGTCGGCCTCGGCAACAAGGCCGACGTCGACTTCTCCGAGTTCATCGAGTACGCCGGCCAGGACGAGCACACCCGCTGCATCTCGGTCTACAGCGAGGGCATCGACTGCCCCGAGGCCTACGTGAAGGCCTGCAACAAGGTCGTCCCCCACAAGCCCGTGGTGGCGATCAAGGTCGGCGGATCGGCCATCGGCGAAAAGGCCGCCTTTGCGCACACCGCCTCCGAGAACGCCGGGACCGACGACGCCTTCTACGACGACCTGTACAACAGGGTACGACGACAACGTCGTGATGATCACCAACGGTGGGGGCTCCGGGCTGCTGTCCTGCGACCACTTCGAGCGGGTCGGCATGCCCATGCGGGAGCTCAGCGAGATCTCCCCGATGCTCGGGATGCGAATCCGCGCCTACATGCCGATGTTCGGCTCGCCCCTCAACCCGGTCGACATCGCCGGGACGGCCCAGCCCAAGAACTACAAGGGGGCGATCACCCAGGCCGTTCGCGACCCCAACGTGTCCTGCGTCTACGGCTCGATCTGCCCCACCTCCATCACCGACGTCGGGGCGGTGACGGACATCTACATCGACATCTACGACAAGTACCGCCACCTCGGAAAGCCCTTCGTGATGGAGTGCCAGGGTGGTCAGGAGTGCCATGACGCGATCATGAAGCTGCGTCAGCACGGCATCCCCGCCTACCCCACCCCAGAGCAGGCGGTCAACGCCATCGTCGCGTTGCGCAAGTACGGCGACATCCAGCGGCGCTTCGCGAAGTAGCCCCAGCGGCCCCAGCGGCGCGTCAACAGGTCGCGTCGCCGGGGCCGACCCAACCCGGGCGGGATCCGGCTCCCGCCGACCGAGGGCGCGCTCGCCTCATCGGGGGGCGCGCTCCTCGGGGCTGGCGACAGCGTTGAAGCCGCGGGGAGCGAGACAGCGGCGCGAGGCGTCTGCTAGCTAGAGGTCGCGCTGGATCCTCACGACGGCGCGTACCTGGCGCTCGAAGCCGGGGCAGGCGCGGTCGTCGGTGCGCTGGGGGCAGCCGACGCAGCGGTCGACGGCGCCCACGCCCACGCGGCGGCGCGCGATGAGGGCGGCGACCCACAGGGCGGGCCACGTCGCCAGGCCGGCCCAGCCGACCAGGGCCGGCGCGGCCAGGGTGGCGCCGGCGCAGGCGCCAAGGCCCGCGCGGGATAGATCCCGGCCGCGGCGTGAGCGCACGCGGCCGTTGTGGAGGGCCGACAGCACGATCGCCCCGGCGGCGCCTGAGCCGGCGAGCCCCCACCCCGCCACCGGCGCGAGGGCGCCCGCCAGCCCCAGGGCGCCGACGAGCGCGGCGACGGCGCCGGCCGCGGCGGCCGCGCAGCTGCGGCACACGAAGACGTGGCCGACCCGCACGGTCTCAGCGCCGTAGCGGTCGCAGAGCGGCGCGTGGGCCCAGGCATACGGGTAGAAGTGCCTCGCCCAGACGAGGACGCGGCGGGCGGGTAGCCGCCAGCGTCGCGGGAGCACCCGGACGACCGCCAGGCGCGGGCGGGGCCGCCGCAGGCTCAGGCCGGCTCCACCGTCACGGCCGTCCCATAGGCGACGATCTCGGCCATCCCCTGGGCGATGGCGGAGGCCCCGAAGCGCACCTCGACGACCGCGTCGGCGCCGAGCTTGGCGGCCTTGTCGCTCAGGCGGTCGATGGCCGACTGCCGCGCCTGCTGCAGCAGCTCCACGTAGCCGCCGACCTCGCCGCCGGTGATGTTCTTGCAGCCGGCGAGGAGGTCCTGACCGATGTTCTTGGCGCGCACCGTCAGGCCCCAGGCCATGCCTTTGTAGCCGGTCACCCGGTAGCCCGGGACGGTCGCCGTCGTGGTCACCATGATCCTGTCGCTCATTGTTCGAACTCCTTGAAGCGGCGGGGCGCTCCGTCGACTCGCCGCGCTCCCCGCGAGCGCCATCGAGCGTGCGCGCACTCTACAAGCCTCCGATGAGGTCGAGGACGATGTTGAGCGCCGCCACGAGCATCGCGCTGGTCCCCAGTGAGATCCGGCGCGGCGCCAGCCCGTCGCGCCACCGTTGGAGCGGCCCACCCGGCGCCGCCTTGGCGATGACGGCGTGGCCAAAGAAGAAACCGAGCGCCCCGAGCATCACCAGGACGATCAGGTAGACGATGGCGAACAGAGGGTCGACCCGGAAGATCGCCAGGTGCGTCAGCAGGTAGACCAGCTGGTAGGCCGCCCAGCCGAGCCCGAACAGGCCGATCCAAGGCTCCGCGGGGCGCGCCGCGGAGCTTGCGGCCTTGACTCCCTCGTGGCCCGACCAGCGCGGCGCCGCCGCGACGAAGCCCAGCGCCAGCAGCGCGATCATCGTGATCCAGAACATGGCTTCCTCCGTGGGCTGCGCCCCGGCGTGATGAGGTGACCACGGTGTGATATCCCGGCCCGCCGCGCAACCCGTCCCGGTTCTGCTACCCTCGCTCCCCCGACCCGACGACGAGGAGCGCTCCCATGGCCCCCAAGGTCCTGTCCGCCGCCGAGCTCGACGCCGCCCTCGAGCACCTGCCCGGCTGGGCGCTCCGAGGCGGCAAGCTCCACCGTGACTTCATCTTCGACGACTTCGTCGCGGCCTTCGGCTTCATGTCCAAGGTCGCGCACCACGCCGACAAGCTCGGACACCACCCCGAGTGGTTCAACGTCTACAATCGGGTCAGCGTCGACCTGCAGACCCACGACGCGGGCCCCGCGGTGACGGACCTCGATGTCAAGCTCGCGCAGGTGATGAACAAGCTCGCCGCGTAGGGCCCCATCGGCGGGGGCGCTCGCCGCGGGCGTCGACCGCGCGCGCCGCGGGCGCGCGGGCCGGCACGACAAACAGAGCTTTCCGCCACGAGCCGAGCCTTTTGCGAATAGATCTGGCTGACCCCAACGCGATCGGGAACCACGGCGCATGCACAGCAGGACCATCAGGCACGGCGGCGGCCTCCGGCCACGGCGCAGGGCGACAGGCCCCGCGCCCCGTGTGGGCCCGCCGCGGCCTCCGCGGTCCCCGGCCCATCGCCGGGTGCGGCGCCCGGCTCGCGCCTTGGTCTGCGCGGCCGGATGGGAGGCGGCGGACGCCGTGAGCGTGGTGGCACCAGCGAACACACGGCGGGGCGAGGAGGCGCGCCGATGAGCCGCGCGCTGGCGGCCTTGGTCGTGGCGTCGGTCGTGCTCGGGGCCCCGGCGGCCGCCTCGGCCCTGTCGAATGACGCCGTGCGGGACGCTGCGCGTGAGGTCTTGGCCGATCCCAGCTACGAAAAGACCCTGCCTACTGAGCCTAGGCTGGGCCCGCGCGAGCAGGGAGGCCGCCGCCAGGTCGCGGTCCGGCGCGGCGGCGGCTCGCGCAGCCGGCCTTTGATGCCGTCGCCGGGCTCGGCCCTGCCGCGGATCATCCTGTACCTGCTCATCGCGGTCGTCTGCGCGGCGATCCTGTTCTGGATCGCGCGGGAGATCCTGCGCCGCCGCGAGCGCGGCGAGGACCCGGCGGCGACGTCGGCGGCGGCGGGCTCGACGGCGGACGACGTGCAGCGGCGCGCCGCCCTCAACGAGATGCCCGCGACCCTGAGCCATGCCCACGGCCTCGCCGCCGAGGGCCGCTACGAGGCCGCGATCCACCTGCTGCTGCGGGGGGCCATCGAGACCGTCGCGAAGCTCGCGCGCCTGTCCATCGTCCCCGCGATGACCAGCCGCGAGGTGCTCGGCGGCGCCGAGCTCGACGCCGACTCCGAGGCCGCCTTCCGAGACCTGGTCTTCTCCGTCGAGATCTCGCTGTTCGGAGGGCTGGCCGTCAGCCCCGAGGACTTCGACCGCTGCGCCGCCTCGTTCTCGGCCCTGCACGGGAAACTCGAGGGATGAGCGCCGCGCCCCCGCCCGAGGCCGGCGCCGTCGAGCGGCCGCCCGCGTCGCCGCCCAGCGCCCCGCCGCCGGTCGACATGCCGGTGGCCACCGACCGCGCCTTCAGCCGGCGCACCGCCGTCTGGCTCGCCATCGCCGCCGCCCTGTCGCTGCTAGCGACGCTGCTGCTGCCGGTCCTCGGCGACGACAACACGCCGGCCCGCGAGACCCGCGGCGCCAACGCCTACAGCCGGTCCGCGATCGGTCATCACGCCCTGGTGAGGTGGCTGCGCTCGGTCCAGCTGCCCACCGTCGTCAGCCGCCACCGCTCCTGGACCAAGGCGACCCCCGAGCGACCGCTCATCGTCGCGGAGCCAAGCGACTACACCCGGCAGGACCTGGTCGAGCTCCTCGAGGGCGGCCTCGACCGGCAGGCGCCCGTCGTCGTCGTCCTGCCCAAGTGGGACCTCGAGTTCTTCGAGGACCCGTCCCCCAACCAGCGGCCGGAGCTGCAGCCCCGCGCGGCGGTGGCGGAGGTGCTCGAGATCGTGGCCGCCGTCGCCCACGAGCGCACCGGCGGTTGGGCCGGGAGCGACGGTGACCTCGGCGCGGCGGTCGTCCGGCCGAGCGCGGCCGCGCTGAAGCTCTGGGAGGCCGAGCTCGACGCCGGCGACGGTCCGACGCTGGGGTGGCCGCAGGTCCTCGACGCCGGCCTCCTCGATCTCCATGGCGTGGTCTGGACCGAGGACGGCGACGGCTTCGACCGACGCGTGCTCATCGGCCAGTTCGCCCAGACGGGCCTGTTCGTCATCGCGGATCCGGGCCTGATCGACACCATGGGCCTCGGCCAGGGCGACAACGCCGTCGTCGTCTATCGCTTCCTCGTCGACTACCTCGGCGCCCGCGGCGCCGTCGTCGACGAGGTCGTCCACGGCTACAAGCAGGCCGACTCCATCTGGACGGAGCTGTTCGACTTCCCGCTGCTGCTGTTGACCTTCCACCTCGCGGGCCTGCTGCTCCTGGCGCTGTGGGCGGCGATGTCCCGCTTCGGCAGGCCCGCCGAGCGGCCGCCGCGCATCGCCCCCGGCAAGGCCGCTCTCATCGACAACACCGCGACGCTGCTCACCGTCGGCGGCCACGTCGGCCACGGCGTGGGCATCTACCTCGAGGCGACCGTCCGCGCGCTGGCCAGGGCCTACGCGCTGCCCCAGCGCCTCAGCTACGAGGAGCAGCTCGAGACCCTCGACCGCCTGGCCGAGGAGCGCGGGCTCACCCACAGACTCAGCGAGCTGCGCGGCCGCACCCTGACGGTGCGCGACCACCACCGCGACACCCGCCGCGCGGTCCAGCTCGCCCGCCGAATCTACCGCTTTCGCATGGAGATGCTGAATGGACATCGCGGCGATTAATCAGCTCGCCCGCCAGCTCGAGGCCCAGATCGCGCAGGTGGTCGTCGGCCAGCACGCCGTCGTGGAGTCGCTGCTGGTGGCCTTGCTTTCCGAGGGGCACATCCTCCTCGAGGGGCCGCCGGGCACCGCGAAGACCCTGCTCGCGCGGACCTTCGCGGCCACCCTGAGGCTGAGCTTCAACCGCATCCAGTTCACCCCCGATCTGATGCCGGGCGACGTGCTGGGGACCAACCTCTTCAACTTCCAGACCAGCGAGTTCACCCTCACCAAGGGGCCGGTCTTCACGGACTTCCTGCTGGCCGACGAGATCAACCGGACGCCCCCGAAGACCCAGTCGGCGCTGCTGCAGGCGATGCAGGAGCGCTCGGTCACCATCGACGGCAGGACCTACCCGCTGTCCGGCGGCTTCATGGTCGTGGCGACCCAGAACCCCATCGAGCAAGAGGGCACCTACCCGCTGCCCGAGGCGCAGCTCGATCGCTTCCTGATGAAGGTCGTCGTGCCCTTCCCGAGCCGCAGCGAGGAGCAGCGCATCGTCAAGCTCCACGGCAACCGGACCGCCATGCCGAAGCTCGACGACTTCGGCGTCGAGGCGGCCGCCGACCTCGCCCGGGTCGCCGAGGCGCGCGCCGCCGTCGCGCAGCTGGCCGTCTCCGACGAGGTGGTCGACTACATCGTCGATCTCGTCCGCGCGACCCGCGACCACCCGTCGCTCCTTCACGGCGCCTCGCCGCGTGCCGCCAGCATGCTCGCCACGGCCTCCCGCGCCCTGGCGGCCCTGCGCGGCCGCGCCTTCGTCATCCCCGACGACGTCAAGGCGCTCTTCATGCCGACGATGCAGCACCGGATCATCCTCGCGCCAGGCGCCGAGGTCGAGGGCCTGAGCGGCCAGATGGTGCTCGACCAGATCCTCGCCCAGGTGCCCGCGCCGCGCTGAGGCACCGGCGAAGGGCTCGCAAGCGCCGCGAAGGCACAGGTCAACCCGCAGGGGCACCGTCTGCCGGTCGCGGTCGGCGGATCCGCAGGCGCTGCGGGCGGTCGACTCCAGCCCGCGCCGCGCCCGCGCCGCCTGCGCCCACCTGGGCTCGCTGGAGATCCGGCTAAAGGTTCGAAGGCCCGCCGTCGAAGCGGATAGCGAGTCATGCGAGTCGATCCCACCGGCGTTGCGCGTTCAGCGATGATCCTCGAGGCCAAGCGCCTGGCGGTCTGCGCGAATAACACCGCCAACCTGTCGACCGAGGGGTTCATGGCCAGCCAGGTTGCGGCCACCGAGCTGGCGAGTGGCGGCGTCGCCGGCGACATCGTGCCGACCAAGGCGCCTGCGCCCCTGACGATGCGGGACGGCCAGGTGGTCGCGATGTCGAACACGGACCTCGTCCGTGAGACCGTCAACCGAACCCTGGCGCTGAGGACCTACCAGGCCAACGCCGCCGTGGCCGGGGCCGCAAGCGATCTGGACCGCGAGATCCTCGACCTGACCGCCTGACGGCCCCCCGCGAGCCGCGGCGCGCCCGTTGCGCACAGACCGGCGGCCGTCTAGCGTCTAGGGGCATGCTCCGTTGTCCTCGCGCCCGCCGACCCATCGTCGCCGCGCTGCTCCCGCTCGCGGTGGCGGTGGCGCCGCCGGGCCGCGCCGAGCCCCCTGACACGCAGCAGACGGAGCAGACGGACGCGGCGGCGCAGGCGGACACGGCGGCGCAGGCGGAGCAGGCGGAGCAGGCGGACACGGCGGCGCAGGCGGAGGCCGCCGAGGCCCCGCGCGGCACGGTCCTGAGCGAGTACCTCCCCAAGGAGCCCGTGGGATGGGAGCCGGCCTGGCCCCGGTTCTCCGCGGGCGAGTGGGTCGCCACCGGCGTCGCCGGCGTCACCGCGGTCACCGCCGCCATCCTCCCGCCCCGTCGCGGCGGCTGGCGCGGCGGGGTCCTGGCCGACGAGGCCACCCGCGACGCCCTCCGTGCCGGCAGCGAGAGCGGCCGCCGCGTCGCTCGACGGGTCAGCGACGTCCTCGTCTGGGTGGCCGTCTCCCACCCCTTCGTGGTCGACGCCCTGCTCGTCGCCGGCTGGCGCCGAAGCAGCCCCGAGGTGGCCATCCAGATGGCCCTCATGGACCTCGAGGCCTTCGCCGTCGTCCTCGGCCTCCACCAGGCCACCACCCTCGTCGCGGCCCGCGAACGCCCCTTCGTCCGCGAATGCGGCGGCGAGCTCGACGCCGCCGAGGGCGACTGCACGAGCTCCGATCGCCGCCGCAGCTTCTTCTCCGGCCACACGGCCGTCGCCTTCACCGCCGCGGGCCTTCTGTGCAGCCACCACCTGAACCTCGAGCTGTTCGGCGACCCAAGCGGCGACGGCTTCGCCTGCGCCGCCAGCTTCGTGCTGGCCGGGGCCACCGGGGCCCTGCGGATCGTGGGCGACCAGCACTACCTCAGCGACGTCCTAGTCGGCGCCTCGGTGGGCACGCTCGTGGGCCTGGGGCTGCCGTGGCTGCTGCACTACCGCTTCGGCGCAGCGGACGCCCCCGACCAGGCGGGCGAGGCCGATCCCGCCGCCGGCGTCGAGGTCCACCTGGTCCCGATGGGCCTCGGCGCCGCCGCCGTGGGCACGTTCTAGGGCGTCGGCGGTGAGCCCAACGCGGCGCGCTCGAGACGGGGTCGCGATGGACGACGCTCCGGTGGGTGACGAACGAAGGCGGACGAGCGCGCCGCGCGGCGTCGCGGGCGCGATCCCCCGCGCGCCGCCGGGACGCGCGAGGCCCCCCCCAAAGGAACGGTGCGGTTGTGTCGTCGCGACAAATCGCCTTCACTAGCGCTCGTGTATCCCTCTCGCCGCACCATCGTATTCGTCGCCGCCGGGGTCGCCCTGGCGACGCTCCCGGTGCTCGTCGCGCCCGGGCTGTGGGTGGTGTGGCTCTTCTTCTGGACCCTGCTGCTGCTGCTGCTGGCCGTCGACGGGGTGCTGGTGCCGCGCGGCGCCGACATCTCCCATGAGGTGACGCTGCCCGACACGCTCTTCATGGGCGAGGAGCGCGCCCTGGATCTCAGCTTGTCCGTGCGCGGGCGCCCGGTGGTGGCCCAGGTGAAGCTGGATCTGTCCGAGACCCTGGCCCAGGTGCCGATCCAACGGGCCGCCCTCGACGACGCGCCCACGCGCCTCCGCTTCGCGCTGGCGCCCCTGCGGCGTGGGGCGGCGACGGTCGAGGCGGTGTGGCTGCGCTACGCGGGGCCCTTCGGCCTCATCGAGCGCACCGTGCGCGTGCCTCTCGACGCGCCCCTCGACGCCGTGCCCAACATCCGGGGCGTGCGCCGCCTGGCCCTGGAGTTCTTCAGCCCCAAGGAGTTCCGCATGGGGCTGCGCATCGAGCAGTACGCCGGCGACGGCTCCGAGTTCGACTCCCTGCGAGAGTTCATGCCGGGGCTCGATCACCGCGCTATCGACTGGAAGGCCTCGGCCCGTCACACCCAGCTCCTGGTCCGCAAGTTCCGCGCCGAGCGCAACCGGCAGGTCGTCATCGCCGTGGACGCCGGGCGCCTGATGGCCGAGCCCCTCGCCGGCTTGCCGCGCCTCGATCACGCGATCCACGCCGGCCTCCTGCTCGCCTACTTCAGCGTGCGCGCCGGCGACCGGGTGGGGCTGTACTCCTTCGCCGAGCGCCCCAAGGGGTTCGCCGAGCCGCGGGCGGGGATGCCCGCCTTTCGGGCGATGCTGAAGCTGTCGGGCGGGATCTCCTATGCCGACGGCGAGACGAACTACACCCTCGGCCTGACCGACCTGATGGGGCGCCTCACCCGCCGCTCGCTGGTCGTCGTGCTGACGGACTTCGTCGACACGATCACCGCCGAGCTGATGGTCGACAACGTCCAGCGGCTCGCCAAGCGACACCTGGTCGTCTTCGTCTCCCTGCGCGACCCGCTGCTCGACGACATCAGCGCCGCCGAGCCGCGCCACCTCCTGGCGCTCGAGCGGGCCGTCGTGGCCGAGTCCTTCCTGCGCGAGCGCGAGCTCGTCATCAAGCGCCTGCGCAACAGCGGCGCCTATTGCATCGACACCACCCCCGACCAGATGGGCGTGCAGCTCGTCAACCGGTACCTCGAGATCAAACGCCGCGAGATGATCTGATGGAGCAGGCCCGATACGCCCTGAAATCCTACGAGTTTCGCCGCGAGCGTGAGACCCAATGGCGCGAGCTCGAGCGCCTCGTCGAGGCCGTTGAGGCCAAGGGCGCGGCGAGCCTTGGCAGCGACGAGCTCTATCGCCTGCCGAGCTTGTACCGCGCCGCCCTCAGCTCGCTGTCGGTGGCCCGCGCCATCTCCCTCGACAAGAACGTCATCGCCTACCTCGACGCCCTCTGCGCCCGCGCCTACCTGGCCGTCTACGCGCGCAAGCGTCGCCTCTTCGCCGCGCTGCTGGCCTTCTTCTCCCAGACCTTCCCGCGCCTGGTCCGCAACGTCCGCTGGGCGCTGCTGCTGTCCGTGGGCCTGCTCGCCCTCGGCACCGTCACCGGCTACGTCCTGACCGCCTCGGATAGCGACCGCTACTTCACCTTCGTCGGCGAGGAGATGGCGGGCGGCCGCACCCCGGCCTCCACCCGCGAAGACCTCGCCGAGGCCCTGACCGACGACGGCGGCGGGACGGTCGCGGCGCTCACCCAGTTCGCGGCCTTCCTGTTCACCCACAACGCCAAGATCGGGCTGATGTGCTTCGCCCTGGGGCTGCTCGCAGGGGTCCCGGTGATGCTGCTGCTCTTCATCAACGGGCTGTCCCTCGGGGCGATGTGGGCGCTGTACGCCGGCCACGGCCTGGGCTTCGAGTTCTTGTCGTGGGTGATGCCCCACGGCGTCACCGAGCTCCTCGCCGTCGCCGTCTGCGGCGCCGCCGGGCTCGCCGTCGGCTACGGCCTGGTCTTCCCGGGGCGCTACCGGCGCCTCGACAACCTCGCCCTGCGGGGGCGCCAGGCCGCCGCCATCGCCATCGGCGCCGTCGCCATGTTCTTCGTCGCGGCGCTCATCGAGGGCTTCTTCCGTCAGCTCGTCTCCGGCACCGACGTCCGCGTCGTGGTCGTCATCGCCACCTCGCTGCTGTGGTTCGTCTACTTTGGCTTCGTCGGCCGCAGCCCCGAGGAGCGCGGCGACCGCCAGGAGCCGCGGCCCATCGCCGCGAGCGTCCGCGCCCGAGGCGCCGCCGAGCCCGGGAGCGCGCCGTGAGCGTCAGCCCCGCCAGCCCCACGCGGCGCCTGTCCCTACAGACCCCCGAGCATGTGGCGCTGACCTTCGAGCTCGCGCCCGTCGGCAACCGCATCCTCGCGGTGACCATCGACCTGATGGTCGTGGTGACCGCCGTCGTCGCCGTCGCGCTGCTCGCGTCGCTCTTGGTGGGAGCCAGCGCCGTCGGTGGCTACGGGCTGTTCGAGGTGAGCGACACCGAGCTCCTCATGGCCGCGATCGTCCAGCTGGCCATCTTCCTCATCTGGAACTTCTACTTCATCCTCACCGAGCTGCGCTGGCAGGGGCGCACCATCGGCAAGCGCGTCGTGGGCCTGCGGGTCGTCGCCCGCGACGGCGGCCCCCTGTCGCCGGGGATGGTCTTTGCCCGCAACCTCACGCGCGACGTGGAGACGCTCGTCCCGCTCGTGGCGCTCTTCTACCCGCAGACCATCGGCCTCGACTCGGACTGGACGCTGCTTGTCGGCTGGTCGTGGCTGGGGATCATGACCTTGATGCCGCTGTTCAACCGGCTGCGCGCGCGAGCGGGCGACCTCATCGCCGGGACGCTCGTCGTCGAGGCCCCGCGCGAGGCCCTGCTGCCCGATCTGGCCGGCGACGCCTCGACGCCCGCGGAGGCGGCCGCCGCGGAGCCCGCCGCGCCCTACCAGTTCACCCAGGAGCAGCTCGATCTCTACGGCATCCACGAGCTGCAGGTCCTCGAGGACGTCCTGCGCCGCTACCCCGGCGACATCGATCTCGACCTGCTGGTGGCCATCTCGCGCAAGATCCGGGACAAGCTCGGCTGGGAGGCCGACGACGGCGAGGAGCCCGACGCCTACGCCTTTCTGCGCGCCTTCTACGCCGCCCAACGCGCCCGCCTCGAGCACAAGATGCTGTTCGGCAAGCGCCAGGAGCGCAAGGTCCGCTAGCCCCGCGCCGAGGAGCACCGAGGGCCCCGAGCGGGCCCCGAGGAAGCGCCGAGGGCCCCGAGCGGGCCCCGAGGAGCGGGCTCCCCGGGGGGCTCGACCGCTAGGCCGTCTTCGCCGCCCACAAGTTGCAGTACCCGTGGGGGTTGATGGTGCCCTTGAGCACCGTGCAGCCGCCGCAGAAGCCGCTCTTCGGCGCCTTGTAGAGCTGGCAATTCGCGCAGTCCTTGTCCGCGTGCGGGGTCTTGTCGACGTACTTATTCGTCTTGCGCATCTGCTTGTCGGCCAGCGACAGGCCGCTCACGTTGTCGCAGCTCTCGCCGCCGCCGCCGCCGCCCTTGCCGCCGCTGTCGCCCTTGCCGCCGCAGCCGGTGGCCAGGACAGCGCCCGCCGCCACAGCGGCCGCCCCCGTGGTGGCGGTGATCCGGAAGAAGTCTCGCCGGGTGATCTCTTTGCTCATGTCGGTCCCTCATTGTCAGATCGCCGTGGGCGCACCTGCCAGCGCCGGACCCCTGCTCGACGCGCACCAAATGCCATCGAGCCTCGCGTTGGGAACCCAAGGCTCCCCACGGTTATCGCAACTCGATGTCGATTGAGGCCGGCTGCAGCGCTCACCCCTCCAGTTCGAACAAAGCGCGGGCTTGCGTCAAGAAGACATCGCGGTAAGCGTCCGCCTCGACGGTGATCTCGTGGCGGCAGCCGCGCGGCAGGGCGAGGAGGCGAGCACAGGGCAGCCGCCTGACCAGGCGCCGGGCCGCGCGGTTGTCCACGACCCGGTCGCCGCCGGCGAGCGCGACCAGCACGCGCGCAGCGATGGCCTCAGGGGATCCTTTTTCGATGAGTGTTGCAATTGAATCCAGGGCCGCCGCCAGCCACCCCCAGGTCGGGCCGCCCAGGGCGAGGTCCGGGTCGGCGGCGAGCAGGGCCGCGACCTCGTCGAAGCGGGCCCGATCGCTGGTCAGGCGGTTGCCGGCGAAGCGGCGCCGGCGCGGGTCGTAGTCGCCGTGCCATGGGGTGTAGCGGTCACCCCAGCCCCGCCGCACGAGCCGCCGCGCCAGGCGCCGCGCCAGCCCCGCGGGCAGGCCCATGCGGATCCCGATCATCGGCGCGCTCAGGGCCGCCGCGGCGAAGGCCCCGGGGCGGTCGTGGAGGTAGCGCAGGGCGAGGTGGCCGCCCATGGAGTGGCCGAGGAGATAGGCGGGCAGGGCCTCGTCGCTGCCGGGCCACACCACCGCCTCGAGCCAGCCGTGGAGATCGGCCAGGTATCGGTCGAAGCTGTCGATGTGACCCTTGTGGGGGTTGTCCAGGGGCCGCTCGGAGCCGCCTTGGCCGCGCCAGTCGAGGGCCCAGACGTCGCAGCCCCAGGCGCTCAGCGCCGCGAAGATGTCGCCGTACTTCTCGAGGAACTCGCGCCGCCCCTGGAGCACGACCACCCGGGCGCGCGGCGCCTCGATGGCCACCCGCGCCCAGCGCAGGCGGACGCCGTCGTCCGCCCTGAACGTGCCGACGTTCACACGCTGATCGCCGCCGAGCGGAAGCCGCTGGCGCCGAGCTTGACGTTGACCACGGCCGGCTTGCCCGCGGCGAAGGCCCGCTCGAGGGCCGGCGCCAGCTCTGCGGTCGTCTCGACCAGCTCGCCGTGGCAGCCGCAGGCGCGGGCGACCTCGTGGTAGGGGGTATGGGCCAGCTCCGTCGCCACCAGGCGCTTGGCGCCGTAGAGCTGCTTTTGGCCGCGCAGGATCTGGGTCCAGGCGGCGTCGTTGCCGATGATCGCCACGACCGGGATGCCCTGGCGGGCCATCGCCTCCAGCTCCAGGGGGTGCAGGCCGAAGCTGCCGTCGCCCCACATCAACACCACCCGGGCGTCGGGCCGGGCGAGCTTGGCGGCCATGGCGTAGCCCGGGCCGATGCCGAGGGTCCCGAGCGGCCCCGGGTCCATCCAGGTCGACACGCCGAAGGGCTTCATCACGTAAGCGGCCGTCCCCACGAAGTCGCCGCCGTCGCCGACGATGACGTCGCCCGGGCGCACGTGCTGGGTGACCGCGTGGCAGACGCGCAGCGGGTTCGGAGGGTCGCCGTCGTCGTCGATCTCGCGGGTCATCTTGGCCCAGCGCTCGGCCTCGTGGGCGGCGACGGCCTGGCGCCAGGGGGCCAGGCGCGAGGCGTCGAGGTCGGCGAGGCCAGCGGTCAGCGCCGCCAGCGTCAGGCCCGAGTCGGCGACCAGGCCGACGTCGATCCCGCGGCTGCGGTTGCGCCCGACCTCGTCGCCGTCGAGGTCGACCTGGATGACCTGGGCGTTCGGGTTGATGCCGGGCGAGGTCAGGTTGACCATCAGCGCGCCGGCGCGGCCCGACTGGGTCCCGGGGACGAGCTTGTCCGACTGCCCGTAGCCGAGGCGGAAGTCGAAGGGGGTGCCGAAGACCAAGACGGCGTCAGCGTTCTTGAGGCAGTGCTTGCGCGCGCGGTTGAAGAAGTGGGGCGAGCGCGGGTCGACCAGGCCCCGGGCCATGCCGTTGACGAAGGTCGGGATGCGCGTCGTGTCGAGGAAGGCCGCGAGCGTCTCGACGGGCTCCCGCGACCAGCGCAGCTGGGAACCGACGATGGCCATGGGGCGCTCGGCGGCGCGCAGGATGTCGAGGGCCTCGGTCAGGGCCCGCGGGTCGGGCCCGGGGCGGGCGTCGGTGCGGTAGCTGGTCGGGATGGGGACCTGCTCGGCGTCGACCAGCTCCATCAGCAGGTCGAGGGGCAGCTCCAGGAAGACCGGCCCCGGGACGCCGGACATCGCCTTGCGGAAGGCGGCCGTGAGGTACTCGGGCAGCCGCCGCGTCTCGGTGACCGTCGCCGACCACTTGGTGATCGGCCGCATCAGCTCGACGTGGTCCATGTCCTGAAGCGACCCCATGTGGCGGAAGACCTTGGGGCCGGCGCCCCCGAGGAGCACCATCGGCGTCCCCGAACGGTAGGCCGTCGCCACCGAGGTCACCGCGTTGGTCACGCCCGGTCCGGCCGTGACCGCGGCCACGCCCGGGCGCCCCGTGATGCGCGCCCAGCCGGCCGCCGCGTGGGCCGCCGTCTGCTCGTGGCGGGTGTCGACCACGCGCACCCCCTCGTCGAGGCAGCCGTCGTAGATGGCCGCGATGTGCCCCCCCGCCAGCGTGAACAGGGTGTCGACGCCCTCGCGACCGAGCGTTCGCGCGAGCAGCCGCCCGCCGTGGATCATCTCCGCCATCGATCGCTCCTTGTCCCTAGAGTGTCGCGCGAAGGTACGAGGGCGCACCCGCGGCGTCAACGCCGCGCCCGGCTGGCCCGGCTGGTCGGGCGGATCCGGCGGATCGTCGGCGCCTTCGGTCTCGCCGCTTCGACCGCGCCCGCGCCCGCGCTATATATGGTGCGTTCGCCCCCGCCACCCAGGGTCCCCATGCGCCGCGTCCGCCTGTCGCTCTTGCTCGCCTCGCTCTTGCCCGTCGCCGCCGCCTGCGACGATGCGAGGCCACCGACACCGCGGCGGCCGAGGACACCACGCCCGCGCCGCCCGTCCCCACCTGCGACCCCCTCGACCCGAGCTTCTGCTCGCTCCCCTGGCCGTCCAGCCTCTACCTGGTGGCCGATGACAGCCGCGTGACGGGGTACACCCTCGACTTCGGCGACGCGCTGCCCGCCAACATCGACGGCGTCCCCATCGACTCGGCGCCCCTGACCCGCATGGACGGCTACGGCCTCGGCGACCCGCTCTTGGTCAGCCTGCCCAACGTCGACCTCACGGGCCTCGCCAGCGAGTGGAATGTAGCACCCTCCCTTTCTCCCGACGCCGAGATCCTCTGGCTCGAGGTGGACGACGAGGCGGGGACGCTGACGCAGATCCCGTACTGGCTCGACGTGGACGCGGCGACCGACCCCGGCGCGCGCCTGACCATCGTGCGCCCCGGCGTCATCATGAAGGAGGCCACCCGCTACATCGTGGCCTTGCGGCGGCTCGTCGACACCGACGGCGACCCGATCCCGACCAGCGCGGCCTTCGCCGGCCTGCGTGCCGGCGAGGCCCCCGAGGGTGACCCGCGCCAGGCCCGCTTCGACGACCTGCTGACCCGGCTCGAGGCCCACGGCGTCGCGACCTCGGAGCTGCAGATCGCCTGGGACTTCGTGACGGCCTCCTCGGACGCCCTGCACGGCCCGCTCCTGCACATGCGCGACGACGCCTTCGCGGCCGTGGGCGAGCGCGGCCCCGAGCTGCTCGACGTCGTCGCCACCGACTTCGAGGACGCCGGCGAGGGCGGCTGGGCCTTCGAGCTCCGCGGGCGCTTCCGCGTGCCCCACTACATGCGCGGCGTGCCGTCGTTCAGCGACCCGGACCAAGAGGTCTGGGTCTTCAACGACCCCGACGGCGACTGGCGCCCCGACGCCAACGGCTGGGTCGAGCCCGAGTTCATCGTGCGGGTGCCCTGGTCCGCCCGCGACGGCGCGCCCCACGGGGTCATGCTCTACGGGCACGGGCAGCACGGCCGCCTCAGCCAGGTCGGCAGCTTCGCCTCCATCGCCAACGAGGGGAAGCTCATCTACGTGGCCTGCGATCTGTGGGGCATGTCCGAGCAGGACGTGGGGCCCACCATCGACACCCTCCAGGATCTGTCGGGCTTCCCGCGCATCGCCGACCGCCTCCACCAGGGGATCCTCAACCATCTCCTGCTGGGGCGCGCCATGTACCGGCGCTTGCCGCTGCTGGCCGAGATGACCGACCGCGGCGTCGTCGTCGACAGCGACCGCGTCTACTACTCGGGCATCTCTCAGGGCGGCATCTACGGCCCGACCATCGTCGCCGCCTCGCCGGACTTCATCCGCGGCCACTTCAGCGTCAGCGGCCCCCAGTACGCCTACCTGCTGCTGCGCTCGCGAAACTTCGCGCCCTTCCTCTTGGCCATCGAGTCCTTCTACCCCGAGCGCGCGGCTCAGATCGTGGCGCTCCAGGTGCTGCAGCAGACCTGGAACGGCACCGACTCTTTGAGCTACTTCCCGCGCCTGTCGCGGCCCCTGCCCGGCGGCCAGGAGCGCCGCGTCCTCATCACCCTCGCCAAGGGCGACGTCCAGGTCCCGCCGAGCGCCAACGACATGGTCGCCCGCAGCGACATCGGCATCCCGGTGATGGCCCACTACGACGCCGAGCGCGACACCATCTCCGGGGCGACGCCCGCCGCCTACCCCCGCGCCGGCTCGGGGATCGTCATGTACGACTTCGGCAACCCCTGGCCCGCGCCGAGCGTCTTGGCCCCGCCCACCTCGGAGGCCGACGATCCCCACGGGATCTTGCGCAAGCAGCACCACCACACCCAGCAGCTGCTGCACTTCCTCGACACGGGCGAGATCATCGACGTCTGCGGTGGGGACGCCTGCAGCCCGGATTGAGCCCGCCCGGCGGCGCCCACCCGGGCCTGTCGCGGGGGGCCTGGCAGCAGGACCGCCGCTGCCGTCGGCGCCTCGAGGTCGTTGCGTCGCGCCCGCGGCGACCCTATCCTCGCCGCCGGTGCCGCCGGTGCCGCCGGTGCCCCGCCGAAACGACGGCGAAACGTTCGCGGGTCAGGCTGTCGGATGATGTCGCATACACACACCTCCATCCCCGAGCGCTGGGGTCTGTACGACCCGCGCTTCGAGCACGACGCTTGCGGGGTCGGCTTCGTCGCCCACATCAAGGGCGAAAAGTCCCGCCGCATCGTCGAGTCCGCCCTCGACGTGCTGGAGCGCCTCGCCCACCGGGGCGCGGCCGGCAGTGACCCCGACACCGGCGACGGCGCCGGGATCCTGCTGCAGCTCCCCCATCGCCTCTTCAAGCGCGAGGGGCTGCGCCACGGCTGGCAGATGCCGCGCCGCCGCCGCTACGGCGTGGGCATGGTCTTTCTGCCCCAGGATCACAAGCAGCGGCGGGCCTGTGAGGACGCCTTCGAGCAGGTCGTCGCGGAGCAGGGGCAGCGCGTCATCGGCTGGCGTGATGTGCCGCTGGACGTGCGCCAGGTGGGGCGCGTGGCGCGCGAGACCCTGCCCACCATCCGCCAGATCTACATCGGCTCCAGGCGCGTCATCCCGAGCGCGATGGAGCGCAAGCTCTACGTCATCCGCAAGCTCACCGAGAACCGCATCCGCGAGCGGGGCCTCGACCCCGACGGGCGCTTCCACGTGGCGAGCCTGTCGTCGGAGCGCATCGTCTACAAGGGCCTGCTCCTGCCTCACCAGCTGCCGGGCTTCTACCAGGATCTGCAAGACCCCGACATGGTCAGCGCCCTGGCCGTGGTCCACTCGCGCTTTTCGACCAACACCTTCCCGACCTGGGACCGCGCGCAGCCCTGCCGCTTCGTCGCCCACAATGGCGAGATCAACACCTTGCAGGGCAACCGCAACTTCATGATGGCGCGGCGCGCCATCCTCCAGTCGGCCAAGTTCGAGGGCCCCCTCGACAAGCTCTTCCCGGTCATCGTCGAGCGCGGCAGCGACTCGGCCCAGTTCGACAACATGCTGGAGCTGCTCCACCTCGGCGGGCGGTCCCTGGACCACGCGATCATGATGATGATCCCCGAGGCCTGGGAGGACGACCCCCTGATGGAGCCCGATCGGCGGGCCTACTACGAGTACGCCTCGAACCTGATGGAGCCCTGGGATGGTCCGGCGGCCATCGTCTTCACAGACGGTCACCTCATCGGCGCCACCCTCGATCGCAACGGCCTGCGCCCGGCGCGGTGGCTGCTGACCCAGGATGACGTGGTCGTCATGGCCTCGGAGGTCGGCGTCATCGACGTGGAGCCCAACGAGGTCAAGGCGAAGGGGCGCCTGCAGCCCGGCCGCATCTTCCTCGTGGACACCCGCGAGGGGCGCATCATCGATGACGCCGAGGCCAAGCGCGAGGTGGCCGGCCGCTGGCCTTACCGCCGCTGGCTCGACTCCAACGTCTTCAACCTGACCGATCCGCCCGACGTCCCCGGGATGCCGCCGATCCACGGCGAGGAGCTCGTCCGCCTGCAGCGCGCCTTCGGCTACACCGATGAGGATGTGCGCCTGGTGCTCCAGCCCATGGCCAGCGACGGCAAGGAGCCCACGGGATCGATGGGCAGCGACACGCCGCTGGCGGTCCTGAGCGACAAGGCGCCGCCGCTGTTCAACTACTTCCACCAGCTCTTCGCCCAGGTCACCAACCCGCCGATCGACCCCATCCGCGAGGCCCTGGTGATGAACATCGCCACGACGCTGGGGCCCGAGGGGAACACCTTCGAGGAGACCCCCGAGCAGTGTCACCGGGTGCGGGTGGACTCGCCGATCCTGACCAACGACGAGCTGGCCAAGATCGCCGACCTGCACGTGGGCGTGTTTGCGCCGACGCGTCTCGACACGGTCTACGACGCCGCCGACGGGCTGGAGCTGGCGGTCGAGGCCCTCTGCAAGGCCGCGGTGAAGGCCATCGACGAGGGCTTCAACGTCCTCATCCTCAGCGACCGCGGGGTCGACGCCCGGCGCCAGCCGATCCCGGCCCTGCTGGCGCTGTCCGCGGTCCACCAGCACCTCGTGCGCGAGGGGATCCGCTTCCTCGCGGGGCTGGTGGTCGAGACGGCCGAGGCGCGCTCGGTGCACCACTTCGCGACGCTCTTCGGCTTCGGCGCGGCCTGCGTCAACCCGTACCTGGCCCTCGACACGGTCAGCGCGCTGGCGGACGCGGGGCTGGTGGAGATCAGCGCCGAGCAGGCGCGCAACAACTACGTCAAGGCGGTCGAGAAGGGCCTGCTCAAGATCATGAGCAAGATGGGGATCTCGACCCTGTCGAGCTATCGCGGGGCCCAGATCTTCGAGGCGGTGGGCCTGGACCGGCGCCTCATCGACCGGCACTTCACGGGCACCCCCTCGCGCCTCGATGGGGTGGGGCTGAGCGAGCTCGGCATCGAGGTCGACCAGCGGCACGCCCGCGGCTTCGGGCGCGGGGCCCGCCTCGACGAGCTGCCCGCCGGCGGCTGGCTCCAGTGGCGCCGCCGCGGCGAGCGCCACAAGTGGAACCCGGCCAGCATCGCCAAGCTCCAGGCGGCCACCCGCCTCAACAGCGCCGAGACCTGGCAGGAGTACTCCAAGCTCTGCAACGACGAGGCGCGCGCTCGCGTGACCTTGCGTGGGCTGCTCGACTTCCGCTTCGCCGCCGACGGCGGCGTGCCCCTGGCCGAGGTCGAGCCCGCCAGCGAGATCGTCAAGCGCTTCGCCAGCGGCGCCATGTCCTTCGGTTCGATCAGCGCCGAGGCCCACGAGACCTTGGCCGTCGCGATGAACCGCATCGGCGGCAAGTCCAACAGCGGCGAGGGCGGCGAGGAGGCGCGCCGCTACGTCGCCGACGACAGCGGGGATCTGCGCCGCAGCGCCATCCACCAGATCGCCTCGGGGCGCTTCGGGGTCAGCGCCGAGTACCTCGTCAACGCCGCCGAGCTGCAGATCAAGATGGCCCAGGGCGCCAAGCCCGGCGAGGGCGGGCAGCTGCCGGGCCACAAGGTCGACGACCGCATCGCCAAGGTGCGCTGCTCGACCCCCGGGGTGACGCTCATCTCGCCGCCGCCCCACCACGACATCTACTCCATCGAGGATCTCGCCCAGCTCATCTACGACCTCAAGGCCGTCAACCGTGAGGCCCGCGTCAGCGTCAAGCTGGTCAGCGAGGTGGGCGTGGGCACCGTGGCCGCGGGCGTCGCCAAGGCGGGCGCGGGGGCGGTGGTCATCGCCGGCGGGGCAGGCGGCACCGGGGCCTCCCCCCTGTCGTCGGTCAAGCACGCAGGCCTGCCCTGGGAGATGGGGCTGGCGGAGACCCAGGCGGTGCTCGTCCAGCAGGACCTGCGCGGCAAGCTCCGCGTCCAGGTCGACGGGGGCTTGCGCACCGGGCGCGATGTGATCATCGGCGCGCTCCTCGGCGCCGAGGAGTTCGGCTTCGCGACCGCGCCGCTCATCACCCTCGGCTGCGTGATGCTGCGCAAGTGCCACCTGAACACCTGCTCGGTGGGCATCGCCACCCAGGATCCGGCGCTGCGCGCGCTCTTCGCGGGCCAGCCCGAGCACGCGGTGCGCTTCTTCTTCTTCGTGGCCGAGGAGGCCCGGCGGATCATGGCCAAGCTCGGCGTGCGGCGCTTCGACGAGCTGGTCGGCCGCAAGGACCTCCTCAAGCCGACGGATGAGCCGGCCCATTGGAAGGCGGCGCGCCTCGATCTGCGCCCCATCCTGGCCGACAACGACACGCCCCCCGAGATCGCCCGGCGCTGCGCGACGCCCCAGGCGGACCCCTTCGACGAGCACCTCGACCTCGACATCCTGTCGCGGGTCAAGCAGACCCTCGAGGGCGGCCGCCGCAGCGAGCTCGCGATGACCATCCGCAACACCGACCGCGCCGTCGGCGGGATGCTGTCGGGCGAGGTGGCGCGGCGCCACGGCGCGCGCGGGCTGGTCGACGACGCGATCACCGTGCGCTTTCGGGGCACGGCCGGGCAGAGCTTTGGCGCCTGGCTGACCAAGGGGGTGACCTTCCACCTCGAGGGGGACGCCAACGACTACGTCGGCAAGGGGCTGTCCGGCGGTCGGCTGGCGATCCGGCACCCCATCGGGAGCCGCTTCGAGGAGAGCGAGAACATCTTGGTGGGCAACGTCGTGCTCTACGGGGCGACGGCCGGCGAGCTGTACGTCGCGGGCCGGGCGGGCGAGCGCTTCGCCGTCCGCAACAGCGGCGCCCGCGCGGTCGTCGAGGGGGTGGGCGACCACGGCTGCGAGTACATGACCGGCGGCGTGGTGGTCGTGCTCGGCACGACCGGGCGCAACTTCGCGGCGGGCATGTCGGGCGGGACGGCCTTTGTCTTCGACAAGGACCGGCGCTTCGCCGAGCGCTGCAACCCCGAGATGGTCGACCTCGAGCCCATGGTCGAGGAGAGCGACCTGTGGCTGGTCTACGCCATGATCGAGGATCACGTGCGCCACACGGGCTCGCGGCTGGGGCGGCGGCTGCTGGACAACTGGGAGATGATGGTGTCGCGCTTCGTCAAGGTGATGCCCATCGAGTACCGGCGCGTGCTGCTCCAGAAGCGAGCGGCGACGCGCCCCACCGCCACCGGTCGCGACGAGGTGCTCCGCCGTGGGTAAGGTCACAGGCTTCAAGCAGTGGGGGCGCCGGACGCCGGCGACTCGGGACGCCGGCGCGCGCACGCGTGACTTCAAGGAGTTCGTCGCGCCCTTCGACCCCGAGGTGGTCCACGCCCAGGGTGGGCGCTGCATGGACTGCGGCGTGCCCTTTTGTATGCAGGGCTGCCCGCTGGGCAACCGCATCCCGGACTGGAACGACCTGGTCTACCGCGACCGCTGGAGGCAGGCCTTTGTCGCGTTGGAGTCGACGAATAACTTTCCGGAGTTCACCGGGCGGCTGTGCCCGGCGCCCTGCGAGGGGGCGTGTGTGCTGGCGGTCAACCAGGACCCGGTGACCATCGAGCTCATCGAAAAGGAGATCATCGAGCGCGCCTGGGCCGAGGGGTGGGTGACGCCGAGGCCGCCGCGGCAGCGGACGGGCAAGACGGTGGGGATCGTGGGCTCGGGCCCGGCCGGCCTGGCCGCGGCCGCGCAGCTCAACCAGGCCGGTCACAGGGTGACGGTCTATGAAAAGGCCGACCGCGTCGGCGGGCTGCTCCGCTACGGCATCCCCGACTTCAAGCTGGACAAGTCCGTCATCGACCGGCGGGTCGAGGTGTTGGCGGCCGAGGGGATCCGCTTCGAGACGGGCGTCCACGTCGGTGTCGAGCCCACGTGGGGCGCGCTGAAGGCCCGCCACGACGCCGTGGTCATCGCCATCGGCGCCGAGAGGGCGCGCGATCTGGACGTCCCGGGTCGGGAGCTGTCGGGCGTGCACTTGGCGATGGACTTTCTGCCCCAGCAGAACCGGCGCGTGGCCGGGAGCTTGGGGCGGGACGAGGGCGTGCGCGCCGACGGGCGCGACGTGGTGATCCTCGGCGGCGGCGACACGGGCAGCGACTGCCTGGGGACGTCGCTCCGTCACGGGGCCAAGTCCGTGACGCAGATCGAGCTGATGCCGGCGCCGCCGGATGCGCGCGCCGACGACAACCCGTGGCCCCAGTGGCCGATGGTGTTTCGGACCTCGTCCAGTCAGGCCGAGGGGGGCGCGCGCGAGTTCGGGATCCTCACGCGCCGCCTGGTCGGCGATGAGGCAGGCCGCATCAAGCAGATCGAGGCCGTGCGGGTGTCGCTCGAGCGCGGCGACGACGGGCGGTCGCGCTTTGTGGAGCAGGAGGGCGGCGAGCTGACGCTGCCCTGCGACCTGCTCATCCTGGCGCTGGGTTTTTTGGGCCCGGTGACCGAGGCGCTGGTCGAGCAGCTGGAGGTCGCGCTCACGCCGCGGGGGGCGGTCGCGGTGGACGAGCGCTTCATGACCTCGGCGCAGGGCGTGTTCGCCGCGGGCGACGTCCACCGGGGCGCCAGCCTCATCGTCTGGGCCATCAGCGAGGGTCGCGAGGCGGCGCGGGCCGTGGACGTGTGGCTGCGTGGCGAGGGCGCGGTCTCGACGCTCCCGACCCGTGGGATGGACCGGCCCTTCGGGGGGCGTTGAGCCTGCGCGCGCGCCCTTGGCGCCTGAGGATCGACCGGTCGCAGCCGCAAGGTGGTGACAGATGCGGGTTAAGAGCCTGCAGGGATCCGAACGTATGGCTGGTGTCGATGGCCGACTCGACCCGACGCCCGAGGTCCTCATGTGGCAGCCCCGTTCTCTTCGCGCCAAGCTCATCTTCACCGGCGTCGTCGTCACGACCGTGCCCCTCGTGGTGGCGAGCTATCTCGGCTCGATCCAAGAGCAGCGGCTGACGGATGTCGCGGTGCAGGAGTGCGCTGATCGGGCCATCGAGGACCTGGCGCACATCGCCCAGGGCGCCTACGGGATCTGCAAGGCGCAGGACGAGTTGCTGCAGCAGAACGTCGACGCGGGGCTCAACGTGGTGCGCAGCGCCATCGCGAGGCAGGGGCGGGTGTGGCTCGACCGCGATGAGACCCTCGAGTGGTCGGCCATCAACCAGCTGACCAAGGAGGCGACCGCCGCGCGGCTGCCGCAGCTGCGCGTGGGGGAGGTCGGCCTCGGTCAGAACCGGTCGATGGCGACGCGGGCCCGTCTCGTCGACCAGGTGAAGGACGAGATCGGCGGGGCGGCCACGATCTTCCAGCGCATGAACGAGGCGGGCGACATGCTGCGGGTGGCCACCACCGTGGCGAAGCCCGACGGGACGCGCGCCATCGGGACGTACATCCCGGCGCGCAACCCGGACGGCGCTCCGAACGCGGTCGTGTCCGCCTTGCTCGCCGGCCAGGTGTTCCGCGGCAGGGCCTTCGTGGTCAACAAGTGGTACCTGACCGCCTACGCGCCGATTTTCGACGACGCGGGCGAAGTCATCGGCGCCACCTACTATGGCGTGCCCATCGAGAGCGTGCCGTCGCTGCGCCGCTCGTTGGTGAGCGTCAAGGCGGGGGCGACGGGGGGCGTCGACGTCTACGAGGCCGACGGGACGCTCGTCATCTCCCACGACCCGGGGCGCAGCGGCGGGGAGCTGGGCGAGGCTCGGGACGCGGACGGCAAGGCCTTCGTCCGCGAGATGATCGCGGTTGCGGCCAAGGGCAAGGACGGCGAGCCCCAGCGCTACTCCTATCGCATGGCCGATGCGTCGGGCGTCGTCCGCGACCGCGTCGCCATGGTCGTGAGCTACGACCGCTGGGGCTGGGTCATCGCGGCGGACGCGTACCAGGACGAGTTTCAGGGCGCGGTGTTGGAGATCGAGACGCTGCGGGGCGAGGGGCGGCTGTCGACCGTCCTGACGGGCCTGGTGGCGCTGCTTGCCTCGCTGGCCGTCTGGTGGTGGTTCGCGGACCGGATCGGCAAGGCTCTGCGGGGGGTCTCCAGGGCGCTGTCTCGCTCGGCGGGTCGGGTCGCGACGACGTCCACTGAGATGGCCCAGGTCAGCAAGGCGGGGGCTGATAACGCGACCGCTCAGGCGGCGTCCCTCGACCAGATCACCTCGGCGCTGCAGCTCATCACGGCGTCCACCCATGAGAGCGCGACCACCGCCCACCAGACCGACTTGGCGGCGGGCGACGTCTTTGAGGCGGCCCAGAACAGCGCCCAGGCGATGGAGGCGATGCGCGAGGCGATCGCGCGCATCAAGGCCGCCAGCGATGAGACCGGTCGGATCCTCGGCAGCATCGACGAGATCGCGGCCCAGACGAACCTGTTGGCCTTGAACGCGGCGGTCGAGGCGGCGCGGGCCGGTGAGGCCGGCAAGGGCTTCAGCGTCGTGGCCGAGGAGGTCCGGACGTTGGCGCGCCGGAGCGTCGAGGCGACTCGGAGCTCGGCGGCGCTCATCGAGGCGGCGCAGAAGAGCGCCGATGACGGCGTGCGGGCGGTGGACGAGGTCGCCGCGCTCCTCGCGGACATCACCGATGGCATCGGCGAGGTCCGGTCGCAGATCAGCGATGTGGCGATGGCCAGCGATGAACAGGCGCGCAGCGTCGACCAGATCGTCCATAGCACCTCCGAGCTCGACGTGATCACCCAGTCGAGCGTGGCCGCGGCGGCCCAAAGCGCGGTGGCGAGCGAGGGCCTGCGGGGTCAGTCTCTGCAGGTCGAGGAGGTGGTGCGGAAGCTCGAGCGGCTCCTCGGCACGAGCGACGAGGCGCACAATGATGACGGCCGTCGGCCCGCCCGCGGCGGCCGGGCGGCGGCGTGACCCGCGGCTGGGGCGGGCGTGGCGCCCCGGGGGCTTGAGGCGCCGCGCGATCTGCAACCGTTGGCGCGCGCACCTATCATGCGATTGCGAAGACGCATGCCGAACTTCGTTCACCCACGCGCGCCGCGCTTCGGGTAGACTGGCGCCGTGACTGACCGGAAGCACCGCCCCGGGATCCTGCTCAGCGCGCTCAGCCTCCTCCGTTGCGCCTGTCGTGCGCCCTGGTGGCGCCGGGTCTTGTCCATGTATCGCGACGGCTTCCGCGAGCTGGAGGTCGGCCGCCGCCTGTGGCTCATCGTCATCGTCAAGGTCGCGATCATCGTGACCCTGGCGCTCACGCTCTTTCCCAACTACCTGAACGAGGCCTACGACACGGACGCGGACAGGGCCGCGCACGTGCTCGATGCCCTCACACCCGCCGCCACGGAGGTGGCCCCATGACCGCCATCGATCCCGAGGTCGTCGATTGGTCGCGCGCTCAGTTCGCGCTGACCGCCATGTACCACTGGATCTTCGTCCCGTTGACGCTCGGCCTCAGCTTCGTGCTCGCCATCATGGAGACGCTCTACGTCAAGACCGGCGACGAGCGGTGGAAGGAGATCACCCGCTTTTGGATGAAGCTCTTCGCCGTCAACTTCGCCGTCGGCGTCGCCACGGGCATCATCCTCGAGTTCGAGTTCGGCACGAATTGGTCGAACTACAGCTGGATGGTCGGCGACATCTTCGGCGCGCCCCTCGCCATCGAGGGCATCTTCGCCTTCTTCATCGAGGCCACCTTCTTTGCGGTGATGTTCTTCGGCTGGAGCCGCGTGTCCAAGCGCTTTCACTTGGTGTCCACCTGGATGGTCGCGATCGGGTCGAACCTGTCGGCCCTGTGGATCCTGGTCGCCAACGGTTGGATGCAGCATCCGGTCGGGATGGCCTTCAACCCGGACACGGCGCGCAACGAGATGGTCGACTTCTGGGAGGTGCTCCTCAACCCCAACGCCGTCACGAAGTTCCTCCACACGGTCAGCAGCGGCTATGTGCTGGCCGGCCTCTTCGTCGTCGGCGTCAGCGCGTGGTTTCTGCTCAAGCGCAAGAACACGCTGCTGGCCAAGCGCTCGATCTTGGTCGCCGGCAGCTTCGGCCTGCTCGCCTCGGTCTACCTGGTCGTCCTCGGTGACGCCTCGGCCTACGTGGTGGCCCAGGACCAGCCCGCCAAGCTGGCCGCCATGGAGGGCGTCTACCGCGGCGCCGAGCGCCAGGGCATCGTGGTCTTCGGCCTGCTCGATCCCGACAAGGAGATCGGCGACGGCCAGGCCCCGTTCCTGTTCGACATCGAGGCCCCCTACATGCTGTCGCTCATGGGGTTCCACGACGTGAACGCCTTCGTCGCCGGCATCGACGACCTCGTCTACGGCAACCCTGAGCGTGGCATCGAAGGCGCCGCCTCCAAGATCGCCAAGGGCAAGCGCGCCGTCGCCGCCTTGGCCGCCTACAAGGAGGCCAAGGAGGCCGGCGATGCGGAGGCCGCGGCGGCCGCCCGGGCGGAGCTGGCCGCCCTCGAGCGCTACCTCGGCTACGGGTACCTCGAGGCGCCCGAGGACATCATCCCGCCCGTCCCGCTGACCTTCTACAGCTTTCACATCATGGTGAGCCTGGGCTTCTGGTTCATCGCCCTATTCCTGGTCATCCTCTTCCTGCTGATGACCGGGCGCGACCTGGGTCGCTACAAGCTATGGCTGCGGCTGGCGCTCTTCAGCATCCCGCTGGGCTATGTCGCCCAGGAGGCGGGCTGGATCGTCGCCGAGGTGGGGCGGCAGCCCTGGGCCATTCAGGACATGCTCCCGGTGGGGGTGGCCACGAGCGACCTCGACGCCGCCTCGGTCACGGTGACCTTCTGGCTCTTCGCGGTCCTGTTCACGGCGCTCCTCGTCGCCGAGGTCCGAATCATGCTCGCGCAGATCAAAAAGCCCGCGGCCTCGGGTGAGGAGGGCGCCCATGTTTGAGTCCATGTCCCACGCTGACCTCCAGCGCTATTGGTGGTTCCTCATCGCCGTGCTCGGCGGGCTGTTGCTGATGCTCACCTTCGTCCAGGGGGGGCAGCAGCTGCTGTTCTCCCTCGGCAGGGACCCGCGGCGCCGCGCGCTCATCGTCAACGCCCTGGGCCGCAAGTGGGAGCTGACCTTCACCACCCTGGTCACCTTTGGCGGAGCGCTCTTCGCGGCCTTCCCGCTGTTCTACGCGACCAGCTTCGGCGGCGCCTATTGGGTGTGGTTGGCGATCCTGTTGTGTTTCGTGATCCAGGCCGTCGCCTACGAGTTCCGCAACAAAAAGGGCAACGTCTACGGCGCCCGCACCTTCGAGCTCTTCCTCTTCATCAACGGCAGCCTGGGCGTGGTGCTCTTGGGCGCGGCCGTCGGCACGCTCTTCACCGGCGCGCCCTTCGTCCTCGACGCCAACAACCTCGCCCACTGGGCGGGCCCCGCGCGCGGCCTGGAGGCGGCGGTGGTGCCGTTCAACCTGGCCCTCGGCGTCTTGTGGCTCTTCCTCGCCCGCGTCCTGGGCGCCCTGTACATCCTGCAGGACGTCGACGACGCCGAGGTCCACGAGCGCGCCTTGAAGGTCGTGCGCCGCGAGTCGCCGATCTTGGCGCTCATGGTCGCCGTCGTCCTGGTGGGGCTGATGCTCCTCGACGGCCGCGCCTGGGATCCGGACACCGGCGTGGTGACGCTGGCGCCGCACAAGTACCTCGACAACCTCCTCGCCCTGCCGCTGGTGGCCCTGGTCCCCCTCGCCCTAGGCGCCGCCGGCCTGGTCTTCGGCGTCGTCCGGGCCTGGCGGGATCAGGCGAGCCAGCGCCCCGCCTTCTGGTCGGCCGCCGTGGGCACCGCCCTGGTGGGCGTCGCCCTGTTCAGCCTCGCCGGCTATAACCAGACGGCCTTCTACCCGTCGACGGCCGATCCGCAGAGCTCGCTCACCATCGCGAGCGCGTCGTCGAGCCACTTCACCCTGGTGGTGATGAGCTACGTCTCCCTGGCGATCCCCTTCGTCGTCGCCTACGTGGCCTGGGTGTGGCGCAAGATGAGCGGCCGCCCGCTGACCCTCGACGAGATCGACAACGATCCCATGGCGTACTAGCCACAGGACCGCATCATGCACGAACCCATGTCTCAGCTGACCGCCGCCCTGTGGTACCTGTCCCTGCCCGCGCTCATCTGGGTGAGCTGGAAGTTCGTCTGGCTCAACCACGGCCAGTGCGAGCGCGTCCAGGCCGACCAGCAGCGCCTCGATGGCGAGGGGCCCGCCGGGGACTGAGGTCGCCAGGCTCCGCGGCGCCCCGTGTCCAGGTCCAGCCGCCCGCTGCCGCGGGCCCGCCGAGCCGACCCGCGAGACGACGAAGTCGCGCCGCCGGAGGACCGGCGGCGCGACTTCAGTAGCATGCTCTCTTTGTCGCCGCGTCAGCGCCTCTAGTCGACCGCCATCGGTGGGAAGTCCGCCGACTGCCAGTCGGTGAAGACGCAGCCGGGGCCGTCGAGGGTGGGCGTGGCGGGATCGCCCGTGGCGCGCTCGACCAGGTCGATGTGGGTCCGGGCCGCGGTCGGATTCCAGCACTCGACGGCGAGGATCTCGCTGTCGTCGCCGAGGTCGCCGCTGGTGGCGAAGATGTCCGCCACGCCGGCGCCGGTGCTCAGCCAGCGGACGCGGCCTTCGACGATCTCGAGCAGGGGGCGCGCAGGGTCTGTCGTGTCCAGGTCGAAGGGGCCGCGCAGGTCGAGGTAGCCGGCCTCGGGGCTGACGCTCACGAGGTACTCCTGCTCGACGGGCCCGTCCGTGTGGCGGAAGTGCAGGCTGGTCTCGTCCTCGCCGGCGACGTATTCGACCCGCAGGGTGCCGGCGGCGTCGGCCCGGTCGCTGTCGAAGGCGGCGTGGACGTCGAAGTCGTAGACGAAGGCGCCGCGGCCGTTGCCGCCGCCCTCGTCGATGGCGCTGCCGTCGAGCAGGACCTGCCAGGCGTCGTCGCCGGCGCCGAAGCGCTGGACCATCACCTGGTAGCCGTAGGATCCGTCCGCTTGCCTGGCGACGACCAGCATCGCGCTGACCTGGGTGTTCCAGTCGGTGGAGGGGCCCCAGCGGCAGGAGGAGTCGTCGCAGGCGCTCGCCGGGTGGCGGGTGATCTCGTGGACCAGCTCGAGGACCCGCGTGGCGTGAAGCTGGAGGTCGGTGACGGTCGCCTTCGCCATGGCGTAGTAGGTGGCGACCTCAGGGGCCTCCTCGTCGACGGGGGCGGGCTCGACGTCGAGGTCGCTTGGGTCGGGCAGGGCGACCAGGAGCTCACCGTCGGCGAAGTCGTCCGGGTCAAACCCCTCGAATTGGGGCAGCTGGCGGTCGGCGTAGGGGCAGGTGCCGGCGTCGCCTTCGACAGCCTCGGTGCCCAGGTAGGTCACGGACCCGTAGGAGCGGGCGAAGCCGGCGTCCCAGCACTCGGTGACGTCGACGGTCACGTCCGGGGGCAGATCGCCGTGGCTCGCGACGACGTCCGCGCGGCCGGGTCCCGTGGCGAGCCACCGCGAGCGGACCTGGATGAGCTCGCGGCGGTCGAGCCCGGCGTCGCTCTTGTGGTGGATGTCGAGGTTGCTCGTGAAGTCAAGGGTGCCCGAGCCGTCGGCGGCCTGGGTGTAGCGGTACAGGGCCGAGGTGGTCTGGGGCGCGTATGGGCCCTGGACGCCATCGAAGCTCACCTCGAGGGCGCGGTCGTCGCCCAGGGTGTAGCCAATGCTGATCGCGCCGATGCTCTCCTGGGCGACCGGGTCGAGGCCGTGGGCGGCCGTCAGGTCGTAGGTCCAGGCGCCGCGGCCGCGGTTGGCGTCCTCGCCGGGCACGTGGTGCCCCGACAAGACCACCACGGCCGCGCTCTCGTCGGCGCTCTTGGGCCAGCCCTCGACCTTGTAGTCGAAGCCGTCGGCGGCGGTCGTGACGGTGACGCGGTAGGTCGCGGGCAACAGCGGCGCGGTCCACGGGCCCCAGACGGCGTAGGTCTCGTTGTCGGTGTCCGTCGGGCGCTGCTCGACGACGTCCTCGATGATGCTGGTGATGCCGTAGACGAGGCCGTTGACGTGCAGGGCCACGCCGCGGGTGAAGGCGTAGTAGAGCGCCTGCTCGGGGACCAGCGCGGACGACTGGGGCAGCTGGATGCTCATGTCCCTGGCGGTGGGCAGGGCCTGACGAAGTTGGCTCACCCCGGGCTCCTCGGCGCCGCCGAAGGCGTCGCAGCCCGCGGCGGGGGCGAGCGGTAGGGCAATGGTGAGAGCGAGTATCATGAAGCGTCGCATGGCTCTTTGGGCTCCTCGGTAGTGGGTCTCGCGATCGGTTGCGAAGCGCGCGTCTGCCTCCCTGACCCTTCGGAGCGCAGAGGATCGAAAAGAAAAATCGGTGGCCGCGAGCGGAGCCGGAAACGCTCAAGTGGATCGGCCGCGAGGTCGATCCTTGGAGGGCAGCGCACGGCAGGATGAGGACGGCGAGGACATGGCGAGGACGGTGCTCTTCATTGACGACGAGGCCGAGGTCACGCGCGGGCTCAGGCGGGTGCTCCGCAAGAGCCCCTACCGCGTGCTGACGGCGAATTCGGTCGCCGAGGCCGAGCGGCTGCTGTCGGTGGAGGCCGTCGACGTGATGGTGTCCGACGAGAAGATGCCGCACACCTTGGGCTCGAGCTTCCTCGCAGCGCAGCGGCAGGCGCGGCCAGACATCACGCGGGTGATGCTCACGGGGCACGGTGACATGGCGCTGATGACCAAGGCCATCAACGAGGTCGAGGTCTTCCGCTTCCTCTCCAAGCCGGTCCCACCGGAGGCGCTGCGCGCCTGCATCGACGAGGCCTTCGAGGCCCGCGAGCGTTACCTCGCCTGGACCGAGCACGAGGACCGCGCCGCCGCCGAGCGCGAGCAGAGCGCCCACCTGGACGACGCCCTGGAGCGGCTGACCTGCGTCGTGCAGCCCATCGTCGCCCACGACGGGACCCTGTCGGGCTGGGAGGGGCTGACTCGGCCGCCCGAGGGCGGCGCGTTCGCCCACGTGGGCGAGCTCTTCGCGACCGCCGCGGCCCTGGGGCGCACGCACGAGATCGAGCGCCGCGTGCGCTGGGTCCTCGCGGCGGTCGCTGCCCGTGTGCCGCGCGGCGTCGCGCTCTTCGTCAACCTCGAGGTCTCGAGCCTGGACGATCCGGAGCTCTTCGACCCCAAGGCCCGCCTGTCGCGCGTCGCCGAGCGGGTCGTCCTCGAGGTCACCGAGCGCGCCCCGCTGCCCGCCCCCGAGCTCCTCGACGACAAGGTCACGCGCCTGCGCGCCCTGGGCTACCGCCTCGCCCTCGACGACTTCGGCGCGGGCACCGCCGGGTTCACGGCGCTGTCCACCTTGCGCCCCGACGTCGTGAAGTTCGACATGGAGCTCGTGCGCGACGTCCACCGGATGCCGAGCCGCGCCCACACCCTGCGGATGATGCGCGAGCTCTGCCGCAGCGTCGGCGCCCTGGCGCTGGCCGAGGGCGTCGAGCGCGAAGAGGAGCTGGCGGTCCTGCGCGACATCGGCTTCGATCTCTACCAGGGCTTCCTCATCGGGCGCCCCGGGCCGCCGTTCCCGAGCTTCCGCGCGCGCTACTAGCTAGCTGGTAGCTCGAACGGACCCAGCGGGCGGCCGGCC
>PDWJ01000585.1_pt1 | contig 51789 bp, 48 predicted proteins | sample 1430881 | NCBI WGS metagenome assembly PDWJ01 (sample SAMN01162460, study PRJNA174530) | Oral metagenome, whole genome shotgun sequencing project. | biome: Marine environment; feature: Marine mammal; material: Swab sample of the gingival sulcus; isolation source: swab sample of gingival sulcus...
ATGAAGAATTGATGAATTCCTATGCACTTACAGCACCCAAAATAGCAAATTTAATTAAATTTTTCAAGGAATTATTGATTGTTCAGCAGGCCCTAATTAAACCTCGGGCTATGCCCGATCGACCCGAAAAGGTTCGGACCGAATTCGAAGTTGGACGTTCGGCGTTCACTGATCTGGCTTCTAATTCCCTTCGAAGGGGCTTCATCAAACCACCTGCTAAGCAGGTGGTCTGTTGGCACAACTAAGGATGGGATCAATTCAGATTCTGCCTTACAGCTGGGCGAACCAGTCATCGATGCTGCCATTACCGTTATTTGTAATTTGGTTATTGTGGTTTTCCAACCGGTTGAAACATTTATCGCACCACAGGGCAAAGGCAGCTATTGGTAACGTCAGGTAACCAATGGCCGCCATCAGGCGGTAATACCGCCGGTTTGGGATGTCGTTTCTGATTTGAACCGGTTGCGAAACTCAAGGACTTTTTTGATATACAGCCGTGTCGACTTGAACGGAGGGACACCTTCGTAATTGCGAACATGGCGAGAGCCGGCGTTGTAAGCAGCCAATGCCAATTGTACATCATTGTCGAAACGATCTAACAGGGACCGGAAATAACGAACCCCACCATCAATGTTCTCCTCCGGATCCAGAACGTTTTGTATACCGAGCGCTTCGGCGGTTGACGGCATCAACTGCATCAATCCCCTAGCGCCTTTTTTGGATTCGGCATTGGGATTGTAGCTCGATTCGGCGAAAATGATAGCCCGGATCAAGTGCGGATCGACCCGATACCTTCCTGCCGCCTGTACGATGAAACCATGAAAAGGGATCAATTCTTTGTGTAGTTGTAAATTCGTTGATGGTGCCTCAACCGGCGGTGTTTCAGCGCCGGTTGAGGTCGCCGGGAAAAGGGTGTCGGCCAACACCGAATTTGTACCCGCGGCATCCGAATAAATATGGTCCGACGCGTTCATTGCGATGGTCTCGGGAAGCGGTTCTAGTTCCGCAGTCCGAAGCGGCAGGAGCAATTGCGGTAATGATTGCGTCTGCATCCGCACAGCACGGTTTAACCCTTGTCCTGCCGTCATCAAAACGGCACCGGTGTATACGGTTAACACGAACACGGCAGCATCATTGAGCAAGCCGTTAGATTTGATGAAAGATGTATCTGTTTTCATAGCTATTCACTTCGTTCATATGTTTGCAACATGGATCCCATCGAATCGAACCTGGATAGCATCTTAGCAAATCGGATGCCGAACCCACTCAAACGTGTTGATAGTCAATGTTTCCAGCAAATTATTATTCGGTGTGGCTGAACCGGTTCCGGTCCGTATGAAATCGGACCCTCATAAATCATGGCATTTACACCATATTGTGAAACGAACTACCCAGTCCAGGGACACCTGTTTCAGAGAAAACAGGGTGCAACCGGGAAATCTGAATTCACACCCTCGGGCAAAATCGGCCAACAACCGACCGTCGGACTGCCGCTGGTGGCATTGACGTGGGGATCGGCCGGTGGTCAAAGCCGGACAGCCATCAAATACCCAGATAGGCCGTTTTCACATCCTCGTTGGCCAACAGGCTGTCTGCGTCATCGGAAAGGGTAATGTGGCCGTTTTCCATAACGTAGCCCCGGTTAGCGACCTTAAGCGCCAGGTTGGCGTTTTGTTCCACAAGGAATATGGTGGTATTGTTTTCTTGATTGATTTTTTTTATAATTTCAAAGATCCGTTTTACAACCAAAGGGGCCAGCCCCAAAGAGGGCTCATCCAGCAGAAGCAATCGCGGCCGGGCCATCAATGCACGTGAGATGGCCAGCATCTGCTGCTCGCCACCGCTTAGTGTACCACCGGCCTGGGAGCGCCGTTCGGCCAAAATGGGAAAAAGGTCAAACACATAGTCCAGATCCGACTGAATCCCATCTTTGTCATTTCTGAGAAAGGCCCCCATGTCCAAATTCTCCGCCACGGACAGATAGGGAAAAATCCGGCGTCCTTCCGGCACATGACTGATGCCCATGGATACGATTCGGTCCGGATTCATACGGGTGATGGGCTGCTCCATGAAATGAATTTCTCCGGCTCGCGGGGGAACAATGCCGGATACAGACATCAGGGTCGTGGTTTTCCCGGCTCCGTTGGCGCCAATCAGCGTAATGATCTCGCCTTCTTTGACCTCCAGGCTGACACCCTTTAGGGCCTGGATATTTCCATAATAGGTATGAATGTCAACGAGACTAAGCATCGATTTCTTCTCCCAGGTAGGCCTTTATAACGGCCGGATTTTGGCGGATTTCCTCGGCCGTGCCTTGGGCAATTTTTTTGCCGTAATCCACAACGAAAATGCGGTCCGACAGGCTCATGACCAATTTCATGTCATGTTCGATGAGCAGGATCGAGATACCTTCGGTTTCACGGATTTTGAGAATCAGGTCGTCCAGCTCCCTCGTTTCCTGGGGATTCATACCCGCGGCGGGCTCGTCCAGCAGGAGCAAAAAAGGATCGGTGGCCATGGCGCGTGCGATTTCCAGGCGGCGCTGTGCGCCGTAAGGCAGATTATTCGCAAAATCGTTGACATATTGCGCCAGGCCGATTTTTTTGAGAATCGCGTAACTTTTCTGGACCACGGCCTCTTCTTCCCGGCGCGTGTTGATCCCCCGCAATACCGCACCCAGAATCCCCGCCTTCATCCGGCAATGGCAGCCGATCATCACATTTTCCAGTACGGTCATGTTTTGAAACAGACGGATGTTCTGAAAGGTGCGCGCCAGGCCTTGCTCAGTCACATGGTGGGGTTTCAGGCCGTTGATGCGTTTGGTTTTTCCATTTCTGGGTCCCGTGACCAGAACATCCCCACCGGTGGGATTGTAGATTCCGGTAATACAGTTGAAAAAAGTGGTCTTGCCCGCACCGTTGGGGCCTATCAAAGCCACGATTTCCCCCTGACGAACATCCAGCTCGATATTGTCAAGGGCACGCAGGCCACCGAAATCCATTGTCAGTTTTTTCACGTCTAATATCGGTTTCATAGATTAGTGTTCAATCTCTTTGTATTGGTAGGTTCGTCTCACCGTTTCAACAATCCCACCGGGCCTGAAGACCATCATCACCACCAGAATCGCACCGAAAGCCAGAATGCGGTATTCGGAAAGGAAGCGCAGATACTCTGGCAGCAGAATCAGGATAAAAGCGCCCACGATCACGCCCATGATGGATCCCATGCCGCCCAGCACCACCACACACAGGATATTGATAGATTCCCAGAGCGTGAAACTTGCCGGATTGATAAATGTGGTCTTGGCGGCAAAAACAACGCCTGCGAAACCGGCCCATGTGGCACCCAGCGCAAAGGCCATCAATTTGGTTTTGCGTTTGTCGATTCCCATGGCCTGGCAGGCAATCTCGTCTTCTCGCAAGGCGATCCAGGCCCGTCCGATTCTGGAATTTTGCAGTCGGTTGACCACAAAAATGGTGAACAGACTCAGGGCAATCATGAGAAAATAGATATAAATGGTTGCCTGTTCGATATTCATATCCACGCCGAAGAAACCCGGCCTGGGAATGTTGGCGATTCCGCTGGGTCCGAAAGAGAATTCATTCCAGTTTTCCATGATCAAGCGGATGATTTCACCGAATCCCAGGGTCACGATGGCCAGATAATCCCCCCGTAAGCGCAATACGGGAAACCCCAGGATGATGCCGAACAATGCCGCCAAACCGGCACCAATGGCCAGAACCGTCCAGAAACCGAATCCGAAATGGTAATTGAGCAGCGCATAGGAATAGGCACCCACGGCATAAAAGGCCGCGTAGCCCAGGTCCAGCAGACCGGCGAGGCCGACAACGATGTTGAGTCCCAGCCCCAGCAGGACGTAAATCATGGCCGTAATCATGATGTTGGTCTGGTAAACGGAAAAAACGAAGGGAAATGCCACCGCCACAATGCAGACCGTAATCAGCGCCGGAAGCGTGAAACGCCGATCCGAGAGCAGCTGCTGGCTCAGTGGCGCCTGGTCAATACCGGATCCAGCCTTTTGCATTCCCTGCTCTTTTCTGCGGATCAGATACCGCCAGATTGCACTGAGCACAAAACTGCCGATTCCCACCAGAAGCAGATTCGTCCAGCGCCATTCGATGATATTTTCCACCGTATTGACCCGGATGACCATGATGGGAAAGGTTAAAAACATGAACCATAACGAGACCAGGAATGATTTTTTCAGTTCATTTGTATACATGGGTTTAAATCACACCTTCTCTGTCGTCGAACGTCCCAGAATACCGGCCGGCCGGAAAATAAGAATCAGAACCAGGAAAACGAAAGCGAATACATCCTCGTAATCAGAGGAGATGTATCCGGTAAAGAACGATTCGGTCCAGCCCAGAACCAGCGAACCCAGCACCGCACCGGGAATCGAGCCGATTCCGCCCAGCACCGCCGCCACGAAGGCCTTGATGCCTGCGATGAAGCCGATATAAAAATTGATCTGGCCGATGTGCGAGGCGATCAGCACGCCGCCGATGGCCGCCGTGGCCGACCCGATGATGAAGGTCACCGATATCACCTTGTTGACATCCACTCCCACCAGCATGGCCATCTCCCGATCCTGGGCCGTAGCCCGCATGGCTTTGCCGATTTTTGAAAACTTGATGAGCACGGTCAGCAAAATCATCACGATGGTGGTGACGATCAGGATAACCACTTCGGGTGTGCCGATAATGTAGGCCATGGGTTCCATGAAGTGGAAATCCGGAATCAGGGCCGGAAAGGGCATAAAATCCGAGGTCTGTGCCAAAAGCACATAATTCTGAAGGAACAGGGACATGCCGATGGCGCTGATCAGAGCAGACAGCCGGGGTGCCTTGCGAAGGGGTTTGTAGGCAATCTTTTCCATGGTGAAACCGTATGCCGACGAATAGACCACGGCGGCTGCGGTGGCGATCAGCAAAATGGCGATCTGGTTCCACCCCAGCAAGGTCAGTACGCTAACCACGATCAGGGCGGTGAAAGAACCGATCATGTAAATTTCACCATGGGCGAAGTTGATCAGTTGTACGATGCCGTAAACCATTGTGTAACCCAGGGCAATCAAGGCATAAATACTGCCGCGCGTGAGTCCACCCAGAAAGAGCTCGATAAAATATTCCATATTATAAAACCGTTGCTTTGGAACATAAAAAATCAGGGGCCAGACATTTGTTCGTCTGCCCCCTGAATCATTGGTTCACCGCATCATTTACTTCAATTCGACGTATTCTCCATTTTGCACCTGATACATGGAGAATCCCACGCCGATGGCATCGCCGCGTTCGTCAAAACTGATCTTGCCCAGTGGTGTTTCCACGTATTTGGTCCGCAGCGCGTTGGTTACGGCGTCATAATCGGTGCTGCCGGCCTGCTCAATGGCATTGAGAAGCGCGACGGCGGCTGCGTAGGCGTTCAGATAAAAGGCGCCCGGATCTTTACCGTAGGCTTTCTTGTGGGCTTCGTTGGCGGCAATGGCCATGGGGTTTTTGGAGACATCCTTGGGACCTGTGGCGTATACGCCCTCAGCATATTTTTGCGCCACTTTGAGGAACGTATCGTCTTTCACGCCGTCATCGGAGATAAAGATGGTCTTCATTCTCTTTTTGCGCATCTGGGTCACGACCTTGGACGCTTCCGGATGATAGCCGCCGAAAATCACGGCCTCGGCTTTCTTTCTTTTAATTTTCTGAACAACCGCACTGTAGTCCACGGCACCGGGGGTAACGCCTTCATACAGCACCACTTCGGCACGTGGATCCGCCTCCAGCATCGCCTTTGCGAACTCGGCCAGCCCCTTTCCGTAATCCCCCTTGTCGTGCAGGACGGCAATCTTTTTCAGCTTCAGAACGTTCAGGGCGAAATCCACTTCCAAACGGGCCTGGGCATCGTCGGAGGCGATGGTCCGGAAGAAGTTGGGATAGTCACCGCTCTGGGTCAAGCCGGGATTGGTGGCCGACGGAGACATGGTCGGAACTTTCGAGTCTTTGTAGATGCCCAGGGCTGATTTGGTAGCGCCTGAACAGATGTGGCCCAAAACAACATGGACACCTTCCGAGACCACTTTGGTGGCTGTGTTGGTCGCCACTTCGGGCTTGCACGCATCGTCTTCCACAAGCAGTTCAACCTGTTTGCCCAGTATCCCCCCTTTGGCATTGATATCTTTGGCCACCAGTTCAGCGGCCTTGACGGTCGGGATGCCATAAGAGGCAAGGTCTCCGCTATGCGCACCGACAACACCCAGTTTAATGGTATCGGCAGCCGTGGCGGAACCGGTGGCAGCCACGAAGGCTCCAATCATTGCGACAACAAGAAATTTACCCAAACGATTTTTTAACATGCCTGTCCTCCTCAATGAATTATGAAAAAATTACAACCTATAAGTTGATAAATGTATATACCACAAGAATGGTTGTCAACCGCCTCGTTGCCGGACAGCGTCCCACCGTTTTACCCCAGCGTTGCAAAAGTCGGACAGAGCCAGGACACCAGGGGTGAAGCCATAGCAGATTGCTGTGATCCACGGGTATCCTATGATCTGGCTTCCTACAGGAATGCAAAAAACGCTCCGCTATTTTTTCGATTTCGATACTGATTTCAATTTTGCCCAAATGCGCTTATTCTTGCCCTGCTGATCAAAGCCATGTATGAGGGTGAAAAAATGCATCGTGTGGAGGTTATCGCCGTCATGGAAAAACGGGTCGGACTGGTCGTTAAAAATGAAGATAAGGCAAAGCGGCAGGCTCATCGGTTCGAAAGCTGGCTGAGCGCCAAAGGCATCGATGTCCTTCGACGCCAAAGTGGAGTTTCCGGCGTTCAACAACCGAATGGGTCTTCGGAATTCGCACCGTCATCTCTGTTTTGCATCTTTGTGCTGGGCGGTGACGGTACGTTTTTGAGCGCTGTACGATGGATCGGCAACCAGCAGATTCCGATCATCGGGGTCAAATTTGGAGAAGTCGGCTTTCTGGCAGAAACCACCGAGGACCGTCTGTGCGAGGTCGCCGAGTCCATTATAGAGGGCCGCTTTACCACGCGCCCGCAAATGCGGCTTCAAATTCTTGCACTGCGCGATGGTGTGGAAATGGCACGGGAATCGGCTTTCAACGATGTCGTTATCAACAAAGGCGCGTTGGCCCGCCTGGCACGAATCAAAACGCACGTCGATAACCAGTTTCTCACCGACTATCGTGCGGACGGACTGATCATCGCCACCCCCACAGGATCAACGGCATATTCCCTGGCCGCCGGTGGCCCCATCATTCATCCGTCCGTGCCGGGAATCCTCATTACCCCCATCTGTCCATTCACCTTGACCAACCGCCCTTTGATGGTGCCCGAATCTGTCGCCATCACCATCCAGTTGGCAGAGGAGGCCTCGGATGTCATGCTGACCTGCGACGGCCAGGTGGGCTTTAAAATTGACGAACGCGACACCATCATCATCCGCCAGAGCTCCTGTCCGGTGCAGATGATCACCCTGCCTGACCAGAACTATTTCGATGTGCTCAAAGCCAAGTTGCGATGGAGCGGCAGCAGGGTGTAGGGGACTGTCCGCATATCCTGCCCGTGGAGACAAAGCGGTGCCATGGCGAGTGTATCTGCGTTTTCACCGGCAAATACCCCGTTGACAGCCCTTTGAATATCGACTAAAAAAAAAGACATTCTCCAAAAAATTGGGGTTGATAAGCAGGTCAAAAGGCTGTTTGTTTTTTGTTAGGGATAAAAATTTTCCACAAACAATATGTTTACTTTGGGGGCAGCGGGGATAATCCTTACCCGCTTCTACTGATGTGAAAATCAACAACACATTTAACGAAAGGAGTCTGTATGCCGGAAGAAGCACCCGTCGGATGCGCCCGCCCAGCCGGAGGCCCGGTGGGAGAATCCGTCGAACAGAAAACTGAAGCGCAAAGCCAACCCGTAAAGGAGGAGATGCCAATGATTCACGTAGGAGAAAAAGCGCCCGATTTTGCTGCACCGGGCTATCACCAGGGTAAATTTATCAACATGAAACTGTCCGACTACCTGGGAAAATGGACGCTGCTTTGCTTTTATCCGGGTGACTTCACCTTTGTCTGAGCCACCGAACTTTCTGCGGTCGCAGAAAAATATGCCGAGTTCCAGAAGCTGGGTGTCCAGGTCCTATCGATGAGTATCGACAGCATGTTCGTCCACAAGGTGTGGGATAACCAGGAATTGTCCAAGATGGGGGGCGGTGGAATCCCCTTTCCCATGCTCTCCGATACAGGCGGCAAGATCGGTCATTTGTACGGGGTTTTCAACGAAGCCGCCGGCGTGGAAAACCGCGGTCGCTTCATCATAGATCCCGATGGCGTCATCCAGGGCTATGAAGTTCTGACGCCTCCGGTGGGCCGCAATGTCATGGAGACCCTGCGTCAGCTTCAGGCATTCCAACTGGTCCGGGAGACCGAAGGCGGGGAAGCCACGCCGTCCGGCTGGATGCCCGGCAAAAAGACCCTCAAACCAGGTCCGGACCTGGTGGGCAATGTATGGAAGGAATGGAAGACGGATATGGCCTTCGATTAGTTTGTGCTGTGATACTGCTGCAAACGGGGGCGGACCGTTTCTCGGTTTGCCCCTTTCCTCATTGATGAGCGTCTCACAAAGGAGAACGGTATGTATTTCAGTCAAATTTCCGTTGCCGGCCTGGGCTGCCAGTCCTATGTCATCGGGTGTCCCCGGGCAAAGGCCATGGTGGTGGTGGATCCCAAACGGGATATCCAGGATTACCTGGAAATCTCCCGAGAAGAGGGCATGCAAATCACCCATGTTTTCAACACCCATGTGCACGCCGACCATGTGAGTGGGGACCAGGAATTGCGTCTGGCAACAGGGGCGGATATCTATATCCATGAAAGTGCACCGGTCGAGTATAAACACAAAAGCGTCAAAGAGGGAGATGTGTTTGAGATCGGAGCGGCCAAGATTCAGGTGCTACATACCCCCGGGCATACTCCCAATTCCATCTCCTTGCTGTTGACGGATAAAATGCGTTCCGAGGAGCCCCAGATGCTGCTGACCGGTGATCTTCTTTTCGTCGGCGATATTGGCCGCCCGGACCTTCCGGGAGCCGAGATTCTCGACGAACAGGTGGAGAACCTGTACAAGAGCCTCTATGAAAAGCTGGCCGATTACCCAGACCACCTGGAGATTTTTCCGGCCCACGGAGAAGGCTCCCTGTGCGGCAGGGGCATGAGCGCCAAAAAGAGTTCGACCCTCGGTTACGAGCGCCGGGCCAATCCCATGCTGGGTTTTCCGAACTTCGAAGCCTTCAAAGCCGAGGTCATGTCCGTTTTTCCCGTGCGCCCCAAGAGTTTTTCCCATATCATTCAGACCAATCTGAAAGGCGCGGCCACCATGGATGCCTGTCCCATGGACAAAAGCCTCACGCCCCAACAATTCGAGGAGATGATGGCCGACGGCGCCGTGATCCTTGATGTACGCGACTCGGCGGCCTTTGGCGGCTTCCATATTCCCGGCAGCATCAACATCGGCTTTGAGAAGCAGTTGGCCAACTGGGTCGGCATGGTGGTGGATCCCAATGCAGAAATCATCCTGGTCGTGGATGACCGCAAAGATTACGACCGCATGGTTACCGAACTGCACCGCATCGGCTATGATCTGATTTTTGGGTATCTGTCCGGGGGCATCATGGCCTGGCTGATGAGTGGAAGGGCGGTGGTGCAGTTGGAACAGACCTCTCCCCAGCAACTGAATGACAAATTGGAAAAGAGCGGTATCCGCATCGTGGATGTGCGCACACCGGCAGAGTGGGAAAGCGGCCGAATCAAGTCGGCAGAGCACCTTCCCTTGTCAGATATCCTCGACAACCACCTTCCCAAGGCAAAAAAAGACGAAGCGATCGTGCTGCAATGCGGCAGCGGCTATCGTTCCAACATCGCTGCCAGTATCATGAAGCAGGCGGGATATACCAATGTCAAATCTTTGGCCGGCGGTCTTTTCGCTTGGTCTAATGCGGGTTTTCCGGTGGTTTCTTCTTGACCGAACCATTACATCATTTTTAAAAAAGCCGCACCGGGAGTTATCGCCCGGAGCGGCTTTTTTTGGGAATAATGCCAGGCGCCTTTAATCCCATGGGCATAAAAAATGGAAAAATTATTGGCGAAATACGATGAGTCGTTACGAAGAAAATTCAAAATTGTCTTTTCATAACAGATTGAAACCAATAAGGTATAAAGGATGAAGATACTACGTTACCCGTCCACGGCAGCGGAAAAACGGGTCACGACCATTGTGAGCCGGGAAATCGATTTCCGCAAGGCCGATGTTACGGCCGTCAACAGGATCTTAAACGATGTCAAGCGCAACGGCGACCAGGCCGTGATCGAATACAGCCGGCAGTTCGATGCACCCGGCATGGGAATCGACGACCTGGCGGTCTCGTCGGAAGAGATGGCCGCGGCCGGAAAGCAGGTGGCGCGGCCCTTCATGCGGGCGCTGAACCGCGCGGCGAAGCAGATCGAAAGCTTTCACCGCCAGCAGATGCCCAGGTCCTGGATCGACACCCGTCGTAGCGGCACCCTGCTTGGACAGATGGTCCACCCCGTTGACGCCGCCGGTGTCTACGTGCCCGGAGGCAAGGGCGGAAGCACGCCCTTGGTTTCGTCGGTACTCATGGGGGCCATCCCGGCAAAGATTGCCGGAGTGCCCAGGATCGTCATGGCCACTCCGCCCATGCCCGATGGAAGCGTGGCGCCCCATCTTCTCGTGGCTGCCAAAAAAGCCGGTGTGGATACGGTATACAAGGTCGGCAGCGCCTGGGCCATCGGTGCCCTGGCCTACGGAACGCAAACCATTGCTGCGGTCGATGTGGTTGTGGGGCCGGGAAATATTTTCGTGACCCTGGCCAAAAAAATCGTTTCTGGCACCGTGGGCATTGATATGATCGCCGGTCCCAGCGAAATTCTGATCATTGCCGACGATACCGCCAACCCGGATTTCATCGCTGCCGATCTTCTCAGCCAGGCGGAGCACGATATCCTGGCATCGGCCATTTTGGTAACCGATTCCATGGACTTGGCAAGGTCAGTCCTGGCCGCTGTTAAGGTCCAGATGGAGGGCCTGGCTCGTGTCGATATTGCCCGGCAGAGTATAGACGCCTTTGGCAGTATTCTGGTCGTGGAGACTTTAGATGCAGCCGTGGATCTGGCAAACCACATCGCCCCCGAACATCTGGAACTCCAGGTGGCCTCCCCCATGGAGATGGCCCCGCGGATTCGCAATGCCGGCGCCATTTTTCTGGGGCACTACACGCCCGAGCCCGTAGGCGACTACATGGCCGGACCCAACCATGTGCTGCCCACCGCCGGTACGGCGCGTTTCTCCTCAGCCCTTTCGGTTGAGAATTTTGTCAAGAAATCCAGCTTGATCCAATACTCTCCGACCGCCTTCAAAACAGAGGCACGTGATATCATGCAACTGGCTGATGTGGAGGGGTTGGGCGCCCATGCGCGATCCATCGAGATCCGGTTGTCATCCGGATGAATCCCGGATATATTGTAATTGTCTGAAACAAAAGGGCTAAGTGTTAACGACCAAAAGCCAAGCACTTATTTCAGGGATAAGAAAGGTGGTGTTCCGGCGGGGCTGTGAGCGGAATACCACCTTTTAAAATTGGTGGGGATCGGGACTATATGGCGTCTCTGAGTTTCTTTCCCGGTTTGAACTTGACGACGTTGGCGGCTTTGATTTTGATGACTTCGCCGGTCTGGGGATTGCGTCCCTTGCGGGCTTTGCGGCGCACCTTCATGAAGGTTCCGAAACCGACCAGGGTCACTTTGCCGTCTTTTTTCTTCAGGGCTTTGGCGACGTTGGTGGTGAATGAGTCAAGGGCTGCCGCAGCGGCCACTTTGGTGATGCCTGCGTCGGCCGCCATTTTTTCAACCAATTCAGCTTTTGTCATCTTTTCCTCCTTTAATAAGGGTAAACGTATAACCTAAGGCGGGAAACCCGCAACCCATGTACCCCACCCCATTTTCTTGTTTTTTTTGACAGAAACCGAGGTGTAAGGCACTAATGATTCATCTTGAGCTTAGGCTTTGGCATTACAGCAATTTTGAACACCTGTCAACAGCGAATGCCCATGAAATAAGGGGTTGAGGGATGGGGACCAAGCTCAATGCTTGAAACTACGCTGTCCGGTGTATACCATGGCTACGCCGGCTTCATTGCAGGCCTCAATGGACTGGTGGTCATTGTTCGATCCGCCCGGTTGTACCACGGCCGAAATGCCTTCACGAATGCCCACATCCACACCGTCCCGGAAAGGGAAGAAGGCGTCACTGACCATGCTTGCACCGATCAGGCCGCCTTTCTCTGCGGCCACACGGGTATCGATCTCGGCCTTGCGCTCCGGGTCACTCAGATCGTTGTAAGGCGTCTGCCAGGCCTCGAAGCTGTAACGGTCCGCCAGTTTGCGATAGGCCTTGTCCCGGGCGATTTCGGCCACACCCACGCGATCCTGCTCGCCAGTCCCGATCCCTACGGTGACCAGGTCCCTGACATACAGCACCGAGTTGGATGTTACTCCCGATTCAACCAGCCAGCCGAAAAGCAGATCCTCGTATTCGGCATCCGTTGGCATGCGCCGGGTCTCGTAGACCTTGCCATTGACTTCACAACGCGCCGGGCTGAAATCGTCGCGGGTGCGTGCCTTGGGCACAAAGGACCATTGGGCGATGATGCCTCCGTCGATGAGGGTTTTGAATTCCACGCAGCGCTGTCCGACGAACGATTGCAGCCGGTCGATGTTGCCGATGCGGATGACCCGCAGGTTCTTTTTGCGGGAGAAGATCTCCATGACGCCCGGCTCGAATTCGGGCGCCACGACCACCTCGGCATACTGGTTGCAGACAGCTTCTGCGCAGACCTTGTCCACGCTTCGGTTCAAGGCAATACAGCCGCCGAAGGCCGCGACCCGATCAGCGAGATTGGCTTTGACGTAGGCCTTTTCCAAAGTGTCGGCCTGAGCCACACCGCAGGGGTTGTTGTGCTTGACGATAACGGCCGTGGGACGGTCCGTTAAGTACCGCAGGATGTTGAGAGCGTTGTCTGCATCGGTCAGATTGGTCTTGCCGGGATGCTTGCCGGACTGGAGCAGTTCGATATCCGATGCCAGGTGTTGTCCGGGCTGAATGGTTTGGGTCTCTCCCAGTATCAGGTTGCCGTTTTCCAGCCGATACAGGGCCGCTTCCTGGCCGGGGTTTTCGCCGTAGCGCAGCCCCTTTTGAACGTTGTCGATGGTCCAGGTCACCTTCTCGTAGAACAAGGTTTGGCGTTGGTCCTTATCGACGAAGCTGATCTCCATGTTGGGTGGAAACGGGTCATCCATGATGGTGCGGTACATTTTTTTCAGATCATCGGGCATTCGAATACCTCGTGTTGGATTTGGGGTTGTATGGTTCGGGGTTTATAACGAATAGGCTTTACTGACCGCATCGATGGCCGTCTCGGCCAGATAGCCGGCGATGGCAGTATCGTAAGCGGCGGTATGGGCAAAGGCCTTTTGGGCCAGCCGGTAGCGCAGTGCCAGGGATATGCTGCCGCCATCGGTTTTCAGTTCGTCGGCGATGGCCGCGTAATCGGTTGGGTCGACCACCGAGGCCACCCGGATGAAGTTTTTGGCCGAGGCCCGGATCATGCATGGCCCACCGATGTCGATGTTTCCCCGGGCCTGTTCCGGCGTTACATCGGCCTTGGCCACGGTTTCCTGGAACGGATACAGATTGACCACGACCATGTCGATGGGAACGGCGCCGGTACGCTGTAGATCGGCCTGATGGGCGTCATTATAAGTCTCCGTGAGCAGTCCCAGGTAAATTTTGAAGTCCAGGGTTTTAACCAATCCACCTTGGGTTTCGGGCTGGCCGGTGTAGTCGGACACCTGGGTCAGGCAGCCAGCGGCCCGATCACCGAGAATCTCCTTGAGCCGGGCAAAGGTGCCGCCGGTGGAAAAAAATTTGATCTGTGGATGGATCGCCAGCAGACGGGGAACGAACTCCTGCAGGCCGCTTTTGTCGGATACGCTGATCAATACATGGTTAATCTGAATTTTATCGTCGATTTTCTCTACCTTGTTCAGTATCATGGACGCATTCCTCCAATTCATTACTTGACTTCGTTATTTTTTGCCGTCGATTTCTTCTATGAACCGATCGAAGAACGCAACCATGAAGCGGTGGCGCTCGTGTGCCAATCGCCTGCCGGTTCGGGTAAGGATGCGATTTTTGATCTTGGAAAGTTTGACGATATATTCGCGATAGCCCGTGTCGTTGACCGAATAGGCTGATGCCTGGATTACATCCACTTCCGGGCTGTGCAGCCGCGCTCCCAGTTCGCCGGCAAAAAGGAACGCCCGGGCGACGCCCACGGCGCCGATGGCATCCAGTTTGTCCGCATCGAACAGCACCCTGGCCTCCTGGGTCTGCGGCGATTCGCCCCGGCGGAAGCGGTGGGCCGCAATGCAGTGTACGATGTTTTCGAGACGATCGGCATCCAGCGGATAATCTTTCAGGATCTCGTGGGCCATGGCAGCCCCCTGTTGAGCGTGGCAGATCTTTCCATGGGTGCGATCCTGGTGTACGCGGCCGATGTCGTGCAGGTAAGCCGCGGCCCGGACCACCAGGACGTCGGCGCCCTCGGCCTCCCCGATGCGGCAGCACAGCCGGTGGACCCGCTGGGTATGGTCCCAGTCGTGGCTGCCTCTGGCGTTCAAAAAATGCCGGTATGCCTGATCGCGGATATTGTCCAGCAGTTCCATCCCCGATTCGGTGTCGGCGTCATGACAGGTTGGCCGGTTCATTCGATGGACATGACGCCTTCCCACCGCTGGTAATCGGTCTTGGTGGGCAATCCCCTGGATACAAGCAGAGATACGATCTCCGGGGCATTGAACCGGAGGTAGGGGTTAACGGCCAGTTCGTCTTTCAGGGTCGAGACCACATGGCCGGGATCGTATTTGCGGGCATAGGCATCGATGGCGGCGTTGTCGGGTGTCAGGTGTCGTGCGAAGGCCAGGGATTCGTTTACATAGTCGTGCCCGGCATAAATCCGGGTTGTCTCGGGATAGGCCATCAACAGACAGATGGATTTGTAAAACGATTTCAGATCACCTGAAAAACAATTGCCTAACGTTCCATTGAACAGCGTGTCCCCGGTGACCAGCCATCCGTCACCGGCGAAGGTGACCGAATCGGTGGTGTGTCCCGGCGTCAGGCGAACGGTAAGCGTTTCTCCGTTCAGATCCAGTTGCCGGCCGTCGGTAAACCGGTGGTGGTCCAGATGGCGGGCACCGGTGGCTTCGGCCAGTTGCCGGGTGCCGGTGGTATGGTCGCCATGGCCGTGGGTGTTGGTGACGTACATCAGGGTCAGGCCTTCGGTCTCCAGAAATGCCAGGATTTTTTCGGGATGACCACCGTCGATGGCCATGGCCTGACCACCGGTGAATACCAGATATCCCAGATTGTCCCGGTTGTAAAAAAACTGCTTGATTTTCAATGTGTGCTCGCTTTTGGGGAGGTGATTTCCACTTAGATATCGATATATTAAACTGATTGACGAGGCAACCCCAAAAATGCCTGCCGGCGCCAGCGATTGGATATAGGCCTTCTCGCCACGGAATCGATTTTATTTGAATTTTGACACTCCACTTTACACCACTTGATTGATGTTTTCTCTATTCTGTGCTTAACTTTCAAAAATTATTAATAAAATTCCGATAATCGATTGAGTTTTTTTTCTTGACACATCACCAAAATTGTTCTTTTATTCTGAAAAAGTGGATTAAAGTGGATAAAATGGGTGTCAAATGTTTCGTGGCAGTTCCTTTCATACCATTGATTCGAAAGGGCGCATCATTGTGCCCGCGCGTTTTCGTGATGTGATCAAAGCCGGTGGCAATGATCGTATCATGATCACCCGTATGGACAGGTGCCTTTTTGCCTACACCCATGAAGAATGGAGCAAGCTGGAACAGAAAATACTTCAATTGCCCGAAAAAAGCGAGGCCATGCGCCGGTTTCAGCGTGTTTTTATTGGTGCGGCCCATGACTGCCGCTGCGATAACCAGGGGCGTGTGCTGATTCCGCCGTTTTTGAAGCAGTATTCGGAGCTGGAAAAAGACATTGTGCTGGTGGGCGTGCTGGATCGCTTCGAGATCTGGTCACGGGAAAATTGGGACCATGAAAATGGGCTGATGGAGAAAGACATGGGCGACGACCAGGTCAGGCACGAAATCGCCCAGTTGGGACTCTGACCCGTGGTTGAATACCATGTCACGGCCATGCGCACCGAGGCGGTGGACATGCTGGCTTGCCGTCCGGGTCAGACCGTCGTGGATGGGACCTTAGGGGGTTGTGGTCACGCCCGACTCATCCATGGACGCATTACCCCGGGCGGTGTTTTGATCGGTATCGATCAGGATCAGGATGCCATTGACCACGCTCATCGGGTTTTTCCCGAACAAGGGGCCGCGGTTCATGTTGTCCACGGAAATTTCGTGGATCTGTCACAATTTCTTTCACAATTGGGTATCGACGCAGTGGATGGGATTCTTGTCGACATCGGACTCTCCCAGCATCAAATCGAGGCCAGTGGGCGCGGATTCAGTTTCAGCCGGGATGAGCCTTTGGATATGCGCATGGACGTACGTCGTGAGTTGACCGCTGCCGATTTGATCGCCGATCTGAGCGAAAAAGATATGGCCCGTCTGTTCAGCCGGTACGGCGAAGAGCGGTGGGCCGCAAGAATTGCCCGCTACCTGGTCGAACAGAGGCGGATGCGGGCGATTACCACCAGCGGACAACTGGCCGGCATGGTGGCCCGGGCGGTTCCGGCGGCGGCCCGGCACAAACAGGCCATTCATCCGGCTACCCGTGTATTCATGGCCCTGCGCATTGCCGTAAACAAAGAGCTGGACGTGTTGGACCGCTTTTTACCCACAGCCGTCGATCACCTTAAACCGGGTGGGCGCCTGTGTGTTCTGAGTTTCCATTCCTTAGAGGACCGGATCGTCAAGCATCGGTTTCGCGAAATGCATGATCCATGCACTTGTCCGCCGGCGTTTCCGCATTGCGTCTGCGGGCGTAAGCCGATGGTGCGGTTGCTCACCCGTAAGGTGGTGCGGCCGTCGTCGGCGGAGGTAAATGACAACCCGATGGCCCGCAGTACACGCCTGAGGGCCGTGGAGAAACTGTGATGGGCCGTCAGGCGAAACCGCCAGCACGGAAGGCCAAGAGCCGGGCACAGATGCCTGACAGCACCAGCAACCGCAAGGTGCGAAAACCGAGCAAAGCGGTGACCGGCTTGTGGATCGCTTTGATGCTGCTTTTTTTTGTCGAAGGGCTCTTTTATACCTGGTGCCGGATTCAGTGCCTGACTGTCGGCTACGGCATCGACGACGAAATCAGTCGGTATCGTACCCTGATTACGGCACGTAACAACCTGAGGATAGAACTGGCACGGCTCAAGGCCCCGGCCCGGATCGAGGCCATTGCCCGGACCAGACTGGGGATGGTCATGCCGGATTCCCAACAGACGGTGGTTTTACGATGACCGCAGCTTCCATTAAACGTTCACGCCTGAGGGCCGGTATTGTCGGCGCCTGCTTTTTCCTGGCGCTGGCAGCCATCGCCGTCCAGGCCGTGAGGCTGCACGTTTTCAAGGGTGCCTGGCTCTCCGAGCGGGCTGCCCGGGAATACGAACGGGCCATGGTGCTGCAGGGCAAACGCGGCGCCATCGTCGACCGCAACGGCAGTCCCCTGGCTGTCAGCATCGACAGTCCGTCCATTGTCGTCTACCCGCGGCGGATTGCCGATCGTGACCAGGCGGCCAACCAATTGGCCGGTGTTTTGAAACAATCGCGGCAGGCGGTTTACAACAAGCTGTCGCCCAGGCGGTCTTTCGCATGGCTCAAGCGTCAGGCCACGCCCAGACAGGCAGACGCCGTACGGAATTTGGAAATTGAGGGCGTAGATTTCATTACCGAGCACAGCCGTTTTTATCCCGGAAGATCCCTGGCCGCCCAGCTGCTGGGTTTCTCGGGCATCGACGGCCAGGGCCTGGAGGGCTTGGAGTTTTATTTCAATAAAAGCCTCAAGGGCCGCGAGCAGGAGATCACCGTGCTCCGGGACGCCCTGGGGCGCCGATTCGAAGGGGCCGGCGTGACGGATAACCTGGCGGCAGGCAATAACGTGGTCCTGACCATCGATCGGACCATCCAGCATATTGCCCGGAAGGCATTGGAGGAATCGGTGACCGGCTTCGGGGCCGAATCGGGCATGGCGCTGGTCATGGCGCCCTCCACGGGAGAGGTGCTGGCCCTGGCCCATTATCCGTTTTTCAATCCCAACCGGTATACGGCTTTTGGTCGAGAACGATGGCGCAATCGGGCCATTACCGATCCGTTCGAACCCGGATCGACCATGAAGATGTTCAGTGCGGCGGCGGCCATCGACAGCGGCATCTGCTCACCGGCAACCATCTTTTATTGTGAAAACGGGGAGTACCGTATCGGCAAAAATGTGGTCCACGACACCAAATCCCACGGATGGCTGTCGTTGCAGCAGATTGTCAAATTTTCCAGTAACATCGGGTCAGTGAAAGTGGCTGAAAAACTGGGTCCCCGGAAGTTGCACGCCTATCTGCAGGACTTTGGTTTCGGCCGGCGAACGGGCATCGCCTGTCCCGGTGAAACCGCCGGCAGTTTGAGTGCATTTGCCACCTGGTCGGCCATTGATACCGGCTCCATCTCTTTTGGTCAGGGCCTTGCCGTGTCGGCCATCCAACTGATCAGCGCGGCGGCGGCCATCGCCAATGACGGCCTGCTCATGAAACCCATGCTGGTACGCGAAATCACCGATCGCAACGGGCAAACAGTCAAACGCTTTCCTCCGCAAACGGTGCGGCGGGTGGTGTCGCCCCAGACCGCTGCCACCGTTCGGCGTATCCTTAAAACCGTGATTACCGAAGGGGGCACCGGTGTCAATGCCGCCCTGGAAGGCTACAGTGTGTGCGGTAAGACCGGCACTGCCCAGAAGATCGATAAAAGCGGTACCTATTCGAAAGAACGCTATCTATCTTCCTTTCTGGGGTTCGCGCCGGCCGATCATCCGGAATTGGCGATTCTGGTCATCGTGGACGAACCCAAAACCCAAACCTACGGCGGGATCGTAGCAGCACCGGCCTTTCGCCGGATTGCACTGGAGACCCTGGGTTACCTCAACATTCCACCGGGACCCGATGCGGACCGCCTTCAGGTGTCCCGGGGCAACAGGGCCAACGGATGAAATTGTCGACGCTCATAGCGACAATTGATGTAGAAGAGACCAGCGGTGTGGATCCCAATGCCGACCCCGAGGTGACCAACGTCTGCTATGACTCGCGTAAGGTCGGTCCCGGGGCGGTGTTCGTGGCCATTACGGGATTTGCCACCGACGGACATCGTTTCATCGACGATGCGATGGCAAAAGGTGCCGTGGCCGTGGTCTGCGAGAAACCGGTGGCGGCGGACCGGCCTGTTTTTCGGGTCGGCAATACGCGGGCGGCCCTGGCCCGGCTGGCGGTTTGCCTCTATGGTTATCCGACCGGGGTGCTGACCCTGGTCGGGGTGACGGGGACCAACGGAAAAACCACCGTCACCTATCTGCTGGAGCAGATATTGATTGAAGCCGGGCTGCTTCCCGGCGTTGTCGGGACCATCAATTACCGTTATGCCGGCACTGAAGCCGACAATCCGGTGACAACACCGGAGTCCTCGGATTTGCAGGCCATCTTGCGCCGCATGGCCGACGCCGGCGTCAGCCATGTGGTCATTGAAGTCTCTTCCCATGCGCTGGACCTGCATCGTGTGGACGGTTGCCGCTTCGACGTGGCCGTGTTTACCAACCTGACCCAGGACCACCTGGATCACCATGGAGATATGCAGCACTATTGGGCCTGCAAAAAGAGGCTGTTCAGCGACTATCTGAAACCATCGGACGAGGCGCATCGGGTCAGGGCGGTGGCCAACGTGGATGACCCCAAGGGTCGTGAACTGGCCGATGAGCTGGGAACAGCGGTCCATCAAGTGTCCGTCCGTGGCCATGGTGACATCACCGCGCAGGTTATTGAAAGCAATCTGGCCGGTATCCGCGGCAGCATCCTCCTTACCGGAGATGGCGAAATACCCTTTAGTTCATCTTTGGTGGGTGGCTTTAACCTGGAGAATATCCTCAATGCCTCGGCAGCGGCCATGGCGCTGGGGGTGCCGCCGACGGCCATCGCTGCCGGTATTTCAGGGGATGTGTGCGTCCCCGGTCGTTTGGAACGGATTTCCCAGCCGGGTGGACCGGCGGTTTTCGTGGATTACGCCCACACGCCCGATGCCCTGGAAAACGTCACGACCACGCTGCGTGAATTGACTCCGGGACGATTGATCACCGTTTTCGGCTGCGGCGGAGATCGCGATGGCACCAAGCGCCCCCTGATGGGCCGCATCGCTGCAGAATTCAGCGACCTTTGTGTAATTACGTCGGACAATCCACGCAGCGAAGATCCCCTGGCGATCATCGCCCAGGTGGAAGTCGGGGTCTGCCAGGTGAGCACACAGAAACTCGCCGCTGCGGATATAGACAGAACATGGCCGTCAGGCGCCTATCTGGTCGAACCAGACCGGCAAGCGGCCATCGGGGCAGCCATTGGGGCGGCAGGCGATGCGGATGCCGTGTTGATCGCCGGCAAAGGGCACGAACCCTATCAAATTTTGGCAAATGGAACCATCCATTTCGATGACCGTGAAGTGGCCCGTAAGATCCTGGCCACGATGGATCAACAGGGAACATGAAACCGTGACCCCCTACGATTGGACCCTTGAACAGGTGCTGGATGCCACCGGCGGGACGCTGATTACCGGGACCGACCGGGAGCATTTTGACGGCATCGGCATCGATTCGCGTACCATTGAAGCGGCCTGGTTGTTTGTGGCCATCGTGGGAGAATCCCATGATGCTCATGATTTCGTCGGCGAGGTGATCGACCGGGGCGCCGGAGGGATCGTGGCGGAACATGCCCGGCTGGACCGGCTGCCCATGGAACGGATCAAAAAGGATCGGGTTGCCCTGGTCGCCGTTGCCAATACCACCGAGGCCCTGGGCGGCCTGGCCCGGTTCAACCGGCGGCGCGCGCCTTTGACGGTGGTCGCCGTGACCGGTTCCAACGGCAAGACATCCACGCGGCGTCTCATGGCCCATGTGATGGCCGCCGATTCCGAGACATTGTCCACCCGGGGCAATCTGAACAACCATATCGGCCTGCCCCTGACCCTGTTGCGGCTGGCACCGTATCAGCGGACCGCGGTGGTCGAACTGGGCATGAACCATGCGGGAGAGATCACCCGGTTGGGACGCATCTGCGAACCGGATGTGGGGGTGATTACCAATGTGGGACCCGCCCACCTGGAAGGGCTGGGCAGCATGGATAACGTGGCCCATGCCAAAGGGGAGCTGCTGCATACTCTGCGACCCGGTGGAACGGCGGTTCTCAATGCCGACGACGATCGTGTGACCGTCCTGGCCGAGGGCCTGGACTGCCGGGTGATCTATTTCGGGAAAACCAAAAGGGCGCAGGTTCGCGCCGAACACATCCGCTTGGGCGATGCGGGTATGGCTTTCGATCTGATTACGCCAGTGGGATGCTCTCCCATCATGCTGGCCACGCCGGCACGGGTCATGGTGTTCAATGCCCTGGCCGCCGCTGCGGCAGGGGTGGCCCTGGGGGTTTCCGTGGATCGGATCAAGGCCGGCCTGGAGGCTTTCACCCCTTCTGCCGGACGCATGGGAATGGGTCAACCGGGCCGCGGCCTGCGGGTCATGGACGATACATACAATGCCAATCCGGCGTCCATGGCCGCCGCCATCGACACCCTGGCGGCCATGCGCGGCGAAGGCCGCAGGCTGGCCGTATTGGGGGATATGCTGGAACTGGGCTCCGAGTCGGAAAGGCTGCACCGGGAGGTGGGTGCGATGGTGGGCCGTTCCGGTATCGACCGCCTGTATGCAACCGGCCGATTCGCTGCCCACGTGGTCCAGGGGGCCATGGAAGCGGGCATGCCGGCGACTGCCATCGTCAGAGGTCCCAAAGAAGAACTGACGGACCGGCTCAGCCGGGAGATAGCTGACGGCGACGCGATTCTTGTGAAAGGATCCCGCGGTATGGCCATGGAGACAGTGGTGGCCGAGATCGAGCAGTGGGCGGGGGAAGGATAACAGGTGCTCTACCACCTATTATATCCGCTGCACACCAGTTTTGCAGCCTTCAACGTGTTCCGGTACATCACCTTCCGGACCATATACGCCAGCCTGACGGCGTTTCTGATCTGTTTTCTGCTGGGGCCCTGGGTGATCCGGCGGCTGTCGGCCATGCAGGTGGGACAATATATCCGCGAGGACGGACCCAAGGGACATCAGAAAAAGGCCGGGACGCCCACCATGGGGGGCGTGCTGATCATTTTTGCGGTCCTCGGATCGACTTTTTTTTGGGCCGACCTGAGCAATCGCTTTGTTTGGATCGCCATGCTGGCGACGTTGGGATTCGGCGCCATCGGTTTCGTGGACGATTATCTGATGCAGGTCAAAAAACGCAGCCTGGGACTGACCGCTCATCAGAAATTGGGCTTGCAGGTGACGCTGGCCCTGCTGGTAGGGCTGCTGGCCATGATGGTGCCCGAGTTTTCCACCAAGCTCAGTGTGCCGTTTTTCAAGCGCTGGACCCCTGATCCTGGGTGGGGATACGTTCCCTTTGCCGCCCTGGTGATCGTGGGGGCATCCAACGCCGTAAATTTGACTGACGGGCTGGATGGGCTGGCCATCGGTCCGGTGATCATCGCGGCGGTCACCTATATGATTTTCGCCTATGTGGCCGGCCATGCGCGTATCGCCGAGTACCTGCAGATAGCGCCGGTCTCGGGCTGCGGTGAAATCACCGTTTACTGCGGTGCCCTGGCAGGGGCCGGTTTGGGATTTTTGTGGTTCAACGCCTATCCGGCCCAGGTGTTCATGGGGGACGTAGGCTCTCTTTCCATGGGCGCTTCGCTGGGCACGGTGGCCGTGATCACCAAACAGGAGATGCTGCTGGTGCTGGTGGGCGGTCTCTTCGTGATTGAGGCCCTCTCTGTGATTTTTCAGGTGGGCTTTTTCAAGATGACCAAAGGGCGGCGGATATTCCGCATGGCTCCCATTCACCATCACTTCGAACTCAAGGGGTGGCCGGAGCCCAAGGTTATCGTACGTTTTTGGATTATCGCCATCGCCTTGGCATTGATTTCCATGAGTACGTTGAAGTTGAGGTGAGGCTTGGGCAATTTGGATCTTCGGCATAAACGTGTCCTTGTGGTTGGCCTGGGGCGTTCCGGTGTGGCCGCGACCCATTTTTTGACTCGCTGTGGGGCGCGGGTGACGGTCACCGACCGTGCACCGGCCGAGTCACTGACCGAATCCATAAAAGCCCTTGAAGGATGCGAATTCCGGCTGAAATGCGGCGGTCACGATGCCGACGATTTCGAGAGGGCCGATTGTGTGGTGCTCAGCCCCGGTGTCCCCCATACCCTGCCGATGCTGGAGCCGGCGTGGGCGGGTGGTACGCCGGTGATCGGTGAAATGGAACTGGCGGCCATGTATGTGGACGAACCGATGATTGCCGTGACCGGTACCAACGGAAAAACCACAACCACGGAACTGGTGGGCGGCATGCTCAGGTGCAGCGGGAAAAAGGTCTTTGTCGGTGGTAACATCGGTGCGCCGTTGACCGGATATGTAAACAATGAACGGGACCGGGCCGATGTGGTGGTCGTCGAGACCAGCAGTTTCCAACTGGATACCACCATCGATTTCAGGCCTGATACAGGGGTGTTGCTCAACATCAGCGACGACCACCTGGACCGTTATACCTCGGTGGATGCCTATGCGGAATCCAAATGGCGCTTGTTTAAGAACCAGCAGATGAGTGATTCGGCGGTACTCAATGCGATGGATAAAACCATCGCGAAAATGCTTCCCACGCACCCTTTGGCGGCACGGCGATTGATCTTTTCCGATCAATCGGTGATCGATGGGGCCTGCATCTCGAAAGAGTGCATCCGGGTTTTCGAGTTCGGCCGGCAGGTGGCCACTTATTCCCTGGCCGGCAGCCGGCTGATCGGGGGGCACAACCGGGAAAATATCGCCGCTGCCTGCCTGGCGGCCAGGGCACATGGTGCCACGGACGAAGGCATCCAGAAGGCGATCGATTCCTATCAGGGGCTGCCCCATCGTCTGGAACCGGTGGCCACGGTGGGCGGGGTTACCTTTGTCAATGATTCCAAGGCAACCAACGTGGATGCCGTTAAACGTGCCCTGGAATGCTTTGATCAACGGATTGTACTGATCATGGGCGGGCAGAACAAAGACGGCAATTTTGACCAGTTAAAGGCGTTGGTGAACCGCCGGGTGAAGGTTCTGGTGGTGATGGGCGAGGCCCGGGACGAAATCGTTACCGCCCTGACCGGGGAGCCGGAGCAGGGCGTACGCGAGGTGGCTTCCATGCGGGAAGCCGTCGAAGCCGCATATGACGCCGCTACCGCCGGGGAGGTGGTCTTGCTGTCACCGGCGTGTGCCAGTTTCGACATGTTTGTCAATTACGCCCAGCGGGGCAGCCGCTTCAAAGATTGTGTGGAACGACTCGGATGAACACAAACACCAGACATAATGGGGTCCAGCCGGTGGTCTATGATTTGGGCCTGCTGGTTCCCGTGCTGCTGCTGGTGGGAATGGGAATCGTCATGGTGTACAGCGCCAGCTCGGCTCTGGCCCTGAAGAAGTACGGCAGTGATTACTACTTTCTGAAAAAGCAGGCAACCTTCTCGTTCATCGGTATGGTAGTGCTGGTGGTTTTCAGCTACATCCCTTTCAGGCTGTACCGCATTCTGACCTATCCGGCGCTGGTAACCGCCATGGCATTGTTGACGGCGGTTACCTTTTCCCAGTGGGGGGTAACCGCCGGAGGGTCCATGCGCTGGCTGCAGCTGGGACCGATCCGTTTTCAACCCTCGGAGCTGGCCCGTCTGGCCCTTGTGATCTATCTGGCCTACTCCATGAGCAAGAAAGAAGATCTGCTGCGGGATTTCTATGTCGGTTTTTTACCCCACATCATGGTACTGAGCTTGTTTGGCGGGCTGTTATTGCTTCAGCCGGACTTCGGCTCGGTGGTCATTTTTGCCCTGCTGACCTGGATCATGCTCTTTGTTGGCGGCTGCCGCATTACCCATCTTCTGTCGGTGATCCTGCTCCTGGCGCCCCTGGCCTGGCTGGCATTGACCCAGGCCGAGTATCGGGTCAAGCGGTTGATGAGTTTCATGAAACCCTGGGAATACGCTACCGGTGAAGGGTATCAGATCGTGCACTCTTTGATGGCTTTCGGAACGGGGGGCATTACCGGTACCGGCATCGGCAAGGGCTACCAGAAACTGTTTTATCTGCCCGAGCCACATACAGATTTTATTTTTTCCGTGGTGGGTGAAGAACTGGGGCTGATCGGCGTGATGGTGGTGATCGGTTTGTACGCCCTGGTGCTCATGCGGGGCATTCACATCGCCCGCCATACCCGGGACCGCTTCGGTTCGTTTCTGGCCATGGGTATTACGGTGACGCTGGGCTTGCAGGTGTGTATCAACATGGGCGTGGCCCTGGGCATGCTGCCCACCAAAGGACTAACCCTTCCTTTTCTCAGTTATGGGGGAACCAGCCTGTTGATCAACATGGCTGCGGTAGGAATCATGATGAATGTTGGAGCGTGCAATGTACGCAGTTGATCGGCATACCTTTGATCGACCACTGAGCGTGGTCGTTGCCGGCGGAGGAACCGGGGGCCATCTGTTTCCCGGGATTGCCCTGGCCGGTGAATTTATGCGGCGCCAGGCCAACAGTCGGATTCTTTTTGTGGGCGCCGGCCGTCCCATGGAACACGAGGCGCTGGCCCGTGCCGGATTCGCGTTGCGCACCATCGCCATTGAGGGCATCAAGGGACGCGGCCTGACGGCGAAACTCAAGGCGGTCATGAAAATACCGGGGGCTGTTTGGCGATCGGCCACGATTTTGACCGAGGCCGGGGCGGATCTGATGATCGGCATGGGCGGATACGCCGCCGGTCCCGTGGCCCTGGCTGCGCGACTCAAGGGGATACCGGTGGTTCTGTGCGAGCAGAACACCGTTCCAGGCATCACCAACCGCATACTGCTGCCGCTGGCAAAACGAATCTACATCAGCTTTGAAAACACGGTCGGCCGAATTGCCGCAAGCAAACGGCGGTTGACCGGCAACCCCGTACGTCAGCGGATCCGCGAGGCGTCTGAATGCCCGGTGCAGCCATCCGATGTTCTGACGGTTCTGGTCGTCGGCGGAAGCCAGGGCGCCCATGCCATTAACGAGGCCATGGTTGCGGCGTCAACCCGTGTAAAATACCCCATGCACATTATTCACCAGACCGGCAGTCAGGATTGCAATGCGGTGGCCCGGGCATACAAAGATGCCGGCATCACGGCCGAAGTGCAGGCATTTTTCCATGACATGGCCACACGTTACCAGCGGGCGGATCTGGTGATCTGCCGCGCCGGTGCCACCACCGTGGCCGAATTGACCGTGCTGGGCAAGCCGGCAATTTTGATTCCCTATCCTTTTGCCGCAGACAATCATCAGGAGCGCAATGCTGCCTCCATGGTGGATAACGGTGCGGCACAGATGATTCGGGAACGGGATTTGTCTGCCGGCGACCTGGCCCGACGCCTGGAAAAATTGATCCAGGCACCCCATGAATTGACTGCCATGGCAGCACGCTCCCGGATGCTGGGAAAACCCGGGGCGGCAGCGGTGATTGTTGATGATTGTTATGAACTTTTGGGCGAACCATGTACCTGAAAAAATACCATATCCATTTTGTCGGGATCGGCGGCATCGGCATGAGCGGCATTGCTGAACTATTGCTCAACCTGGGTTATCGGGTTTCCGGATCCGATCTCAAGGCCTCCGAGATCACCGCCAACCTGGAGCGCCTGGGCGGCCGCATCCACATGGGGCACCATGCCGACCAGATTGCCGGAGCCGACGTGGTGGTGGTTTCCTCGGCCATTGATACGATCAACCCGGAGGTGGCGGCGGCCAGACAAGCCGGCATACCGGTAATTCCGCGGGCCGAGATGCTGGCGGAGCTGATGCGGCTCAAATACAGTGTGGCCATTGCCGGCGCCCACGGTAAGACCTCGACCACCTCCCTGGTGGCCAACGTGCTGGCCGGCGGCGGGCTGGATCCCACCGTGGTGATCGGCGGAAAGCTCAGGAGCATCGGGCGCAATGCCGTGCTGGGACAAGGCGACTTCATCGTGGCCGAGGCAGACGAAAGCGACGGATCGTTCCTGAAATTTTCCCCGGCCATTGCCGTGGTTACCAACATCGACCGCGAACACATGGATTTTTACAAGGATCTGAATGCCATTAAAAAGGTGTTTCTCGATTTCATCGACCGTATTCCCTTTTATGGCCTTGCCGTGCTTTGTCTGGACAACGAGCCGCTCCAAGGTCTCATCCCCCGCATCGAAAAGCGGCTGACCACCTACGGGCGGACCAGTCAGGCAGATTACCAGGCCAGAGAAATACGCTTCGGCGATATGCACAGCCGATTCACGGTGGTTCATCGCGGGGAGGATCTGGGAGAATTCCAGTTGGCCATGCCGGGCATGCACAATGTTTACAACGCCCTGGCTGCCATTGCCGTGGGACGGGAACTGGACATTGGCCTTAACGCCATAAAAGCGGCATTGAAGGCCGCCGAAGGCGTCCAGCGACGCCTGGAAATCAAGGGTGAATCCGAGACCATCACCATCGTGGACGATTACGGTCACCATCCCACGGAGATCCAGGTGACCCTTGAGGCATTGAAGGCCAACTGGCCCGACCGGCGCAAGGTGGTGGCGTTCCAACCCCATCGATATTCCCGTACACGAGCCCTGCTGAAGGATTTCACGCGGGCGTTCAACAACAGCGACGAATTGGTGATCCTGCCCATTTATGCAGCCAGCGAATCCCCCATCGAGGGGATCAGCGGTGAGGCCCTGGCCGAGTGTATCCGGGCCCACGGGCACCGTCAGGTGACCTATCAGAAGAGCCTGGATACCTGTGCCCGGTATCTGGCGGCGACACTGGGACCCGGTGACCTGTTGCTCACCCTGGGTGCCGGCGATGTGTATCGGGTGGCGGAAATGGTACTGGAACAAATGGAAGAACACTTTAGATGAAATCTAACCGCAAAAACCGATTCAGGAAAAAACGCTCGATCAACCCGGGCGTATGGCGCCGGCGGGCCTTTTTCCTTGCCAAGGTGGCACTGGTCGTGACGATGTTGCTGACAACCAGCGGGGCCCTGATCCTGGCCCATGACTTTTTTACCCAAATGGACCATTTTCGGGTGCGGCACTTGAGCGTCAGCGGTCAGCAGCATTTGACCCGTCAGCAGATACTGGACATGGCCGGGGTGGATGCGCAGTCGAATCTTTTATCCGTGAATCTGACCGAAGCTCGTAAACGGCTGCTGGCCGATCCCTGGATCGCCGCTGCAACGGTTCGCCGGGAGATTCCCTCGGGCCTGCACATCCATATTCGGGAGGAGAGGCCCCTGGCCATCGTGACCCTGGATGAGGGTTCTGAGGTACTGATCAACGCGGCCGGTAAAGTCTTTGCCAAAGCGATAAATGTACGGGGACCGGTCCTGCCCAGCGTGCTGGGACTGGATGCGACGGATCTGCCGCTTTCAAGCGGGCCGGCCAGCCGGACTTTCAGCGCTGCTTTGGAATTGCTGAAGCTGGCCGGAGACAAGGATTGCCCGCTGTTCCGACTGGGCCTTGACCGTATTGTGATGGATCCCGATATCGGGGCCACCATACATACCCGCAAGGGCGGGCGAATCGTCAAACTGGGCTTCGGCCGCTATCGTGAAAAATGTGACGTCCTCGAACGGGTTATCGCCCGTCTCAAACGGGACGACCGCATGGCCCCCTATCGGGTCGTGGATTTGTTTGATCTGAACCGTATTGTGGTGTCGTTGCCGTCGGGCAAACCCGCCGGTCCGGATGCAGAGGAGGTGAATCGTGCAAGGAGCTAACGAAGGCAATATCGTCGTCGGTCTGGATATCGGGACGACCAAGATTTGTGCCGTGGTGGGTGAGGTCACAGGACCGGACATCAACATCATCGGAATCGGCACCCATCCGTCCATTGGCCTGCGCAAAGGGGTGGTGGTCAATATCGAATCCACGGTCGAATCGATTAAAAAGGCCGTGGAGGAAGCTGAACTGATGGCCGGTTGCGAAATTTCGTCCGTTTATGCCGGCATCGCCGGGGGACACATTACCGGTTTCAACAGTCGGGGCATCGTGGCCATCAAGGGACCCGAAATCACCCCCCTGGATGTGGAGCGGGTCATTGATGCCGCCCGGGCGGTTGCCATTCCAATGGATCGCGAGGTGATCCATGTTTTGCCCCAAGAGTACATCGTGGACGATCAGGTGGGCATTCAGAACCCGGTGGGCATGGCCGGGGTGCGCCTTGAAGCCAAGATCCACATCGTCACCGGGGCGGTCACGTCGGCCCATAACATCGTCAAGTGCGCCAACCGGGCGGGACTGGATGTGTGCGATATTGTACTGGAGAGCCTGGCATCGGGTGAAGCCGTGCTTACCGAAGAGGAGAAACAACTGGGTGCCGGGCTCATTGATCTGGGGGGCGGCACCAGCGATCTGGCGGTTTTCTCGGCCAGGAACATCAAGCATACCTTCGTCCTGGCGCTGGGCGGCGACAACCTGACCAAGGATATCGCCATCGGGGTAAGGGCGCCCATGAACGAGGCCGAGCAAATCAAACGCAAATTCGGTACCTGCGACGGCGATTCCATCAATCCTGATGAGACCATCGAAGTCCCCGGAATGGGCGGACGTCAGCCGCGCAAGCTTCCCCGGCAGATTCTGGGGGAAATTCTCGAACCGCGTATGGAGGAAATTTTTACCCTGCTGCAGCGGGAAATTTACAGGGCCGGTATGGAAAACATGATCGCTTCGGGCATCGTGTTGTGCGGCGGCACCTCACTGCTGGATGGAAACGCCGAGATCGCCGAGGCCATTTTCGGTGTGCCCACGCGATTGGGGCGGCCCCGGGGTATCGGCGGACTCACTGATGTGGTCAACAACCCCATGTATGCCACCGGCGTCGGGCTGGTGATCTATGGTGCTCAAAAGGAGCCGGAGAAAAAATTCCGCATCCGGGACAGGAATATCTTCAACACCCTGATCGCGCGGATGAAGAAGTGGTTCAAAGATGTGATTTAATGACAAAACAAATAGAAACCAAGGCGTACAGGCAAGCGCCTTTATGGGCAGCAAAAGAAAAGGGGGAGCAAATGAATGACATGTTTACGTATGTAGAGAATGAGAATTCCGCCAAAATCAAAGTGATTGGGGTCGGCGGTGCAGGTGGTAACGCGATCAACAACATGATCGCCAGCAACCTTCAGGGCGTCAAGTTTATTTCCGCCAACACGGATGCCCAGGCTCTGGACGTGTCCCAGGCTGAAACGCGGATTCAATTGGGAACCAAAATTACCGAAGGCCTGGGTGCCGGCGCCAATCCCCAGGTGGGGCGTGACGCGGCCCTGGAGAATGCGGAGATGATCAAGGAATCGCTGGCCGGTTCCCACATGGTATTCATTACCGCGGGATTCGGCGGCGGCACGGGTACCGGTGCGGCGCCGGTGATCGCACGGCTGTGTAAGGAAATGGGCATTCTTACCGTTGCCGTGGTCAGCCGGCCGTTCTCCTTCGAAGGTCGCAAGCGGGCCAAACAGGCAGAAGAGGGCATTCTCGAATTGAAGAAGGCCGCCGATACGGTGATCACCATTCCCAACGACCGCCTGCGCGGTCTGGCCTCAAAAAACGCCAAAATGGTGGATATGTTCAAAAAGGCCGACGAGATCCTGCTGCATTCGGTCAAGGGCATCACTGACCTGATCATGATGCCCGGCCTGGTCAATCTCGATTTTGCCGATGTAAAAACCACCATGTCCCGCGCCGGTATGGCTATCATGGGGATCGGTATCTCCAGCGGTGAAAACCGGGCTCTGGAAGCCGCCGAGCGGGCCATTTCTCATCCATTGCTGGAAGACATCAACATTGCCGGCGCCAAGGGGGTGCTGATGAACATCACCTCCAACAGTGACCTGACCATGGAGGAGATGACCGAGGCCTCCGAGCGGATTTACAACGAAGTCGGTGACGATGCGGAGATCATCTGGGGTGCCGTGATCGATGACAGTGTCGGCGAGGAGATGAGTGTGACGGTGATCGCCACCGGTATCGGTGGGCAGGAAAAGGAGCAACAACCGGCGGAGGTGGCACCCAAGGTGATCGACCCAACCTACGGTGGAAAAGTGCGCGACATCACACCGGCGGATCTGGCACGTTCGACCGAACTGGACGAGCCCACCTTTATCCGTCGCCGCAAAGCCGCCAATGACAATCCGTCCGAAGACCTGTACCGTGAATACAAGGGCATTGTCATCGACAATGACGACCTTGACGTGCCGACTTTTTTGAGGCGCAAAGCCGATTGAGGAAAGGCCAGTCAGCATACGCCCGATCGGTTGCCATAACGGCCGGCTGACTCGTCGGCCGGCGTTGCAATGAAGGCCTGACGGCAAATTGCCATGGGACGCGAAAGAATTGAACGCGGTGTCATCCGTAAGGTGCGTGCCGGTCGCCTGCGGGTTGCACTGATTTACCCCAACCACTACCCGGTGGGAATGTCCAACCTGGGATTTCAGACTGTGTACCGGCTGTTCAACGAGGTTGACCATGTGACTTGCGAACGGGCCTTTTTACCGGAACAGGATGGCGGTAAAAAGCGACGGGTGTTAACTGTCGAGTCTCAGACACCCATCGAAGATTTCGACATCATTGCCTTTTCGATCTCATATGAGAACGATGCACCCGCTGTGCTCGCCATCCTGGAAACAGCAAGACTTCCCCTGCCGGCCGCCCAGCGTGGCGACACACTCCCCCTTGTGCTGGCAGGGGGCGTCTTCTGTTTTCTCAATCCCGAGCCGCTGGCTAATTTTGTGGACGCCTTCCTTTTGGGTGAAGGCGAGGTTCTGATTGCCAACTTTTTTGAACACTTCGATCCGTCGATTCCCAAACAGCAAAATCTGCTCGCCCTGGCCAGAAGCGTTCCCGGCGTATACGTACCGGGCTTCTACCAGCCCCAATACGATTCAGATGGCACGCTGAAAAAAACCGTGCCTACCGTCGATGCCCCGGCTGCCGTGCAACGCATGATGGTGGCCGATCTGTCCAGCGTTCCCACGGCCAGTACCATCCTGACTGCCGATACCACTTTCAGTGACACATATCTGGTTGAGGTCTCCCGGGGGTGTCCACACGGGTGTCGCTTTTGCAGTGCCGGGTACGTATACCGCCCGCCGCGGTTCCGTCCCTATCAACTGCTGGCGGACCAGGTAGACGAAGGCTGTGCGCTCACCGACCGCATCGGATTGGTGGGTGCCGCCGTATCCGACCTGCCGGACCTTGACCGGCTGTGCCGGCGTGAACGGAACGACGAGGTACGTTTTTCCTTCAGCAGCCTGCGCGCCGACGCGCTTGACGATTCCCTGATCGCAGCCCTGCGCAAGAGCAAGGTCAAAACAGCCACCATCGCCCCCGACGCAGGATCGGAACGGATGCGGCGGGTGGTAAACAAGGGCATCGGCGCGGATCATGTGCTGAATGCTACCGAGATTCTGGTCTCCGCAGGTATCCCCAACCTGAAAGTCTATTTCATGATCGGCTTGCCCACCGAAACCGAAGACGACGTGGAGGCCATTGTCGATCTGGTCAAGCAGATCAAGGTTCGATTCCTTGAAACCAGCCGTGGCAAGGGGCACATGGGAACGATTACCGTCAGCCTGAGTTCTTTTGTGCCAAAGCCCTTTACCCCTTTTCAGTGGGCCCCCATGGATGATGTCAAAATCCTGAAAGGCAAGATCCGGCAGGTGAAGAAAGGGTTGAAGCGCAGCGCCAACGTGCGCGTGCATGCCGATGTGCCGCGCTGGGCCTATCTGCAGGCCCTGATCGCCCGCGGGGACCGGCGCGTGGCCGACATCTTGATGTTGGCCCAACGCAACCGGGGCAACTGGCCCCAAACGCTCAAAGCCTCACCGATCAATCCACATTTTTATGTCCACCGTGAACGCCGTGCGGATGAGACCTTTCCTTGGGAGATCATCGACCAGGGCATTGACAGGGCATACCTGTACAAGGAGTACCAGCGGGCATTGGCTGCTCGCCCGTCGGCGCCTTGTCCTGCCAATCCGGAACGCTGTAGCGTATGCGGGGTTTGTTCCGGGAAGATAGATGGGGTTCATGGCGGGTAGACCCCATGGTTGCATAAAAAATGCGAAAATCTGTGTCATCTGCGGATTTGCGCGGTCTGGATGCGTTTTTTGCTTCATACGGTCTTTCGAATCAGTTGTAGCACAGTAATCTCCGATGGCGCCCCCACCCGAATCGGTGGTCCCCAGTAACCGGCTCCTCGGCTGACGTAAATCTGCGTGCGTCCGTGCGTGTGAAGACCGTGCACATAAGGCTGGTCCAGCGGAATCATGAAATTGAAGGGAAAATACTGCCCGCCGTGGGTGTGGCCGGCAATGAGCAGGTCCGTACCGGCCGCTTCGGCCCGGAAGACGCTCTTGGGCTGATGGGCCAGCATGATTTTCACGGAATCACGGGGTGTATCGGCTAGGGCCGATGCCGGATTAGAGGCATGTCCGGGGACAATTCGGGCGGCGCGGTAATCAGTGACCCCTGCCAGCACGATGTATGCTCCCCGGTGATAGATCAGACGGTGTTCGTTGATCAGCGGCGTGTATCCCAACCGCCTCACCTCGGCCAGCCAACCGTTCACACCTGAGTAGTATTCATGGTTGCCGGTGACGAAGTATTTGCCGAATTTTGCCTTAAGGTCGGCCAAAGGGGCCGTTTCGCTGCGCAGGCTGCCGGCACTACCGTCGGCCAGGTCACCGGTGATCGCAATTATATCCGGGCGCTGCGCATTGGCCCGGTCCGCGACGGCCTGCACATAGTCGCGCCGGATGGTCAGGCCAACGTGCAGGTCGGTGAGCTGCAGGATGCGAAAACCGTCGAATGGGGACGGCAGGTGCTCCAGGAGAACGTCTACATGTTTGATTGCGGGAATTCGCCGAGCTTCGGCCAGCCCGTATCCGGTCAGGGCCCCGGTTGCCCCCAGCAGGGCCAGATTGGAGCTGTTGACCAGAAACAGCCGCCGTGATGGGTCGGCCGGTTTATCCGTATCAGAAGGCCACAACATGTGCGGCAGGGCATCGGCCAGCCTTTCAGTGACCCAAAGCCCACCAAGCAATACATCTCTCGCGAAAAGAGCCGCAAAGGTAAGTGTGAAGAATCCGAAAGAGACATAGGCAAACCAGGCCAGGGGGATGGCAAGCGGACTGTCCGGCATTCGGTAGCGTGTGATGAAGGCTGCCGGCGTTGCCGCATAAAAAACCAGCAAACCCACCCACAGGGAAATCTTCCATTTCAGGTCGATTTTTGCCGGCCGGATGATACGGAGTCCGAAATATCCGTATATCAATGTCAGTGTTGTGAGGACGGCGAGCAGAAAGGTCATGTCGATTTCACTGTTTATTTCACGCCAGGTTCCATCAGTTTTTTTTGGGTGTTGCCATGGCATAGGTGAGCCGATCGATGATGATGGCCATGAACACGATGCACAACCCGGCTTCGAATCCCCGGCCGATCTCGATCCGGTTAATAGCCAGAAGCACTTCGAATCCCAGACCCTTGGCGCCGATCATGGATGCGATCACCACCATGGCCAGGGCCATCATGGTGGTCTGGTTGACGCCGACCATAATAGTTGGACGAGCGAGAGGCAGCTGCACTTTAAAGAGTGTTTGCCAGTAACTGGAGCCGAATGCATTGGCGGCTTCCACGACACTGGGAGAGACTTCCCGGATACCGACGTTGGTCAATCGTATAACGGGTGGCACGGCGTATATGATCGTGGCGAAAAGGGCGGGCACCTTACCCAGCCCGAAAAGCATCAGAGCCGGAATCAGATATACGAAGCTGGGCATGGTCTGCATGCCGTCCAGAAGCGGTTTGATCGTTGCGTCAAAGGTATCACTGGAGGACATGACAATGCCTATGGGAATTCCGATTGCCAAAGAGACGATGACGGCGGAGGTGACCAGCGAGAGCGTCCGCATGGACAGCTCCCAATAACCCAACGTACCCATGAAAAACAGCATCGCGGCCATGATCAGGCCCGACCACCATTTATCCATAACGCACCAGCCCAAAATACCGGTCCCGATAATCAGGACCGGCCAGGGCAACCACAGGAAAAACTTTTCCACCACAAGCATGAATTGTAAAATGGCTGCTCCCATGACGTCAAAAAATGGGGAAAAATTGGAGAGCAGCCAGTCCATGGCCTTTTCCGTCCAGACATCAAGTGGTATTTTTACCGTTTCAGGAAACTTCATTACTTGTCCAGTGTTCTTTAGTGCCTTACACCCCAGTTTCTGTCAAAAAAACAAGAAAATGGGGGTATATGGTTTACGGATTTCCTGCCTCAACACTCAGTCCTTAGCACTTAGCACTCAGCACTAAGTCTTCTATTGGGTTGCGGGTTTCCCGCCTTAGTTATTTGATCGCTGCTTTTACCTTTGCGGCTACATCCGGTGTCACCCATTGGGTCCACAAGTCTTCCTGCGTTTTCAGAATCCACATGGCGCCATCAACAGGCTTTGCCTTATTGTCCCGCATAAAAGCCAGAACCTTGTTGTTGAAATCCAATGTTGTTTCATATTTTTTCAAAAACGCAACGACATCCGGGGCCCATTTGAGGAGACTTTTGTGGACGATGATGTCACATTTGACCGCCGGGTATGCGCATTTGGCGGTGGATTCATATGTCTTGGCGTCAAAAGGCGGCTCTTCCAACTGGGTCATGTCCAATTTCCCAAGCACCCAGGTGGGGGCCCAGTAGTATCCGATCCATGGTTTGCCTCTTTTGTAAGCGGCTTCCATACTGGCGGCCAGGGCAGCACCGGAACCGGGTTCCATGATATTGTAAAAGTCGCGGATTCCATAGGCGTCGAACTTTTTGTTGTTCACGGCATTGCAACCCCATCCGGGGACGCAACTGTAAAAGATACCCTTGCTGGGGTCTTCGGGGTCTTTGAACAGTTTCCAATGGTCGGCCATATCAAAAACGGACTTCAGGTTCGGTGCACTGGGTTTAATGCCTCTTTTTTCATCGCCTTTGACCATGTAGGTGGGAACATACCAACCCTGCACGCTGTTGGGGAAATTGGCGCCAAGATGGATAAAACCTTCATTGGTGTTTGGATCCTGCCCTTTGGCCAGGCCCTCGTCATACAACGCCTGCCAGTTTTCCGTCCAGGTCTCCATGTTGACATTGGGGACCTCTGCACCTTTTGCGGAGATCAGCGCCGTATTGAGCATCACCGTCTCGCCCTGGATATAATCGATATCGTATCCAAGGCCATGTTTGATGATGAAACCGGCAAGGCGGTTGTGGACCTGGATGCTGTCCCATCCCAAATCGGCAAAAACGATCGGTTTTTTATCTGCCGCCAGTGCCGAACCTGCGGCCAGAGACATGATAATTACCGAACTTGCAAATAAAAACCATTTGTTCATTATTTGGCTGCGACCTCGTAACATCATTCCTCCTTGTCTTGTTTGGAAACGGAAATTTATTTCATTTCCATTCCTGAATGGATTTGGACACCGCCTTATCGTTGGTTTCTTCACTGCCGTAACCGTTTGTCTTGGTGCTGTCCGCCAGGGCACCCAGTAAAATCCCTTTGATAATAACCCCTTCGAGACGGTTGCGTTCGTTGACAACCGCAATCGGATATTCATTGTTCGTCAACAATGGAAACAACTCAATCGCCGAAGTGTCCAAGGACACCCGCTGTATATCCCTGACAAGAATGTTCTCCAGCGTTTTCTCGCCGCGCTGTATGGCTTCAGCCGCATCCTTGGCCGTCACAATCCCGGCTAGTTGTCGATTTTTACGAACAAATATCTTTGAAATGCCGGCCATTTTCATTTTTCTGTAGGCCGCCTTGGGGCCATCGGTTTCGTAATAGGCGATGGCCTCGGACCTTTTCATTATTTTTTCGGCCGTAATAATTTTGCTCATGTCTACATCTTCTACAAATTTGGCCACATAGCCGTTGGCCGGATTGGTCAGGATTTTCTCTGCGGTACCGATTTGCACAATGGCGCCGTCTTTCATGAGCACAATGCGGTCGCCGAGTTTGATGGCCTCATCCAAATCATGGCTGATAAAAACAATCGTTTTTTGCAAGGTGTCCTGCAAATCAATGAGTTCGTCCTGCATATCCCGGCGGATGAGCGGATCCAGGGCACTGAATGCCTCATCCATAAGCATGATGTCTGCATCCAGTGCCAGGGCCCGAGCCAATCCCACGCGCTGCTGCATACCGCCGCTGAGCTGGTTGGGGAAGGCGGCTTCCCAGCCCTTGAGCCCCACTTGGTCTAAAGCGTGCGCAGCGGCATCCTTTCTTTTAGAGGGATCGACTTTTTGAATCTCCAGGCCGTATTCCACATTCTTAAGCACGGTCCGGTGCGGAAACAGTGCAAAATTCTGGAATACCATACCAAAATGTTTCTGGCGAAATGCACGCAACGCTTTGGGAGACAGATCGGTAACATCCTGACCATCCACAAAGACTTTTCCTGAAGTGGGCTCGATCAGCCGGTTGATGCAACGCACCAGCGTGGACTTGCCGCTTCCCGAAAGTCCCATAACGACGAGAATTTCACCCTCTTTGACTTGGAAGGATGCATTCACCACCCCGACGCCATGGTTGGTGGCTTTCATGATTTCATCTTTACTGCGTCCCTCCCTGACGAGACGCATGGCCTTTTGAGGATGGGGGCCGAAGATTTTGTAGATGTTTTCTACAACGATTTTATCCACGTATACCTGCCTTTGAGACTTGAAAAATTGTGTCCGGAGCCATCATGGCGATGTCGGTCCGTTTGTATCGGTTGGGGAGGTCTGGTTGTTTATCGGACCGGTCGACAGAAATGGGGCCGCGCTGATTGTTTTGGCATCCATGATGGAAACCAGGCGTTGCAAGGCGCTTACGATCATGTTCTGCTCCCAATCTGGAAGGCTTGAAAATGTCTCCACGAAGGCCTCCTGCATCAGTGGCGGCGCATTTTCCAGAATTTGCTTTCCGGTTGCGGTGATCTTTACCATGACCCGTCTTTTGTCGTGTTCATTGCGGCGGCGGGTGAGCAGTCCGCGTTTTTCCATGCGCTCAAGAATTCCGGTCACCGTTGCCTGGCTGAGGCTGACCGCCTGAGCGATTTCCCCGGCTGTTATTTCCCCGGTGCCGGAAATTTCATGCAGGATCACCAGTTGCGGACCGGTTAGCCCGACTCTTTTGACAAGCTTTTTAGAGTTCATGTCGATCGCCTGGATAATTTTCCGCAGGGCAATCATGACATTATCGCTGGGAGTGCGTACAGGAACGGCTGCAGTCTCTATGGAATCTTTCATTTTGTTTTGTCCACTAAGTGATGGACCCTATTCTTTATAATATTTTTTAATCTCTGATTCTTTTCGTAATTATTTGATCACAAAATGCTTTTAGCGTCTATGTCGGGCGGAAATGTCTTCGGTAAATCATAACAAAGGATATTCATATAGATTTCAAACCCAATCTCTCAAGAGAAATGTTTCGCTGTGAATCTTTTTTTTTAGTTTTTATGAATGGCGTGAGTTGTTAATTTGCTTCAATAACAAAAATAATGTTTGAATGCAAATTAATGTGGCCAGGGTTGATCCATGGGCGTTGCATTTAGCCCTTGGCAAAATGATTCTGGCTTGTCTGAAATTCCCGCATGAATTTGCGGTCGATATAATCTTTGATGAGAAAGGCCGGCCGGCCGGCGAACTCCAGCCAGCGTTTTTTGAGGACACCCAGGCCGCCGCCCAGGTTGAAAATCAGCAGGTAGTCACCGCCGGGATCGAAGGGCATCGATGCTTTACCTTCCAGCCTGGCCAACAAATTGTGGTACAGAACCGGATTTTCGCGAACCGCATAGACGCCCACTTTGGCCAGGGGCTGATCCTGGAAATAAATACAGTCGCCTCCACCGAAAATGTCCGGGTGCTGCGTGCTTTGTAAATAACGATTGACCCGCAGGCCACCGTCCGGTCCGGTATCGATGCCGGATTCGGTAAAAATCGACGATGGTTGGACGCCCAGGGCCAGAAAAACGAAATCGGCCGGCAGGGTTTGGCCATTGTCCAGGGTGGCGGTGGCGTCGGACACGGCTTTGACATACACACCTTCACGGATGTCGATCTGTCTGCTTTTTAAAATCTTGATGACTTTTTGCCGCACCGATGCGGGGAAGGGGGACATGAAGCGGCTGCCGGCGCAGACGGTGATATGAGGCATCTTTGCCCCGGTTTGGTCGGCCAGTTGCCAGATGTTGCCGGCCACTTCCGATGCGGAGGGGCCGCCGCCTGCGATGACCACCTTGGCCGCATGTTGCCGGAAGTGGTCCACGAGGCGGGTTTTGGCCTCCATGAGCCGTTCGATGGGTTTGACGGTAAAGATGTTTTCGGGACTGCCTTCTATATCCGGGTTGGGGACAAAGCTGCCGACATTGCAGGAGAGCACATCGTAGGGCACCGGGTCACTGTTTGCAAGGATTACCTTTTTTCTATCAGGGTCGATGCCGATGGCTTTGTCCTTTAGAAACCGACCGCCCTGTTTTTCCACCATCTGCCGGGTCGCGAACCGGATTTCTTCGGGCCGGTAGGTGCCCGAGAGCATGCCCGGCCCCATACCCGAGTAGTAGTGGTGATCCGACGGGCCGATAACGGTCACCGTGTGTCCGTGGACAACAATCCTGGTCAGGTTGGCCAAGGTGACCATATGGGCGTGGCCAGCGCCGATTAGTACCAGATTCTTTTTCATGATCTTTCGCAAGCTTTTTGAAGACGAGATTCTATGGAGATAGTGCCCCTCCGGAAATGCCCAATTTACCTATTTCTGGACAGACAATAGGTATTATTTCCGTACCTGTCCACGGGGTAGAATCAGCCAATACCTGTAAAGCACAGCCAGTAAGCGTTTACAGGGCGAACGTAGATGCACGGCTTCGGACACGCAGACGTATGGGGCATACTTCAAGTGCCCGGTAACAAAGCAGATGCGTTCGCCCTGTGGATGCTTACTTATTTCCAAGAGGATTTCAGCCGAACGAAAACGCCGGCCTGGTACGAAAGATGCCCGTTGTGGATGGACACTATGCCACGGTTTCTTCCATCAACTGACCCAAGCGTGCCAAATGCACCTTTTCTTCGTTGGCAATTTGAATCAGGGCCTGTTTGCCGGCCTCGTTGTGTGCTTTTTCCGATGCCCGCAGGTAAAGATCCAGGGCCTGGGCTTCGATGGACATGGCCAGCTCAATGATCTCAACCAGGGTATCGGTGGACGGCATCAACAGGCTGGCATATTCCTCGGTGCTCAATCCGCCTTCTAACACCTCCGGCAGCGGACCGCTTTCGAATTCGTCCCGGCTTATCGTTTTGCCGGTAAGTTCGGCGTATTGTTCCAGGATACGATCCTGGTGTTTTTCCTCAATTTGAGACAGTTGGAGAAACAATTGTCTCGCCGGCCCATGGCCGTTTTTTTTCGCCATGGACTCATAAAATTCTTTCAAACCCGCTTCCAGGGAGTATGCTACTGTCAAAGCGCTTTCCACGGATGCAACGCCGTCGAACAGGGCCAAACCTTTCTCTTCGCCAAGAAAGGCCACGTCGCTGTTCCAGGCATTGAAGCCGCCGGCAACGTTGATGACATCGTTGAATCCCTGACCGGAAAGCAATTGTGCAGCCACCCGGCTGCGGCCCCCGGACGCTCAGTAAACCACGACGGGTTTGGTGGGATCAATGCGGTCCAGATGGTCGGTCAGATCCGGCAGGGGTGCCAGAACCGCGCCGGGAATGTGGCCGGCCGCGTATTCGGCGGGCTGGCGCACATCCACGATGGTCACGTCATCCACCTGGCGTTTTTCAAGATAACTTTTGGCGGCAAGGGTATCAATGGACTTTATTGGGGTCAGGAATTGTTTCCAGTTCATATTTCCTCCAAATATTCGTTTCGTGAGCGTTCACAGGATACCGTGTCCTGCAAACGCTTACCGGCTGTGCTTTACAGGTATTGGCTCCTTCGACCCCGTGAACAGGTACTTCGTTTCGACACTGATTTTTGCAATCATACACAAAATATATTTTGTAGACTATCGCTTTTTATATGGTATATAGATTGCATGATATTTATAACGCCTAAAATAAGCAATTGGCTGTTGGCCGTTTCGCGCGTAGTCCGTTTGTTTCAGATACTTAGTGCCCATCCGGTTTCTGGACAGACACTATTTACTGAAAGCGAACTGCCAATGGCTCAACGCAGTTGATCGTAACCAAATGACAGGCGTCTGTTTATTTCCCCCAACCCATTTATCCAAGCGACTGGAGGCAGCAATGAATCTCAGTGATTATAAGGACATCATCAAAAAGGCCATTACCAATGAGGTGGAGGCCCACAAGTTTTATGCAGATGCGTCCAACACCCTTTCCGACCCGCACCTGAAATCTCTTTTTGCATCGCTGGCCGAGGAAGAGAAAAAACACCGTGATATTCTCATGAAGATATATGCCAGCAACAGTATTGACCGTTATTTTTCCGAAAGCCGGGACTACAAGATCGCCGAAACCGTCGAGAAACCGGAGCTCTCCATGGACATGAAGCCGGCCGACGCCTTTGCCCTGGCCATGAAAAAGGAAGAAGAGGCCATGAATGAATACATAGAGATGGCCAAACTGTGCGACGACGATGGAAAGCGTCAGGTATTTCTGGATCTGGCGGCCATGGAGCGCGACCATAAATTGAAGATGGAGACGGCCTTCACCGATATTGGTTACCCGGAGGTCTGGTAGCCCTTGATCGCACAAGATATGCGGACGTCGATTGCAACATCAGAGGAATACCATGGCCCTTTCCGTCGTCGATTTATACCGTGATGTATTGCCCAAAACCAATTGCGGTGACTGCGGATTTCCTACTTGTTTGGCATTCGCCGGTATGGTGGTTTCCGCTCAGCATCCTTTGGAAAACTGCCCGCATCTCTCCAGCCAGACTGTGGAGAGGTGCAATCCGGAACTGAATGAGCAGTTCGCCGCTGGAAAATGGACCAAGCGGGATCTGGCCGAAGATGCCCTGAAATGGGCCCAAGAGCGATCAGCTTCCATGGATCTGGCTGAGCTTCCCGATCGTATCGGTGGGGCATTGGATCCAACCCAGGGCCAACCGGCTTTGAAATTGCCGTATTTTTCAGGCCATGTCCTGATTCGGGCAGATGATATCGTACGAACGGATGCCATCGACCTCACCCGCTGGGAGAAGGTTTTCATTTACAACCACCTGGCCCAGGGAGGGCGGCGTATTCCCACAGGCAAATGGAAAGGGTTCCAGGAATTTCCCAACACCGTGTCCAAGGTCAAAACCATGGCCGGGCAGGTGGAAACGCCGCTGGTGGAACGGTTTCACGGGCGGCTGGATGCCCTGTGCAGGGCTGCGGCTGCAATCGGCGGCAGTGAGGTCACCGGCAAGGACAACGGCGCCGATGCGGCTTTTTTTTTCCAGATCCTGCCGCGGGTGCCGGTAACCCTTTTGTTCTGGGACGAAGACCCGGAAGACGGATTCAGGGCCACGGCAAAACTCCTGTTTGATGAAACCATTACCGAGCATCTGGACATCGAATCAATTGTATTTTTGAGCGAACGATTGCGGCAGAGGTTGTGTGACGCTGCAGAGCAAACCTAAAAACCGGGCGATAGATACGAAGTCTTTGAGTTCGAATGCCGGTTTCAGCTTAATGTATACGGAGGCAACCATGTCAACACACGACGTCAGCATGTTCAAAATATACGATTTCAAGATCGGCCAGAAGATCAACATTGCCGATGGTCCGCGTCGGGGCGATTGGGAAGTTGTGGCCGTTTCGGGGCGCAAGGTCACACTCAAATGCCCGTTCAGCAAACGTGAGTTCGAATGGAACCGCTTTTGTTATCTATTGGAAGAGCGGACAGATGTTGCATGGCCCGGCAAAGAATAATTGAAGCAGTCGGCGGGATTTGATGTCAACACGCTGAACTTTTTCAGGAACCGTCCGGCCGGGTGGGCCGATACGGTGATTGCTTTTTTGCTGACACAGGCAAATGAACGCCGGATCATTTGAGCGGCCGTATCCGAAAGGAGGCATGTATGACCGACTACGAATACGATCTGGGCATCATCGGCGGTGGGGCCGCCGGCCTGACCGTTGCCTCCGGGGCCGCTCAGTTGGGGGCCAAGACCCTGCTCATCGAAAAGGAGGCCCTGCTCGGCGGCGATTGCCTGCATTACGGCTGCGTACCCAGCAAAACGTTGATCCGGTCAGCCCATGTGTACCATCAAATGAAGCATGCCCATCGATTCGGGCTGCCCGCCGTGAATGTGCCGCCGGTGGATTTTGGCAGCATCGCCCGACGTATCCGAGAAGTGATTGCCATCATCCAGGAGCACGATTCCACGGAACGCTTCTGTAAACTGGGCGCTCAGGTTGAATTCGGCAATGCCTTTTTCAAGGACGGTCATACCGTGGACCTGGACGGCCGGTCGATCACAGCCAAAAACTGGGTCCTCGCCACCGGGTCTTCGGCCGCCATCCCTCCCATTCCCGGCCTCAACGAGATCGACTTTATCACCAGCCATGAAATTTTTTCTTTGGAGACCCTGCCGGCCAGCATGATCGTTTTGGGTGCCGGGCCCATCGGTATTGAGATGGCCCAGGCATTCAACCGCCTTGGCACCACGGTTACGGTTGTGAGCCGCTCCAATCAGATTCTTGGTAAGGAGGATAAGGACATGGCCGATGCTGCGCAGTCGGCCCTGGCTGTCGAAGGCGTTTGTTTCCAATTGGACGCGGCCATCGAGCAGGTATCGGCCTCCGGAAACCGGAAAACGGTTCGTGTGAAGCCGGCTCACGGTGAGGCCATTGACCTTGAAGCCGAGGCCGTGCTGGTGGCCATGGGACGCGCCGTGAATGTGGGTGGGTTGCGATTGGAAGCCGCCGGTGTGGAATTCGATCAGACCGGAATAACGGTAGATGCCCGGCTGCGAACCAGCCGGAAGCATATCTTTGCTGCCGGAGACGTCAGCGGTGGACACCAGTTTACTCATGCTGCGGGTTATGAAGGCGGTGTCGTCGTGAGCAATGCCGTGTTCCATCTGCCCCGCAAAGTAGATTATACCTGGCTGCCCTGGTGTACATATACGGATCCGGAACTGGCCAGCATCGGCATGAACGAAGGTACGGCCAAAGCGGCCGGAATCCAATACAGCGTGTGGACGGAGGCTTTCCGGGACAATGACCGGGCCCTGGCCGAGGGCCGGTCCGATGGACGTATCAAGCTGATCCTGGATAAGAAGGAGAAACCGGTGGGCGTGCAGATCCTCGGCCTCCGGGCCGGCGACCTGATTGCCGAATGGGTGGCCATGCTCAATGGCGGTGTGAAGCTTTCCACGCTGGCTTCGGCAGTGCATCCTTATCCCACGTTAGGCGAGATCAACAAGCGGGTTACGGGCAATATCTTTTCTCCCAAGATTTTTTCACCCACGGTTCGAAAGGGACTCAAATTCTTCTTCAACCTGAAGGGGCGTGCGTGCAAACCGGAGGTGTGTGAGTACCAAACCCCATCCTAACATGGAAAATGTGAAAATCATTATTTATATTTTGAATACTTTACGTAAGGTCCCGGCATTCATTCAATGGGCAATCCAGGGTTGAGGAAAAAACGATGCAGGCTAACCACTTTTTATCCGGCGGCAGGATCAAAGCGGTTTTTCTGATCCTTTTTATCGTCTCTGCGATTGTTTTGATTCGGTTTACACCGGTCAAAGCGTATGTCAATGCCCAGGCCCTGGGAGCATTTGTCGAAGCCGCAGGATTCTGGGCGCCGTTGCTTTATATCGCCATGTATGCGCTGGGCATATGCCTGTTTATTCCGGGGACCTTGTTAACAGGTATCGGTGCCGCCATTTTCGGCCCCTACTGGGGCTTTTTGTGGGTTTGGATCGGGGCCATGATCGGCTCGGCCGCCGCTTTCGTTATTGGCCGGACCCTGGGCCGGGAATTCGCCGCCTCCCTGATCGGTGACCGGCTCGGACGTTATGACGAGGCCATTGAGCGCAATGGCTTCGCCACCGTTTTGTACCTGCGCCTGGTCTATTTCCCTTTTACCCCAATGAATTTTGGCATGGGGTTCACACGGGTACGTTTCATGGATTACCTGGCCGGGACCGGTCTGGGGATCATCGTGGGGACGTTTATATTCACTTTTTTCATCGGCACCCTGAAAGACATCTGGGCCTCGGGCAACTGGGGAGCGTTGATCTCCTTCGAGGTGTTTTTTTCCATCGGTCTGTTCATTTTTTCCTTTTTCATTCCCAGGATTGTCAAGCGCTTCAAAAACGAGTAAATGTTCACAAGGCACCGCATCTGCTTTGTTACCGGGCGCTTGAAGTATGACTCATAGGTCTGGGTGCCAGCAGCCGCGTATTTAATGCTTACGGGCTGTGCTTTACAGGGTGTTGGTTGCTTTTGCCCAATGGTTGCATAAAACCGGCTTTTGCAACGCCGGGGGGTCTGCCCCGTGAACAGTTACAAAAAACGAAGCGGCACAAACGTTTCGTTGCAATCTGTCTTCAACTTGAGACAACCTGTCTCAAATAATTCCGTTTGTCCCTTTTTTACGATGAGCTATACAGGGGGCTATAAAAATGAATCTGTCCGAGAACCTGAGTGCTGATTTTATTGACAACCAATACCGCAGATGGAAATCCGATCCTGCATCGCTGTCGGATGACTGGCAGTTCTTTTTCAAGGGCTTCGAGATGGCCAGATCTGTCGGACCGGAAACCGTCGATTCCCGGCAGGCAATGCGCCAGGCTCGTGTGGGCGCCCTGATTCGCCGTTATCGGGAAATCGGCCATTTGTTGGCCTGCATGGATCCGCTGGCCGCATGTCCCACATCGCATCCACTGTTGGAACTGGATGCTTTTGGCCTGGACATGTCAGATATGGCACGCACATTCGCCGCCCCGGGTCTGATTGATGGGGGGGGGCCTTTGAAGGACATCATCGGTAAGTTGAAACAGACCTACTGCCACAGCATCGGGGTGGAGTATATGCATCTGCAGGATCCCGATGAACGCCGCTGGCTGCAAGAGCGCGTGGAATCCAGCGGGAACCGGGCCGGGCTTTCCGCGACCCGGCGGGTGAATTTGCTGAAAAAGCTTGCCGCAGCATCCCTGTTCGAAATGTTTCTGAATAAAAAATATGTGGGGGTGACCCGCTTTTCGCTGGAAGGCGGTGAGGCCTTGATTCCATTCCTGGATGTGTTGCGCAGGCGATCGGTCGACGCCGGGTGCCGTGAAATCATTCTGGGCATGGCCCATCGGGGCCGCCTCAACGTCCTGTATAATATCCTGGAAAAACCGGCCGAAGAGATCTTCTCCGAGTTTGAAAGCTGCTATGATCCCCAGGATCTGGTGGGTTCCGGGGATGTCAAATATCATATCGGCTACCTGACCGATCAGGTAAGTGATGCCGGCATACCGGTATCCATGTACCTTGTGAGCAACCCCAGTCATCTGGAGGCGGTCAACCCCGTGGTCGAAGGCATTGCCAGGGCGCGGCAGGACATGCTGGCGGCAGATGCGGAAAAAGCCGTGCTGCCGATACTGCTTCATGGTGACGCCGCCTTCGCCGGTCAGGGAGTGGTGGCTGAAACCTTGAATATGTCCCAGCTCAAGGGATACCGTACCGGCGGGACGGTGCACGTTATCATCAACAACCAGATCGGTTACACCACGCTTCCCGAAGACGCACGCTCCACACGCTACTCCACGGATGTTGCCAAAATGCTCATGGTGCCCATCTTCCATGTCCACGGGGAGGACCCGGAAGCCGTGGTTCAGGTGGCGCGGCTGGCCGCAGACTACCGCTACCGTTTCGGCAAGGACGTGGTCGTGGATCTGGTATGCTACCGTCGGTATGGCCACAATGAGGCTGACGAACCCTATTTCACCCAGCCCACCATGTACCAGCGAATCCGTCAGCGACGGCCTCTGCACCGGGTATATGGAGATGTGCTGCTGGACGAGGGCGTGGTGTCCAGGGACCAGGTTGCAGCCATGGAGCAGGTTATCACAAAGGAGCTGGAAAGCGCCTATGAGGAGATCCACGGCAGTACCTGTCTGTTTCCCCAACCCCGCTTTTTCCCCGAGTGGGAATCCATCAGGGGGTCGTTCAGCCATGATCCGGTCAAAACCGCCGTTGACGAAAAAAAACTGATGCATCTGGCAACCCGTTTGGCAACGCTTCCCGAAGGTTTTACCGTACACCCCCGGCTCAGGGGCGTGCTGAAAAAGCGGATCGAAGCCGTTGAAAAAGGCGACGGCATTGACTGGGCCGGGGCCGAAGCACTGGCATTCGCGTCTCTGCTGACCAAGGGAATCGGCGTGCGCCTTTCCGGTCAGGACGTGGGGCGGGGCACCTTCAGCCAGCGCCACAGTGTTTTGTGGAATTACGAAACCGGTCAATCCCACATCCCGCTGAACCACCTGGATCCGGCCCAGGCATCGTATGAGGTGTATAACAGCCTGTTGGCCGAGGCCGGGGTGTTGGGCTTCGAGTACGGTTATGCGGTGACCCGCCCCCGCGTATTGACCCTCTGGGAAGCCCAGTTTGGCGATTTTGCCAACAACGCCCAATGCGTCATCGACCTGTTTATCGCCAGTGGGCAAGCCAAATGGCAGCAGTTGTGCGGCTTGACCCTTCTGCTGCCCCACGGCTGGGAAGGGTTGGGGCCGGAGCATTCCAGTGCTCGCCTGGAGCGTTTCCTGCAATTGTGCGCCAAAGACAATCTTCAGGTGGCCAACCTGACCACCCCGGCCCAGTATTTTCACCTGCTGCGGAGACAAATCGAAGCGCCTTTCCGAAAGCCGCTGGTGGTGATGACGCCTAAAAGCCTGTTACGGCATCCCATGGCGGTTTCCTCACTGGCCGACCTGAGCCAGGACCATTTTTCGGCGGTTCTGGAGGATCCTCAGAATTCTCCTGCGGCGGAAAAAGTGATTTTGTGCAGCGGAAAGATATACTATCAGTTGATCACCCGGCGCCGGCAGATCAATGCCGACGACATCGCCATCATCCGGGTGGAACAGCTCTATCCATTCCCGAACAAGCTTCTGGGCGATATCATCACCCGTTACAAAAAAGCGAAATTGTGGGTATGGGTGCAGGAGGAACCGGAAAACATGGGCGCCTGGCAGTTCATCCGGCCGCGGTTGGGCACGTTGTTGAAAAAACACGTCGTTTACATAGGACGCAAGGCGGCGGCCAGTCCGGCCACCGGATACCCCAAGATCTACAAAATGGAGCAGGACAGCATCGTGGATCAGGCCATCGGACCTCACAACCAGGCGGTGAGCGAGACCGGGTGAGGGAAAAAAGCAAAAAAGCGTGACCCTGAAAGGTCATGGCAGGTGATGCCGTTTTCAGCATTCAACTTCAATCCAAGGAGCCCGCATGTCCCTAGAAATCAAGATTCCCAGTGTTGGCGAATCGGTCCAGGAAGCGGTCCTGGCCGAGTGGTTCAAACAAAACGGTGATACCGTTGGTAAGGACGAGCCCCTGTTTGTCATTGAAACGGATAAGGTCACCCTGGAAGTGGTGGCCGAGGCTGTGGGGGTGTTGACAATTCTGGTCCAGGCCGGTGAGACGGTTGCCATCGGTGCGGTTGTGGGCTCGCTGGAGCCGGCCAATGGGGCCGTGAAGCCTGCGACACCCATTGCCCAAGCACCGCAACCGCCGCAGAAAACGGTGCCGCCAGTACCGGTCGCAGCCGCGCAACCGGCTCCGGCGTCCAAGGCTCCATCCGTGACAGCGGACGGGATCCCATTGGGGCCATCGGTGCGGCGTCTGATCGCCGAGAAGCGTCTGGATGCCTCAAAGATTCAGGGGACTGGTCCCGGTGGGCGCATCAGCAAGGGGGATGTGCTGCTTTACCTGGAGAATGCCCCAGCCGGTATTCCCGAAGAAGCCTCGGCACCAGTGGCCTCCGCCGGCCAGAATGTCGCAGCCATGGAAGAACGCAAACCCATGTCGCCCATCAGAAAGCGCATTGCTGAAAGGCTGCTGGAGTCCAGGCAGAACACGGCCATGCTGACCACTTTCAATGAGATAGACATGTCGCGGGCCATGGAGATCCGCTCCCTCTACAAAGAGGGCTTCAACAAGCGGCACGGGGTCAGTCTGGGTTTTATCTCTTTCTTTATCAAGGCCTGCGTGGAAGCCCTCAAAGAGGTGCCCGAGATCAACGCTTTTATCGACGGGCATGACATTGTCTACCACAACTACCAGAACATCGGGGTGGCCGTGGGAACCCAAAAGGGGTTGGTCGTACCGGTGCTCCGCCATGCCGAACGCATGAGCTTTGCCCAAGTGGAACAGGCCATCGTCGACTATGTGGCCAAGATCAGGGAAAATCGTCTGGAACTGGCCGATCTGGAGGGGGGCACCTTCACGGTGAGCAACGGCGGTGTATACGGCAGTCTGCTCTCCACGCCCATTCTCAACATGCCCCAAAGCGGTATCCTGGGTATGCACAGGATCGAGAAACGGCCGGTGGTGGTTGATGATGATCAGATCGTTATTCGGCCCATGATGTACGTGGCCTTGAGCTACGACCACCGCATTGTGGACGGCAAAGGGGCCGTGACCTTTCTCAAGCGGGTCAAGGAATTCGTCGAGAACCCGGAACGCATGGTATTGGAGGTGTAAAGATGGCGCAGCAAGAACAATTCGATCTGGTGATCATCGGCTCCGGACCCGGCGGATATGTGGCTGCCGTACGTGCATCCCAATTGGGCCTGAAGACCGCCGTGGTGGAAAAGGCGTCCCGCCTGGGCGGGGTCTGCCTCAATGTGGGCTGCATCCCCAGCAAGGCCTTGCTGGATTCATCGGAGTACTACCATTTGGCCAAGGAGCGCTTTGCCGAATACGGGATCAAGACCGGCAAGGTTTCCTTGGACCTGCCGGCCATGCTGGCCCGCAAGGACAAGGTGGTGGCGGATCTTACCGAGAATGTACGCAAACTGCTGGAGGGCAACAATATCGCGATTTTCCATGGAACGGCCAAAGTGACGGCGCCGGGAGCCGTGGAAGTGAAGAAAAATCGCAAGAAGCCGGTGGTGCTGGCAACCAAAAACATTTTGCTGGCCACCGGCTCCGAACCCATCGAAGTGCCTGGGCTGGAATTTGACGGCAAGCACATCGTCAGCTCCACCGGAGCACTCTCTTTCAACACGGTTCCCAAGCATTTGGGAATCGTCGGCGGCGGTTACATCGGTTTGGAACTCGGATCGGTGTGGAACCGCTTGGGGGCCAAGGTGACCGTCATTGAGATGCTGCCCAAAATTGCCACCACCCTGGATGGACAGGTGGGACGCACACTGGAACGCATCCTCAAACGCCAGGGACTGGAATTTAAACTCAACACCAAGGTGGCCGAAGCCAAGGTCATACGCAACAAGGTCAAGGCCGTATTGGAAAGCGGAGACCAGACCGAGACCATGAGCTTCGACCGGTTGCTGGTTTGTATCGGCCGGCGGCCTCTGACAAAGGGGCTGGGTTTGGAGGCATTGGGCGTCGAGACTGATCCGCGCAGCGGTCAGATCCGGGTGGACGAGACCTATCGCACCAGCGTGGCGGGCATTTACGCCATCGGTGATCTGCTGCCCGGCCCCATGCTGGCCCACAAGGCCTCGGCCGAAGGCACGGCCGCCGTGGAGTGCATGGCCGGTCGGGCCGGCGAAGTCAACTACGACACCATTCCGGCGGTGGTCTACACCTGGCCCGAGGTGGCCGCCGTGGGCCTTACCGAAGAGCAGGTGCGGGAGAAGGAAAATCCTTACTGCGTGGGTAGTTTTCCTTTCTCGGGTGCCGGCCGGGCGCGTTGCATGGGCGAGACCGACGGCTTTGCCAAGCTTATCTCCCACGGCAAGACCGACCGGATATTGGGTGTACACATCATCGGCCCCAGAGCCGCGGACATGATTGCCGAGTGTGTGCTGGCCATGGAATTCGGCGCCAGCAGTGAGGACATCTCTCGCACCATTCATGGCCATCCGACCTTTGCCGAGGCCTTGCAGGAAGCGGCGATGAGTGTGCGGAAGTGTTCGATCTATGCTTCGTAACAATGTTGCGTGTAACCGAAATTAAAAATTATACAAATACCTATGTCTGGCAGGTGGCGGGCAAATACGTTTTCGACGGTTGTAATGGTGTTGCCAGCACGCTCTTCTGCCTGGGGGTCAGATCGGAAGTCATGGCGACACCTTTCCCCTTTCACCACCGAACAGCATGTCGCCGGGGCTCTGCACGCCTTT
>PDWJ01000911.1_pt1 | contig 51789 bp, 42 predicted proteins | sample 1430881 | NCBI WGS metagenome assembly PDWJ01 (sample SAMN01162460, study PRJNA174530) | Oral metagenome, whole genome shotgun sequencing project. | biome: Marine environment; feature: Marine mammal; material: Swab sample of the gingival sulcus; isolation source: swab sample of gingival sulcus...
TTCGTCGATGCTTTTCCCTTACAAAAAAAAGCAGCAAAGTAAATTAAGCTATGCTGTTTTATGTGCGGCGGCATTAATTCATCTGTTGCGAAAACAACGAGATGCGGTAGGGTTTTGCTCCTTTTCTGATAAAATAGATTTACTAACGCCTGCCAAATTATCGGCTACACACGCTCAAATGCTATATGCCGAATTAAATAAAATATACAACGCTGCCAATATCGATAAAAACCGAACCACCAATGTAACCGAAACCCTGCATCAACTGGCAGAAAGTTTACATAAGCGTTCGTTGGTAATTGTTTTTTCCGATTTTTCGGGAGAAGAATCCCCACAACAACTATTGGAAGCATTACAACACCTGCATTTTAACAAGCACGAGGTTTTACTATTCGGCATTCGGGATAAAAAACATGAAACCGATTTTAATTTTACCAACCGCCCAACCAAATTTATCGATTTAGAAACCGAAGAGGACATTAAACTAAATCCACATGAGGTAAGGGAGTTGTATAAAAAATCGCAATACGAATTTTTAAAAGAACTGGAATTGCTTTGTGGTAATTTCCATATCGATTTTAATACCGCCGATATTCAAAACAGCTTTAGCGATGTTTTAAAATCGTATCTGCTTAAACGACAAAAATTATTATAGCATTTGTATCGTTCCTATAATTTCCTTACAATTTCTTCAATTACTTTAGGAAAGTATTTATATTCCAGCTCATGCACTTTACTGGCTGCTGTTTCAGCCGTATCTTCTTTTGTTACCTCACATTTTGCTTGAAATACAATTTTGCCTTCGTCGTATTTTTCGTTTACCAAATGAATGGTAATACCCGTTTCGGTTTCGCCATTTGCAATCACAGCCTCGTGTACACGGTTGCCATACATTCCTTTTCCTCCGAATTTAGGTAATAAAGCAGGATGTATATTTACTATCCGATTGGGAAACTGACGGATTAAATCGTCAGGAATAAGCCATAAAAAACCGGCTAAAACAATTAAATCCACTCTCTTATCCTTTAAAAAACGCAGCACCTTATCGGTATCGTAAAAGTCGTTTTTACTAAAAACGAAAGAAGGAATTCCTAACTTTTCTGCCCGCTTTAATACAAATGCGTAAGGATTGTTGCATAAAACTGCAGAAATTTCTACTTCTGAAGAAGCAGCAAAGTATTTAGCAATATTTTCGGCATTAGTTCCTGAACCAGAAGCAAATAGTGCAATTTTTTTCATAGTTTTTTTATCTTTATTTAAACACAACAAAGTTAGATAAAAAGCATTTTTAGCAAAATAATTTCGCAGAAAAAGAAAAACAATTACCTTTGCCCCAACTTTTGTGAATAATAATTTGAATCTTTAAGGTTTAATTTATTAACTTTGCGAAGTACAATTAAAATTAATTTAATATTAATCATTTAAAAATTTAAGTTATGTCTGATATTGCATCTAGAGTAAAAGCTATTATCGTTGACAAGTTAGGAGTAGATGAAACTGAAGTAACTCCAGCTGCTAGTTTTACTAACGATCTTGGAGCAGATTCATTGGATACTGTTGAGTTAATCATGGAATTCGAAAAAGAATTTAATGTTGCTATTCCTGATGATCAAGCTGAAAAGATTGGTACAGTAGGAGATGCTGTTTCTTATATTGAAGAGAACGCTAAGTAATTTTTAACCAGACCCTTTTTTATGGAATTAAGAAGAGTAGTAGTAACCGGTCTTGGAACCATTAACCCGTTAGGAAACAGTATTGAAGAGTACTGGACTAACTTGGCTAATGGTGTAAGTGGGTGCGAAATGATTACTCATTTCGATGCCTCTAAATTCAAAACACGGTTTGCTTGCGAGGTTAAAGGATATGATCCCAAAGATCATTTCGACCGCAAAGAGGCCCGAAAATTAGATTTATATGCACAGTACGCATTAGTAGCAACAGCTGAAGCTATTGCTGATTCTAAATTAGACCTTGAAGCGGAGGATTTAACCAAAGCCGGAGTAATTTGGGGGTCAGGTATTGGCGGCATAAAAACATTCTTAGATGAAGTAAAAGGATATGCAAACGGGGATGGAACTCCTCGTTTCTCTCCATTTTTTATTCCTAAGATGATTGCTGATATTGCTGCCGGTCATATTTCTATGAAGTATGGATTCCAAGGACCAAATTACGGAACCGTTTCTGCATGTGCCTCCTCTTCTCATGCCATTATTGACGCGATGAACTATATCCGAATGGGCAAAGCCGATATTTTTATTACCGGAGGTTCTGAAGCATCAATTAATGAAGCCGGATTGGGTGGATTCAGCTCTATGCAGGCAATCTCATCCAACAACGAAGAGTATAAAACAGCGTCACGACCATTCTGTAAAACCCGCGATGGTTTTGTTATGGGAGAAGGCTCGGGTTGTTTAGTATTGGAAGAATACGAACACGCCGTGAAACGTGGAGCTACCATTTATGCCGAAGTTGCCGGAGGAGGAATGTCGGGTGATGCTTATCACCTAACAGCAACACATCCCGAGGGACGCGGAGCTATTAATGCAATGAATATGGCATTGAAAGATGCCGATATGTTGCCGGAAGACATCGACTATATCAATGTACACGGAACTTCAACTCCCGTTGGAGATATTCCTGAGCTAAAAGCATTGAAAACAGTCTTTGGAGAGCATGTTTACGACATGAACATTAGTGCAACTAAATCGATGACCGGACACTTGTTGGGAGCTGCCGGATCCATTGAGGCGATAGCCTCTATTTTGGCAATGAAGAATGGCCTTATCCCTCCAACAATTAATCACTCAGTTCAAGATCCGGAAATCGATGAAAAACTGAATTTAACACTTCACAAAGCTCAAAAACGCAATGTTAGAGCAGCGTTGAGTAACACATTTGGTTTTGGAGGACACAACGCCTCTATTATTTTTAAATCATTTACCGAATAGTTTGTGATTAAGTCTATTTTTCAATCCATAAAACTTTTTTTCTTTCCACGAAGGGAGTTTTATGGATTGTTGTTTGATACACTAGGGTTTAAACCTAACAATCCCGACCTGTATGAGCTGGCATTGATACACCGCTCTGCAAGTATACGAAAAGATGGATACAGCCTAAATAATGAACGCTTAGAGTATCTTGGAGATGCGGTACTGGGGGCTATCATTGCTGATTTGCTGTATAAATATTTTCCTTCCAGTGATGAAGGTTTTTTAACCCAGACACGATCCAAAATAGTGAGCAGAGGCTCATTAAACAAATTAGCCAAAAAGATAGGCCTTGACAAAGAATTGATTTCCAATGTGAATTTAAATAATAATAAGCACATCTATGGCGATGCTTTCGAGGCTCTTATAGGTGCTATATATCTCGACCAGGGCTATCAAACCACCCACCAGTTTATTGAAAATAAAATATTCAGGAAACACATCAATATTGAAAAGGTAGTAACCCTTGAAACTAATTTTAAGAGTAAACTCATAGAATGGTCTCAAAAAAACAAAATTGATGTTGTTTTTAATACCCATGAAAAGGACTTAGATGAAAAACAACACCTCCCTTTATTTGTTTCTGAAGTAGAAATAGATTCAGAAATAAAAGGACGAGGTATTGGGACATCGAAAAAAGAAGCACAACAAAAAGCTGCCCACGAAGCTCTTAAACAATTAAATATATTTAGTTAAAGATTGTTAAGCATAAAAAATAAAAACACCTATTTTTATATATTTGTGATATGAATCAGAAGTATATTTGGATAGTAACAATAGTACTGAGTATCTCGTTATTCGGATTGATCTTAACTCAAGGTCATTATTACCAATCGGTGGCTGATATTAAACAAGAACAGTTTAACTTAACAGTAAGTAAAGTGCTTAACCAGGTTGCTGCTAAATTAAGCAGCGATGAGGAAAAATGTATCGTTTTAGAAACTAAATCTAAACCGAGATTTACTGCTGCAAAAAAGCAAACAAAACGAAAATTCAATTTTGGCAAAAATGCACAATACGGACTTTCATTACAAAAAAGCGGAGGTTTAAAAAAAACGCAAGGATTAAGCGATTTTAACAGGCAAAACTACGGAAATGTTTCATCAAAAGACTTTGAAGGAAAAATACCATATATTACAAAGCAGATAAAGTTCAGCAGTCTACCCATAGAAGAACGATTAAATTTAAAGCTGCTTCCCGAAATTATAACTCAAAAATTAAAAGATAATGGCATTAATTTGCCTTTTGAGTATGCCATAAAATCAAAAAATAAGTTTGTAGTATATTCCAAAGAATTTTTTACCGATCCTTCTGTAGAAAAATACTCTAAGCAACTATTCTCTGAGGACTTATTTCCAAAGATGAATTATTTGTATCTTGCGTTTCCCGAACAGCAGAGCTACCTGACCAAATCTTACATCATGTTGTTGCCATCGTTAATCTTAACACTAATTTTAATATTATGTAGTGCTTTTACGATATATATTATCTTCCGTCAGAAAAGATTATCGAAAATAAAAAACGATTTTATTAACAATATGACTCATGAGTTTAAAACACCTATATCTACCATTTCATTGGCGTCACAAATGTTAAAAGATAATAGCGTAAACCTTTCAGCAACAAGAGTTAACGATATTTCTAAGATAATAAATACCGAAAGCCGAAGATTAAGTTTTCAAGTGGAAAAAGTACTTCAAATGGCAGTATTTAACGAAGACCGAATGAAATTAAAACCAAAACCTATTCATATTCATAGGATAATTCAAAATTTATTAACTAACTTTACCCTCCGTGTTGAAGATAAGAAAGGACAAATCCACAGTAATCTGGAAGCTACAAACGATTTGATTACCGTAGATGAAGTTCATTTTGGGAATATTATCTCAAATTTATTGGACAATGCTATAAAATACAGCAAGGACAAACCCGAGATAAATATCAACACTAAAAATAAAAGAGGAGGAATTCTAATATCAGTAACCGATAAGGGCATAGGTATTTCAAATGAAGACCAACGAATGGTATTTGAACGATTTTTCAGAGTTCATACCGGTAATGTTCACGATGTAAAAGGCTTTGGTTTAGGCTTATCATATGTGAAAAAAGTTGTAGATGCACATGGAGCCACAGTATCTGTAGACAGTGTATTGAACAAAGGCTCAAAATTTGAAATATTTGTACCTCAAAAAAAATAAAGCGATGGGACAAATTAAAATTTTATTGGCTGAAGATGATGCCAATTTGGGAATGTTGTTAAGAGAATATCTAATTGCAAAAAACTATGACACAACCCTCTGTGAAGATGGTGATAAGGCTTATGCTGAATTTCTTGATAATCCGTACGATCTGTGCATTTTTGATGTAATGATGCCTCATCGCGATGGGTTTACCTTAGCAAAAGATATTCGATTGATAAATAGCAAAATACCAATTATCTTTTTATCAGCAAAATCGATGAAAGAAGATGTACTGGAAGGATTTAAGTTAGGTGCCGATGATTATATGACCAAGCCTTTTAGCATGGAAGAGCTATTGGTAAGAATAGAAGCTGTACTGCGAAGAACATCGGGAGCAATTGAAAACCAACAAGAAGAATTTAAATTGGGACGTTTGATTTTCGATTCTAAGAAGCAGCACCTGGTAGATGGCGACAATATCATTAAACTAACTACTAAAGAGTCTGAACTATTGAAATTATTGTGTAACAATGCAAATCAGGTTTTAGAACGTAATCTGGCTTTGAAAACAATTTGGACAGACGACAACTACTTTAATGCCCGGAGTATGGATGTGTATATCACCAAACTGCGTAAACATTTAAAAGTAGAACCAGATATTGAAATTATAAATGTACACGGAAAAGGTTATAAGTTGATTCTGTAACTGATAACTACTAAACATATACATAAGAGAGTTGACTTCGGTTGGCTCTCTTTCTGCATCTTAATCATTCCTTTTTATATTTGCACATCATAAAAAAAGATAACGTGGACCAATCAGCAATTAGAAATATTTTTGAACAATTTAATCATTACAATATCCTGATTATCGGAGATGTAATGGTAGACGCTTATGTGTGGGGAAAAGTAGACAGAATATCGCCCGAAGCTCCCGTGCCTATCTTATCGTGCGCTAGTCACGAAAATCGGCTGGGAGGAGCTGCAAATGTAGCTTTAAATATTAAAGCTATGGGGGCAAATCCCATTTTATGTTCAGTAATAGGCGATGATGAAAAGGGAACATCTTTTTTAAACCTGTTACAGCAAATTCAGCACAATCAGTACGGAATTGTACGTAGTAAGCATCGCAAAACTACCGTAAAAACACGATTTATCAGTAATAATCAGCATTTAATTAGGGTAGACGAAGAGGATACCCACGAATTAGCAGATGAAATTGAAATGGAATTTATTGCTCATGTAAAAAAGTTAATGCAGGAACAAACAATTCATGCTGTTATATTTGAAGATTACGACAAAGGGGTTATAACCAAAAAACTAATTAAAGAGATAACCGATTTGGCAAACGCAAAAAACATACCCATAACCGTTGACCCAAAGAAACGCCATTATGCTGATTACGAAAACGTAACCCTCTTCAAGCCAAACTTTAAAGAGTTTACCGAAGGTTTAAATTTGGATTTACAAAAAGAAGACAGAGAAGCTCTCTTTAAAGCAGCAAAAACGTTCCAAACGGAAAAAAATATCAACAACCTGTTAATAACTCTTTCCGAGCAGGGAGTATTTATCAGTAATAAAGAAGGTTACAAGCATATACCTGCCGTAATTCGTGAGATTGCTGATGTTTCAGGAGCCGGTGATACAGTTATAAGTGTTGCGACTCTCTGTTTAGCAGCGGGTATGCACCCCGAACAGATAGCTCAAATATCGAATCTGGCAGGAGGTATTGTATGTGAAATACCGGTAGTGGTCCCCATTGATAAAGAGCAACTTATGCGCGAAGTTTGCGCCCAATTATAAATCTTTCCCGGAGCTGTCTGTTTTGACAGGTTGTTTAAGTCGATAGCATAAAAATGCTAAAAAAATTATATCTTTGGCACGACAAAAGAAACCATGTAAATCGAATATATAAAAGATGGCAAAAATAATTGCATTGGCAAATCAAAAGGGAGGAGTAGGAAAGACTACAACCGCCATTAATTTGGCTGCGAGTTTAGCAGTATTAGAGAAAAAGGTACTGATTATTGATGCCGACCCTCAGGCAAACTCCACTTCTGGCATAGGCTTTGATGTTCGTTCCATCGAAAAAAGTATTTACGAATGTATTGTAGATGGTGTAGAGCCAACAGAAACCATATTGCATAGCGAAATAGACGGTTTTGATATCATTCCTTCACATATCGATTTGGTAGGTGCCGAAATAGAGATGCTGAATATGGCAAATAGGGAACATATACTTTCTCAGGTATTGGCTAAGGTTACCGATAACTACGATTATATATTAATCGATTGTTCGCCATCATTGGGATTAATTACAGTAAATGCCCTGACGGCTGCCGATTCGGTTATTATTCCCGTTCAATGCGAATATTTTGCCTTAGAAGGACTAGGAAAGCTGCTCAACACAATTAAAATTATTCAAAATCGTTTAAACACCGACTTATCCATTGAGGGCTTTCTGCTAACAATGTACGATAGCCGGTTAAGACTATCTAATCAAGTGGTAAGCGAAGTACGTAAGCATTTTCAGGATATGGTTTTTGAAACCATTATTCAGCGAAATACAAAATTGGGAGAGGCTCCAAGCCATGGTAAACCGGCAATACTTTACGATGCCAATTCGGCAGGAGCAGTGAACTATCTGAATTTGGCACAAGAGGTGCTTAAAAACAACGAAAATTAAAACATTATGGCAAAAACAAGTGCATTGGGCAAAGGTTTAGGAGCTCTTATTGATAATTCGGAAACGATAAAAACAAGAAAAGCTGCTACCAACAGCTCTAACGATATTGAGATAGATAAAATAGAAGTCAATCCTTTTCAGCCCCGAACCGTTTTTAACGAAGAGGCCTTAGAAGAATTAGCTCAATCCATAAAAGAACTGGGGATTGTTCAGCCCTTAACCGTTCGTAAAATCAATAATAACAAGTATCAGTTGATTGCCGGAGAGCGCAGGTTCAGGGCAGCTAAAATTGCCGGATTAAAAACTGTTCCTGTCTACATACGTGTGGCCGATGACGATAAAATGCTGGAGATGGCTTTGGTGGAAAATATCCAACGCGAAAATCTCGATGCCATTGAGGTTGCCATCAGCTATCAGCGCTTAATGGAAGAGTGTAATTTAACGCAGGAAACCTTATCGGAAAGAGTGGGCAAAAAACGTTCAACGGTAACCAACTATTTACGTTTGTTGCGTCTGCCTGCCGAAATACAAAAAGGTATCCGCGATAAGAAAATAGCAATGGGACATGCTCGTGCATTAGTTAATGTTGATGATGTACGTACCCAATTAGATATCTATAAATTAACCATAGACAACGACTACTCGGTAAGAAAGGTAGAAGAGTTGGTACGCAATATAGACAGTGCAACAAAGTCTAAGCCTGCCAAAAAGAGTGGTCTTGCAACAGAATATAATGCTCTAAAAGAACATTTATCGAAACATTTTAAAACAAAAATCGATTTAAAACGTAACAGTGATGGAAAAGGTAAAATTGTTATCGCTTTTCAATCTGATGACGATTTAGAAAGAATATTAACCATAATGGACAGCCGGGGATAAACGAGATTTCCATATAAACTCAACCCAAAACTAATATATTGAAGGAATTTAATAAAATATTATCATTAAGTATTTTAGCCATTGTGCTTTTGCTTTTAAGTGCTGAAACTAGTACAGCCCAAATATTAACGGCTGACACTATTCCTGCACCCAAAAAAGAGAAACCAATTCTCATTCGTTCGCCTAAAAAGGCAACGTTATATGCGGCTATATGCCCGGGGTTAGGACAAATTTATAACCGTAAATATTGGAAACTACCCCTTCTGTATGGCGGGTTAGGTGCCACCCTTTATGGATTAAATTGGAATTTGAAAAATTACAATAAATATAAAGATGCATATTTAGATTTTTCCTTGTTTTATGAATGGAAAAACCGACCGGAAGGTTCCACGCTAAAAAAGCCAACTAGCGAAAGATATAAAAAGGTATATGCTAAAAATTTTGATTACGAAAAATCGAGCGACAATTTTGACAGGTGGTTTAAAACGCAGCTGCAAAATCGCAAAGATTCGTTTAAACACGACAGGGATTTGTGTTACATAATATTAGGGGCTATTTATATTTTAAATATTGTAGATGCTTCTGTTGATGCACACTTGTCGGGATTTAATGTTAACGACGATTTATCCATAAACGTTATACCAACCACAACCTATTCATACCTATCGGGAAACACCGTTGGTATAAGTTGCCAAATCACATTTTAACGAGAAAAAGAGAGGAGAAGAATGAGAAGAATGAGTTTTATTACCACCTTGATTATTTTAGTATTATCGGGGTGCAAAGTGTTTGAGCCAACAGCGAAAAATACAACGGAAACATTAAACAAAGAGCTGCAGCAGTCGGAACAACAACCTATTGCGCAAGATACAACTATAACCGATACGTTGCTTGTTACACAGGAAAACACAGTACAAAATACCGATACGCTGGATTTTTTAAAAGTTCACGAAGTAGATGTCAGATACGATATTAACGATAGTGTTAATAAAAATTTCAGCAGTAATTTAGACAGCCTGGTACATTTGTGGTATGTTAAAAACAGTATAAAAACAAATACCGATATTAATTATACCTATACACCTCAACAACTTACCGATTCGGTTTATATTAAACGATTAGGTAAAATTCCATCGATTATTCCTTTGTCATTTAATAAAATAGTAAAGAAGTATATCGAACTGTACAGCAACAAACGCCGTAAACAGGTGGAAATAATGATGGGATTATCGCAATACTATTTTCCCATTTTTGAAGAAATTTTAGATAAAGAGGGTATGCCGCAAGAATTGAAATACCTTCCTATTATCGAATCGGCATTAAATCCAAGAGCATTTTCTCGTGCCGGCGCCAGCGGTTTATGGCAGTTTATGTACGGCACAGGAAAAATATACAAATTAGATATCAATACATTTGTTGATGAACGCCGCGATCCGGTAAAATCAACTTACGCAGCAGTAAAATATCTGAAAGACATGTATCAGATTTACGGCAACTGGCATTTGGTGATTGCCGCTTACAATTGTGGACCGGGTAACGTAAATAAAGCAATACGCAGAAGCGGCGGCAAAAAAAACTATTGGGATATTTATTACCGTCTGCCCCGCGAAACCCGTGGATATGTGCCTGCTTTTATTGCAGCTGTTTATACGTTTAATTATCATAAAGCACACAACTTAAAACCCGATGTTGCACAATTACCGGTAGCCTGTGATACTTTAATGATTGATGAATCGCTGCACTTCGATCAGGTGACAGGTGTTTTAAACCTTAGCAAAGAGCAGATAAGAGAACTGAACCCTCAATATCGTGCCGATATTATTCCGGGCGATATAAAACCTTATGCTTTAAAAATTCCTATGCGGTACACCGCCGATTTTATCGATAATCAGGATGCTATTTTTGCCTACAAAAAAGATTTCTATTTCAGCGAGCGTGACAAAGTGGTAAATCCTCGTGACAGATACAAAAAATATATTCCGGTAACACCGAGAGGAAAAGCAAAAGTATATTACCGGGTAAAACCGGGCGATGCTGTGGGCTTAATTGCGGCACGTTTCCATGTTCGTTCGGCAGATTTACGCTACTGGAACGATATCCGCCGAAACCTGATAAAAGTCGGGCAACGGCTAATTATTTATGTGCCAAAAGCAAAAGCAGGATATTACCAAAATCTTGCAAAAACCACTGTAAAAAGAAAAAGAAGTCCCAAGAAACAGGTTAAACCCGTTTACGACAAAAATTATATTTACTACACAGTACGCAGAGGTGATAATTTTTGGACAATTGCAAAAAAATATCAGGGCGTATCGAACTACGATATTATGCAGTTAAATAATATCACCAATGCCAACAGCCTGCGGGTAGGACAAAAACTAAAGATTAAACGGAAAGGATAAAATATTTAAAGCGGTCTTTTATGACCGCTTTTTTTATGGTACATACGAAAAAATACTGCCTTTTTAATGTTTCAAAAAGACACTTATCTTTCCTGCAGTTTTATACCGATACTAAATTTCGATTAAATCAATACATCTGAAATCATTGTTATTTGATAAAACTTTATAGCCTTCCATTTTTCCTTGTTTTTCTTGTCCTCGCCGGACAGGCTTCACCCTTTTGTCTTGACACAAAAGGCTCAAAAAGTCAAGACTGCACAGTCTCCTGCGACCCATGACGCTGTCGAAAGCTAAACAAAAGTAATAGCCGGAATGTATATTGTAAAGCCAGTTAGTTTGCTAACCTATTGATTTCAATATTATTATTTGCTTACATCTCCTTCCGGCAGAATTTTGTTTTTAACGCTTTCTTTCGCTATGGGTACCCCGCATCGATTGTGATGTCAAAAGAGGGTGTTTTCAACGTGATTAGAAAAAATTAGTTTCTTTACAGTAAAAAGTAACCCCTTATAATAAAACAACAGATACTGAAATTTCGATAAGAAAAACAAGAATTTATATTTTTTATTGGACTCGATTATGTACATACGAAAAAATACTGCCCTTTTAATATTTCAAAAAGACACTTATCTTACTTATAATTTCACACAGATACCAAGTTTAGATTAAATCAATACATCTGAAATATCTCAAAATGTTAAATAAAATAAAAAACACTACAATCGTTTGTTTTAATAAAACCTGTTCTTTAGTTTAGCCCTGCCATTAAAAGTAAATAACATTTTTACCGCTGTAAAACAGTAATAAATATGAATTCTTTTACAGCAAACAAGAAACATAACATTAAACGAAAATTATTTATAAATTATAATAACAATTTCCTGAAAAATTTTAAGCAACCTGTTATTAAAGCATAACCATAAAACAAACAATGAAAAAACTACAACTATTCGCACTATTGCTGTTTTTATGCAATACGCTTTCTGCCCAAGAATACATTAAAATAGATAATGTAATCAATGAAGTGTATTACAATTATCAGTTTCAACCCGACTCTGCTAATGCAGAAAAACAAGACTATAGAGTAATGGTATTACAGATAGGAAAAACACACTCTAAATTTACTTCTGTCAGCAGGTTAGAAAGCGACTCCATATCTTATGCTGTAAAAGATATGGAAAGACAAACAGCAATGAATATAATGCTGTCTCATGCATCACAGTCACCAAAATCTTCTTTCTGCAGTTATAATTTAATAAAAGACTATCCACAAAAAGGCGCTTACGAATTATGGGGAAGTTTTTCAGAAATGGATTTAAAAGAAAGCGGAAAACTACAATTCAATTGGAAATTAAATACAGCTGAAGATACCACCATATTGGGATTTAAGTGTTATAAGGCTACATGCCGTTTTGCAGGAAGAGATTATACAGCTTGGTACGCTCCAAGCATTCCCGTCAGCGACGGTCCTTATAAATTTACAGGATTACCCGGATTAATTTTATCGGCTGCCGATACCAAAAACCAACATCGTTTTAATATTTACAAAATAAAGTATAAAGTAAACCGGGAGATATTTTTATATCTAAAAAAGGAGAACTATAAACCAACCACTCCGCAAAACTATGTCAAAGCCTTTTATTTAGATGATAAACTCTTACGTGAACAAATTACAAATCCTGATTCACCAATGAGAATTCAAGATGATGCTCTAAGAGCAAAAGTATTACACAAACTTAACAGCCGTAACAATTATATTGAGCAGTATCGTTGATTTCTGATAAAATATTAAATAAAGACTTCTAATTCACACTAAAATAAAACAAACAATGAAAAAACTACAACTATTCGCACTATTACTGTTTTTATGCAGTACGCTTTCTGCCCAAGAATACACTAAAATAGATACCGTATTAAAAGAGTTTTACTACAATTATCAGTTTCAACCCGATTCTACAGATATGGGGAAACAACAATCACAAGCAATGGTGTTACAAATAGGAAAATTACATTCTAAATTTACTCCTGTTAATAGACTGTTGTTCGACTCCCTGCTTTTTAAAACACGAAATATGGATAAACACATTGCATTAAATATGATAATGCCTTATATATCTCAAGCTCCTATATCTGATTTTTGTTGCTATCGTTTATTAAAAAACTACCCTAAAAAGGGTATGTACGAGTTATGGGGGAATTTTGGAGGAAGAGCCTATGCTAAAGAAGATGGTAAACTGCAATTCAATTGGAAATTAAATACAGCTAAAGATACCACCATATTGGGGTATAAATGTTATAAAGCTGCATGCCGCTTTGCAGGAAGAGATTATGTGGCTTGGTACACACCCGATATTCCCATTAGCAACGGTCCTTATAAGTTTACGGGACTTCCCGGGTTAATTTTATCGGTTGCCGATACCAAAAATCAACACCGTTTCCATATTTATAAAATAAAAGATAACGTAAAACGAGAAATATTTTTATTTTTAAAAAAGAAAAAATATAAACCATGTTCTCCCAAAGAATATGTAAAAACATTTTATTGGAAAAATAATAATTTAGCTCAAAGACTTAGAGGGAATAATTCTAAAATTAAATTTAAAGATGATGCATCTAAAGCAGGAATGTTATATCAAATTAGCTCCAAAAATAATTATATAGAGCAGTATCGCTAATTTCGGATAAAATATTAAAAAAAGAAAGTGTCCAAAAAGTGAATAAAACATAGACCTCACAGGTTTCAAAAACCTGTGAGGTCTGAAAATGGTATAAATTTATACCATTTTAGTTTCTTTTCTGTTTATTGAAAACTTTTTAGATACCTTCGTCTTAACTATTGAACAATTATATGGCATAATACCGCTAAAATAAAATCTAAACCATTAAATCCTAATCATAAAACAAACAATGAAAAAACTACAGCTGTTTTCCCTGTTATTATTATTTGGCAATATTCTTTCTGCCCAAGAATACACTAAAATAGATACAGTGCTGCAAGAATTTTATTACAATTATAAATTTCAACCTGACTCGACTAATGCAGAGTGGCAAAAATCGCAGGAAATGATATTGCAGATAGGGAAAAATTACTCAAAATTTATACCTGTTAATAAGGTTGCTCAAGACTCTTTAATATATACGCTAAGAAATGTACCCATAAAAAAAATTGCAGAAATAATGTATAAAGACCCTATTTTAAGTGCTCCTGTTTCTTCATTCTGCAACTATCGATTATTTAAAAATTACCCGCAAAAAGAAGAATTTGAGTTATGGGGAAATATTGGAATAGAATTTTACTTAACAGATAAGGGTAAACTGCAATTTAACTGGAAGTTAAATACAGCTAAAGATACTACTATATTGGGGTATAAATGTCACAAAGCGACATGTCATTTTGCAGGAAGAGATTACACTGCATGGTACACTCCCGATATTCCCATTAGCAACGGTCCTTATAAATTTACAGGTTTACCCGGATTAATTTTATCAATTGCCGATACTAAAAAACAACACCGCTTTGATATTTATAAAATAAAAACTAATGTAAGAAGAGATATGGTTTTCTATGGTAAAAGATCTAAATATCGTTACGTAACATCACCTCAATATGTAAAAGCTGTAAATAGAGCATTTATAAGTATTGCTAAAAAATATGGAGGTTTAAATTCCGTTGTAAAATTCAAAGATGAAGCTGAAAGAGCAAAATTCAACTACAAAGTCCGTTCTAATAATAACTATATCGAAAAATACCCATAACTATTTATTATCAACACCCCTGAGAAGTATGTTAAACCTCTGGTAATTAGATTTATTGAGAAAATTCATCAAATAAATACTTAAAAAAATAAAACAACACATAATATTATCACTAACAACAATTATATAGAGCAATACCACTATTTCTTTATGAAGAAACTATTTTTTTTATTTTTTATGGGAGTTTGTGTATTTACTACAATGGCACAAACTCCCATTAAAGGACAATTAAAAAGCACCAATGGCAATACGGTTGAGGGGATTATTGTTTCGCTGCACCATAACCTGACCGACGGCAGACAGCTGGCATTTAGTATCAGCAATAGCAAAGGCGAATTTGAGTTAAACTATACTGGTAATGGTGAAAATAAGGTCATAAGAGTAAGGTCGATGGTTTACCGCGACACCGCAGTGGTTATTACCAACCCAAAGCAGTTTTACACCATTACCCTGCAGGAAGAAATACACCGCCTAAAGGAAGTAGATGTACGCGGAACCCCTATTATCGTGGGCGAAGACACTACAAAATATGTGGTGGCTTCGTTTGCACACAAGCGTGATTTTTCGGTGGGCGATGTTATTGCCCGTATGCCGGGTTTTAAAATAGAAAACGGCAAAATTTTATATAACGGTAAAAAAATAGAGAAATATTATATCGAAGGCTCCGATTTGCTGGGCGAAGGTTATGGTTTAGCCAATAAAAATTTGCCGCATAAAGCCGTAGCATCGGTTGAGGTGCTGCACAACCATCAAAGTAAAAGGGTGTTTGCAGGAAAAATACCCACCGATGCCACTTCGCTGAATATTAAACTAAAAAATGCAGTGGCTGCCACAGGTCCTTTAGAGCTGGGGGCTGCCTATAAACCCTTTGGCAGGTATATTAACCTTACGCCTATGTTTTTTAGTAAGAAATATCAGTTTATCAGCTCGTTTCAATCGAATAATATAGGTGTTGATTTAAGTGATAATATTACCGGTCTTACTTTTGCCAACGGCTCGCTTGATGGTATGGAGCGTATGCGGAATAATAAACTGGGCATTTCGCATATCTATTATCCTGATATTAATCAATCGCGGATGCTGCAAAACAACGCCAACCTTATTACTTTAAATGCACTAAAAAAACTATCGAACAGTACCGAAATAAAAATAAACACCACCTATTTATCCGATAAGGTAAAGGAATTTCAGCATACCCTAGCTGACTATTTTTTAAATAATGGTTTGACTACTGCTAATGATATATACGCTAAGCGTTTTAACAGCAAAACTTTATTTGCCGAATTTAATGTTCAGCGTAATGTAAACAGCATTTATTTTAACAACAAAACCGGGTATGCCCAGTATTGGGAAAAGCAGAAAGCGTCAATAACAGGCGATAACAAACAGCTGATAACAAGCAGTCTGCCTCATCGCAGTTTCTATAATGTTTTAGATGCTACCCTGCCCTTTGGAAAAAAGTTTATTACCATACATTCTTCCATCGATTTTAATTTCAGCGACGAGGTTTTGCATTTTCAACCTAATGTTTTTAAAAATCCTTTAAACCATGGCAGCAGCCTTTCGGTAAGTTCGCAGCAGCTTTGGAACAAAAGTTTTATCACCGAAAACTATGTAAAGCTGATACACTCTTTAAATGCCTTTGTTATTAAAACCAAGCTGGGTATTGCCTACGAAAAACAACATTTAACATCGGATATGCTGATGGGAGATAAATTGTTACAGTTCGATAATCTTCAAAACGATATCAGCTGGCATAAAACCAATTATAACGCTGCTGCTAATATATCGTATAAAAAAAACAAAGTAGAGTTTGGGGTTAATCTGCCATTAACACAATATCAATTAAACTTTACCGATAAAATTAGAAATGCCAATATCAGGCAAAATCAACTGCTGTTTAAGCCCGGAGCATGGTTTAAATATTTTTTAGGCGCATCTATGGAAACCCGCTTATGGGCAAGTGCTTCGAAACGTATTGGCAGCCCCGGTAATATGCTGCAAGGCAATATTGTGTACGGGCACAGAACCATGCGGAGTGCCGCCGCACAAGTTAATAAAACTCAAAATCAATCAGCAGGTTTTAAATTAAGCTATAAAAATCCTATAAATGGATTGTTTGGGCACCTTTCAGCAAATTTACAGAAAACTACCAGCGATTTTATTACCAACAGCACAATGGCTGCTCCCGGTATTTTTAATTACGAGCTGCTCGAAAAAGAGAATAGCTCCGTTTCTAAAAACATATCGGGTGATTTGTCGTATTACTGGTTTAAAACACATCTAAATCTGGGCATAGAAGCAGGTTACAGCCATCAAAAAAGAGATTTTCTATTAGATAACGAACTTAAAAAGTTTAATTTTTCATCGTATAATCTGGGTACAAGCGTTACCTGGGATAAATGGCAGTTTTTAGGGTGTGAATACAACTATGAAGCAAGCATAAACCGTCAGAAGCACAACGGAGGAAGCAGCCGCTCTATTGAGCAGTCTCATAAACTGCGCTTAACTTACTACATAACTTCTCTGCAATGGATTGGTATATATCCCGAATACACCTATTTAAATCAAAAAGGGTATCAGCATCAACATGCTGTATTTACCGATTTAAGTTATCATTTAACACCAAAGCACAGCCGGTTTACTTATTCTGTTGAGCTGAAGAATATTTTTAACAGTAAAAATGTTTATTCGGTAATGGAAACAGAATACAGCAGCATTTACAATGAATATACCATACGTCCTCGTCAATTGGTGCTGCGGGTACGGTTTACGCTTGGCAAAAAAATAAAACAGTAATTCAAAGGGGCCGATTCCTGCATTATTCGTGTCATTAGCTTAGTGCAGATGTAAGGCATCAGGAACTGTAGATATAGTTTCGCTCCATAATTATTTTAACTGTATATATTTGAATATAATCTTCTTATGCGTTACGATTAAAATTACAATAGGTACTAATTATCTTCTCATCTCCAGAATTTTTTCGGCAAGCAGCATATCTAAAGCATAGGTTATTTTGATGTTTTCGGTGATACCGGCAATCACCTGAATAGGTTCTTTCGGAAGATATTTTAACACCACTCCGCAATCGTCGGTTGCCTTGAAATTTTTATCGGAAAGGGCAATGCGGTAAGCCTCTTGTATTGTTTTCATACGGAATCCCTGCGGCGTTTGTGCCTGCCGAAGATTATCCCTGTCGGGAACATTCAGAATACAGCCGTCTATCGATACCTCCATAATGGTATCAACAGCAGGAATTGCCGCATTAACCGCATTAACACAATCTAACGCATTAATGGTGTTTTGAATAATATCTGATGTTACAAACGGACGTACTGCATCGTGAAATATCATTTTATAACTATCGGAATCAGGCATTCCGGCATAGGCATTAATCGCCGCAAGACTCGAATCGCTGCGTTCTTTCCCCCCCGATAGTATTTTTTTTACTTTCGGGTAATTATTCTGCCGAATAATATCCTCTATGTTACTCACAAAATCGGGATTAATAACAATAGCAATTTCATCAATGCCTTTACAGCTGTGAAATGCATAAATGGTGTGCTCAATAATAGTTTTACCGCCCAGCTGCATCAACTGTTTTGGCAGCTGATTCCCGAAACGCATCCCTTTTCCCCCTGCCAGTATAATTCCTATGCTTTTCATATCAATTGCTTTTATATCTGATGTTATCAATAAAAAAAACGGCTATTTGTTGCAGCCACTGGCTATTAGCTGTTGGCTGTTAGCTTTTAGCCATTAGCTTGATTTAAACGCAAAGAACGCTGAGTTTGCCGCAGCTTCTGTCTTCCGTTTTCTAACCAATTACCGCATTAAAGTTATTGTTAATTACTCATTCCTAATTGTTAATTGAAAAGGTCTTCCGATTTCTGTCTTCGGACTTCCGTCTCCCGTCCCTATAATCATGCCGCTGTGTGTCTAAAATTTAGTCATGGCGTTTCATCTTCTATTTCAAATAAATATTCAACTGTAACTTGAAAAAAACGAGCCATTTTTATCGCCAAAACCACCGATGGATTAAACTTATTTTTTTCAATTGCGTGTATCGTCTGCCTTGAAACCCTCAATGCTTCAGCAAGTTCAGCCTGTGTTAAATTATGTCTTGCTCTTTCTACTTTTACCAAGTTCTTCATACTTTTTTATTGAAAATAAAAATACTTCATCTCTAATCAATCATTCTTTTTTTAAGAGCAAATGTAATTAAATAAACACCCAATAAAAAAGAAATTACCGTAGCCATATCTACCCCTGAATTAATACCAAACAAATAAAGAATAAAAGCAATACAAGTAACAATAATAAAAGATACTTGAAAGGATTCTAATCGCAACTTTTGAATATAGTCATCTTCTATTCTCTCTTTTGAAAGCATATATACAAGCATTCCCGACATCGATAACAAACCAAAAATCAACATCAAACGCTCTCCAAAGTATGCCTCAAAAGAAAATATCCCATTTTCGATTAAAGAGAATGGTCTTCCTGATACTCCATCCATAAAACCTCTGATAAAATCATCATATCCCTCTAAAAAAGTAAAAATAAAAAACATCGCAATACCTAACTTTTTACCCCAATGCGGTAGGATCTGAAAATTCATAATTAATGTATTTAAAAGATTAATGATTCTATTATTTCTGCACAAAAGTAAATAAAACTTTACAAATAGAAAGAAAAAATAGAATTATTTTGTATGAAATTTAAAATGACCAAATTTTAGAGATTTAAACATCATCGTTTTTCTGAAGAATAAACATACATTTGATTCTCGGCATCTAATTTTGAAACTTCAATTTGATTATCGTATATCTGCCTGGTCTTGATTTTACTTTTTACAATACTGCTTATTTTATTTACTCCCGCTTTTGCTGCCGCATAAAGCAACGATTGTGGTTCTCGTTTTATGCTCGATTTCCACGCCAAACCAATATTTGCCAAACCGCTATTTGCAGGTGTTTGCTGCAAAGGTTCTTTTCTTTCCTTAATAATATCTGCATAAACAGGTGCATTTGCCAACGGTTTTAATTCAGATTGAATCTCTTGTAAAGCTGCCGGATCTATTAATTCCACCTGCCGTTTAATTTTCTCCTCCGAAGAATTATTTTTTACTTCTGCCAACTGATTTTTAGTAGTAAAATAGGGATAATATCTTTTAGCGAGAGAATTTGAAACAGCCTTGTTCTCAATGGGGCTTAATGCTGTTTTGGGTAATGAAGATATTATTGCTAACCGATTCACAGTTTGAGGTGAATTAAAAAGCCTTATTCCAACAGCCATTAAAAGAATAACAGATGCCGCAACTGCTGTTTTCCAATAAGGGAACAAAACAATACGCTGTTTTTTCAACTCCGATTTATAAGGATATACCACCGTCTTATCGGCAGTCAATTTTGTTTTTTCGTATTGTAAATATGCTTTGGTTCGAGCATTATCGGCAAGTAGAAATTCATCGAAAAGCCCTGCTTCTTCATAGGTTAAATCATTTTCAAGTTTAGCAATGCAGAAATCTTCAAAATCAGTGTTAAACGGAATATCTTTTAAGGATTGTTTCGAACTGCGAGCATCAGGCTGTTCCACTTCCGTTAGCTGCATATCGTCTAACTCCGCTTTCAGTTCAGGATACTGCAAAAGAAAGCAGTATAAAGCCTGTTGTTCTGCTTCGGATAAATTTCCCTCCAAATAATCGAGAAAAAATGCCTCGTAATTATTTTTATCAATCATATTACCGCCTCCATTGTTCCTATTATCGCTTTCAGCTTTTTTCTTGCCCTGTAAATGTACACCTTAACCTGCGATTCGTTTAATGCTGTTATCTGTGCTATCTCTTCGTAGCTGTACCCCTCGTAATCACGCAGCAGAACCACAGAACGCTGTACGTCGGAAAGCTGCGCCAATGCCATATCCAATACCTCTCTTAAATCGCTGTATTGACAAGAATGAGCACAATCCTCTTCCCTCACCTTATCGAAATTATCACTCCGACGCTCTTTTCTGATATAATCAATCATGGTATGATAAGCTGTGGTAAACAGATACGACTTTACCTTTTCGGGGTTGACATTTTTTCTGTTCCGCCACAACTTCTCGAAAGTATCCTGCACAACATCGTGGGCCTTATCCTCATCGGTTAAATTTTTAAGGATAAAGCGGAATATGCCATCGGCATAAGTTTCCACGCTGTTATTGTACGTTTTTAAATCCATTTTCAGAAGTAGGACGTTTAACTTACCCAAAAGTTACAGCTGACAACTAAAGAATTTTATTTTTTTCAGCCATTGACATATTGTTTGGCTTCTAATAAAATGCACATAACATATATCGTTATTTTTCTATTTTTTGATACGCCTTTTTTACATAGCTATCTGCCCACTGATAAAACTCCTGGATATCCTTGCGGGCATTTTTCTGCTTTTCAATAACAGCTGCACGTTTAAAAATGGCTTTTTCCGCAGTCTCTAACTGCTGAATAATTCCTGTTTTTTCAGCATTTATCAATTCCGATATTTGTAAATATTTATACCCTGCCGAACGAGAAATCGGATAACAGCGTTTTTTTAACCGCAAAGCTTCGCTGTTTAACCAGCAGTTCTCCTTTCTTTCTGCCGTAAGAACTTTGGGCAGACCTGCTCCTCCTTTTACCCATACTGGCAGTGCAATTGAAGTATTGGGAAATCCTACCTGACACCAAATGGTATTCATATCGCCTGGTTGTCCCTTTTTTACCCCCTCCACCAGAATCATCGAAGATGAACCATGACGGGTAATAAAATCACCGGAGTTAACAAAGTTTTCACCATAAGGCACAGCAGCATAATTTTTTCGGTAATCGCATTTCAGCACAGCATGTTTTAAACATCGCGAAAATTGCTGAACAATGGTTTGTGCCGTTAAATTGTTTACTGCATCTGCCTGATACATTAAATCCTGCGCTGTTTGAAAACGGATAAACCCGTAACCGACATTCTTTTTTCCGGTAAACGAAAAGTTAGTTCTTAAAATATATCCATTGGGTGCTTGTGCAGGATCATTGGCATCGAATTTTGTAAACGCCTGATTATTTACTTCGTAAAAAGCAACATTCCCGTCGGCATCTAAAACGCCAAAATGAGCTGCCAGTCCCATGGGACGTACTCTGTTTTTCAACAAATTTTCAAAATCTTCAATATTCGTACACTCCTCTAAAGCCTTGCGCATAAACCGTCCCTCCTGGTCTTTAAATTTAGAGGTATCTTTTAAATTTACATTAAACGATGCACTATTCATAATGGCAAATCCCATTTCATTGGAACCTCCCCACACCTGCTCTCCTTTTTCATCATTGGAATTTACCAAACCAATAAACTGATACTTTCCTGAACTAAAAAACATCATCTTGTTTTGGAACGATTCAGTATCCCTGAGTTTCCAAATCATTGGACGTCCGTTTTTTGTGTATTTTCCCGATATCACAGCTGTGGTACAAGCTGATAGCTGCCATGCTCCAGCAGCGATAATAAATATTAATATGCTTAGTTTTTTCATATGTTTATTTTTTGCAACTACTGGCTATTAGCTGTAGGCTTGGTTTAACCGCAAATATAATAAACCGATTTTAATTATTCCTGTCCATAGAACAAAAAAAAGCGGTACTGCAACATTACAGCACCGCTTCTAAATCTTCTTTTTACTATTTTTAGAACATATATCCTACTGAAATTTGGAATACGCCGTTTTTAGCATCACCTTCCCCTTTTGCTATGTTGCTCAAACCTAAGTTGTAGCCGGCATCAACGAAAAACTTCTCATTAAATTTGTAGCCCAAACCAAAGTTGAAACCAAAATCAATAGTTTTTATCCCATCCGCATCTTCTTCACGAGACATACCTGCTGCTTCCGCTTTAAGTTTTGAGTTTAATAACACTCCAAGCTGTGGACCGGCTTTCAGGCTGAATCCTTCAGTTACATAATATTTAAACATTACAGGAAGATTTAGATAAGATAACTTAACAGTTTCTTTTACATCAATCTTCATACCAGAATCTTCTATTGTCTCTTCATCTTTTGCTCCCTGTCCTGAAAACAACAATTCCGGCTGAATAGCGAATTTGTCGCTCAATTTATATTCGGCAACCACACCGAAATGAATACTGGTACGTGCATCCGCTGTTTCGCCTTTAGCATGTAAATTTGCAAAGTTAACACCTGCTTTTGCTCCAAATTTAAAATCCTGAGCATTTACCGTATTAAACATAGCTAAAATAGCTACTACTAATAAAATTCTTTTCATTTTCTGTAATAATTTTAATTTTTATTAATATTTAAATTTTCGGGTGCAAATATAATATATTTTTTTTTCAAAAAAGGCTCTATGTGTACTTCTCTGAAAAAAACAATAATAAGTGAGCTGATGTGTTTATAATCAGAGGTTTGGGTGGAGGTAATATGTCTAAGGTATAATTACGATGATATAAAATCAACACTTTATAGTATTGCATTTTATAGAATAATGCCATAACGACACAAGGAGAATATAGTATTAATTATGCTTTATCTCCTATCAGGCAATAGCCCCCTTTTTACTATACAAAATAACAAATGGTAATTAATAAAAATGAACGTTTATTTTTTAACCGATTAACCGTATAATGAATAAAATGAGCAGACCAGGAAAAAAGACAAAAAAGTGTGGTATTTTTAAAAGGATAGAATATCTTTGTGCGGATTAAATAATACCTCTTGTAAATTTAATTTCCCATAAAGAAAATAATACATAGCAATAGCTACGATGCGTTTTATATTGAAGAACAAAAAGGTATTTTATGATGACTAAATACCGGTTATAACCGGTATGTTAAAACAGCAAAAGAAATGAAAATAAAGAGAAAACCCGATTGGTTGAAGATGCAACTGCCAAAGGGCGATGATTATGCATATATTAACGGACTGGTGGAAAAACACGGATTAAATACCATCTGTTCCAGTGGTAAATGTCCAAATATAGGAGAGTGTTGGGGAAATAGAACTGCCACATTTATGATATTGGGAAATATCTGTACTCGTGCATGTAAATTTTGTAATGTGCCAACCGGAAAACCTCTACCAGCCGATAAAAAAGAGCCCAAACGATTGGCACGAACCATTAAATTAATGCAGCTGCGTCATGCGGTAATTACTTCGGTGGATAGAGATGATTTAGAAGATGGCGGAGCCTCTATCTGGGCAGAAACCATACGCGAAATAAGAGCTTTAACACCCAAAACAACGTTAGAAGTTTTAATTCCCGATTTCGACGCAAAACCCCATTGCGTACAAATGGTAATAGATGAAAGACCGGAAGTTATATCGCATAATTTAGAAACCGTAAGACGATTGACTCCACAGGTTCGAAGTCGGGCAAAGTACGATGTTAGTCTGCGTGTATTGAAGCAGATTGCGGATTCCGGAATTGTGGCAAAATCAGGAATAATGCTTGGTTTGGGCGAAACAGAAGAGGAAATTTATCAAACCATGAACGATTTAAGAGCTGTTGGCGTTAAGGTAATGACTATTGGGCAGTATTTGCAACCTACCCGGAAACACTTGCAGGTAGAGGAGTATGTTACGCCTGAAACATTTAAAAAATACGAACAAGTAGGTTTAGAAAAAGGCTTTACTTTTGTGGAGAGTACCCCTTTGGTACGTTCATCGTATAAAGCGGAACGACATATTTGCAGATAGAAATTCTGTCAAAAAAATCAAGATTTAAAATAATAAAACATGATACCAACCATATTCAGAGATTTAGGACAGATGGATTATCTTAAAGCATGGGATTATCAAGAAGAATTGTTTCAAGAGGTGTTACAATCGAAACAAGCCAATGCAGATATTCCTAAAGAACAAAAAAAATTAAGCGATAATTATCTGTTGTTTTGCGAACACCCTCATGTTTACACGCTGGGAAAAAGCGGCAAAGAACAAAATATGTTGCTCGATTTAATACAGCTTCAGGCAAAAGATGCAACATTTTATAAAATAAATCGAGGAGGTGATATAACCTATCACGGTCCAGGTCAAATTGTAGGTTACCCAATTCTTAATTTAGAAACCTACGATATGGGAATAAAAAAATATATCGAAACCTTGGAGCAGGCAATTATCAATTGTATTGCCGATTATGGTTTAAAAGGTACTCGTTTAGATGGAGCTACCGGTGTTTGGTTAGATATAAATACGCCTCAAGCTCGAAAGATTTGTGCCATAGGCGTTCGTGTCAGCCGATGGGTTAGCATGCACGGTTTTGCTTTTAATGTAAATACCGATTTAAAATACTTCGATTACATCAATCCCTGCGGATTTACCGATAAAGGTGTTACTTCATTACAAAAAGAATTAGGTAAACCTATTGATATTGAAGAGGTAAAGAAAAATTTAAAAAATCATATTGCAAAACTGTTTGATATGAAGCTGAAAAATGAGTAATTTGGCGTGCCAAAATTAAAGCTATGGAAAAGAGATGGATTATTAACGAACCCGGCGACAGCCAGACAGTTAAACTCCTGATGGAAGCATTGGGAGTAGACGAAGTTATTGCCAATTTGTTAGTACAGCGCGGTATTACCGACTATCAGAAGGCTAAAGACTTCTTTCGTCCGAGTTTAGATAATCTTCACGATCCTTTCCTGATGAAAGATATGGATAAGGCGGTTGCACGCTTGAATAAAGCCATCGAAAATCAAGAAAGAATACTAATTTACGGCGATTACGATGTAGACGGAACCACTTCTGTAGCTTTGGTATATACCTATCTAAAACCTCATTTCGATTATATTGATTACTATATTCCTGACAGATATGCTGAAGGGTATGGTATATCCACTAAAGGAATAAATTATGCAGCCGATAACAATTATTCTTTAATCATATCATTAGACTGCGGTATAAAAGCTGTAGAGCGAATTGCTTATGCCAACAGCAAAAATGTCGATTTCATTATTTGCGATCATCACACTCCCGATGATAAATTACCCGATGCTGCTGCGGTATTAGACCCCAAACGCCTCGATTGTAACTATCCTTGCGATGCACTTTCTGGGTGCGGTGTAGGTTTTAAATTGATGCAGGCCTTGGCACAACATCGCAATTGGGATTTTGAAACTTTAATTCCATTGCTCGATTTGGTAGCTGTGAGTATTGCTTCGGATATTGTTCCCATTGTGGGCGAAAATAGAGTGTTGGCTCATTTCGGTTTAGAAAGGCTGAATAGCAATCCGAGAGTTGGTTTAAAAACCATTATTAAGCTATCGGGGGCAACGCATGATTTAAAAATAAATGATATTGTTTTTAAAATAGGACCGCGCATTAATGCAGCCGGAAGAATACAATCGGGAAAACATGCCGTGCATCTGCTGGTAGCTGAAAATGAAGAAACGGCTAAATTAATCGGTGACAGCATAAACGATATGAATGAAGACCGCAAAGAGCTAGATCATTCAATAACCGATGAGGCACTAGATTTGGTTGCTAAAAATAAGATGCTGCTGGCAAAAAAGAGTACTGTACTTTTCAGTCGAAAGTGGCATAAAGGAGTAATTGGCATTGTGGCATCGCGAATGATTGAAACTTATTATAAACCTACCATAATTTTAACCGAATCGAATGGTTTTGCTACCGGAAGTGCCCGTTCGGTAGATGGATTTGACCTTTATAATGCCATTTCGTCGTGTAGCGATTTGTTGGAAAACTTCGGTGGACACAAATATGCTGCCGGATTAACGATGAAAATAGAAAATGTTCCACTTTTCCAACAACGGTTCGAAGAATATGTTTGCCAACACATAACCGATGATATGCTGCAACCTCAGATAAAAGTGGATGCGAAGATAAGTTTAACAAGTATAACGCCTAAATTCTACCGTATTCTAAAACAATTCGAACCTTTTGGCCCACAAAATATGACTCCTGTTTTTGTAAGCGAACAAGTGGTCGATTACGGTTATAGTCGACAAGTTGGACGAAAAAAAGAGCATTTGAAATTATCGGTTGTGGATGATATTCGGGAAGGAAATGTACGTAATGGTATTGGGTTTTCTTTGGGTAGTTTTTATCCTAAAATTTGCACAGGAATTCCTTTTGATTTGTGTTATTCGGTACAGGAAAACGAATATATGGGTAAAACCGAACTGCAGCTGATGATTCGTGATATTAAAACTGAATAAATAAAAGAAGTCAGATTTTTTAAGAAGCTTTTTCATGATAGAAACATAATACATTTCTGTCCAATTGTGTCCAAAAAAATATAGATTTTTGTTTTTCTTATTGAAATCTCATTATCTGTAGTTGTTTTTTTATTCTAAAGGGTTTCTTTTTACTGTAAGGAGTAAGAAACTAAATTTTTCTAATTACTTGAAAATACCCTCTTTTGACATCACAATCGATGCGGGGTACCCATAGCGAAAGAAAGCGTTAAAAATAAAATTCTGTCGGAAGCTACGATTTGCAGAGAGCAGCATACAACCACATGGTTCAAAAAGTAACAAGCCCGGGCCCCCTTTTCGACTATTATTTTGTTTAGCTTTTGGCAGCGTCATGGGGCGCAGGAGATTGTGCCGTCTTGACTTTTTGAGCCTTGTGTGTCAAGACAAAAGGGTGAAGCCTGTCCGGCGAGGATAAGAAAAACAAGGAGAAATGGAAGTCTATAAAGTTTTATCGAACAACAATGTTTTTTTTATAAAAAACGTTTAGGACAGAATTGATTTCTGTTTATTAATAATGTTTTTGTGCCTGTTTACAACCTGATCTTTACCAATTAAAAAAATCCCTATTGAAATATAGGCTAATTTATTTTCAAAATGATTAATTTTGTGAGGTTTTACATTACACAATACCTTAAAACAGATACTTATGTATGAATATATTAGCGGATTAATCACAGAATTAACGCCAACAGCTGTAGTTATTGAGTGTGGCGGAATAGGATACTACATTAACATATCATTAAATACTTATACAAAACTTTCGGGACACAAAGAGACCAAACTATTCTTGCATCATGTTGTTCGTGAAGATGCTCATTTGCTATATGGTTTTAACGACGCTAAAGAACGTGAAATTTTTCGTTATCTGATATCGGTTTCGGGAGTAGGGGTGAATACTGCAAGAGTAATGCTTTCTTCATTAACTGCAGCCGAAATACAAACTTCCATTATTGCCAATGATGCCAAAACATTACAAAGTGTAAAGGGTATCGGGGCAAAATCAGCACAACGAATTATAATCGAATTAAAAGACAAGTTAGGAAAAGATGTTGATTTATCAGAAATTTCTTTACCTCAGGACAATACAAACAAAGAAGAAGCGTTATCTGCTTTAGTGATGTTGGGTTTTGCAAAAAATGCAGCAAATAAGGTGGTAGACAAATTGTATAAAGCCAATCCTTCTGCAAGTGTTGAGACATTAATTAAGCAGGCATTGAAACAACTGTGACAAAAATACGTAGGATAGGATGCCAAGGGGGTAGAAATCAAAATAATATTAAATATAGAATCTTGAAAAAAATAGTATTAAATATATTCGTTTTTTGTTTGTTTTTATCTTGTAATATCTTTACGGGAAATAACTATGCCTATGGAAGATTACAACAACAAGATACCGTAAAAAGCAAAAACTTGATTAAGCGTAGGGCTGTAATTTCCCAATCGCCTTTCTTTAAAGATGTAAATACTGCCAAAGACACCACATTAAGATATCCTTTTGATGATAATAGAGATAATGTGGAATATGGTTCACAGTCGCAATCGCCACTCTATTTATCGAATCCAAGTAACATTAAAACAACTGTGAAATATGATCCTGTTACGGGACATTATATCTTACAGCAGACCATTGGCGGTATGAACTATCGCAATCCCATAGAGATGACTGCCAAAGAGTATGAGCAGTATGTCGCCAATAAAACGATGCGTGATTATTGGGTACAACGTGCCAGAACTGACGGTTCATTATCGAATAATGAATTAGTTCCTGATATGAAATTCGGAGGCCAATTTTTAGACAAAATTTTTGGTGGAAATACCATAAAAATAAAGCCTCAGGGGTCGGCTGAATTAACTTTTGGTGCAAAAATAACCAATGTGGAAAATCCTACACTCCCCGAAAACCTCCGTAAAAATGTAAGTTTCGATTTCGATGAGAAAATACAGATGAACGTTACCGGAACTGTGGGAACCAAGCTGAAAATGGACGTAAATTACAATACCGAAGCAACTTTCGATTTTGAAAATCAGATGCGTTTGAATTACGAAGGTGACGAAGATGAAATTGTAAAGAAAGTTGAGGCGGGAAATGTATCCATGCCCATATCGAATACCTTAATCACGGGAGGACAAAATCTGTTTGGATTAAAAGCTCAGTTACAATTTGGTAAACTGACAGTTACTTCGGTCTTTTCACAGCAAAAGGGAGAAACCTCGGTAGTGCAAATGGAAAATGGAGCTCAAAAACAGGAGTTCGACCTGTCAGTAGAAAAATATGAGGCTAATCGCCACTTTTTCTTATCGAAATATTTCTATGATAACTACGATAAAGCACTGGAGACATTACCGGTTGTCAAATCGGCCGTAACGATTACTAAAATTGAAGTTTGGATTACCAATAAAACCTCAAACTTTCAAAATTCAAGAAACTTAGTGGCATTGGTAGATTTAGGGGAATCGGCGGCTAATATCTCGAACAGTATGTTTCAGCAAACCGGAACCGGAACACTTCCTGACAACAATCTGAACAACGAGTTTGAGATGATGACTTCCACTTACGGAGCTATTCGCGATATTAATAACGTAACCGGAACATTTGCTCCTTTGGCTCCTCAATTTGTAAGCGGAAGAGACTACGAAAAAGTGGAAAATGCACGATTGCTATCTCCATCGGAATATAGGGTAAATAAAAAACTGGGATATATTTCTTTAAATCAATCCCTGAATGCAGATGAAGTGCTGGCAGTTGCCTACGAATATATCTACAACGGCGAAATAAAAACAGTGGGTGAATTAACCACCAATGCACAGAGTGCTCCTAATACTTTACTTTTAAAATTACTAAAAGGAACAAATCTGAATCCACAAATGCCCACATGGACACTGATGATGAAAAATATTTATAACATCGGTGCATATCAGGTGAATCCCGATAACTTTGTTTTGAATATCATGTACCAGAACGATGAGGCGGGAACAAACGTAAATTATTTGTCAGAGGGAGCCATAAAAGATAAAATTTTATTGAATGTACTGAATTTAGATAAGGTGAATTCTCAACTTGATCCCGGACCTGACGGTATGTTCGACTTTATTGAAGGTATAACCATACAAAGTAATGGGGGACGGATTATTTTTCCCGAAGTGGAGCCTTTTGGTAAATATCTGAGAGAAAAAATAGGAAATGATGCCATTGCCGACAAATATGTTTACGAAGAGTTATATACTTTAACACAGAATGAGGCACAGCAGGTAGCTCACAAAAATAAATTCTCTTTGAAAGGAAGTTACAAATCTTCAAACGGCTCTGAAATTTCTTTGAATGCCTTAAATGTACAACCTGGTTCGGTAGTAGTGCAGGCAGGAGGACGCACATTGATTGAAAATATCGATTATACAGTGGATTATATGCTTGGTAAGGTAAAGATTATCAACCAGAGTCTGTTACAATCGAGTACGCCAATCAATATAAAATCAGAGAATAACGCACTTTTCAACCTTCAAACCAAAACTTTAATGGGGGTGCAGTTAGATTATAAAATCAGCGATAACTTTAATGCGGGGGCAACTATAATGCACTTGTCGGAGAAGCCGCTGACACAAAAAGTAAACATCGGAGAAGAGCCTATTGCCAATACCATTTGGGGATTCAACGGTAGCTATCAAACCGAATCGATGTTTTTTACCCGAATGGTGGATAAGCTGCCCTTTATTGAAACCAAAGAACCGTCGAAAATTGAAGTCGAGGGCGAATTTGCTCAGCTCATACCAGGACATAACAGAGCCATTGGTAGTTCTGGTACAGCTTATATCGACGACTTTGAAGGAACAGAGACTGCCATTGATATGAAAGCTCAGAATGCCTGGGTATTGGCAAGTACGCCTCAAAACAATAAGTTGCTTTTCCCTGAAGGAAATTTGAATAACAACCTGGAATATGGTTACAACAGAGCAAAATTAGCCTGGTATGTTATCGACCCGCTATTTTTGCGTAATACTTCGGCAACCCCCGGACACATTAAAGCAGATAAAGATATGCAGTCGAATCACTTTGTACGTGAAATTTACGAGGAAGAGATTTGGCCCAATAAAGAGCGTGCTGCCGGAGTGCCTTCAAATATTTCGGTGCTGAATTTGGCTTACTATCCCAACGAAAAAGGTCCTTATAACTTCGATGTTGATGGAAAAGCAGGTATATCCAAAGGTATGAATGCCGATGGAACGCTTAAAGAGCCAGAGAGCAGATGGGGTGGAATTATGAGGCGCATTGAGACCAACGATTTTCAAGCAGCAAACATCGCTTATATAGAGTTTTGGGTGATGGATCCGTTTGTTTACAACAAAAACCATAAAGGGGGAGATTTATATTTCAACCTAGGAAATGTATCGGAAGATATTCTTCGGGATTCCAGAAAATCGTTTGAGAACGGACTGCCCACCACAGAAGTGGTTACTTTGGTAGATACCACCGTTTGGGGACGTGTTCCTATTGTTCAGTCGTTGGTAAATGCTTTTGACAACAACACTACTTCAAGAAAATATCAGGATGTTGGTTTCGATGGTTTGAACAATGAAGAAGAGCTGACTTTCTTCAAAGATTACATAAAAGCTATTGAGATTTCGCCGAATTTAGGCTCCTCTTCACAAGCGTATGTAATGGCTGCATCCGACCCTGCCGGAGACGATTATCACTATTTTAGAGGAAGCGATTATGATGCCCAGAAGTTAGGAATACTGGAGCGCTACAAAGCGTACAATGGAGTTGAAGGAAACTCGCCCATAGCCGGACTATCAAAAGAATCGTATCCTACTGCCTCTACTTCGTTGCCCGATGTGGAAGATATCAACCGTGATAATACATTGAGCGAAACTGAGGCTTATTATCAGTATAAAATACACTTAGATCCTAAGGAGATGGAAATTGGTAAAAACTTTATTACCGATAAAATCACCAGTAGCGTAAAACTGAAAAACGGAACGCAGAGCGATATCAGCTGGTATCAATTTAAAATTCCTATCAGTCAGTTTCAGGATAAATACGGTAATATCGATGGATTTACATCTATACGGTTTATGCGTATGTTCCTAAGGGGATTTCAGGAAGATGTAATTTTGCGTTTTGCAACTTTAGATTTGGTGCGTGACGATTGGCGTGAGTTTACCGAAGCATTAAACGAAGATCCAAACGATAAAACCGAATCAGCAGCTCAAATGGATATTACAGCTGTTAATATTGAGGAAAATGCAAGAAAAGAGCCGGTAAACTATGTACTGCCTCCGGGTATCGACAGAGTAGTTGACCCAAGTAACCCTCAACTGGTGCAGTTAAATGAACAGGCATTATTATTGAAGGTTACCGATTTGGAAGATGGAAAGGGAAAGGCTGCTTACAAAACATTGAATATGGATATCCGCAAGTACGGAAAACTGATAATGGACGTACATGCCGAAGAGATTGACGGACGTATTCTAAGCGATAAACAGGTAACGGCATTTATCAGAATCGGTTCTGATTATCAGGATAACTACTACGAATACGAAATTCCGCTGAAATTAACACCGGCAGGAAATTATAATGGCGATAGAATAGAAGAACGACGTATTGTCTGGCCGGAAGAGAACAGATTCAATGTGAAATTGAAATTATTCCAAACCATCAAACAACTGCGTAACGATGCCAAACGTTCAGTAGGTTCGGGTGTAACCTTTACTACTATTTTTGAGCGGAAAGTGGGCGAAATCAGCCGGAATGCAATGCCTTATGAAAAAGAACAGGTGGTAAGAATAAAGGGTAATCCGAATATGGCGAATGTCAGAACCATTATGGTTGGTATTAAGAATCCGCAGGAAGATATTACCGGCACAGATGATCATCTGCCAAAATCGGTGGAAGTATGGATGAATGAGTTGCGCTTAACCGATTTCAACGAAAAAGGAGGATGGGCTGCTAACCTTCGGGTAACTACCCGTTTGGCAGACTTTGGTACAGTTACCTGGGCCGGAAGTAAAGTAACTGCCGGATTCGGAGGTATTGAAGCCGGAGTACACGAGAGAGAAAAAAATGATATATTCCAATATGATTTATCGGCAAGTTTCGAGCTGGGTAAATTCTTCCCCGAAAAATCGGGTGTGAAAATACCGCTTTATTATGCCATCTCCGAAAAAACAGTTAGCCCGGAATACAATCCGTTAGATCCCGATATTCCTTTGGATATTGCTTTGGAAAATGCTCCTGATAAATCGGCAAGAGATTCCATAAAGCGAATATCGCAGGATTATACAAAACGGAAGAGTTTTAACCTGACTAATGTGCGTATTGATAAACAAAAGGGAAAACCAAAGGTATTAGATGTATCGAATCTGGCACTGACCTATTCCTATAACGAAACCTATTCCCGGAATGTAAATACGGTACGCGATTTAGAAAAAAATTACCGTGGCGTTATCAGCTATAATTACAGTGGACGTCCTAAACTGGTACAGCCGTTAAAGAAAGTACCGCTGTTCCAAAAACCGGCATTCCGTTTGTTGAGAGATTTTAATTTCTATTATCAGCCGACACAGCTTTCTTTCCGTTCAGATATTCAAAGATATTATCACGAAATACAAAATAGAAATATCGAAAATCCGGGATTAAAGATTACTCCTTCGTATGATAAAGACTTTTTATGGTACAGATATTATGATTTAAAGTATAATTTAACAAAGAATTTAAAATTCGATTTTTCTGCAACCAATACTTCCCGTATTGATGAACCCGATGGTATTGTTGATAAAGACAGAGATCGTGATGCCTATAAGATATGGAAAGATTCTATCTGGAATAACCTGATGGACGGAGGTAGAAATATTCAGTATCATCATAATTTTAACGTAACCTATACCGTACCGATTAACAAATTTCCATTTTTAGACTGGACTTCGTTAAACGCTCGTTATTCGGGTTCTTATGATTGGAGTGCAGGACCTATTACCGAAAAATCGGTGGAATTGGGGAACACAGTCCGCAACTCTAATAATATACAATTAAACAGTCAGCTGCGATTGGTCAGCTTGTATAATAAAATAGGTTTCTTAAAGAATATCAATCGTAAATATGACTCAAAACGCAGGTATAGTAAACGGAGAAAAAAATATAAAACGGTAAAATACGAGGGTAAAGTCTTAAAGATGAAACCTAACGTACCGGTTACCATTTACCATAAACTGGCAACCAAAGATATTACCGTAAGAGCTTTCGATTCAAAAGGTCGCACCGTAAGGGTTAAGGTAAAACCTGCCGGCGGAAACAGAGCTAAAATAACCGCATCGAAACGATATACCGATGTGCGTGTAAAGGTTACAGGACGAATCGCTGAAAAAGAAGATGTGTTGACCAGAATTGGAGAAGGTGCTCTGCGATTATTGATGAGTGTTAGAAATATCGGCATTAATTATTCGGAAATAAACGCATCGAATTTGTCGGGATATCTGCCTGCAACCAATTTCTTCGGTGGCACAACCTACAATGGAGGAAAAGCCCCTGGAGTGGGATTCCTTATCGGAAATCAGGACAGCGGATTTGCCCGTAGAGCAGCTGATAATGGCTGGTTGACGACCGATCCTACGCTGAATGAGCCTTATACCATGAGCCATACCGAAAATTTATCCATTAGAAGTACAGTTGAGCCGGTAAAAGGATTAAGAATTGATTTAACTGCCAACAGAAACTTTACAAAAAACCGCAGCGAATACTACATATTCAATACCGGTACCGGAGTTTTTGATAATCAGAATTTAACCAAATCGGGAAATTTCAGTATGAGTTTCTTAAGTCTGAAATCAGCATTCTTTACCATTGGAAACACAGGTAATTACTCTTCGAAATACTTCGATGAATTTATGGAGAATAGAAAATTGGAATCGGAACGGTTGGCAAAAGAGCGTTACGGGGCTAATTATAACAATGCAGCCAATATTTTATTAGATGACAAAGGTAAACCTACCGGATTCTATAAAGGATACAATGAAACCTCGCAGGAGGTACTGCTGCCTGCATTCTTAAAAGCTTATGGTTCCGGAGGTAGTAAACTGAATAAACTGTTCCCCGGAATAGCGGCTATGCGTCCTAACTGGCGGGTTACTTTTGAAGGATTATCGAAGGTGCCATTTGTACGCCGATACTTTAAATCGGTAAATATCAGCCATGCCTATACCTCTACCTATAATGTAGGTTCGTATAATACCAATATGCAGTATAAGCTTGGCAATGACGGATTGGCTTTGATTAACAATATGACTGATAATGTTTACAGCCTTTACGATGCCAATTCAGTATCGATAAACGAGCAGTTTAATCCGTTGATTAATGTGGATATGATTTGGAAAAATAATTTTTCCACAAGTTTTGAGATTAAGCGGACCCGCAACTTAATTCTGGGGTTGACTAATACGCAGTTAACAGAAGTTGCATCTAATGAAATGGTATTGGGACTCGGCTATAGATTCGATAACTTTGGAATGATAATAGGCGGAGGTGCAAAACAGAAAAAATTCAATAGTGATTTAAACCTGCGAGCTAATTTGAGTATCCGTAAAAACAGTACCATTATCCGTAAAATTGTAGACAAGGTAGATCAATTAACATCGGGACAAAAGGTGGTAACCCTTAAATTAAGTGCTGATTACGTATTGAGCAACCGCTTTAATTTACGCTTATTTTACGATAGAATTGTAAATAAACCTTATGTTTCACTGGCTTATCCGACTACCACAACCGAATTTGGTGCAAGTGTAAGGTTTACTTTATCGAATTAGAAATAATGAATTGTAATAACATAAAAAACAGGCTGTCTTTTTGAGGACAGCCTGTTTTTGAACAATCCGTTATACCTTATCTATTTAACCATTCCTGATTATTGATAAATTTTTAAAAGCATAATACTTGATTTATATGCTATTTTTTTCTATTTTTGCGCATATGCAGAGTCAAACAAAGTATAATTATAATTACCACTAACTTTAATAATATGAAACAAATTCTTCTACTTTTAATTTTATTTTCGGTAACGACTGGTTCTATTTCAGCACAAGACACTCTATACTTCTCCAAGAAAGGAAAAGAATTAAAAACGGCAGACAATGCATATAGGTATAAAGTGATAAAAAATTTATCAGATAATACGATCGAAGAAAAACTGTATAGCATGTCAGGACAAATAAAACACCTTGTTCACAAACGTAAAAAAAATACAAGAAAATTACATGGCATCGCTAAATATTGGCACAAAGAAGGTAGTTTAATGTCAGATTTGAATTACAGAAAAGGGAAAAAACATGGTTTACAATTGTACTACTGGGAAGATGGAACTATATGTAGGAAAGAGATATACAAAAAAGGAAAATTAAAAAAAGGGGAGTGCTGGAATCGCAAAGGAGAACAGGTAGAATATTTCCCCAGATTTATTCAAGGGTATTTAGGTAAAAACAGAAGAGACATTATTCGATACATTGAAAAACATACAAAATACCCGGAGTTCTCTCAATGGATCAATCAAGAAGGGAAAGTATTAGTAAGATTTGAAGTAGACTCTTCTGGTAATGTTATTGATGCAAGAATAGTAAAAAGTATTTCACAAAATCTTGATAACGAGGCATTACGGGTTGTAAATAATATGCCTAAGTGGACTCCCAGCTTCTTTGAAGGAGAACCTGTAAAAACAACATTTACAATTCCTATTAACTTTAAACTTGTTGACTCAAATAAAAAAAAGTATTCTAGGGGGGATCTAAAGCCTATCTTAAGATAAAAAATGGAGATAATTTATACGGAGTTTACTCTGTTTTTATTAACCTGGTATATTAAAATTAAATTGATTTAATATTGAACAGCAGATCTGTTTAAAAATAAAAAACACCTCACAATTTTAAAATTTTGCGAGGTGTTTTTTATGTCATTATCCAGTAGTTATTCCACCGCTTCCCCCATTAGTGTAGCCTGGGTACAACCGGTAACTTTTACTTGCACAAAATCGCCAACTTTATAATTTTTCCGAGGGAATACCAGCACTTTATTTTGTGATGTTCTTCCAAATAAATCGTTTTCCGATTTTTTAGAAATCCCCTCTACCAAAACTTCAAAAGTTTTGCCAATATCACGTTTATTGCTTTCGTGTGATATTTCGTTTTGCAGCGCAATCATTTTCGTTAAACGTGCCCCTTTAACCTCTTCGGAAATATTGTCTTTCATGTGTTTATATGCATAAGTACCGGGGCGTTCAGAGTATTTAAACATATACGCTAAATCGAACTGCACCTTACGCATTAAATCAAGAGTCGCCTCAAAATCTGCATCGCTTTCATTGTAAAAACCACAGAACATATCGGTAGAAATACCACAATCGGGAATAATCTGTTTTATGGCTTCAATTCTGTTCATATACCACTCTATGGTATATTTTCTCCGCATGTTTTTCAAAACAGCGTCGCTTCCCGACTGTACAGGAAGGTGAATACTCTTACAAATATTGGGATATTTAGCAATTGTCTTTAAGGTTTCGTCGCTCATATCCTTTGGGTGCGATGTGGCAAACCTTACACGCATTTCAGGCTCGGCTTGTGCCACTAATTCCAAAAGCTTTGGAAAATCAATATCCGAAACAGAGTTTTTGTAGCGGTAAGAGTTTACATTTTGTCCCAAAAGAGTAACCTCTTTGTAGCCTTTAGATGCCAAATCGTGTACTTCGTTTAAGATACTTTCAGGATTTCTGCTGCGCTCTCTTCCTCGAGTGTAAGGCACAATGCAGTAAGTGCAGAAATTATTACAGCCGCGCATTGTCGAAACAAAGCCCGATATGGCTGTATTATCAATTCGTGAAGGACAAATATCTTTATAGGTTTCGGTAAGCGATAACTCAATATTTATGGCCTTCTCTCCTTTTTCTGCTTTTTTTACCAGCGATGGCAGATCCATATAAGCATCGGGACCAACAACAATATTCACATTTTTTTCCTGCGTAAAAAGTTTATCGCCCAGCCGCTCAGCCATACAGCCTATTACTCCAACCAACAATTCCGGATTTTTCTTTTTTAATACCGAAAACCCCTGTACTCTTCCCCGCACACGTTGCTCAGCATTTTCACGAATAGAGCAAGTGTTTACCAAAATAATATCAGCCTCTTCACGCTCTTTAGTTACTTCGTACCCATCGTGTTCCATTATTGCTGCTACAACTTCACTATCGGCAACATTCATCTGACAGCCATAGGTTTCTATAAACAATTTTTTATCCTTATTATTCATCTATTTAAATTATATTTTGCTGTTAATTTCGGACACAAAGGTATATTATTATTTAGTAATTATCAATTGATGTATTTTACAGACAACATATTGGGCTGCAGAGTCTGCAAAAACAGGGATTTATTCGTTGTTAAAAAAATAAAATATTCATTAAAGAGAGGTATCTTTGGATTTTCTATTTTCTAATGTCTTAAATTTTGTTGTTTTTTAGCAATCTTCTTTAGAAAAGAAAATATAAAACTCGTTTTTTGCTAAAAAATTCCGATATTTGAAGCGGTACAATTATGCAGATAACTAAAAGTTAAAAACAGTTATCAGTAAGAATCCAAAACCATTTTAAATTCAGTATGATGAAACGTATTATTGTCCCCATCGATTTTTCAGAAGATGCTTTAAATGCATTGAGATATGCCATCGAAATGGCTAATAATGTACAAGCAGATATAAGAATGATGTTTGTAAAAAAATCCGAAACTTTTGAAATGCCTATCTATTTAGATGAGGAGAGTAATAAAATTATCAGCACCATACAGGGATATTTTGAAAAATTAATAGAGAAATATAGTGCTGACTATAAGGTGGAGAATGGTGTTTTCGATTATAAAATACGTCAGGGGATAGTCTATCGAGAGATTGTAAATCAGGCAAAATACGGTGATGCCTACTGCATTGTAATGGGAGCTCACGGAGCTTCGGGATTTGAAGAGTTTTTTATTGGAAGCAACTCTTTTAAGGTAGTTAGTAATGCCTTCTGTCCGGTAGTTACGCTGCGGAGTGCATTCAAAGCAAAGAAAATTGAAAATATTTTAATGCCCATAGATTCCAGTAAAGAGACTCGTAAAAAAGTTGCATTAGTTACTGAGATTGCAAAATATCATCAAGCAAAAGTGCATATTCTGGGAGTATATGAATCGGATCAAAAATCGGTATTAGAGAAGGTCGAGAAATATGTTGGACTGGCAGAAGAGTATTTAAAAGAGCAAGAAATAACAACAGAAGTAAGTATTATAAAAGGCGAAAATAATACAGATACAGCATTGGCTTATACTGAATATAACGACATTGATTTGATTACGATTATGCGTGAGCAGGTAGAAACCATGTTTAGTATGTTTTTCAGTTCGTATGCACAGCAGATGGTCAACAAATCAACTGTGCCGGTGCTATCAGTGCCAAATTAGAGATGAATTATTAGGAAAGATAAATAGATGAAAAAACAAATAATATATACCGCATTATTACTGCTATTTTCATTAATGGGATTAAAGGCTCAATCAACTGATGCAGTAGTAAAAATCAATACCGAAGCTATCGTTCCTGTACAACAGGAGGCTTCAATGATGCGGTTAATGAAAACCGACAGTACTATCAATGCTAGAAAAAAGAGTTTTGTGGGATATAGAATACAGATTTTCACAGGTGGAAGTTCAAAAAAAGAAGAAGCTTTTGCTGTAAAAAAGAGGTTTTTAGAACTTTTCCCTAACGAACGAGCCTATGTGGTTTATACCGTTCCCGATTTTAGAGTACGTGTCGGAAATTTCAGAACCAAAATAGAAACCATAGGCTTATACAAAGCGTGTTTAAAACATTTTCCCAACAGCTATCCGGTAAAAACCGAGATAAAATTTAAAGATTTAATGCCGGAAATAAAAGTAGAGAATGACAGCATCAGTAGCGACAGTGTAAAAGAAGTTAATACAGGAGGATTGTAAATAGGTTTTGAATAAAATAGTGCCAGCCCATATCGGTTGGTATTTTTTATTAAAACAACAAATAATTTTACTTTTCTTTTGAATTCAGGAAATAACCATTTTAATAAATAAGAATTAATGAGCGAACAATTAAAACACGAATGTGGTATAGCAATGATTCGATTGCTAAAACCTTTAGAGTACTATCAGGAAAAATATGGAACCTGGCGTTACGGTATCCAAAAGTTATATTTGTTGATGGAAAAGCAGCACAACAGAGGACAAGAGGGGGCAGGAGCAGTAAACATTAAAATAGACCGTAAGCCTGGAGAAAAGTACCTCTATCGTCATCGTTCCAACGGAAGTTATCCCATAAAGGAAGTTTTTGATAAAATTTATACAGCAATAAAACCTTTTGAAGATAATAATCCCGATGAATTTAATGATGCCAAATGGGCAAAGCAACATATTCCTTTTGCAGGGGAAGTCTATTTGGGGCATTTGCGTTACGGAACTTTTGGACGTAATAGCATAGAGTATGTACATCCTGTGGTTCGTGAAAATAATTGGCGTTCACGTAATTTGGCTTTAGCTGGTAATTTTAATCTGACCAATGTTGATGAATTGTTTGACCTGTTGGTAAATTTAGGGCAGCACCCTAAAGATTATACTGATACAGAAACTATTCTCGAAAAGGTGGGGCACTACCTTGATGAAGAGAATCAACACTGGTTTAGAGAATATAAGAATCAAGGATTCAGCAACATCGAAATATCGCCATTAATTGAGAAAAATTTAGATATTCAAAATATTTTGTCACGTGCAAGCCGAGAATGGGACGGAGGATATGCCATCGGCGGAATTTTCGGACATGGAGATGCTTTTGTAACCCGCGATCCATGGGGGATTCGTCCGGCTTATTACTATCATGACGATGAAGTCGTAGTAATCGCATCGGAACGCCCGGTAATTCAAACCACTTTTAATGTAGCATTCTCTTCTATTAAAGAAATTACACCGGGAAGTGCCGTAATCGTAAAAAAAGACGGAACAGTAAGCGAAGTACCTGTGCGTATACCTCAAAAACGTCGTTCCTGTTCTTTCGAGAGAATCTATTTTTCACGCGGCAGCGATAAGGATATTTATCTGGAACGGAAAAAACTGGGACAATTACTTACACCGATTATCTTAAAAACTATAGATAACGATATTGCAAATACTGTTTTTTCATTTATTCCCAACACCGCAGAAACAGCATTTTTTGGCATGATGGAAGGTGTACGCAAACAGCTGAAGGAAGAGAAAAAACAGAAGATACATCAATTAAACGGCAACTGGACGGAGGAAAACCTACAGGAAATTATTTCCATAGAGCCGCGTATCGAAAAAATTGCTGTAAAAGATGTGAAGTTAAGAACATTTATTACAAATGATGAGGGACGCGACGATTTGGTAAAACACGTTTACGATGTTACTTACGGAATAGTGAAAAACGACGTGGATAATCTGGTGGTAATCGACGATTCTATTGTGCGGGGAACTACTTTAAAGAAAAGTATTTTGCAGATCTTAGACCGACTGCACCCAAAGAAAATAGTAATCGTTTCGTCTGCACCGCAGATACGCTATCCTGACTGCTATGGTATTGATATGACCCGAATGGGAGAATTTATTGCATTTAACGCAGCCATTGCACTGCTGAAAGAACAGGGAAAAGAAAATATTATTCAGGAAGTATATCAAAAATGTAAAGCTCAGGAAAATCTGCCCAAAGAAGATATTGTAAATTACGTAACCGAGATATACAAACCGTTTACCAATGAGCAGATATCTGCTAAAATAGCTGAATTATTAACGCCTGAAAATATGAATGCCGAAGTGGAGATTGTTTATCAAACGGTGGAAAATTTGCATAAAGCCTGCCCTGAAAATAATGGAGATTGGTATTTTACCGGTAATTATCCTACTCCGGGAGGAAACAAAGTGGTAAATACATCGTTTATTAATTATGTGGAAGGAAATAGTAAACGTTCCTACTAAACACAGGATAAGGTAGAAATAAATATAAATATTGAAGCAGAGACGCAGTATTCTGCGTCTCTGCTTATCAAAATAAAAATATATTGGATAACGACAGAGTAATAATGGGAATTGATCCCGGAACAAATTTAATGGGGTACGGCATCATCCGGATTGTAAACAGAAAACCCGAAATAGTGGTGTCGGGCGTACTTGATTTAAAGAAAGTGGGCGACTCTTACTTAAAGTTACAGCGGATTTTTCAGCGTACCACACAAGTTATTGATGAATACCACCCCGATGAGCTGGCGATAGAATCGCAGTTCTTTGGGAAAAATGTTCAATCTATGCTGAAGCTGGGAAGAGCTCAAGGTGTTGCTATTGCCGCCGCTTTACAGCGGAATATTCCTATCTATGAATATGCTCCCCGAAAGATAAAAATGGCAATAACAGGAACGGGAACAGCATCGAAAGAGCAGGTTGCAGTTATCTTACAACGATATTTTAAATTGAAAGATTTGCCTCAAAATGCCGATGAATCAGATGCTTTGGCAATTGCATTATGCCACTATTTTCAGGATAATGCTCTAACAAAAACAAGCTCTAAAAAAGCAGCATCATGGGCTGAATTTATTAAACAAAATCCCGACAGGGTGAAAAAATAAGAATTGAATTAACTAACTGGGAAAAATGAATAAAAACGAGATAAATAAAGAACATAGCAATACTTCCTCGCAAGGAATTATTGATGCATTTACTCGTTTTTTGTATCGGAATAAATATGGAGTATTGGGAACTCTTATTTTTCATATTATTCTTTTTTCTATACTGCTTGCCATTACGCTAAAAACAAAAAGGGAATTTCAGGAACCTGAAATATATGTGGAAATTCCTAAAGAAATTGCAATAGAAATAGCACAAGAGAAAGAAAAGGAGATAAAAGAAAAATTACAGGAAAAAACAGAAGAAAAAGATCAAGTTTCGGAACTTTTAAAGTCTATTGCCGTAAATAAGGATATAAAAAAAAGCAGCAGTTCTCAACAGAGTGTGAACGATATGATTAAAAATGTCAAAGAGCATTTAAAAGAATATCAATCAGACGATGTAGGAGATAGTAAAAAAGAAATAGGGGAATTTAAGCTTGATAGTCTTAATGCTGAAAAAGCCCGCCGAGAACAGCAAAAACTCGATTCGTTACAGAATATAGAATATAGCGGAAAAAGCAGTGTTTATTATAGCCTGCAAGGACGACGCAAACTCTATCTTCCTATTCCTGTTTTTAAGTGCGAAAATGAAGGTAAAGTAGTGGTGCAAATATATGTTGCAAGAAATGGCCGAGTTGTTAAGGCCGAAATAATAGAAAAGCAATCGGGGATTGTGGACGAATGTCTGTTTGATGCAGCTATACAAGCAGCCCAAAGAACACGATTTAATCGCAGCGAAAAAGCCCCGGTAAAGCAAATCGGAACTATCACCTATCATTTTATTCGCCAATAACTGGTTGCTGCTATAAATTATTTTAAGTAGATTTTTTATAGAAAATTAAGCGTATGTTTTTATCCTTTAAATTACGGAAGGCATCAAATACCGATGCTATTGAAAGCAAAAGAGACAAACTTCAAAGTGATTTCGAAAAATATCAGGCATTTTTAAAGTCTGAAAAACTGGAAAAGTACAAGGCCTTGGAAACCGAGGTCTTATCAGATTCTTTTCAGCAGAATAAGAAACAGATAGAACAGAAAAGCTATAAAAAAAGTCCGCTTTATAAAGAGGAGAAAGAGCTGAAAAGATTGCAGAAATCGAAGAAAATGAAAACCTATTTTAAGGTAAAAAACAGCAGTAATATGGCAGCTTTTAACCGAATGCAGGAATCCTCAGAGTTAAAAGAATTTACAGCGTTAAAAAAAGGTGTTGATGCGGGCAGTATCAGCAAAAAAACAGAGCCCGAAGCATGGGCTAAGTATCAGCAGCTAAAGAGTAATAACAGCTTAAAACAACACTTTAATTTTGAGAAATCGAAAGCATTTCACATCTATAATGAAATAGAAAAAAGTGAAGATTTAAAACGTCTGAAGATGCTGGAAGAACGCATTAATTCACAAGATTTTAAAGCAGAGAAAGCTGATTTACTGGACAAGAAGAGATACGAAAAAACCGATGATTTTAAAAAACTGCAAGAGTTTGAAACAATGAAGAAATCAGAGGAGTTTATTACTTTTTTTCAACAGCAGAAAAAAAATCCATTTAAAAAGTTAGAGCAGTGGGAATTAACTTTCTGCGATGAATTTAACGGTGGAAAATTAGATGCCGAGAAATGGATTACCAATTACTATTGGGGAAATCAGCTTCTGGGAAATAACTATTCGCATACCGATGATCATAACGCTTTTACGGATAAAAATATAGTTGTAAATAACTCTGCTGTACAGCTGAAAACAAAAAAAGAGCAGCACAATGGTTTAATGTGGAATAACCAACTCGGATTTGTTCCTAATCAGTTCGATTACACATCGGGAATTATATCCACCGGAAAATCGTTCCGTCAGAAGTATGGTAAGTTCGAGGCAAAAATAAAAGTGAGCAATGCCAAACAGCTGCAAAATGCATTCTGGCTGCTTTCTGATAAAAGTACACCTCACATTGATATTCTAAAAACAGAAAACAACAAATTGTTAGCAGGAAACTATTGGCAAGCCAATAAAAATATCGACAGCCAAAGTTTTAAAGTAAAAGGTATTAATTTATCACGAGGATATTTTATTTATACTTTGGAGTGGAGCGCCGACAAAATTGTGTGGAAAATAAACGATGTGGTGGTCAAAACGCTGTCACAGGGTATTCCACAGGAACCAATGTTTTTAAACTTTGCATTGTTTGTAAAACAGCCCGACAGCCCTGCCGGTGAAATGTCCATCGACTGGGTACGCTGTTACCGTAAAAAATAGATCACAAAAAATCCGCAGGTCATTAGCCTGCGGATTTTTTTGATTGTGTTTTCTTTATTTTAATTTTTTAAACAGCTCTCTAAAGCTGACTTCTTTTTTCAGAATATCATACAATTCAGATGCTGCCACACGCTCCTGCTCCATTGTATCACGGTATCGGATAGTTACCGTATCGTCTTCCAGCGACTGGTGGTCAACGGTAACACAGAATGGTGTTCCAATGGCATCCTGCCGGCGGTAACGCTTGCCAATTGAATCTTTTTCATCGTACTGGCAATAGAAATCTAATTTTAACTCATTGATAATTTCACGGGCTTTTTCAGGTAATCCATCTTTTTTTACCAGCGGCATTACTGCTAATTTTACAGGAGCCAGAGCTGCCGGTAGTTTCAATACCACACGCTCGTCTATTTTGCCATCTTCTTTTTCAATTTTCTCTTCGGTATAAGCCTCTGATATTACCTGAAGGAACATTCTATCCACTCCAATTGACGTTTCAATTACATAAGGCACATAGCTTTTATTCAATTCAGGATCGAAGTATTGTATTTTCTTGCCCGAAAACTCCTGATGCTGCCCCAAATCAAAATCGGTACGGGAATGAATTCCCTCCACCTCTTTAAATCCGAATGGGAATTTAAACTCCACATCGGTAGCAGCGTTGGCATAGTGAGCCAGCTTATCGTGATCGTGGAAACGATATTTTTCTTCGGGAAAACCAAGTGCTTTGTGCCAGCTCATACGGGTTTCTTTCCATTTGTTAAACCAATCCATCTCTTCGCCGGGACGCACAAAAAACTGCATCTCCATCTGCTCAAATTCACGCATACGGAAAATAAACTGACGGGCAACAATTTCGTTTCTAAATGCTTTACCTATCTGCGCAATACCAAACGGAATTTTCATACGCCCGGTTTTCTGTACATTTAAGTAGTTTACAAAAATACCTTGTGCTGTTTCGGGACGTAAATAAATAGTATTGCTTCCATCGGCAGTGGAACCCATTTCGGTAGAGAACATCAAGTTAAACTGACGGACATCTGTCCAGTTTTTACTGCCGGATATTGGGCAGGCTATTTCATTATCTACAATAATCTGCTTCAATTCAGCCAGGTCATTTGCATCCAAAGCATCTACAAAACGCTTATGAACGGCATCAATTTTGTCCTGATTGGCTTTTACACGGGGATTCGTTGCTCTAAACTGCTCCTCGTCAAAGCTGCCGCCGAATCTCTTTTTTGCTTTAGCGATTTCTTTATCAATTTTAGCTTCGAACTTTGCCATTAAGTCTTCAATTAAGACATCGGCTCTATATCTTTTCTTTGAATCTTTGTTGTCAATCAAAGGATCGTTAAATGCATCAACGTGTCCCGATGCTTTCCAAATTGTAGGGTGCATAAAAATAGCAGAATCAATACCCACCACATTTTCGTGCAACATTACCATTGAATCCCACCAATATTTTTTGATGTTGTTTTTTAGTTCAACCCCCATTTGTCCGTAGTCGTACACAGCACTTAATCCGTCGTAAATTTCCGATGATTGAAAAACATATCCATACTCTTTGCAGTGTGCAACCAATTTTTTAAAATTGTCTTCTTGAGCCATTTTCTTTTGATTTTATATTTTTATTTATTTCTTATTCTATCTCTTCAAAATCGATATATTCTCCTACTTTATCCTTTTTCTCTCTGGGTGTTTCGTTTTCAATATTCGATTTATCAATAGTTATTTCGCCCTCATGTTTTTTCTGATATTGTTGTTGATTATCCATCTTATCCTTCATTTTATCGGCCATTCGTACTATCAATAAAGGAAATAACCACCGAACCAGTAGTTTTAACACGTAATAGATAATAACAACAATTAATATAAATCTTATAAATCCCATAACATTCTGCAATTTTACAGATACAAAGATAATATTTTTAAAATAGGTTCCCGATTTTTATTTCAATAGCCAAAATAAAAGCTTATCTGCTCCCCGATTTATGCATTATCCTATCAGCTGTCGAAGTTTCTCCAATTGTTTATTTTTATTTACATTCCGTAATCTTCTTGCTGTTCCTGTAAAATATTGATGATTTTCAATAAATCTGATTTGCATTTTATTCCATTCGTTGTGATTTTTAACTCTGTTATACGCCTTTAATTCTTTATACAAATTTTCTGAAACGGGAATAAAGTCAATTCTGCCAAGATAATCCAAATCTGCATCGCACATTATTTTTTCAAGAAGCGTTTTGGGACGAGGGGGATGCTTGGTATGATTAATCAAATTAACAATCTCTTCAATTTGCTCTTTATTGTAGCCATAATCGGGTAGTATATTTTTGGCAAGTAGTATGCTATTGTTCTCATGATCTTCATAGGTTAGCGTAAACCCCAGATCGTGGAATAAAGCTGCTGTTTTTATAATTAACATCTCCTCATCGGATATCTTTTCTTCTCTTCCTATAAGTTCCACCTGGGTAACTACATCAATAGTGTGTTTTAAATCGTGGTAATGCATATTCGAAGGCAGCTCTTTTTCTAACTTATTTAAAATAATTTCCTCTAAATCATCATATTTCAAAATTTGAAACTGTGTTACAAAATGTTTATTGGGTTGTAAACGATCTAATTCTGAAGATAATTTTGGAAGAAATCCTTTTACAAAATACATATCGGTATTTCCCTTATATTTAATGGGCATACGCCCCCGGTACTCGCAAAGGAAGAAATCTTTCACCAGCATATGAGTCATTCCCGATATATTAATTTCGCCAACTACTCCTGATGATTCCATTCTACTGGCAGTGTTTACCGTATCACCCCAAATGTCGTAGCTGATACGTTTATGACCAACCACTCCGGCAATTACGGGTCCTGAATGAATACCTATACGCAATCCCCAAACAGGATTACCATTATTTGATACTCTCGTTTTCATATAGTGTTGAATTTCGAGAGCGGCCAATACCACCTCCACCGGATTGGTTCTGTTTTTATTGGGAATACCTCCGGCACACATATAAGCATCGCCAACAGTTTTAATTTTTTCGATATTGTATTTCTCTACTACGGCATCAAAATGAACAAAAAACTTATCCAATTCATCCACCAACTCTTCTGGATTCATTCGACTTACAATTTCTGTAAACCCATGAATATCCGAAAAAAGTACGGTAACCATATTGAAGCGCTTAGAGCGTACTTTTCCTCTTCGTTGTAATTCTGCAACAGTTTGTTTCGGAAGAAGTCTGTCCAGTAAATTTTCAACTTTTTCTTTTTGTCGTTTTAGTACTCTGTTTTTTTGATACAGTTCACTGTCCTGTCTTTTTCTTTGCTTTTTTAACTCTCTCCAATAGAGAGAAAAGAAAAGAGCCGCCAATAAAAATGCTATAATAGCAATAATAAACAGCATCTCTGATAATAAAATTGCGGCTATTGTCATTTTCTATAAATATTACTGAATTATGGCAGTTAATACCATTTACATTGTTAAAAATACTCTCTTCTGTATTGTGTAGATTAAAACTACAAATGGTATAAGATTATACAGCTTGCTAAGGTACAAATATTTCCCGTTCAATAAACAATTTAAGCAGATGTTTACCATTTTTTATGTAATCAAATCCATTTATAAGTATAAACCAACTCACTACAATTATATATTTGCAGTATTTAAAACTCAGGGAGGTTATAAACTAAAATTTGATTCGTGTAGTTTAATGTTGTTGCATAAATTTTTTTGTTTTTTTCAGAAACACAAAATCCCATCTTTAGCATTAAGATTTAAGCTATAAATATAATTATCGGAAACATATACTTGACCAGTAAATAATTTTGCATTTTTTATATCAAAATCGCCCTGTACTTTTAAAAGAGCTCCTACTGACACATTGTTAATTTGTTTACCTGTTTTTGTGAAGATTTTTAGGCGGTGCATATGGGTATATAAGAGGCAGATACGACCGTCGCTTCGCCGAGAAGCCATACTTTTTCTTGTGATGTTTTCCCTTTGAATTTAGCTTTCGTTTATTTTGTTATTGAAGAATGGAAATGTACCAATGCCAACTCTTTTGTTTTGGTTGAATAGCGATTGGACAAAGATTTCATCATTGGTTTTAATACTTCTGTTGTCTGTAACAAATAAGCTATCATCCACCAAAGTAAAACCGGAAAGGTTTGTAGCTTTTGACGGTATTAAGGTGGAGGAGACGATATTCATTTTCTTGTCGCCTAAGCTAATCTTTTTTAATCTATATTGATCCAATAGCGTTAACTCTCCTTTATATTCTCTAATACTATTTCTATCTATAAATTGAAATTCTTCCGGACCTGCCCCAAAATTCCCAAATTGATATAGAAGACTATAATTATTGAGGTCAAAAACACTAAATCTATTTTCTTTTACTTCGTTGTAAATTACTAATTTATCTTTTACGATTAATATCATAAAAGGCATTAAACATTCGGCATCAATTTTTTGCTTTTTAGATATTAATAATTTCGCCGGCTTTTTCGCTGCAATAATTTTAACATTGGAGTTTTGCTGTTTATTACATCCATAAAATAGACTTATCATTAAAAGTAAAATAAATAGTTGTTTCATGTTATAACATTTAAGAGTCATTGTTGTTTTCGGATACGTTGTTTTGATTTTAATTGTTTTAGGACACATAATCTTAGTTATGCAATTTGAGTTTCGTGTTATTTAGTATTGGCTTTTTCTTTCATTTATTAATAGTTCAAGTTCTTCTTTAGTTGGTAAAACGGTCTTATATTTACTTGCAAAAATCTGCTCGTTATTCTCCGGTAAAGTATATTTTACGATAGCTTCTCTTTTGTTTTGACAAAGAACGATTCCAATTGTTTTATTTTCGTCTTTTAGTTTTACTTCTCTGTCATAATAATTTACATACATTTGCATCTGTCCCAAATCTTGATGTTTTAATTCTCCAATTTTTAAGTCAATTAGTACAAAGCATTTTAAAATACGATTATAAAAAACTAAATCTATACGAAAATGAGTGTCGTCTAAAGAGATACGTTTTTGTCTTGCGACAAATGTAAACCCATTACCAAGTTCCAAAAGAAAATATTCAAGTTTGTTTATAATCTCTTGTTCAAGCTGATTTTCTGAATACTCATTCCGTTCAGGCAGTCCTAAAAATTCTAAAACATATGGGTCTTTTATTGCATCTTTTGGCTTTTCTAAAATAAGTCCTTCGTTAGAGAGTTCTTTCACTTTATTTTTATTCCGACTTAATACAAGCCTTGTATATAGAGCCGAATCATATTGACGTTCAAGTTCTCTAACGCTCCAGTTATTTTTCAATGCTTCTATTTCATAAAAATGACGTTCATTTTCGTCATCTATTCGCATTAGTTTTAAATAATGCGACCAACTTAACTTGAATCTATCCAGTATTGTTTGTTGCTTTGATTCCCTCAACAGTGTTTCGGAAATTGCTTTTTCAGAAATCCTCGACACTGTTGAGGATTTTCGGTAGGAGAGATAAAATCCACGCATTCGTTCTAAATTTTGAACAGAAAAACCTTTCCCAAACTCCTTAGTTAATACCTTTGAAAGACCTTTTAATAGTTGTTTGCCATAACCGGCTCTTTCTTTTCCCTCTTGTTCTTCTTCTACAATCATTCTACCAATTTCAAAATAGGTAAAAACCATTTTTTGATTAACAGCATTTACAACACTTTGTCTTGCGGATTGCAGTAATTCTATAATTTGTGAATAAAAGTCTTTCTTGGGTAAGTTATTGTTCATTTTCTGATTATTTTTTAGAATTGCAGATTCAATATATTTAACTGCTCTACAATATACTATTATCAATTAAAATATCAAAGTTTTTTTATTTGTACATTATAAAAACAGCCGATATTATAAATACTATAATATCGGCTGTGGTTATAAAAACAATATAAATTTTTAATACTTGTATTGTTCAATTAGAATTTCCATCATTTCAATGGCACATTTCGATACTTTTGTTCCGGGACCGAAAACACCAATTACACCGGCATCGTATAAGAACTGATAATCCTGTGCTGGAATTACGCCTCCGGCTGTAACCATAATATCGTCTCTGCCCAATTTCTTTAACTCTTCAATTACGGCAGGAATTAATGTTTTATGTCCAGCTGCTAAAGACGATACGCCCACAAAGTGAACATCGTTTTCAACTGCCTGTTTGGCTGATTCTTCGGGAGTTTGGAATAAAGGCCCCATATCCACGTCGAAACCCATATCGGCAAATCCGGTGGCAACCACTTTTCCGCCTCTGTCGTGTCCGTCTTGTCCCATTTTCGCAATCATAATACGCGGACGACGACCTGTCATTTCGGCAAATTGGTCGGTCAGTTCCTTGGCTTTGGCAAAATCGGCATCGCCTTTCGATTCAGAAGAATAAACACCCGAAACAGTTCGGATTACTGCTTTGTATCTACCACAAATCTTTTCACAAGCATCTGATATTTCTCCCAACGAAGCTCTTGCTTGTGCTGCTTTTACAGCTAAATCTAATAAATTGCCTTCGCCTGTTTCGGCACAATGGGTAATTGCCTCTAATGTTTTTTGTACTTCCTCTTCGTTACGGTTGGCTCGTAATACTTTTAATCGTTCAATCTGTGCCAAACGTACAGCGGTGTTGTCCACCTCCAAAATATCCAATGGGTCTTCTTTTTCCAATCGGTATTTGTTGGTTCCCACAATGGTTTGTGTTCCGGCATC
>PDWJ01000586.1_pt1 | contig 51739 bp, 44 predicted proteins | sample 1430881 | NCBI WGS metagenome assembly PDWJ01 (sample SAMN01162460, study PRJNA174530) | Oral metagenome, whole genome shotgun sequencing project. | biome: Marine environment; feature: Marine mammal; material: Swab sample of the gingival sulcus; isolation source: swab sample of gingival sulcus...
CAGATGAACAGCAAGAACAGTTGCGCCTTGGGCGCTTACTTTAGCCCTTGGAGGGCGTCATCCAATAAGCCTCCGGCTCTGCCGGAGGTCATTTAACTGACATGCTGTCTGTCGTGTGCTTTATTGATCCGGCAACTTCTTTTTACAGCTATCGAAAGTCGCCATACCTGAATACAGCATGGCTTAACAACACCTTCATCCGAATTATCCCGGACGTTGCGCCAGTGGGTCGAATTTTCGCGCAGAGATCGCTTGATTTGAGTGTACTCGTGAACGTAAACCCTGCCATCGCAGCGTCGGAGTAAGCATGTGCGCCAAAGGGCTGGTTCACAGGCGATTTTAACCCGGAGAAGGCTTATCTGTGTCAGGTATTGACCTTATTAAACAGGCGCTTAAAGTTATCGCTTGTCACCTGAGCGACTGACTCAATACTTTCACCTTTAAGATCAGCAATACATTGAGCCACTTCTACAACATATTTCGGCTCATTCTTTTTCCCACGGTGGGGTACCGGTGCCAGATAGGGCGAATCCGTTTCGATTAGAATTCGATCCAGCGGTACTTTTTTCACTACATCCCTCAGTTCCTGAGCATTTCTGAACGTGATAATGCCAGAAAACGATATATAGTAGTTCATGGCCAGTGCAGCCTGTGCCATCTCCCAGCTTTCCGTGAAACAATGCAGTACACCGGCTGATTCCGAGCTGCCATACGCCTGGATCATATCCAGAGTATCCTGGCGCGCGTCACGCGTATGAACAATAACAGGAAGGCCGAGTTGACCTGCTGCAATAAGGTGAGTTTTAAAGCTATCCTGCTGGACTTGTTTGCTATCGGTTTGATAATAGTAATCCAGACCGGTTTCACCAATAGCCACTACACGTGGTTTTGCGGCCTCCTCTACAAGTGCTTCAAGTGTCACCTGCTCCTCATGCGCATGTAATGGGTGCGTACCGACAGAACTATAAATATGTTCATACGGGGACACCAGTTCATACATTGAAGCAAACTTGGACATCGAGATAGAAACACAAAGCATGGACTCCACCTGACGCTCATGTGCGGCCTGCAGCATGGATCCAAAGCAGTTTTCATAGGGAGACAAGTCCAGTTTGTCAAGGTGACAATGGGAATCTATAAACATTCGTTAACTATATAATTGGGGCGTTTTATAGTTGGGGCGTAGTGTTAAAGAGCGTTGGTTTTGCGCTCTGAACTTAAGGCACCAGCCAGGTAATTTTCGATTTTATCAACCAACGTGGAATCATCCGGGGACAGCTGAATGCCAATTCCAGGTGTACGTCCGCCTTGCGCACCTTTAGGCGTTACCCACACAACTTTACCTGTTACGGGGATTTTATCCCCCTCTTCCATCAGGTCAAGCAACATAAAAACCTCTTCGCCCAAATGATAGGAACGAAGCGTGGGTATAAACAGTCCACCATTATTGATATAGGGCAGATACGCCAAGTACAGCTCTTCTTTGTTGGTAATCGTCAAAGAAAGTATACCGTGACTTAAACGAGGCACTGCGACCATCAAACTATCTCCCCTCAGTTGAGCACTGCTGCCCACTCCATTAACAAGCATTCAAGTTGTAGCTGCTTGTTTGGATTTTGCCTTAACACTATGGCTCGCCGTTCTTCATGAACCTTATCCATTAACTTAAAGATTGTAACGGGGTCAGTTTTTTTAGCAACCGCATTCAGCATATTACCGGCATCGCTGTTACGAAGAACGCTGTCGTTTCGGCATAAAGAACATCGGGCAACATCACTGAGTAAACTGTAAAACCAGCCCAATACTAACTCCAGATCCATCTTTTGCCATGCCTGGGCAACCTCAATAGGGCTGCGCCGTTGTTTTAGGATATCAGTCAGCCCCCGAATAAACTGGGCCCTCACCTCGCCTTGGTTCCTTTCGAGATAAGCCAGTGCCTCTTTGGGAGCCCCACGATTAATCTGCAGAATACCTCGTGCACTCGCTTCATCAAGATCAGACTCTGTAATTAGCCAATTAATCGCCTCAGATTCGTCCGGGACAGTGCATTCTATATGCTGGCAACGACTTTTAATCGTCGGTAATACCTGGCCCATCTTGGCTGTGATCAGCATCAGCAGCGTATCCGAGCCAGGTTCTTCAAGCATCTTCAACAGCGCGTTGGCAGACGCAATGTTCATGGCATCTGCCGGGTCGATAATAACGACCCTGTAACCGCCCTGCTGTGCCGTGCTGTATATAAATTCCCCCAGCCCCCGCACTTGATCAACCTTAAGCTGCTTGCCCGCTTCTTCAGGTTCCAGAATAAACAAATCAGGGTGATTACCGGCTGCGTTTAATTCGCAGGCTTTACAACAACCACAGGTTGCGCTGCCTGTAGGGGACTGACACAGCAATAGTTGCGCAAATGATTTCGCAAATAGCGCTTTACCGATGCCGTGCATACCATGAATTAGCAAAGCATGGGGCAACCTGTCCTGATTATGTAGGGCCACCAAGTGTTCTGTTTTATCGGCAAACCAAGGGTATGCGTTGACCAAGTTACTCATAGCAGCGTTCCATGAATGCGCTGATAGCCGAAGCAATCTGCCCTTGAACCCCCTGAATGTCGTTAGATGCATCAATGACTGCAAAACGATTTGGGTCTTTTTCTGCACGGGTGAGGTAAGCGTTTCTGACTTTCTCGAAAAAGGTGATTTTTTCTTGTTCAAAACGATCGGGCGCACTACGTTGTGACGCCCGGCTAAGTCCCACAGAGACATCAAGATCAAGTAGCAAGGTAAGATCAGGTTGCAAGCCATGCTGTACAATCGATTCAAGTGCCTCAATATGCGCCAGATTTACCCCCCGTCCACCGCCCTGATAAGCAAAGGTGGCATCGGTAAAACGGTCACTAATCACCCAGGCCCCTCGAGCAAGCGCTGGCCTGATTATATTTTCAAGGTGCTGAGCCCTGGCCGCAAACATGAGCAATAATTCCGTATCCTCACTAACGCGCTCCTCTCTTGGGCTTAATAAAAGCTCTCTTAGCTCTTCAGCTAAAGGAGTACCGCCTGGCTCCCGGGTCAGAACAACCTCAATGCCCCTGCCTTTGAGTAACTTGCATACGTAATCAATATTGGTAGATTTACCAACCCCTTCCGTACCTTCAACTGTGATAAAACGACCTTTAACTTCACTATTCATCTGCTTTACCTAATAGTCTATGGCGAGGAACGGTAATTGTTTTTGCGGTTTAACTGATATTTACGCACTGCGTTATTGTGCTCTTTAAGGGTTGCCGAAAAGTAATGGCTACCATCGCCTTTGGCAACAAAATACAGTGCCTTCCCATCTGCCGGATTCAGTGCGGCTACAATGGCCTCACGGCCAACCATCGCGATCGGCGTTGGGGGAAGTGCTGGAATCACATAAGTATTATATGGCGTAGGCTTGCGCAGGTCGGAGCGCCGGATGTTGCCTTTGTAGTTATCACCCATACCGTAAATCACCGTTGGATCCGTTTGTAGGCGCATTTTTTTATTCAATCGACGTACAAAAACCCCGGAGATAATCGGCCTTTCTTCCACTTTTCCGGTCTCTTTTTCGACAATCGAAGCCATAATTAAGGCTTCATAGGGGGTTTTATACGGTAGCGTATGACTACGAGAGGCTTCCCATGCCTTGGTCAGCTCTTTCTCAAGTGTTGCATGAGCCCGAAGGAGCAGTGACGATGCCAAACTATTCTTATCAAAACTATAAGTCTCCGCCAAAAACATGCCTTCGGGATGCTGGGCAATATCCAGCTTTTTCTTGACCTCCTTTACACTTAGAGAGGATATGTCATCAATAAGATGCGGGTTTTCCCCGATACGTTGCTTCAGCTCCTGAAACGTGCTGCCTTCGATGATAGTGAATTGAAAACTCAGTGATTGGCCTGACGTGACGGTGGCCAGAAAGCTCGTAGGCGTTGTATTCTGATCCAACTCATATATGCCTGCTTTAATTTTCCCGGCCAATCCGGATTGCCGACCATAAAGCTTCATATACGGTTTGTTAATACCGTTAGAAATAGACTCAAGTTTATTTAATAACTTGCTGTAATTAGTACCTTTTTCAACCTCGAAAACCTGCTTCTCCAATAAACCTAGAGGCTTGATCAAATAACCCTGATAATCATTCCACAGCCATAAGCCAGCAACTGCTATCAGTGCCAATAGCATTATCAATATCAAAAGTATTCTTTTCAGCAAGTTAATTCCTCACTCAGCATCTGCTGAAGATCACGCGTCATGGGGCCTATTGCAAAGGCTTGCTCGGCAATAGCAATAACAGGCCAGATACCCACCACACTATTACAGATAAAAGCCTCATCTGCTGCCAACAGTGCATTTTTATAATAATGTCCGGTCTCGACCGATAATTCGGCAGCTGTAGCCAAGCGGATAATATGATCACGCATCACCCCTTGCACACCACAACGATCAATTTCAGGCGTATAAAGACAACCGTTTTTGACCCAAAACAGGTTGCTCATTGTGCCTTCTACGATGAATGAATCAATATCACTCACTATACCTTCCGCAATCTCTGGATCATCCCACTCAGCACGAGCCAGCACCTGATCAAGCCTGTTAAGGTGTTTGATACCCGCCAGTATGGGTTGAATTGACAATTTATACTGGCAAAGTCGCAGCCTGACACCCTTATTTCTCTGATCTGTGAAATCACCGACAGGGGAAAGCAGCAAAATGCGATTGGCTGATTGTACCGCCGGGATAAGATAACCTCTATCGCCCTGCCCTCTGGTTATAATGATTTTTAACACAGCCTGCTCGGGCAAAACGAGTTGCTTCAAATCTGCACGAAGTTCATCAAGTACAGAGTCAGGAAAGGATAAAGCTTGAAGCCCACGCGCAAGGCGCTGTAAATGCTCATCTAACAGACAGGGCTTACTTGCCTGGATCAGAATCGTCTCGAATAAACCATCACCATAAGCCAGCCCTCTATCCTGTACAGAGAGCTGATCAGACTCAAGGCCGTTAACCCAACACTGCATAATCAAATTTAAAGCGCTTTAAATAACAAGGTGCCGTTTGTACCACCAAAGCCAAAGGAATTGGACAGCGCAGCCTTAATTTCGCAGGCCTGGGGCTCGTGGGCAACATAGTTCAAGTCACAGCCTTCAGAGGGATTGTCGAGGTTAATAGTTGGAGGGGCTATCTGATGCTTAATGGCCAGAACACTGATAATAGCTTCAACAGCCCCGGCTGCACCCAGCAGGTGACCGATCATTGATTTGGTTGAACTCATGCGCACATCCGCTGCAGCGTGCCCCAGCACCTGTTTCACCGCATTGGATTCGGCAATATCTCCAGCCGGAGTCGATGTGCCGTGGGCATTGATATAATGCACATCCTGCGGAGCAATGCGCGCATCGTTGATGGCGTTACTCATTGCCATCGCTGCGCCTTCGCCACTCTCGGGTGGGGCTGTCATATGGAAGGCATCATCACTCATGCCAAAACCTGCAAGCTCACAATAAATCTCAGCCCCCCTGGCTTTTGCAGACTCATACTCTTCCAGCACCAGAACACCAGCACCATCACCCAAGACAAAGCCATCACGCTCTTTATCCCATGGGCGACTGGCCGCTTCCGGATTATCGTTACGGGTTGAAAGCGCACGCGCTGCTGAAAAGCCGGCAATTCCCAGTGGAGTTGTAGCCATTTCAGCCCCACCTGCAAGCATGACATCCGCATCACCATACTGAATCATACGCATTGCCTGGCCGATATTATGCGTACCGGTGGTACAGGCTGTAGTAATGGCGATATTAGGTCCCTTTAAACCATATTTGATCGCAAGGTTGCCGCCAATCATATTGATAATACTACCCGGCACAAAAAAAGGAGATACGCGACGCGGGCCAGAATTAGCCAGAATATCGACATGCTTCTCAATCATTGACAACCCGCCAATGCCTGAACCAATGGCACAACCAATACGGGGAGCATTCTGTTCTGTGACTTCCAGGCTGGCATCTTCTATCGCCTGCATTGCGGCTGCCATCCCATACTGGATAAACAAATCCATTTTACGCGCATCCTTAGCGTGCAAGTAGTGTGAAACATCAAACGCTTTAACCGATGCTGAAAACTTGGTAGAAAAAGGCCCAGCATCAAAGTGAGTAATCGGAGAGGCTCCACTTCTACCGGCCAGAAGCTGCTGCCAACTTTCAGCAACAGTATTACCAACCGGTGTAAGCATACCGACGCCCGTAACCACAACACGTCTGCGCGACATCGAAATCTCCATATTCAACGATAAAAATAAAAATGTATTTTATGGGTTGCAACCGATGATGGCTATAGTAACGCTCTTCAGGCAAAAAGAAAGGCCGCACCTTCGAGAGGAGCGGCCTTTCAGGAAACTATTGCCTAACAGCAAATGATTACTGATGAGCGTTAATGTAGTCGATAGCCAGCTGAACTGTCGTAATCTTTTCAGCTTCTTCGTCTGGGATTTCAGTTTCGAATTCTTCTTCCAGCGCCATAACCAGCTCAACTGTATCCAGAGAGTCTGCGCCCAGATCTTCAACAAAAGAAGCTTCCTGAGTCACTTCTTCTTCCTTAACACCCAACTGCTCAGCGATGATCTTCTTTACGCGCTCTTCAATGTTGCTCATATCTCTTCCTATATTCTTATTAACACCACACACCGTTTGATATGTGGAAAGAAATTTTATTAAAGCACTTTGGCTTTAGCAAGCCAAAATGAAAAGTTCATTCTCTACCTATCGGCACATTATCAACAATTCGACGAAAAAAACAATTGTTTCCTTAGGTTTTAACCCATATACATGCCACCGTTGACCTGTATCGACTCACCGGTGATATATCCACCACCCTGACCCGCCAGGAAACCAACGACCGCTGCAATTTCTTCAGGCTGCCCCAAACGATTCATCGGAATCTGTGATTGAAGCGCCTCTTTGTGCTCATCTGCAAGACCGCTGGTCATATCGGTATCGATAAAGCCAGGTGCCACACAGTTAACCGTGATGTTGCGAGAGCCTACCTCACGCGCCAATGCACGGGTAAAACCTTCCATGCCGGCTTTGGCAGCAGCATAGTTAGCCTGGCCCGCATTGCCCATAGATGCCACCACAGAGCTCACGCTGATAACCCGGCCCCAACGTGCTTTAGTCATACCACGCAGACAGCCTTTCACCAGATGATAGATAGAAGTCAGATTGGTATTCAATACAGAATCCCACTCATCTTCTTTCATACGCATCAAAATATTATCACGTGTGATCCCGGCATTATTAACCAGAATTTCAATCGTGCCAAAGTCGTCATTAATCGTTTTTAGCACTGCAGCTATTGAATCTGAATCAGCAACATCGAGTACCAAACCGGTACCTTTTACATCCGCTTCAGCCAAATAAGCCGAAATAGTAGACGCACCATTTTCACTGGTCGCCGTGCCGATAACAACCGCGCCTTGCTTGCCAAGTTCTTCTGCGATCGCCTTACCGATACCACGCGTTGCACCTGTCACCAGGGCTACTTTACCTTGAATACTCATTGATTATTCCCTTGCGCGATGATGATTAACCTAGCGCCTTTTCCAGGCCCGCTGCATCATTAATTGCAGCTACGCTCAGAGGTTTATGAATTTTTTTATTAAGACCCGACAATACTTTACCAGGACCACATTCGACAGTACTTTCGATACCTTGTTCAACCATATGCTGAACACTCTTAGTCCACAGTACCGGGCTATACAACTGTGCCAGCAAGTTGTCTTTAAGTTCATCCACAGACGCAGGGACAGCAGCCGTCGTATTTTGCACGATATTGATTTCAGGAAGCTGAACCTCAATCCGGGCAAGTTCTGCAGCCATTTTATCAGCGGCCGGTTTCATTAAAGCACAGTGGGATGGAACACTGACCGGCAGGAGTATTGCTCGCTTCGCCCCTGCTGCCTTACAGTTATCGATTGCCCGATTAACTGCCTCTTTCTGACCGGCAATAACAATCTGGCCCGGGCAGTTGTAATTGACAGGGGAGACAACGTCACCCTGCTCGGCGTCCAAACATGCTTTTTCAATCGCATCATCTGCCAGCCCCAGAATTGCAGCCATTGCACCTGTTCCCGCCGGAACAGCCTGCTGCATAAATTCACCACGCAACTTAACCAAATTAACCCCATCAGTGAACTTGATAGCACCCGCGCATACCAGCGCCGTGTATTCCCCAAGACTATGGCCTGCAACCAAGGTTGGCTTGGCACCGCCTTGAGCCTGCCATAGGCGCCATAAAGCAACACCAGCGGTTAGCAGTGCGGGCTGGGTTTTATCCGTCTGATTCAGATCTTCTTCGGGTCCATTCTGCACAAGATCCCAAAGATCATAACCAAGAACTTCAGAAGCTTCAGCGAACGTTTCCTGAATAACAGGATGGGTTTCAGCCAGGCCTGACAGCATACCAACCTGCTGTGAACCCTGACCCGGAAAAACAAAAGCGAGTGTTTGCGACATGATTTCCCCAAATCGTCAATTGGAACCTTTGCCCGAAATTGTCAGGCAGAACGGCAGATAGTTTACAGCATTGGGGAATAATTAAAAATGCAGGAAAGCATTTCAGGGCAACTTCGCCTCAAGCTCCCGGCATATCTTGCTTGGGACGTTTTTTTCAACCTCGGCAACAGCCTGATCAAGCGCATAACCAAAGCCTTTTTTATCGGCTGATCCATGGCTTTTAATGACAATTCCCTGCAAACCCAACAGGCTTGCACCATTGTTCCGCGAAGGATCCATTTGCTTTTTCAGCGCATTAAGTACCGGACTGGCCAGCAGCGCCAGCAACCGACGATAGAAGCCTTGTTTGAATTCAGCCTGAAATTTACGACTGATAAGGCGAGCCAACCCTTCACTGCTTTTTAGCACGATATTGCCAACAAAACCGTCACAGACAACAACATCTGCACGCCCTGCATAAAGGTCATCGCCTTCAATATAGCCAATATAATTAAGACCGCCCTGCTCCTCTATCAACCGGGAAGCCAGCTTGACTTGTTCATTACCTTTAACTTCTTCCTGGCCAATATTGAGTAGCCCGACCCGGGGTGACTCAATGCCCTCAACGGCCTGAGTCATAACAGAACCCATAATGGCGAACTGTAACAAGTGCTCAGCGCTGCAATCCACATTGGCACCCAAGTCCAGCATATAACAATGGCCAAGCGCCGTGGGTACGGAAGAGATGATCGCCGGGCGATCAATACCCGGCAACGTCCGTAACACATAACGCCCCAATACCATTAAGGCCCCCGTATTTCCGGCGCTAACACAAGCCTGAGCTTTGTTTTCAGCAACCAGTTCAAGTGCTTTATACATCGAAGATTTTTGCCCGGCACGAAGCGTTTGCGAGGGCTTGGCAGCCATGGATATAGTATCTGGCGCGTGTACCAGTTCAACCCGGCAGGCAATATCTGCATTCAGGCTTTTTAAATAAGGGGTAATAGCTTCAGAGCGGCCAACAAGTTGGGCCGATATATGCGGGTAGCGCTTCAGCGCACTGAGTGTGGCAGGAATAGTAACGCGGGGACCGAAGTCCCCGCCCATCACATCAATTGCAATGGTGTAGTATTCTGACAAGCTTATTCGTCATCCTGCTTATTGATAACCTGCTTACCACGGTAGAAACCATCTGCAGATACGTGGTGACGACGGTGAGTTTCACCGGTAGTTTCTTCTACAGACAGAGTCGGGTTACCCAGCGCATCGTGAGAACGACGCATATCGCGACGGGAACGAGACTTCTTACTTTTCTGAACTGCCATGACTAAATAGCTCCTGGTTCTTTCTATTTGTTGCTGGCTTTTAGCTGGGCCAACACACTAAATGGATTCGGTTTTTTGCTGTCTTCTGCCACTGCCTCGGCATCGCCGTACGAGGTTTTAATGGAACAATCATCATGATAAGCATCATGAGGAAGGCTCAGAATCAATTCCTCTTCAACCACAGAAAGCAGCTCAATCTCTTCACCCTCTACAATCAGAGGGTCATAACTACGTGGCAACTGCTTGGCAGCCTCCTCGCTGGCGACAACGCCAAGATTAAAGTCAGCCTCCACAGCCACTTCTACTGGCTCCAAACAACGCTGACAAACCATAAAAACATGGCCCGATGCGTTGCCGGTGATAGTACGAATTTTTTGCTCATCCACTGAAAATAACAGACTAACATTAACCTCTGCCCTTTTGTCAGCAACAAGTTCCTGGCAAAAATATGGCATGCGGTTAAGGTCAGCTTCGCCTTCAATTCGCACTTCCCGCTCAGCAAGTTTCCGCGGGTCTACTCTAATAGGTAATGGACCGTTTGACATAAGCGCGCAATTCTAGGCCCCAAAGCGCTATCTGTCAAAGGCTTTGGGGTTTAAAAACAGAATAAAATCGCTAATATTTGGGCCTTTGCAGTTTTAGAGACCAAAATAACCATGAGAAACCTGATATTAGCATCCAGTTCTCCATTTCGCAGACAGATTTTAGATAAGTTGCAGCTAAACTATAGCTGCATCTCTCCTGAGGTTGACGAGTCACCCCTGCCCCATGAAGCGCCCATACACTTAGTCGCCAGACTGGCGGAAGCCAAAGCAAGAAAAGTATGCCAGGACGTGAACAATGCGCTGGTCATTGGTTCCGATCAGGTCGCCGTATTGGGTGATGAAATCCTGGGCAAACCCCACACCCATGAGAATGCAGTCAAACAGTTGCAAAAACTTTCCGGGCAAAGCGTTACCTTTCTGACGGGCTTATCACTGGTTAATGCCGACAGCGGCGACGCACAAACCGAGGTTGTGCCATTTAAAGTCGTCTTTCGTAGCTTTACGGACAGCATGATTGAAAACTACCTTCGCACAGAGGAGCCTTATAACTGTGCTGGCAGTTTCAAGTCAGAAGCGTTGGGAATAGTTCTGTTTGAAAAGCTGGAAGGCGAAGATCCTAACACGTTGATAGGCTTACCCCTTATCAGGCTGGTACGTATGCTTGAGCATGAAGGTATCAGCATACTGTAGTATTCTTGCTTATAAAACAAAGGAGGGCTACGCCCTCCTTGTTATACTTTATGACCGGATTATCTCAAAACCGGGTTTTGTGTCAGCCCCATTTGGCTTGAGATAGCTTTCGCAAAGCTGACGCCAAGTTCATCAACAATCTGCTTCCACGGTGCTTCTTGTGGCGAATAGTCCTGCAGCTTCTCAACTTTGACTATCTCACGTGCCACATAGCTGGAACTCCCCAAACCATCAATCAAGCCAAGCTCTACAGCCTGCTCACCCGTCCAAACCAAACCACTGAACAATTCAGGTTTTTCTTTAAGACGATCACCACGGCCCAGTTTAACCTGCTCAATGAACTGTTTATGGGTTGTATCCAGCACGTTCTGCCAGAATTCAGTTTCACCTTCTCTGCTTGGCGAGAAAGGGTCAAGAAAAGCTTTGTGATCGCCCGCAGTATATAACCTGCGTTCCACACCCACCTTTTCCATCAGACCGACAAAACCGAAGCCACCCGCGACGACACCAATAGAACCCACCAGGCTTGCCTTATCTGCATAGATCTCATCAGCAGCGGCAGCTATATAATAAGCACCGGAAGCCCCTATATCTGTAATGACTGCATAAAGTGGTTTTGCAGGATAAAGTTTCCTGAGGCGCTTAATTTCGTCATAAATATATCCGGACTGCACAGGACTGCCTCCCGGACTGTTGATGCGCAGAATAACAGCCTTGACTTTATCTTCTTCATAAGCCTGGCGCAACGACCATATTATTGAGTCTGCATTAGCTTCATCATCAGCACTGATTGCCCCTTTGATGTCTATGACAGCGGTATGCGGCTCACCACTTTCATCTATCGGAATTGTTGGGCCTGTCACCAACATCACCATAATGGCAATCAAGTAACCAAAGGTCAGCAGCTTAAAAAATATCCCCCAACGTCGAGCCCGACGCTGCTCAATAAAGAGGCCATTCAAGGTCTTTTCAATCAGCTTCCATTCCTTGGAGCTGGCATTATCACTCTTAGCCTTTTCTACCGCCTCATCCAATTTGGAAACGTTTGGCTGGACGGGAACCGGCTCTTCGTTACCCTCTATTTCATTCCAGCGATTATCCGACATTATTACTCTCCTTCCTTCACAAATGCACCTTGCCCATCCAACCATACTTCCAATTCGGGGAAGTTATGAATTTCCAAAACTGGATTAAACCCTTTAAGCCTATTGATATGGTGCGCCCCGTAACTCACGGCAATAACGTCCATACCGGCGCGTTTTCCCATTTCAAGATCATATTCGGTATCACCGATCATGATCGCTTCAGATGCCTTAACACCTGTTTCAGCCAATATTTCCTCTAACATCAATGGATGAGGCTTTGATAAGGCTTCATCGGCGCAGCGCGAAGTTTCAAACAAAAACCCAAGCCCTGTATCGGCAAAGGCCCGGTTTAAACCATTACGCCCCTTGCCTGTTGCTACAGCCATACGCATACCTCTGTTTTTCATGCTTTCCAGGGTTTTCCGGGCGCCAGAAAACAGAGGCGTTGGTGTTTTATCTTCCCCAAGATAGTAATGCCCGTAACTCAGGCGCACCTTGTTAATACCATCATCAGTAATGCCGGGTATTAAAATACGTAATGCTTCAGGGATGCCTAACCCTATGATATTCCTGACTGCATCAGCAGTCGGGATTTCAAAGCCACAGTCTTTGGCTGCAGATTGCATACTGGAAACGATACGGGCAGCTGAGTCGATAATCGTACCGTCCCAATCAAAGATTAATAACTTATACACCTGAATTCCTAAAAGGTTCAATTAACAGGAGACTTGATAAACTGCACGCTCATTGTGATGAACTGCCGTTAATTTTCAATACGTTCACCCCAACAAAAGCGCTTAACCCGGACATTTCATTTTTGCAATTTTATGCTGCTACACTCGATTGCTCTGCCATAAAAAACCGGGCACGTATTGTCACGGTTTAGGAACCGGCATACAAGCCCTGAAGGCTTTAGATTCAAGGCACAGTTCGCCGTTAATGGCCGTAGCCCCTAACAAGAACTGCAAGGAAACTGGTGCAACGCCCAGACTAATTTAACTTGAGACCAAAGCTATAACGAATAGCTTTATTCTCAAGTAAAACGGGAGTAAAAAGACCCTTACGGGCCTTAAAATACTCAGTCTTCGGCAAGTTCCAGCTTTTCCGCTGAGATCAGCACACCGTTATTATCTGCGTAGATATAATCACCGGGTTTAAAGGTCACACCACCAAAAGTCACCGGGATATTAAGTTCACCCAGGCCCTTCTTATCCGTTTTCATTGGATGGCAACCTAACGCCTGGACACCAATATCCAGATCACCGATCGCATTTACATCACGGATACAACCGTAAATGATAATACCTTCCCAGCCATTTTTGGTTGCTTTCTCTGCCAGCATGTCGCCCAGCATCGCACGGCGCATTGAACCACCACCATCAACAACCAGAACTTTCCCCTTGCCCGGTAGAGCCGCCTGTTCCCTCACCAGAGAGTTATCTTCAAAGGCTTTTAAGGTAACGATTTCACCACCGAAACGCTCTCTACCACCAAAGTTTCCAAACATAGGCTCAACAACTTGAACCTGCTCAGGGAACTGATCACACAATTCTGGTAAAAGGTCTTCCACTTGATACTCCTCAATTGATATAAAACACCCAAGCAAGGTGCTTTCACAAACTGGAAAGCTGTATATTCGCCGATTCGTTGTGCAAATGCACTACAATATTAGACAGAAAGGTATAAACACCTGAGGCCAAGTGCTTACATCCTTCCTAACCCAGATACTGCACCCGTGCATTTGGTTTTTTCAACTGTGTACTGTTGTCCAAGCGTATTCTGCAATAATAAACAGGGGCATACACACCAGCTATCGAAATTTTATAAGTCAGGAATGAAAGAATTTGCTGTCGGGAAAGGTGTTTTCTGCAAGTATCTGAGGGGGTTAATCTCAGCATAAGTATGAGAAGTTTATTTGACAGGCACAGTAGCAACACCCTGAAGCGATCCCCTTTTCTTTACAATAACCTATAAAGTTAAGGGGACCGTCCCACTAAAGCCCTGAGTGACCAGGGCCTTGGGTATTCACGCAGCCAATTAGATACGTGCAGCCGGGATGATTTGGTGCTCTACACTCAAATCTTCACGTGGTGGAGCGAAAGATGTCAGGTTGATACCTTCAACGGCTTCTTTGTACTCTTCGAGAGTTGGGAAACGTCCCAAGATACAAGACAGCACAACCATTGGCGTAGATCCCAGCAACGACTCACCTTTCTTCTCGGTAGTATCTTCTACCACACGGCCCTGGAACAGACGTGTAGACGTAGCAAGAACAGTATCACCAGGCTCAGCTTTCTCCTGGTTACCCATACACAGGTTACACCCAGGGCGTTCCAGGTACATGATGTTCTCGTACTTGGTACGCGCTTCCTCTTTCGGGTTCTCATCAGAGAATTCGAAACCAGCATATTTTTCAAGTAGCTCCCAGTCACCTTCTGCTTTCAACTCATCAACAATGTTGTAAGTTGGTGGCGCAACAACCAACGGTGCTTTGAATACAATAGGGCCTTTCTTCTCAAGGTTACGTAGCATCGCTGCAATAATTTGCATATCACCCTTGTGAACCATACAAGAACCAACGAACCCTAAATCTACCTTACGGCCATCGTAGTATGACGCCGGGCGGATCACATCATGGGTATAACGCTTGGATACGTCTTCGTTGTTTACATCCGGGTCAGCGATCATCGGCTCATCAATTGCATCAAGATCAACAACCAACTCAGCGTAATACTTGGCATTGTCGTCCGGAGCAAGTGCAGGCGCTTCACCCGACTTAACTTCAGCAATACGCTTGTCCGCCAGATCAATCAAGCCGTGCAGCATACCTGCTTCGTTTTCCATACCCTTATCAATCATGATCTGGATACGGGACTTAGCCAGCTCCAGCGACTGAATCAGCGTGTCATTAGTGGAGATACAGATAGATGCTTTCGCTTTCATTTCTGCAGTCCAGTCAGTAAATGTGAAGGCCTGGTCCGCCAGCAGTGTGCCGATCTGTACTTCAATTACACGTCCTTGGAAAACGTTTTCACCGGAGAACTTCTTCAGCATCTGCGCTTGGGTAGCATGTACAATGTCACGGAAGTCCATATAGGGCTTCATAGAGCCTTTAAAGGTAACCTTCACAGACTCGGGGATCGGCATTGCAGCTTCACCCGTTGCCAGCGCCAGGGCTACAGTACCGGAGTCAGCACCGAATGCGACCCCTTTGGACATACGGGTGTGAGAGTCACCACCAATGATGATGGCACGGTCATCAACTGTAATATCATTCAGAACTTTATGAATAACGTCAGTCATTGAATGATAAACGTGTTTCGGGTCGCGCGCTGTGATAACACCAAACGCATTCATGAACGCCATCAACTTAGGCGTGTTCGCCTTGGCTTTGTTATCCCATACAGACGCTGTGTGACAACCAGACTGGAAGGCACCATCAACGGTTTTAGAAATTGTAGAAGCAGCCATTGCTTCCAATTCCTGGCACGTCATAGGACCAGTTGTATCCTGAGAGCCTACGATATTCACTTTAACCCGGACATCCGAGCCCGCATGCAGTGGGCTATCAGAAGCAACACCAACTGCGTTGCGGTTAAAGATCTTTTCAACCGCAGTCAGGCCCTGACCTTCGATAGAGATTTCTTTGGATGGTGCGTAAACAACCGGCGCTTCAACGCCCAGAGTTTCAGCCGCGAAAGTTTGTAGTTTCTTACCGAAAACAACGGCGTAAGAACCACCAGCTTTCATGAATTCAACTTTTTGTGGTGTGAAAGAGTCGGAGATATCTACCAACTCCTGGTCACCGTTGTACAGTTTTTTGGCTTTGGTATCGATGGTCAAAACAGTGCCGGTAGCAACAGAGTATGCTTCTTCCAGTACCGGGTCGCCGTTTTCATCACGAACGATCTCACCGTTTTCGTCGGTTTTCTTAACCCAGTTTTTCAGATCCAGACCGATACCGCCTGTCACGCCCACGGTGGTCAAGAAGATTGGCGCGATACCATTGGTACCCGCTACAACCGGTTTGTTGTTAACAAACGGGATATATGGAGAGGTTTTCTCACCTGCCCACAACGCAACGTTGTTCACACCAGACATACGGGAAGAGCCCACACCCATCGTGCCCTTTTCTGCGATCAACATTACTTTCGCATTAGGGTGCTCTTTACCGAGGGCGACAATCTCTTGCTGCGCCTCAGGGCTAATCATGCACTTACCGTGCAGTTCACGGTCCGCCCGGGAGTGAGACTGGTTACCTGGAGATAACAGGTCAGTGGAGATATCACCCTCTGCAGCAATGTAGGTAACAACGTCGATCTTTTCTGGAATATCATCAAGCTTGGTGAAGAATTCAGCCTTGGAGTAGCTTTCCAGAATCTCTTTAGCGATGGCATTGCCCTCTTTGAATGCATCAGCCAAGCGCGTGGTATCTGCGTCGTACAGGAACACCTGAGACTTCAGAACCTCACCCGCAGCGGCAGCCTGGGCGTGGTCAGACAGGGCAATATCCAACAGAACTTTAACCGAAGGGCCACCCTTCATATGGGACAGTTGCTCAAGAGCAAACTCAGGCGAAATTTCCGCAACAGTTTCTTCACCCAGAACAATGTCTTTTAGAAAAGCCGCTTTAACGCCAGCCGCTGGAGTCGTACCAGGTAGAGTGTTATAGATGAAGAAGTTCAGGGAGGCTTCGCGTTCTGCATTACCCGTGTCTTTAATCTGGGCAATGATTTCAGATAGCAAATCTGCACTGTCGATTGGTTTAGGGCTTAGACCCAGGTCCTTTTTACGAACCTCAATTTCTTCCAAGTACTCAGAATAGTAGCTCATAGCGTCAAACATCTCACTTAAATCTAGTTATGATTTGCTGCCAGATTATAAAAAACAGTTGCAATCAGCTCAATGAAAACTGTTTAAATGAAGCTTATAGTTGATATAAGTAAAGAAAATGGCATGGGAATCAATATATTTTGGGTGGTATACATTAGTTGTAATGCGCAAAACCCACAAGATATACAAGGACTTTCACTGGATTATAGGGGCATAATCATTTGCGCAAACGCTTATGATTTAGTCAAGGTGTAAATAGTTTTTCTGCATAAATCAATCGCATCTCTGATGCCCTTCTGCTGTATTCGCGTTTATCCTAGAGGACACAACACCTTAAAGTACCGCCTGGGCACACAGATAAAAGTCTTCGAAGAAGCCTGCATGTACTAGCAAATAGTCGTAGACTGTATGTAATTCAAGCGAAAGCATCCCAATACCACTTGCTTTAAGGTATCTATCGGCTAACATTGTCGACAATTTTGACAAGGCAAAAATTTATAAGCAGAAAATAGCGGTTCGCTTGATGGCTGAAAATATAACCCATAAGAAAGTCGGGCACTTCCAATCGTACCCGGAGGCTCGCAGAAGAAAGGTTATAGATTCAGGAGCGCACCTCATCTGCGTGAGGTATAACATATGACACGTCCTATCGATTTTGATCCATCCAGTTCTGTTAAAACACTCCCCGGAACAGAGCATAGCTATCACAGTCTCCCGGATACCGCTGAATTGTTTGGTATCGACCTTGATGCACTGCCTTTTTCTCTTCGCCCTATCCTGGAAGGCATCGCTCGGAATGTTGGCAAGAATGGCGTAACCACTGAACAAATTCAGGCTCTGGGCAGCTGGACAGAACACCAGGGCACAAAGCCAATCGAAATTCCGTTCACTGCAGGTCGTGTCATCATGCATGACCTGAGTGGCACACCAGCCATTGTGGATTTTGCCGCAATGCGTTCAGCCGTTCAACGCATGGGGCTGGACCCCGCAATTATTGAGCCTTTAGTTCGCGCAGACCTTGTTATTGATCACACCGTCACTATGGACAATACAGGCAGCCCTGCTTCCCTAAGAATTAACGGTGAGTTAGAAGCTGAAAGAAATAAAGAACGTTATGCGTTTCTTAAATGGGGCGCGCAAGCGTTTGAAACTATTAGAATTATCCCGCCACAAACCGGCATTGTTCACCAGGTAAACCTAGAATATCTGGCTCAGGGTTATCTCAATATTAATGGCCTGATGGTACCAGACACGCTTATTGGTATGGACAGCCATACACCTATGGCCAACGCTTTGGGCATTGTCGGCTGGGGCGTTGGCGGCATCGAAGCCGGAGCCTCCATGCTGGGCCAGCCGATGCAAATGCTGGCGCCAGAGGTCGTTGGTGTAGAACTGACGGGCGCACTAAGGGAAGGTGTAACCGCGACCGATCTGGTGCTTACAATCACGGAAATGCTACGTAAATACCCCCGGGGGGTTGTAGGAAAATTCGTTGAATACATTGGTGAGGGTTGTGCAAACCTTTCCCTTCCAGACCGCGCAACCATCGCCAACATGTCGCCTGAGTATGGCGCAACTATGGGCTTTTTCCCGTTTGATGAAATCTCTGCTGACTACATGAGAGCAACCGGCAGAGATGGTGACCTGCCACTGGCCTTTTATAAAGCACAAAATATGGCCTGGAAGCCAGGTCAGGCGCTACCGCGCTATACTGATCTTCTTCAGCTGGATCTATCCACTGTCGAGCCTTCAGTTGCAGGCCCTAAGAAGCCTCAGGACAGACTGCCGCTTGCCGAGATTGGTAACGTCTTCCGGAAAACAGCCGCCGAAGGGGACCGTAACCCTGAAGCTGTCAAAGTGACGCCGATGAAAGCAGATGATGCCGGTATTTTTGCACCACTGCCTGAACGGGAATTAAAAGACGGCGATATTGTTATCGCCGCGATTACAGCCTGTACCAATACATCGAACCCCGGTTTGTTGATTGCGGCAGGTCTACTCGCCAAGAAAGCAAACGAACTGGGGATGAAAGTTCCTGATGGCGTTAAAACGTCTTTGGCACCAGGGTCACCGGTTGCCACCGACTTTTTAACCAAAGCGGGGCTACAACAACACTTAGATGCACTGGGTTTTAACACTGCCGGTTACGGTTGCACAACCTGCGTGGGCAACTCGGGCCCCCTAGCACCAAGTATCGAAGATGCATTACAAAATCACGATATTATCGCCGCGTCGGTTTTATCGGGTAACCGAAATTTTGAGGGCCGCGTGCACCCGGATGTTGATACCAACTTCCTAATGTCACCACCGCTCGTCGTTGCCATGGCAATGGCAGGCTCTGTCAATATTGATGTCACCACCCAGCCAATCGGCCAAGATGCGAAAGGAAATGATATTTACCTTAAAGATATCTGGCCAAGCAACGCAGAAATCAATCAGACCATGCTTGAATGCATGGATCCACAAGCCTTTAGAGAAACCTATGAAAACTCTCTTGATGGCCCTGATACATGGCAAAATTTGGAATCCCCTACTGGCCCTGTTTATGACTGGGACCCAGATTCAACTTATATTCAGGAAATCTCGTTCTTCGATGGTTTCTCCCTGGAAACACCCAAGGATGCATTAAACAATATCTCTGCGGCACGTATGCTGGTGATGTGTGATGACAACACAACAACAGACCACATTTCTCCCGTAAGCCGTATACGCCCGGACTCTCCTCCAGGTGAATACCTGAGCTCGAAAGGTGTTGCAGATAATGATATGACATCACTCGGTGCACGCCGTGGCAACCACCATGTGATGCTACGCAGTATTTTTGGCAATGTTAAAGCCAGAAACCTGTTGCTACCAGGCACGACAGGGGCAGTCACAAATTACTACCCGTCTGAAGGTCAGCCCGTGCAAATGTCTATTTATGATGCTGCTGAGCGTTACCGTGAAGAAGGTACATCCACCGTCGTATTTGGCGGTAAGCTTTATGGAACAGGCTCATCACGGGACTGGGCTGCAAAAGGCCCGGCGCTGCTGGGTGTAAGAGCCATTATCGCTGAAAGCTTTGAGCGAATTCACAAATCCAATCTTGTAGGCATGGGTGTTTTACCACTGCAATTGCCAGACGGCGTAACACGTGCCTCTCTGAATCTGGACGGCACAGAAACCTTCGATCTGAACGGCATCGACACCCTTGAGCCTCGCGGTGTTGTCGACTTGACTATTCATAGAGCTGATGGCTCATCACAGCAGCTACAATTAACCTCACGTGTTGATACATCATCTGAGCTTGATCAAATACGTCATAAAGGCATTCTGCCAATGGTATTAAGAGACATTATCGCCTCGAATACATAAATTTTCGCGCAGAGATCGCTTGATTTGAGCGTGCCTGTGAACGTAAACGCTGCCGTAGCAGCGCCGGAGTGAACATGTGTGCTTACATCAAGGGAGATCGCAAGTGCACTGGAACATATACCCCCAGAAAAAAACCGCCGTTTGGCGGTTTTTTTATTTCAATGATTAACGCAAGATCTGGAGTCTACAGGGCTGATGTGCTGGTTCCATAACTGCCGGAAATCTTAATCGATCAGCGTATCAATCAGATCAATCATAAATTCCGTTTCTTCTTCGGTCATTACCTCCCAACCGAGCAGATTCATACTTTCCAAGACACCTTTGCCTTTTTCGTCTTCCGCCATTTTGAGCAAGAACTTCTGCATCTGCGGAATAAACTGCTGTAGTCGAGGGCCAACCAGCAATGCATGATGCACAACACTGATCTCACTACTTACCAAGACTTTCATCTGTTTCTTAATGAGATCCGACAATTTATCGTAAGCATCTTTGAGGAAAAAACCGGCTTCAGCCTGCTCATTTAAAAGGTGCTTTGCCACAATAATGTAAGAATCAACAGTCGCTATCGACGTATTGTCATTATCAAGATCAGCTGGTTCCAACATGATCATGCCGATACGATTAACATCGGGGTCATCAGTAGCAACTAACCTTGCCCCTGGTTGCAAATCCTCAACACAATTTAGTTTCGAGTCAGCACGCGTGGCAATAATAGTTTCATCAGGTTTTTGTATTGGCCTGACTACAGCTTTAAAACCCAGCTCTCGCACCAACATAGACGCATCGAACGGATTAGCGTAAACCAAGTCATACTGACCGGCTTTGATATCTTCTCGCTGCGCTTCAAAGGAATTATAAAGCTCAAGATGCACCCTCGCACCGAGTTGGCGCTGTAGCCAAGTATTAAAAATATACCAGCCGGATATGTGGTCGGGAGCAAAATCCGGACTGACCGTAAGATTAAGTATCAAAGCTGAGCCCCCTATTTAAGTGTTTTGTACAGTTCTTCACTCTCGGCAATTTTACTGCGAGAAGGTTCTCGCCTTACTGAGGTGTACCCAACGACGACCCCATTACGAATATTTGGAATCACAGTAGCTTTAACCCAGTAATAAGAACCATCTTTACAAAGGTTTTTTACATAACCATGCCACTTATTCCCCGCCGCCAAAGTTTCCCACAAATCAGCGAAGGCAGCAGCTGGCATATCCGGATGTCGGAGAATGTAATGATTTTTTCCAATCAGCTCTTCATAGGAATAACCAGACATATCAACAAATGCCTGGTTCGCATGAGTGATCACCCCCTTGGTATCAGTCCTGGAAACAATTAGTTTCCCTTCTGGATACGGGATTTCATGATCATAAATTTTAGCAGTTCGCGATGTTCCGTCATAATAATCGATGACTACTTCACGAAACTCATTGCCCTGTTCCAGCATCAAGTTTCCCTGAATTATTTATAGAATCTTACCAATAGCTTCGGCTGCACGCTTAACATCCAGAAAAATCAATCCAAGGCGAGCATTTGGTTTAGCAACCACAGTAAGAACCGACTCATCATTGGCATGGGTCATCAAGATATAGCCTTTGTCACCCTTAACCAAAACCTGTTCCAGTTCTCCCCGCGCCAGCTCACCAGCGGTACGTTCACCCAGCGACAACATCGCTGCACTCATTGCACCTACTCGGTCTTCATCCAATCCCGCAGGAAGCAGGGCTGCGATCATCAGACCATCTGTTGAAATAACCGCCGACGCTTCAATCTCTGCTGAAGTGCCATTCAGGTCACTCAAAATAGAGGTCAACATTTCTGAGCGCATATTTGTACTCCTATAATTACAGGCGTTAGAAACACAATCATGTGTTAACTAACAATAATTCATATCAATAATCCAGATAGCGTCTGGCCAACACACTTAACAAGTCAACATAGCAGCTCTGATTCAACCTTGGCATTTGATCAATAATCAAAACAAAGCGCTGATGACCCAGATGAATCACCCAGAAACCAACCTGACTCAAACCCACAGGATCTAACATCCCCCATGATTCTCCCATAAAAGAGAGATCACGGTTTAACAGTAGACTATGCCGCTCATGCAGAGAGCTTAGGTCCGCAGCCAATGCACACAGTGCTTCGGCATGATGGGGCTCATACCCAGTTGAACCAAGACAAAAACCATGGTCATCTGCCAAAGCGACTTTCCCACTACTGGATAATTCTTTAAGTAAAGCCGGCAAAATCTTCTCAATTGAATCTGAAATAATTCTTGATGGAGAATTGCTCAGACCTACAAAATTTTTACTGACCAACTTTTCAAACAGTTTATCAGCTTCATCCCCTTCAAGATCCGTCAGCTCTACAATCAACTCACGACTGAATGGCAGCGAAACATCTGAACTCAAAAGTTGCAGCAACAAAGCACGTGCATCATCTGGTTCTGAGCCGACGGTTGCATAAAATGCCCCTGCTGGACAGATCTGAATAAATTGGTTCTGTGTAGTAGCACTTGTCACAAATAAACTCCGAAACCTATCGTCTTACAGCAGTTTCACGCCTGAAACCATCCTAACGAAAATGCACCTGACATATATGAAAAAACTATACGTTGGGGTACATCCAAAATTTTTGCCACATCTAAAGCCGTCAGGCTATTGCCGCCCCATACTTCGCTGATATCATCACCGTGTGGCAACGGCAGGAAAAGATCAAAATCAGGACGTTGTTTTAACTGCATGGGCTTTTCTGGACTTATGCCCGTCAGCAATCGCCCTCTTGATGTCCAAACCGCCACCTTCCAAACAAACGGCTCAATTTTCTCAACCAAGTTTTTTTCTTTATTTCCCAGTTCAAAATCAGCGTGTTCGGCAAAAGCGAGTTCACCGTACCCAAACCGTGTCAGCGCCAATTGATTAAGAAAATCATCGTTAAATGTTGAATATATCTCGTTTGTTTCCGGAAGGATAAATAACTGTCCAGGTAAACCTGTTAATTCAACAGGCTTCTTTTGCTTTTTGGCAAACTCAATCGCATCAGATAGCACAACCAGCAAAGACCCTTTAAGGGTATGAAAAACACTGCGCCGTTCATAGGGGCGCGAAAAGTCAACATCAGCTGCATTACCACAACATTGTAAAACCTGCTCTGCCGTCAACTCGCAAGAGAGCTGCTTTTTTGCTTTATCTTGCTGTATAGCCTGTTTCTTTTTCTGCCCTAACTGGCGGTGTTTCTCTTCCAGATGCTTTTTCTTTTCTGCAATTTTCTGCAACTTTAACTGGCGAATTTTCTCTTTCTTCTTTTGGAGCGCCGCCTCATGCTGAGCCTGCTCGGCTTTTAATTGCTCCTGTAGTTTCTCTTCCTGTTCCTCAAGGTCTGCTTGCACCTGTTGCACCAGCCGGTCTGCAGCATTGACAACCAAATTGCCACGAATCAATTTTTGTTTTAAAGCTTCACCTTTGCGCTTCCTTGAACTTGAATAGGTGCCGCCACGGTAATAGTCCAGGCTCTTTGGGTCAAGTGCAGGCTCATTATCAGGGATATCCTGATCAGATATATCACTTGCGTCAACACCATCTGCCACATCAAAACTACGTATAAGGTTAATCAGCTCATCAGGTGTGTGGGGTTTTTTAAGTAGCACAAAACCATCCCAGCTAATATCCCTGGCACTGATTACAATATACGAGGCTGTCGGGAACCTTTCCCTGATATCAGCCTGAACATCCTCTTCTTTGGCCGCCTGGTCACCATTAACAATGATAATTCCAGCCTGCGATGGTGTCACCAGTTCGCAATCAACAATGGACGCGAAGTAATACTCCAACAAGGCCAATGAAGAACCGGAAAACCCAATGAGTGATACTTTTCGGATTGTTTCAACTTTATTATTATTTTTGTTCATTCTTCGTCTCTACTCAATCTCATCCATGAAGTCGATACGGCTGAAAACGGCCATTAATCAAAACAGAATGTTCAGTAGATAATTGACTGAGAACACTTAGGTCATCTTCCTCTATAGCATGCTCAATAATATTTCTGACCTTTGGTTTCATCACGGGACGAGCTTGTTCAAAAAGACGCTTCCTAAGCTTAGGCCCTTTACTACCTAAAACCAGCAAAAAATCAGCAAATGCACCTTCAAGTGCGTCACTGTCATAACAAGCAATAGAAAGGTATATCCGCTTAGTGTGCAGGCGCAGCTCATCTGGCTCTGCGGCAACCATACGCGTGAAGTGATACAAGATACGCCGTCCTTGTTGACCGCGATAAATAAGATAACGCGGGTGCTGAGCATCAAAAGCCGCTTGTATGCGCCCGGTGTTTGCGCTATCAAAATCAGCATTTAATTCCCAATCAGCCAAAACATCCCAAATTGGAGAATTCACGACCAGCTCCTGCTACTTTTTTGATTCATAACTCATCTCTAGATGATATTTATTCTTATATCCCGACCAAGGCCAGATTACAAACATATCTGACTAATTATCATAAAAATAAATATTACAATACCCTTAAATTTAATAAAAAACACAACAAAAAAATAATATTTTTCTTATATTTCAGTATATTGCAACACTTTACTTTACGGCATTCACAAAACAACCAGGGACACAACAAGAAAAACCGCAGGAACCTGCAGCCATCCTTTACGAAATATCAAATTACCAACACTCCTCAAAACTCGACAGCACTCAATGGACCACGAATAAAGCAGACAAAACAACGCGCAGTCGACAAAAACCACCCTAAAATACACGTCTGCAACCATCCGATCATCCAGACAAGAAACTGCCTGGAACACCCCTTTAAGTCCAGCACAATTAGCCGATACACGATTTTTCGCCGCTATTTCTACAATGTATAGTAGGGCAATTCTTGGTCTTTGAAGATTTCATCAACTTCAGCATGACTGCCACACTCCACTACTTGCCGCACCACATCTTCTGTCAGATGAGGGGCAAATCGCTGAATAAAATCATACATATACCTGCGCAAAAATGTTCCCTTACGGAAACCAATCTTAGTTGTACTTGCCTCAAACAGGTGACTCACATCGATCGCTACAAGGTCACTATCTTGTTGCTCATTATAAGCCATACTAGCAACAATTCCCACGCCAAGACCCAAGCGAACATAAGCCTTAATCACATCCGAATCCACTGCCGTAAACACCACTTTTGGCTCAAGCCCCTGATTGGCAAATGCCTCATCAAGCTTTGAACGCCCAGTAAAACCAAACACATAGGTTACAATTGGCTGAGCAGCCAAATCCTCAAGTGTTAGTCTTGAAACTTGCGTCAAAGGATGGTTTTTTGGCACAACAACAGAGCGATTCCAGCGATAGCAAGGCATCATAATAAGATCATTAAAATGAGATAGCGCTTCCGTTGCTATTGCGAAATCCACTGTTCCATCAGCAGCCATTTCCGATATCTGCATAGGTGTTCCCTGATGCATATGCAGTGAAACATCAGGGTACTCCTGCATAAAACCGGTAATCGTGCGCGGTAACGCATAACGCGCTTGAGTATGCGTTGTTGCCACATCCAAGCTACCTTTACGCTCATCACTAAATTCCTGGGCAACTTGCTTAATACTCTCAACTTTCTGCAGAATATCACCCGTCACTGCAAGTATAACCTCACCCGCAGGCGTGATTCGCGTCAGGTGCTTACCGCTCCGGGAGAACACTTCTACACCCAACTCATCCTCAAGCAGACGAATTTGTTTACTAATTCCTGGTTGCGAAGTGTATAAGCTTTGGGCCGTTGCTGACACGTTAAGATCATGTCGGGCAACCTCCCATATATAGCGCAATTGCTGCAACTTCATCTAAGACTCCAGAGCACAAGGCAAGGTTTGAATACCACTATAACTAAGGAGGGCGCGAACAAGTCCTCAAGCCTATGGGTGCAAGGCGTAATCTGCCGTTAACGGCCACAACCCTTAACCTTAACAAAAACGGGAACACCGCAGATGCAGATTTAAGGGTTTACCCTGCAAGGCTTTCGGTAAAGCCCACACTTATGTATTAATGCTTCTTGTCAGGCCTGCAATAACCCGCCAAGCCTTTCCTTGATTGTGAACCTTACCGAAAACCCAAATACCGACAAGGCTTATTCACCCCCTAGGTAATGGTTCATTATAGCAGCCCAAAGCAAAACCCATAGTATTTCGTCTAAGAAATCCTTTTTTTATAACCTGGAATTCAATCGTCGTATTTCTTCATCTTGCGTAATGATCTTTTTCTCGAGGCTGGCAATTTTAGCGAGAGAACGCACCAGCTCTTCCTCCCGGCCTTTAAACTGATTCCTGATACTGTTTTCCCTTCTGGCTTGCTCATTACTCAGAGAAACCTGCTTCTGCCGTGCCTTTCTTACTTCTTCATCTAGCTCTTTAATTTTATCTTCTAATCTTTTGTTTTTATTCGATTCAGACAAAAGTTTCGCATTGATTTTTGCCATATCTCTACTTTGCCCAGACGTGTCGCTTTTTATCTTTTCCAATTCATCTTCAAGGCTTTTTATTTGGCTTTTTTGCATATCACTTTTTGCGTCTTTCCGAGCCAATTCAGCCTGTAACTCATGAATAGTTTTTGTTAAAGCCGACTCTTTTTTACCCACCTCATCACGCAATTTACCCAAAGCACCCCGATAATATCGGACATCCGCATCGGACTTACTCACCGTCTCAAGTGCATGCCTTTCCTTATCTTTAATCCTCTTATCAAAAGTACGCTTGGCATCATCGTAGGTTTTACGAAGGTGATTAAGATCCTGCTCAACATTAAGCCGGCTTTGTTCCTCCTGCTTGCGTTGGGAGGTTTCCGCAGCAAGGCTTGTTTTAAGTACACCCACCTCAGCCTCAGCCTCTTTTAACTGGGACTTAAGCTCTTCATTCAATCTCGCTTGATCGCGCAGCTTATCCTCCAGATCCAGCATCCGCGCGCGCGACTCTTGCAGGCTCTCATCAGCTTCGCGACGGGCAATATCAATTCCAACTTCTTGTTTATGCTGCAGTTGAACAAAGTTGCTACTAGCCTCCTGCACAGCTTGCTCCCAGATACGTGCGAAGGACTGCCCCAACACTTCTGGCACATCAGGTATGACCACTGAATTGCTTGAAACTAGCAGACGCTCAGGCACACGCCCCCACCATGCTTTGAACTCCCCCTCAACTTCAGACTCAGATTTACCTAAGGATTCAGCTATACCAGAAAGCGTTGGCTGGACACCTGCCATTAGCAAGCGATCAGCTGTTGAAAAAATAATTTCTTGTAAATCCGTTGTGCTCATTCAGAAAACTCTTAACCACGTTTATTCGTTAGATTCTTTATTGCCTTTTGCAGCGGCATTTCCAAGGGAGCCACGACAATTTTTCTACCGCCGGAAGGCAAAGGAAAGCGTAACTCAGCCGCATGAAGAAATAGTCGTTTAACTCCCCTGCTCCTCATCTCCATGTTCACATCATCAAGGCCGTATTTTTCATCCCCGATAATGGGGTGCCCTGCGAACTGACAGTGCACCCGAATCTGATGTGTCCGACCTGTAATCGGGCGAGCCTCCACCAAGGTCGCACGCCTGCCAAACCGCTGTAGCACTTTATATTCCGTCAAAGACGCCTTGCCGTCCGCTGCGACTTTAACCATTCGCTCGCCCGACTTAAGTTCATTTTTACGCAACGGCGCATCAATGCGCCTTTGTCGCTCTGACCAACTCCCTACAACCAGTGCATGATATATTTTAGTGATCGTGCTTTTTTTAAGTGAGTCATGCATCAACTTTAATGCACTGCGTTTCTTTGCCAACAAGATACAGCCCGAAGTATCTCGATCCAGCCGATGAACCAACTCCAGAAACTTGCTCTGCGGACGCATCTGTCTAAAGCTCTCAATCAATCCAAGGCTAATACCACTACCGCCATGAACAGCCAAGCCGGAAGGTTTATTTACAACGATAAGATCATTATCTTCATATAAAACCGCCTGTTCCAATTGCTCCACCAATTTAGGCGCAACTTTGGCCTGCGGAGCTTTTTCAGCAAGCCTAACTGGAGGTATCCGCACCAAATCATTGATCTGCAGACGATACTCCGGCTTAACTCTCTTTTTATTTACCCGCACTTCACCCTTTCGCAGAATCCGATACACAAGACTCCTTGGCGCGCCTTTTAGTGCAGTAATAAGAAAATTATCTACCCTTTGCCCCACATTATCATCGGTAATTTCGACAAAGCGAACTTTTTCATTTGCGTTATGCGGAGCACTTTCTTGCGACATATTTTTCCACGTGAAAACCAATTAGCGATTTGAAGCTCTTGTTGATAGCTGCTATATTCTAGCGCTGCTACAGGCTGTTGGCTTTATCTTTTTTTACAGGCGCCGTAATACAGCCAGATATCAGGAATATATGAATTCTATAGGTCAAGTAGCGTAAAAGATAATTTAAATGCTTTTCATCCAGTTGGTCTCAGCCAGTTGGAGGTGGAGATGCACGCTTAGCCAGGAACCTGCTTAACTTAAGCAGTCACAATTATAAAGAAGAAAAATATAGGCTAACGATTCCTCTACCGAAGGACGATTTGTATGCCGGTTGCATACAAACTTAACAGATAAAACATGCCATTTGGCTTCCAAATAAAGCCACTTAAATTATATGGCATAAATTCAAAACCAGCTTTTAGCTGGTAATAATAGTTATCTGATTTTGCAGGTACTGCGTACTGCATAAGTCCAAAAGACAGGCAAGCTATTCAAGCTGGCCCATCTGCGTGGAAAGCGTTCTACAAGAGAACGTCATGAAAAGAATGCTAATCAACGCAACTCAACCCGAAGAGTTGCGCGTCGCCATGGTTGATGGTCAACGTTTATACGATCTTGATATTGAGTCAGGGTCACGGGAACAAAAGAAAGCCAATATCTACAAAGGTAAGATCACTCGTATTGAACCGAGTCTGGAAGCTGCTTTTGTAGACTATGGTGCTGAGCGCCACGGCTTCCTGCCCATGAAAGAAATCTCCCGCGAATACTTCACCCAACCTCCCACCCGCGGCTCACGCCCAAATATTAAAGAAGTACTCAAAGAGGGGACTGAAGTCATTGTTCAGGTGGACAAAGAAGAGCGTGGCAACAAAGGCGCAGCCCTGACAACATTTATCAGCCTCGCTGGCCGCTACCTTGTTCTGATGCCAAATAACCCACGTGCCGGAGGCATATCCCGTCGTATCGAAGGTGAAGACCGCATCCAACTGAAAGAGGCACTGTCCGGGGTAAACATTCCAAAACAGATGGGCATCATCGTCCGTACTGCAGGCGTAGGTCGCAGCAGCGAAGAGCTACAATGGGATTTCGAATACCTGCAAACCCTCTGGACCGCAATCAAGCAGGCATCAGAAGAAAAACCTGCTCCATTTCTGATTTATCAGGAGAGTAACGTCGTCATCCGTGCAGTGCGTGACTACTTGCGCTCTGATATTGGCGAAGTATTAATCGATGACCCGCAGGTTTTTGAAAGTGCGAAAAGCTTTGTTCAGCAGGTTATGCCAACCTACGAAAACAAAATTAAGCTCTACGCGGAACAAATCCCTCTATTCAATCGTTTTCAGATAGAGACACAGATCGAAACCGCTTTCCAACGGGAAGTAACACTGCCATCGGGTGGGTCCATCGTTATCGATCCGACCGAAGCACTGGTTTCAATTGATATTAACTCAGCCCGAGCAACGCGCGGCGGCGACATTGAAGAAACCGCCCTGCACACCAACCTTGAATCCGCAGATGAGATCGCTCGCCAACTACGGTTACGTGATATCGGTGGTCTCGTTGTTATCGATTTCATCGATATGACCCCAATCAAGAACCAACGTGAAGTTGAAAACCGTTTACGGGATGCCCTTAAGCTTGACCGTGCTCGTGTACAAATGGGACGCATCTCTCGCTTTGGTTTGCTTGAAATGTCACGTCAACGCCTCCGCCCTTCTCTGGCAGAAAGTCGTGGCGTTGTGTGCCCTCGCTGTAATGGACAAGGCACAATTCGTGATACTGAATCGCTGGCATTATCTATTCTTCGTCTTATCGAAGAAGAATCGGGTAAAGACCGGACGGCACAAATCCGGGCTATTCTGCCGGTTACTGTAGCAACCTACCTGCTTAACGAAAAGCGCTTTGCCGTGCATGACATTGAGCTTCGTCAGGGTGTGAGAGTGGTTATCGTTCCAAACCCGAACATGGAAACACCGCATTACGAAGTTGTTCGCTTACGTGATGATCACACGATAGCTACCACTAACGATGCCAGTTATACAATGCAACCTGAAGACGAAGATGACAATCATCTCGAAGCTTCTTCAGCTCAGGCCGCACCACAACGCGAGCAAGCTGCTGTGAGAAGTGTTGCACCAAAAACACCGGCCCCTGAAGCCAATCCGCGCGAAACAACAGCACAGGCGCCTAAAGCAAAAGCTCCCACAGAAAGCCAAAGCCTTGGCAGCCGCGTCCTGACACTGTTCAAAGGTATTTTTGCCGGAGCCGAAACCAAAGAAGCTGAAAAGCCTGAAGAAAAGGCAAAACAAACTAAAAACAAACGGCCTCCACGTCAAAGAAATGAACGTAATGATTCCAACCGCAAGCGCCGTCGCGACAATGATCGCAAACAGCGCAACAAGCAGAACGATGAAATCATTACCGTTCAGCCTGAGCCGGATCAACCACTGGCAACGAGCGAAGATAAGCCCAAGCGTCGACGCAAAAAGCGTAAAAATGATGCGGATCAGGTAGAGAACAAAACCACTGAAAGCCTGAGCCGCCATCAGGAAAACAACGAGGAGAAAGAAGAAGTTCCACGCAATCCTCGCCGCCGCGGGCGCCGCCGTCGCACGACTGAACGCAGCGCTAAACGCAGCATGGAAGTACAGTCTCCCGAGAGCACAGAGGAGAATAACGCTACAACCCTCGCTCCTCCTGTAAGTCAAATCGACGAGCAGGTTGTGGAACCAAAGATGGAAAAGGCAAGCGAAGCGTCTACATCGGCTCAACCTCCACACGCTGTTAGCACCACAGGAGAAGAGGCAGGCAGCACCAATATAGCTGGCCAGGACACGTCTTCTAATTCAATAGAGCCATCAGTTGAGGCCACACCTGATAAGCAAGTATCAGAAGCCGTAGCGGATGAACCAACTCAACACATAAGCACTGAGCAAAAGAATACTGATGTTCAGGCAGAAACCGCCACCAATATAGGTAAAGACGGTATCGAAGCTGAGCCTTTAGCAGCTCAGAAAACGGATAATATCGCTACGACTGAAGCCAATGAACCGGCTGCGGCAGAGCCTGAAAGCCAGATCCCTGACGCTCTTGCACCAGCAGAAGAACAGCATTCAGAACCATCTGTTAACGACGATGCGGTCATGGAAACTGAAAGCCCAGAGGCTTCCGTAGAGGCGGAAGACGCTGTTGATGAGGCAAAAGATTCGCCAAGCGAAACTGAAGCACAAGCGTCAGTTTCTCCTGAGCCTGAGGCTGCCACTGCAGCATCAAGCCAATCGGCGATACCTGATGACGAAACAGCCTCGGTTGCCCGGAAGCGTCGCACGCGACGTGCACCAAACGATCCAAGGGAAGTACGTCGCCGCGCTGCCGAAGCTAAAGACCAATAACCCCCCGGGTTTTAAAAGGCTGAGTAAAAGCACCTTTTAAATGCAAAAAAATAACCGCGGCTTTGCTCGCGGTTATTTTTTATACGAAAAAAGCAAGGCAAACCCTGCCAGCAATATGGAATTTGGCTGATACAGAATTTTGCACAGCCCCAACCCCTACTCTACTTTTTCTTAAATATGTTCAGTAATTTCTTTTTGGGGTTCCGCTCTTCTGTCGGCAGCGCCTTCTCAAACCTTTTTTGCATAGACGCAAACCTCTTTTCTTTGCGCCTTTGCTCAGCCTTATCTCTGGGCACACTCAAATCAACTACATTATTCGCCACGTAACCTACTCATAAAAAAGGATCATCTTATCGTTACTACCGGGTTTACCAGCTTTTGAAGTCCTGATATCCCCCGCACCCCGCTTAGTGTTTTTTAACCCGAACGTTGCTCCAACGGGTGCAACGCCCAGACTAAGCGATATTTCTGTTCTATAGCAAGACTACACCACTTCAACCAAGAGAGCACCAACCCAGATATTTCATCAGCTGCTGGAAGCCTCCCGCCAAGACCACTTGCCTTGAGCGTGCTTGTGAAGGTCAACAACACTTAATTAAAAACGAAACGCTTCGACCAATGACTGCAACGCAGTATAAGACAGCCAAAAAAGTTGTAAAAACACAACAAAATTAGCCATAAGTACATAGTTCAAAGATATGACTAAGCCCCTATTTTCAGTATAATCCTGTCACTAAATTACAACTTCGGGCTTGGAAAAGTAGAGAAAGACGATCACAAGTTGTCTTTATCCAAACCCTTGGCTGCACTGCCATAAAATTTTTGGGGAATACAATGACCACAACTAATCAAACGATTTACTGGACGCTAACCGACGAAGCACCGTCATTGGCTACATGTTCTTTTTTGCCAATCGTGCGTGCATTCACGTCTAAAGCTGATATCAACGTTAAGATTTCTGATATCTCTTTAGCGGGACGTGTATTATCTGCTTTCCCTGAAAGCCTGTCTGAAGAACAGCGTGTGGAAGACGGCCTGAAATTCCTGGGCGAACTGACTCAGGACCCAGACGCAAATATTATTAAGCTACCTAACATCAGCGCCTCAATTCCGCAGCTGAAGGCTTGTATCACTGAGCTACAATCTCAGGGCTATAATGTTCCTAATTACCCTGAAGACCCTCAGTCTGATGCAGATGCTGAGATCCAGGCACGCTATTCAAAAATCCTGGGCTCCGCAGTAAACCCTGTACTGCGTGAAGGTAACTCTGACCGTCGTGCCCCGAGTGCCGTTAAGGCATACGCCAAGAAATTCCCACACTCTATGGGCAAATGGAGCAAAGCTTCCCAGACCCATGCCGACTACATGCGCGACGGTGACTTCTTCTCAAGTGAGCAGTCAATCACCATGCCGGAAGCAGGTGATGTACGAATCGAATTCGTAGACCAAGCCGGTAATGTCGAGGTTAAGAAAGAACTCAGCCTGGAAAAAGGTGAAATTCTTGACAGCATGCGCATGAGCTGCAAAGCACTGCGTGACTTCTTCGAAGAGTCTCTACAAGATGCAAAAGAAGCGGGTATTATTTGGTCACTGCATGTAAAAGCAACCATGATGAAGGTTTCCCACCCGATCGTATTCGGCCACGCTGTAACAGTATTCTATAAAGAACTGTTCGAACAGTATGGTGAGCTGTTTGATGAGATGGGTGTAAACCCGAATAACGGTATTGGTAGCGTATACGACAAGATCGCCACCCTGCCAACATCTAAGCGTGAAGAGATAGAAGAAGCAATCCACAAGTGCTATGAGCACCGTCCAAAGCTGGCAATGGTGGATTCGTCTAAAGGAATTACCAACCTGCACGTGCCTTCTGATGTCATCGTAGACGCTTCAATGCCTGCAATGATCCGTAACGGCGGTAAGATGTGGGATGCTAATGGCCAGACAGCTGACACTAAAGCAGTAATGCCGGAATCAACTTACGCGCGCATTTACCAGGAAATGATCAGCTTCTGCAAAACTAACGGCGCATTCGACCCAACGACGATCGGTACTGTACCCAACGTTGGCCTAATGGCTAAGAAAGCAGAAGAATACGGCTCTCACGATAAGACTTTTGAGACTGAACCCGGCACGATGCGCGTTGTTGCCGCTGACGGTACTGTACTGATGCAGCACACAGTTGAAAAAGGTGATATCTGGCGTGCATGCCAGACTAAAGACGAACCAGTACGTGATTGGGTCAAGCTGGCTGTTACTCGTGCCCGCAACTCCAACACCCCTGCTGTATTCTGGCTGGACTACAAACGTGCCCACGATGCAGAACTGATCAAAAAAGTAGAAACCTACCTGCAGGATCACGACACTGACGGTTTGGAAATCTATATTAAGACTTACAACCAGGCAATCCGCTTCAGTATGGATCGTATGGTTCGTGGTAAGGACACGATATCCGTAACGGGTAACGTCCTACGTGATTACCTGACAGACTTGTTCCCGATTATTGAACTGGGTACTTCTGCGAAGATGCTGTCGATTGTGCCCATGCTGAAAGGCGGCTGCATGTATGAGACAGGTGCTGGCGGCTCTGCTCCAAAACACGTTCAGCAGGTTGAAGAAGAAAACCACCTGCGCTGGGATTCCCTAGGTGAATTCCTGGCACTGGCTGCGTCTCTTGAAGACCTTGGTTTAAAAGGCAACAAGCGTGCGGCAGTACTGGCGAAAACCTTGGATGCTGCAACGGGCAAACTGCTAGAGAACAACAAGTCTCCATCACGCAAAACTGGTGAGTTGGACAACCGTGGTTCTCATTTCTATCTTGGTATGTACTGGGCACAAGAAGTTGCTGCACAAACTGACGATACTGAGCTGGCAGCTGAGTTTAAGCCATTTGCTGAAGCGCTGACTACCAATGAAGCAAAGATCATTACAGAGCTTGCTGAGTGTCAAGGCACACCCGCTGAACTGGGTGGCTACTACCATGCCAAACGTGAAGCCGTTAAGCGGGTTATGCGTCCAAGTGCAACGCTGAATAGCGCTCTGGCACTTTAGGCGGCTGACTAAAGAAAAAAGCCCGGCACTACCGAGCCGGGCTTAATGAGATGATCCCCTTCCCTTTATGGACTGCCGTGAAGGAAGGTTAAACTAGGGATCATCTCATATTTGCTTTTCACATTATTAGAATCAGTTCAGGCAAAGCAAGACTTCATGCTCACGCCTTAAAGCCCCTGCCATTAGCCAGCAATCCCCTTGTCATTCAAATTTTCCCTCTCAGTCGAGGTAGTGCAGCGCTTTTGTAAACGGTCGGGCAAAAAAAAGCACGCAGTAGATGCGCGCCTTTCTTCAAAACTAACCCGGATACTACACCAGTGCATTTAGTTTTTTCAATTGGGTGCAGTTATACAAGCATATTCCGCAACGATAAACAGAGGTAGGTGCTATTACGGTTATTCGTATTGACCGGTTTTTCACTTGATCTCCCTTGATGTAGGCGCACATACTCACAACGCGACTACAGCAGCATTTACCTTCATGAGTACACTCAAATCAAGCGATCACTACGCGAAAATTCCGCCAACTGGTGCAACATTCAGGGTAACGACCTGCTATAGGTTAGCAATGCGATTTAAACCCGCAATCGCAGCAACTCGATAGGCTTCTGCCATCGTTGGGTAGTTGAATGTGGTATTGACGAAATACTTCAGGGTATTGCCTTCACCTTCCTGGGCCATAATAGCCTGACCGATATGAATAATCTCCGAGGCCTGTTCGCCAAAACAGTGAATACCCAAAATCTGTAAGGTTTCACGATGAAACAGCACTTTCAACATGCCGACCGGCTGGCCATATATTTGCGCACGTGCTGTATCCTTAAAGAACGCCTGACCTGCTTCATAGGGAACACATGCACGAGTCAGCTCTTCCTCTGTTTTACCAACAGAACTGATTTCAGGAATGGTATATATACCTGTTGGCACTTCACTGATATAACGGAAATCATCCACATCCAGCATATCCGCAGCCGCTGCACGTCCCTGATCCAATGCAGCAGAAGCCAGGCTCGGCCAACCCACAACATCCCCTGCAGCATAAATACCCTCACAGGATGTACGGTAGTGATCATCTACCTCCAGTTGACCACGACTATTCGGCTCCAGCCCTATGTTTTCCAACTTGAGCCTGTCCGTGTTACCACTGCGCCCATTACACCAAAGGAACGCGTCTGCACGGATTTTCTTACCCGATTGCAGGGTGAGGGTAACACCTCGCTCATCCGCTTCTACGCTGTCATAAACTTCGTTATGACGAATCTTCACAGCGTTATTGCGCAGGTGATAACTCAACGCATCCGAAATTTCAGCGTCCAGAAACGAAAGTAAACGATCCTGGTTATTAATCAGATCAACCTTTACGCCAAGACCACTAAAGATAGAAGCGTACTCGGCCCCAATGACACCTGCACCATAGATAATCAGAGTACGAGGCGTGTGGCATAGTTTCAGAACTGTATCAGAGTTGTAGATACGAGGGTGCTTAAAGTCAATATTCGCCGGTGTATATGGGCGAGACCCTGTCGCTATAATAATGTTCTTTGCTTTCAGTGTTTCATCACCGGAAGCCGTTCCCCGAACCAGTACAGTGTTCTTATCTTCAAACTCCGCCGAGCCGAAAAAAACATCAATACGGTTACGTGCATAGAAGTTGGTGCGCAGCACAACCTGACTCGACATCACCTTTTCAGCACGTTTAAGCACTTTGGGGAATGAGAACCAACGTGGCTCACCAATATCACGGAACATAGGGTTAGTGTTGAATTCGATGATCTGTTTTACAGAATGGCGCAACGCCTTGGAGGGTATTGTCCCTTTATGGGTACAATTACCGCCAACCGACTCCTGCTCTTCAACAACCGCAACACGAGATCCATTCTTGGCAGCATTCATCGCTGCACCTTCACCCGCAGGCCCGGAACCGATCACAATGACATCATAGTCATATACAGCCATCTCTTTCCCCTATACATTTATAATTATCTTATTGTTTCAAACAGGCTTTTATTGCATCAAGCATACGCTGACAGAGCGCCCTCTCAATTATTCTTTAGATTTAAGCTCATAGCTTAAATCCTCTTTGCTCGTGTCTCTCGCCTGACGCTCCTGCTCTTCTTCGCACTTCTGAGGGTCATCACCACAAATACTACACTTACCCTCAATACCTACATTTGCCAGGCCACCACATGAACCGGAAATAGGCTTTCTCCCCATGATGACGCCCACTGACATCGCCACCACAATACAAACCAATGCAATCAATGTGAAAAACATCGTTGTCATACTTAACACCTCACCTCACCAGGTAATGCTGAAAACCCGGTGTCACAATCTCTTTAAAGCCATCAGCACTCTTTACTATAAAGAATGCATCAATGTTTTGCTTCTGGGCAAATTGGTAGCCCGCGTCAGGCCCCATTACCATCAATGCTGTTGCATAAGCATCCGCTTCAGCACAGCTCTGTGCAAGAACCGTCACGGAAGCCAAGTTGTGCCCAATCGGCCGCCCCGTCTTTGGGTTTATTGTATGCGAAAAGCGCACACCATTCTCTTCAAAATAATTACGATAATCGCCGGATGTCGCTATACCAATATTTTTTACGGCGATAATTTTCTGAACCTGATGAACTAATAGCTCTGTGGGCGTTTCAATGGCAATATGCCAATTCTGCCCATCCGGTTTAACACCGTTGGCACGCAACTCACCGCCTATTTCAACCAGATAGTTTTGATAACCTTTCGCTTCAAGGAGTCCGGCAATAACATCGACACCATATCCTTTAGCGATTGCGGACAGATCAAGATAGTGATCAACCTCTTTACTTAAGGTATGTTCACTCAAGTTAATTTTACTATAGCCTACTCGCGCCCCGGCAGCTGCAATTTCACTCGGTAAAGGCGCTTTGATAACCCGACCATCTGGGCCAAATCCCCACAAATTCACCAAAGGACCGACAGTAATATCAAAAGCTCCTTCTGATTCAGCACTGATCTTCTGCGCCAGCGCGAGAACTAAACTCAGCCCGGCACTTAACTGGTGCTTAGTACCTACAGCAGCCTGATTAATACGGGATAACTCAGAATCGGGCAGATAAGTTGACATGGATTGATTAACCGCATTCAGCGCACGGTCAATATCAGCTTTAAGATTATTCGGTTCGGATGAGGCAACCAACTTAACCGTGTAAGTTGTGCCCATGGTTAGGCCTTGGATGGAATAAATCTGAGGCGATTCATTCAGGCAACCAGAGAGTAAAAACAAAGTGGCCAGCAGCAAAGCTGCCGGCCACTTGAGAGTATGCCTAAAGACAAACATCAAATGATTAACCACCAAAGTCATCAAGGAAGATGTTTTCACGCTCAACACCAAGGTCAAGCAACATCTGGATAACCGCAGAGTTCATCATTGGAGGCCCACACATGTAGTACTCACAATCTTCTGGCGCTTCATGATCCTTCAGATAATTTTCATACAGCACATTATGGATAAAGCCTGTCAGACCATCCCAGTTATCCTCGGGTTGAGGGTCTGAAAGCGCCAGGTGCCATTCGAAATTATCATTTTCCGCCGCCAGCATGTCGTACTCTTCATTATAGAACGACTCACGCATTGAGCGCGCACCGTACCAGAATGAGATTTTGCGAGTCGAGTGCAAACGTTTTAGCTGGTCAAAGATATGCGAACGCATCGGTGCCATACCCGCACCACCACCGATAAAGACCATTTCACTGTCATTATCAGTCGCGAAGAACTCACCAAACGGTCCGTAAACAGTGATCTTGTCACCTTCCTTCAGGTTAAACACGTACGAAGACATGATGCCTGGCGGGAAGTCAGTGCCTGGAGGTGGCGAAGCAATACGGATATTAAACTTCACAACACCACGCTCTTCCGGGTAGTTCGCCATAGAATAAGCACGAATGGTCGGCTCAGTCACAGTAGACGTATATTGCCACATGTTGAACTGATCCCAGTCACCGCGATACTCTTCCTGAATATCGAAATCCTTGTAGTGAACAACATGAGGAGGACACTCAAGCTGAACATAACCACCTGCACGGAAGTCTACATTTTCACCTTCGGGCAGACGTAACGTCAGTTCTTTGATGAAAGTAGCTACGTTAGGGTTAGACTCAACCGTACACTCCCACTTCTTAACACCAAAGATTTCTTCTTCCAGTTCGATTTCCATATCCTGCTTTACAGCCACCTGACAAGACAGACGCCAGCCTTCTTTGGCTTGCCGCATTGTAAAGTGAGATTCTTCAGTAGGGAGCATAGAACCACCACCACTGTGAACTTCACAGGCGCACTGGGCACAGGTACCGCCACCACCACAGGCTGACGGGATAAAAATACCCTGATCAGCAAGCGTCTGGAGCAGTTTACCGCCCGCAGGCACAGTCACTGATTTCTCAGGGTCATTATTAATACTAATTGTTACATTGCCGGAGCTAACCAGCTTGGAACGTGCTGCCAAAATCACCGCAACCAGTACAAGTACGACTGCGGTAAACATGACAACACCTAGAACGATTTCAGCATTCATTGGCTAATCCTTCTTTCGTTGGCCATGTGGCATTAAAGCGATACGCCAGAGAAAGACATGAAGCCCAGAGACATCAAACCAACAGTAATGAAGGTGATACCCAGACCACGTAGACCTTCTGGCACGTCGCTGTATTTTAGTTTTTCACGGATACCTGCAAGGGCTGTAATTGCCAGCGCCCAACCGATACCTGCACTCACACCGTAAACAACGGATTCGCCGAAGTTGTAATCACGCTCTACCATGAACAGTGCCGCACCCATGATGGCACAGTTTACTGTGATCAGTGGCAGGAATACGCCCAGTGAGTTATATAGCGCGGGTACATATTTATCCAGAAACATTTCCAGAATCTGTACCATTGCCGCAATTACACCAATGTAAGAGATATAACCCAAAAAGCTGAGATCCACTTCAGGATACCCGGCCCACGCCAATGCGCCTTCACGCAACAGCAGGTTATAAATCAGATTGTTTACCGGCGTGGTGATTGCCAACACAACGATTACGGCAATACCCAGACCCAAAGATATCTGCACTTTCTTGGAAATCGCCAGGAAAGTACACATCCCAAGGAAGAATGCCAACGCCATGTTTTCAACGAAAATCGCCTTAACAGCAAGGCTGATATACTGTTCCATTACACAGCCCCCTTCTTAGTATTCTCGGCCAGTTCAAACTCTGGCGCTTCAACCTGATTTTTGTCATAGGCACGAACCAACCAGATGAACATACCAATGATGAAGAAGGCACTTGGTGGTAACAGCATCAAACCATTACCTACGTACCAGCCACCATCGTTGATCAGTGGGAGAATTTCATAACCAAACAGCTTGCCTGCACCGAATAATTCGCGCATGAAGCCAACGAAGATCAGAACCACACCGTAGCCCAAGCCATTACCAATACCGTCCATGAACGAGATTCCCGGAGGATTCTTCATCGCGAACGCTTCAGCACGACCCATAACGATACAGTTTGTGATGATCAGACCGACGAATACCGAAAGCTGCTTAGATACATCATAGGCAAAGGCTTTCAGGATCTGGTCTACCACGATTACCAGCGATGCGATAATTGTCATCTGGCAGATGATACGCACGTTACCTGGAATGTGATTTCGAATGATCGAAACGAACAGGTTAGAGAAGGCCGTTACCGCAATTACCGCCATGGTCATAACCATTGCAGTATTCAGGTTTGATGTAACCGCCAGCGCAGAACACACCCCCAAAACCTGAAGACCAATCGGGTTGTTCTTAAATACCGGATTAGTCAGTACTTCTTTAGCTTGAGACATCGCTTACGCACCTCCCGCTTTCAGGTTACTCAGGAACGGTGCATAACCATTTTCACCCATCCAGAATCGGACCAGATTGGTTACACCGTTCGCTGTTAAAGTCGCACCCGCAAGACCATCTACCTGATACTTGGCATTTGGATTAGCTGGATCCACAGTACCTTTGATCAGACCGAGTACTGGTGCCATAGAGTCTGCCTGATAAACCTGCTTGCCTGGCCACAGGGCTTTCCAGTTAGGATTATCAACCTCACCACCCAAACCTGGTGTCTCGGCGTGAGAGTAGAAACCAAAACCCACCACTGTATTCAGGTCACCTTCAAGGGCAAGGAACCCATAAAGCGTAGACCATAGGCCATAGCCATGTACTGGCAGAATCAGTTTTTCCAGCTTGCCATCTTTTTCCACCATATATACAGGCATAATATTCGCCTGATATTTGATAGAAGCGATGTCGACGTCCTTCGCCAGCGTTTTACCCAATACAGGATCTTTAGCGGCTTTCTTGGCATCGTATTTAGCTGGAACATCCGTTGTGAACTTACCCGTCTCAAGATCAACATACTTGGTCGTGATCTGGGCAAATAACTCATCAACCGTTTTGCCTGGGTCACTGATACCCGCAGCAGCAAGAATATTACTTTTACGGTCCAGGTCCTTGTTTGCAATCTGTTTAGGCTTCAGTAGAACTGCAGCAGCAGACACAATCACTGAACAGACAACACAAAGCAGAACGGTAACGGTAATCGTCTTACCGATAGTGTCATTATTAGCTGACATCGCGCGCCTTCCTCCGTTTAATGTTTGCCTGAACGACAAAGTTATCTATCAGCGGTGCAAACAGGTTAGCGAACAGAATCGCCAGCATCATCCCCTCAGGGAATGCCGGATTCACAACACGAATCAGTACCACCATCACACCGATTAGAGCACCGAAGTACCACTTACCCTTGTTCGTCATGGATGCAGACACCGGGTCTGTCGCCATAAAGAACATGCCGAAAGCAAAACCACCCAGCACAAGGTGCCAGTAGAATGGCAGCTCAAACATCGGGTTAGTATCGGAACCGATAACATTAAATAAGGTCGCCGTCGCCACCATGCCGAGGAATACACCCGCAACAATACGCCACGCAGCAACTTTGGCTATAACCAGCACCAAACCACCGATGGTAATAGCCAGCGTAGACACCTCACCTACCGAGCCCTGAACATTACCCCAGAACGCATCAAACCACGTGATGTTCTGTGCCAGTATTGCATCAACGCCCCCTGCAGCAGCAAGACTCAGTGGCGTAGCACCAGAGAAGCCGTCAACTGCCGTCCAGATTGCGTCACCAGACATCTGGGCAGGATAAGCAAAGAACAGGAATGCACGGCCAGTCAATGCCGGGTTCAGGAAGTTTTTACCTGTACCACCGAACACCTCTTTACCGATGACCACACCAAAGCTGATACCCAAAGCGACCTGCCACAATGGAATTGAAGGCGGTAGGATCAGAGAGAACAGGATTGATGTAACGAAGAAACCTTCGTTAACTTCATGGCCACGCTTCATGGCAAACAGCACTTCCCAGAAACCACCGACAACGAAAGTCACGATGTAGATAGGCAACCAGTAAGCAGCACCATGAATGATGTTGTCCCACAAGCTATCCGGGTTAAAGCCAGCTAATGCGCCAGCAATGGCACCCTGCCAGGTAGACGTTTCCGTCAGGCCCAACTGCGCCATTGCAGTATTTGCCTGCAGACCAACGTTCCACATACCAAAGAACACAGCCGGGAAAGTACACATCCACACCAGAATCATCATACGCTTCAGATCTACTGCATCGCGTACATGAGCTGCCGTTTTTGTTACATGGCCCGGAGTGTAGAAAATAGTATCTGCCGCTTCATACAGCGCGTACCAATTTTCGTACTTACCGCCCTTATGGAAGTGCGGCTCCATTTTATCCAGAATATTTCTCAAGCTCATGATCAGGCCTCCTTCTCAATGCGCGTTAGATTGTCGCGAAGGATTGGGCCGTACTCATATTTGCCCGGACAGGCAAATGTGCACAGCGCGAGATCTTCTTCATCAAGCTCAAGACAACCCAGCTCCATGGCATGTACGATGTCACCCGTTACCAGGGCACGTAACAACTGAGTTGGCAGGATATCCAGTGGCATCAGCTCTTCAAACTGACCAACCGGTACCATGGCACGCTCAGAACCATTGGTTGTAGTTGTAAAATCGAACTTCTTCGACGGATTCAGGAAAGATGCGAACACATTCAACACCGAGAACTTATTCGTACCAGGCAAAACCCAGCCCATAAATTCACGGTTATCGCCTTCTTCAAGAATCGTGATTTGATTAACATAGCGACCCAAATAAGCAAACGGGCCAGACGCCGCGCGACCATTCCAGACAGAACCACTGATGACGCGGTTGTGGTCACCTTGCTGCGCACCCTGAAGCAATTCATTCAAATCCGCCCCCAGACGTGTCCGCAACAGGCCAGGCTTGGCCGCCTTAGGGCCTGAAACCGCAACAATACGATCTGTAAATAGCTGACCTTCGGTGAATAGCTTGGCCATGGCAATCACATCCTGATAGCCGATGCTCCATACCGTTTTTTGCTGAGACACAGGGTCCAGGAAGTGAATGTGCGTACCCGCGTTGCCCGCAGGATGTCCACCCGCAAACTCTTCTACAGTAACGCCATCCGCTGTTGGAATATCAGCCCCAGGCGCTTTACACAGGTAAACGGTTGTTTCTGACAATTTAGTCAGAAGCTGTAAGCCCTGCGCAAACGCTTCTTTGTTTTCAGCAATAATAACAGCCGGATCAGCCGCCAATGGATTGGTATCCATCGCTGTAACAAAGATAGAATGCGGTACTGTACCCGGTTGAGGTACGCGACTAAACGGACGTGTGCGTAACGCTGTCCACATACCTGAAGCAATCAGGTCCTCCTGAACCTGCTCGCGCGTCAGAGATGATAGCTCGTCAGCAGGATATTTATTGAATTCAACCGCATCGTCACCGTCCAGCTCAATCACTACTGATTGAAGTACACGCCTTTCGCCACGATTGATAGCCTTCACTATACCGGCACCTGGTGCCGTGTAATGAACGCCTTCTGTTTTCTTATCGGAAAAGATCACTTGACCGAGTTTCACTCGATCACCTACCTTGACGGCCATGGTAGGTTTCATACCTACATAGTCAAAGCCGACAATGGCAACGGAGCTAACTGCCGGGCCGTCTGAAATAGACTGCTCAGGAGCGCCCGTGATCGGTAGATCCAGACCTTTTTTGATCTTGATCATACGCCTCACCCAATTACATTAAACTCTTTCAGGATTCTATATTCCGAATTCCACATAGCCTTCGACCTGTCTCCGAGCGAAAACATGCGGTTATATAGTTATAACGGAAAATAAAACAACCCCACCCAAAAATCTAACTGCCAATTATACCCGAGCGTTATGTCATTTTTCTACAAACAGCTTGCATATCAGCACCTTCCCTTAACTAAAGTATGTGTCAGATCATAGATCCATTGCTTATATGCTTATTCCACAAAGAAATATAGAGCAAAAAACAAACAAAAAGCCACACAAGTGCGGCTTTTTAACAATCAACTCTAATTTAGAAAATTATGCTTTCGGGTATGCCGGTAGCGTACACTGAGCCATTTTCTGCATCATGCGGATAACCTGGCAGCTATAACCAAATTCGTTATCGTACCAGACGTAAAGAACACAACGCTTACCGCTGGCAATGGTTGCCAATGCATCAACAACACCCGCCGCGCGAGAGCCAACAAAGTCAGTCGATACAGCTTCTGGGGAATTGCTGTAATCAATCTGTTTCTGCATAGGGCCGTGCAGTGCTGCTTCACGCAGATAAGCATTCAGCTCATCTTTCCCAGCTTCGCTTTCCAGGTTCAGATTCAGAATAGCCATGGAAACATTCGGTGTAGGCACACGGATCGCATTACCTGTCAGCTTGCCTTCCATCTCTGGCAACGCCTTGGAAACCGCTTTGGCTGCACCGGTTTCAGTGATAACCATATTCAGACCAGCCGCACGACCACGACGATCACCCTTGTGGTAGTTATCGATCAGGTTTTGATCATTCGTGTACGCATGCACAGTCTCCACATGCCCGTTCTCAATACCAAACTTATCCCCCACGGCTTTCAGCACTGGAGTAATCGCGTTGGTGGTACAAGATGCAGCAGACAGAATTGTATCTTCCGGGGAGATATCACCATCATTAACACCCATTACGATATTCTTGACGCCTTTACCCGGTGCTGTCAGTACCGCACGCGTAGCCCCCTTCGCTTGCAAGTGCAGGGACAAGCCTTCCTTATCACGCCACTTACCCGTGTTATCTATAACCATCGCATTATTGATACCGTAAGCCGTGTAATCAATTTCATCAGGTGAGTTAGCGTGGATAATTTGAATCACGTTACCGTTGGCAGTAATCGTATTATTTTCTTCATCTACAGTGATAGTCCCCTTAAAAGAACCATGCACAGAATCACGACGCAGCAGACTTGCGCGCTTTTCAAGATCTTTCGCTGCTGCCCCTTTACGCACAACAATAGCACGCAAACGCAGAGCCTGACCGCCACCTGTACGCTCAATTAAAAGGCGCGCAAGCAAGCGACCGATACGGCCAAAGCCATACAGGACAACATCAGTAGCTTCACGTTCTTCTGAATTGATCGCTTCTGCCAGCTCAGCCTGCAGAAATGCTTCCAGATCCTGACCATTACTATCCTTGCGATACTTAACTGCCAGCTTGCCTATATCAACATGTGCATTGCGCACGTCCAGTTTCTGCACAGCTTCGAGAACTGGGAGCGTGTCAACAACGGTCAACTCTTGCTCTTCAACCTGACGCACAAAACGGTGTGCTTTCAGAATATCAATCACAGAGCGTTTGATAATCAGACGACCAAAAACGGATGTCTCAACATTCTTGTCACGGTACAGGCTACCCACTACCGGAACCATAGCTTCCGCTAAGGATTCACGTTCTTTCCAATCTGTAAAAACTTGATCTTGGTTCACTTGCAACTCCAAAAAGCTTTTTCAACTTGTGAGCAAATCGCCAAGAACAAATAAGGATTATTTAACTCAGGGCGACCACTTAAAAATTTTGGTGCGAATATTATGCCTCTTTTCCCGCCTATTGAGCAAATGCAGCATAAACAGACTTTTTGACCATAAGCATGTCAGAATGCAAAATTAGTCGGAACTCATCTGGCCACAGCTCTACCAATTGCTCTGGCAGCCGTTAAACTATGCCCTCCTTAATTTCCTTAGCACATAAACAGGAACGCATACGTGTTGCAGTTAAACTATCCTCTCTCTTCTGGCCCGGGTGATCACAAATCTATAGGTCAGGTGCATGATGCGGCATCAGGGCTGCTCATTGCTGATGCCGCAATGAAATTTGATGGTTTTACTCTGGTCATAACTAACGACACCCAGGAAGCCAACCGACTATTCGAAGAAGTGCGTTTTTTCTCCGCAGCAGGCACAAACAAGGTACTTTCATTCCCGGACTGGGAAATACTGCCCTACGATACATTCTCTCCGCATCAGGACATTATCTCAGAGCGCATCTCGACCCTGAACCGCTTGCCCACACTCGACAAGGGCATTCTCATTGCCCCGCTCAGCACCCTAATGCACCGCACCGCGCCCACTGATTTTATTGCGGCAAACTGCTTTAACTTGCAAATTGGCCAAACACTCAACCCTGACAAGCTGCGGAAACAGTTGGCCGACGCGGGCTATCATGCCGTAGAAACCGTGCTGGAACATGGCGAGTTTGCCATTCGCGGCTCAATTATTGACCTTTTCCCAACCGGTAGTGATCAGCCGTTCAGGATCGAGCTATTTGATGATGAAATAGAAACCCTCAGAACCTTCGACCCCGAAAGCCAACGCTCTATAGAAAAGATCGATGCAATCAAACTGCTACCTGCTAAAGAATTCCCTTTTGATAGTCGTGCCATCAGTAATTTTAAAGCCCGCTGGCGCGAGCGCTTTGACGTGGACTACCGCCAGTGCCCAATCTACACCAATATCTCGGATGGCATGACCTCCCCCGGCATTGAGTATTACCTGCCACTCTTTTTCGATGACTGCAGCTCCATCTTTGCTTCACTGCCAAAACAAACACAGATTATCGTCGACAGTCACCTTGACAAGGCAGCCGAGCTCTTCTCCGAGGAAGTGGCTGAACGCTATGAACAACGCAGGTACGACATTACCAACCCGGTGTTATCCCCGACCGAGCTATTCCTTACCACAGACCAACTCTATGCCGAGCTAAAAAAACACGGGCGCATAACCTTATCGGCTGAATCACTGGAAGAAAAAGCCGGTCGCTGTAACCTGGCCTGCACCGAAGCCCCCAATTTACCCGTCGATTCCACAAACAAAGAACCGTTAAGCGCCCTGCAGTCATTTCTTCTGAACAGAGATGGCAAAGTGCTGTTTTGCGCAGAATCAGCAGGTCGAAGAGAAGCGCTTCTTGAACTCCTGGGACGCATCAATATCAAACCGGTACAGGTTTCCGGCTGGACTGACTTTCTGAATTCAGAACACGAACTCAACATCACTGAATTCCCATTAGAGAAAGGACTTTCCTTACCGGGTGAACTACACCTGATAACTGAGACCCAGCTCTTTGGGCATCAAGTCTTCCAGCGCCGCCGTCGCTCTAAAGAACAGGCGCAGAATGATCAGGTGATACGCAACCTCTCAGAGCTTAATACTGGCTCGCCGGTTGTCCATCTGGATCATGGTGTTGGACGCTATCTTGGCCTGCAAACTATCGAGCTTTCCGGTCAGGAAAACGAGTTCCTGACCCTAGAATATGCTGAAGGCTCTAAACTGTATGTCCCGGTTTCCTCTTTACACTTGATTAGTCGCTATACAGGTGCCAGTGATGAACATGCGCCTTTGCACCGTCTGGGCACAGAGCAATGGACAAAAGCAAAACGAAAAGCGGCTGAAAAGGCGCGTGATGCAGCAGCCGAGCTACTGGATATTTATGCCAGACGCGCTTCACGCCAAGGCTTCCCGTTTGCAGCCCCGGATGAGCAATACCTGAATTTTGCCGCCACATTCCCTTTTGAAGAAACGCCCGACCAGGCTGCAGCAATCGGCAGTGTCATCCGGGATATGACGGCCAAACAGCCTATGGATCGTTTGGTGTGCGGTGATGTCGGCTTTGGCAAAACCGAAGTTGCCATGCGTGCCGCCTTTGTTGCCGTGCAGAGCGGCAAACAGGTCGTAATTCTTGTACCGACAACTCTGCTGGCCCAGCAGCATTATCAAAACTTCCTGGATCGTTTTGCTGACTGGCCCGTCAACATAGAGCTAATTTCACGTTTCAGAACCGGTAAGCAGCAAACAACCATTCTCGCCAAGCTAGAATCCGGCAGCGTAGATATTGTCGTTGGCACGCATAAACTGCTATCAAACGACATCCAATTCAGCAACCTTGGCCTGGTTATTATCGATGAAGAACACCGCTTTGGTGTGCAACAAAAAGAGCGACTGAAATCACTACGCTCCGAAGTTGATATTTTAACCCTAACCGCCACACCCATCCCCCGAACCCTGAATATGGCCATGTCGGGTATCCGCGACTTATCCATCATTGCAACCCCACCGGCCAAACGCTTATCCGTAAAAACCTTTGTTCGGCATAGTGACACGACCCTTGTCAAAGAGGCGATTTTACGTGAGCTGCTCCGTGGTGGTCAGGTTTACTATCTGCATAACGAGGTCAAGTCCATTGAGAAAAGCGCAGAAGAATTGCGGGCACTGGTGCCTGAAGCGCGCATAGGTGTCGGCCATGGCCAAATGCGCGAGCGTGAACTTGAGCAAGTCATGTCCGACTTTTACCACAAACGCTACAACATCCTGCTCTGTACGACCATTATCGAAACAGGCATCGATGTGCCCAACGCCAACACCATTATTATTGATCGGGCTGACAAATTTGGTCTTGCCCAGCTTCACCAGCTTCGTGGCCGGGTAGGACGCTCCCATCATCAGGCTTACGCTTATCTCTTGACGCCGCATAAAAAATCGATGACTAAAGATGCGATCAAGCGACTCGAAGCCATCGAATCTGCCGATGACCTGGGCGCAGGCTTCACCTTGGCAACCCACGACCTGGAAATCAGAGGTGCCGGTGAACTGCTCGGCGAAGAACAAAGCGGGCAGATGCAAACGGTTGGCTTCTCTCTGTTTATGGAAATGCTGGAACAAGCGGTTGCGTCCATCAAAGAAGGCAAAAACCCTAACCTTGATCAACCGCTGCGACACGGTGCCGAAATCAACCTGAATATTTCTGCGCTTATACCGGAAGATTATCTGCCGGATGTACACAGCCGTCTTATCATGTATAAACGTATTGCTAATGCCGCCTCAAATAAAGAACTAAAAGAGCTGCAGATCGAGATGATCGACCGCTTTGGCCTGCTCACCGATCAGGTGAAAAACCTGTTCCGTCTCACCTCACTAAAACTGCGTGCAGAATCAATGAATATTCTGAAAATCGATGCTGGTGAGCAATCAGGCAAGCTGGAATTCAGCTCAGAAGCAAAAGTAGACCCACTCACCCTGGTAAAAATGGTTCAAAATCAGCCACAAAGATATAAACTGGACGGTGCAGATAAGCTTCGTTTTACTCTGACGATGGAAAAAACGGAGCAACGCTTTGCAGCCGTAGAAGACCTGTTAAATCAATTGGCAGTAAAAACATCATGAAAAGAATTGTAAACGTAATTGCCCTTACGGGCCTTCTGGCCATAGCAAACGGTGCCTTTGCTGCCAGTTGGTATAAAGTGGAAGTCGTCGTCTTTGCCAGCAACTCCAGCCAGGCCCTTGCAGACGAATACTGGCCTCATATCGAAGATATACCGGAAAAAAGCCGCGCTACCAACCTTGGCAGCACGGGTACAGGTGCTTACCAAAAACTAGCCCCCTCGTCTTTGAGTCTAAAGCAAGCAAAAAATGCTCTCCGCGCTAAAGGCGAGAACAGAATTCTGTTTCATTCCGCGTGGCTACAGCCTATCGTCAAAACACAAAATCCCCGGCCTGTGCGAATTCAAGGCGGCGAGATATTAGATAACGGCATGCATGAACTGGAAGGCTATATTGCAGTTGGACGAGGCCGCTACCTTCACTTTCGCCCTGACCTTTACCTGAGTCGCCGCCTGAATGCAGAAGAATCCGCCTTGCTGAAAAGCACGCCCCATTCAGACCCAGTTGCCAATGAAACGCCAGCACAGCTGTCAATGCAGAATAGCAGTACTGCTCGGCCAACAGTGAATGCGATACAGCTCCCCGACATCCTGACCGTTAATTTGAACCAGGCAAGAAGGATGCGCTCCAAAGAACTGCACTATATCGACCATCCTCTGATGGGCATATTAGTGGAAATAAAACCGGTCAAATAGCACGCTAATAAAAAACCCTCTCCATTTGGCGAGGATTTTCTACAGAGGGTCGGCAGCCAGGATTCTCGCTCCCAGGCTTATAAGCGGACGGCATTCCGCCCGCTACAACGCTCTTCTAGGCAGCTGATTCTTTCGGGTTAGGACCATACTGGTTTTCTCCAGGCTTACTGTTTAGCAGCATAAACACCAGTAGCACAATTGCGCCGATCAGCGGAAGAAGGACGATGAGAAACCACCAACCACTGCGCCCAGTATCATGAAGGCGCCGCACTGCTACTGCTATACTTGGGACGATGACGGCCAGCATATAAATCCCTCCCAGCAAGCCTACCCCCGCCTCCGGAATGAAACTTCCGGTAAGACCATCAATGAAGGCCAAAACAAGGCTGGCGATAATATTAAACAAAACGAAAAACCAATATTCCTTTCTTCGCGCGCGGCCACTAAAAACTGCATACTTCTTTAAAACTGTCAGATACCAATTCATGTTTTTTCCTTATTTCATTACCCCAAAGTTCGTTGACCATATAGCAGTGGGGGTTCTTACACCGCCATATAAAAGCAAACCGCTTCGCCCATTTAGTTGAGAGAGCCCATATGCATTAGCCATTGAATTCAACCGGTTTAGGCTCTCTTTTTTTTACGAATAACAACTGTCCCTGCCAGCTTGTCATGCCAGCCCTGTTTCCGCCTGTCGAATGCGACCCAAATAAAACCCAAACCAACAGGCAGAGCTGATAAGTAATAAGCCAAGTAACGACCAATGAGCCGCCCTGTGCTTGCTGCATTACCCGTTTTTGCGTCAACAATCTTAGCTGCTACCGCCAGTTTACCGGGTGTCGCTTGCTTCATCACCCAGAATACAATCACTGCTACAGCCGGAAAAACCCAAGATAACAAGAAATCCATGGGCCCTTGAATAAGGTTTTCTTCAGCCCAATAAGACTCACCATAAAACGCAGTGAGCAGAGGCCAGGTTATTATTCCCAGTAAAATAGTGTCAATCAGAGAAGCACCAACGCGTGGCCAAAATCCAATATATTCCAAGTCTTCGTTTGCCATTTTTTCTCCTGTATATGGCTAAGACGTCCGCATTTACAGCTAGTTGGGACACAGCGGAAAACCAGTCCGGCAACATACGTTGGTGTGCACCCTGCATGGGATGAACTAATGAGGTGAAAGCCCTCGTAGGCCGGCCACCCTCCTTAGCGATTTTAGATATAAGGACTGGAAGCCAGAAACCTGCCCCTATTAAGACTGCTGCATAACTGACCGAAAAATCGGATAATCAAGACAAATCCACAGATCAGGTATTTCCCATGTCATTTTTCCAACTTGGCGCTGAAGAC